>Ga0207644_10003370_pt1 | contig 10315 bp, 5 predicted proteins | sample KBSS73metaG_FD_184326 | JGI IMG/M metagenome (GOLD analysis project Ga0207644, IMG submission 184326) | Switchgrass rhizosphere microbial communities from Kellogg Biological Station, Michigan, USA - KBS S7-3 metaG (SPAdes) (version 2) | ecosystem: Host-associated > Plants > Roots > Rhizosphere >... | reverse complement strand
GTTTTGGGAATCGTTGTGGGCGGCGGCGGATCGACGCGTGACGATCACGCCGCCCAACAGAAGAAACGCGACGCAGAGGACAACAATGAGCTTCGATCTTTGAACTCGATGCACCAGCGACCGGCTCATCGCATTAGGACGGGCCAAACCTTTGCCGGTATTCCGTCGAGTAAATAAAGATAAAGATCATGTGGCGCAGGTTATTCGGGTTTGCATTCAACGTGTCAAGGTTGTTCTGATAACCAATCGCGTCGGGATCACGTCGTTGGAAACCGAAGTAGAGTATTGACACCGTCCCCTCAGTCAGGAACTTATCCAGAGACGTTTGCCGCTCGGCGATGTGCCGCAGAATTTGCCCGTCGGTTTCGCCTCCCGACACTGTGTACGCGGGTAATCCCGACGTTGCCACCAGGGCATTCGCGAGCGCCTGCCCGTGCAGTCCTGGATACTTCGCGACGAATTCCGGTCGCAGCACGAACGCATCCGAGTAAGCGACTTTGCTTGATTCTTCCTCCGCTGGAGATTTCGGTCCGCCCACCCTGGCCATGTCGGGAATGAACTGCGCGTAAGTTGGACGCTGATTGAATGCCACCATATAGAAGCGGAACACAAAGTACCCGCGATTCAAGAATTCGTCTGACTGGAAGAACCCCGCCGCCACGTGCAGCCGATCGCAATCGGACGTAGGCGGCTCTCCAAACCCGCCATTGGGACACGGCCCGAGTGTATTGATCCAGTTTTGCAAACCCGTACCATCGGGTTGCCGGTTCAAGATGTCGCGATACATCTGGCGAATAAAGAACTCGACGCCGTCGATCGGATTCTGCGTGGACGTGGTCGTATCGTTATCGATAATCGTGACTGTCGCCGTAGGGTTCGCGCCCAACGAGCCGCCGGTGGGACTGCTCAGCGTCATCGTGAACGTTTCAGGACCCTCGACGTGCACGTCATTGATCATTGAGACCTCAAAGGTCTTGGCTGACTCGCCGGCCGCAAATGAAAGCGTGCCGACCGCGGTTACGTAATCGCAACGCTCTGAGCCTCGACCATTTGCGACTGTACAGTTTTGCAGCCCAGCGGTATCGGAAGTCGCGTAGTTAACGGTGGCCGCGCCTGAGGTGTTGTTGCGCGTGACCTTGACCGTCATGAAGTACTGCGACTCGCTCACGTTATAGTTCGGCACATCGAATTGAATTCCAGTGGGCGCCGCACAATTATTCACGCTCCAATTCAGCACGATGTTTCCGGTGTCGGCGTCATAACCGTCTACGGCAATCTTGTAAGTGGTTCCCGCGGTCGCATTGAATGTTACAGAACTCTGCAGGATATTTGGATAGTCAAAATCATCGTTCTTGCAAGTTGCACAGGCTGTCAAGTTGTTTAATGCGCTGCCAGTGTAAACAGCCAATAAGGTGTCATAGTCGCTTCCCAGCGTTGTGATGGTCGCACTGCCCGACGCAGGCGCCGTCCATTGGTACCATACTGAAGCGCCATCATGACCGGTTATTTGATCGGGCTCGCCCGCTTCTTTAGTGGCGCCCACATTTGTGCCGTACGCGGTTCCGGAACAACCATTGACGAAGATAGCGTCGGCGAAGTTGTCGTTCGGCGGCGTCGGGACTGGAGTCGGCGTTGGCGTTGGCGACGGAGTTGGCGTCGGTGAAGGTGGAGGACCGCCAATGTCACTCACCTTCGCCCACCAAGTGCTCCAGCGACTATTGTTGGTCGTCACGCTGCTGTCCTGGAAGGTTCGCAGGCCGGCGTACTCCTGGATGGTCCACATGTCTTTGTCGTTTGAAGGATCGACAACCGTGCCACTGTAATCGCCCCAACGATTCCGCGACCCGCTGAATGATTTCGAATAATAGTCCTCACCCTGTTTGAAAATCAGAGGATCGCGCAACGTTCCCGCTGCGTCCGTTCCAGCCCGAAAAGCGTATCCGGCGTTCCCGAAGTGGGTCGCCGAAAACTGCGAAAATCCAAGCAGCGCATCGTTATTTGCGTTCACTGCAATAGAAGGGTATGCGTACCACTCGCCGCTGGTAGCGGTCGCCGACGTGTCTTCCACTCGCCCGCCGTCAAGGAACGTGCCCGATGAGTCGATCTTCGTCCATTGCGCCGCGGTGTGGGTAATTGGTGAGCCAAATCCGATCGTCTGCGCATACCAGATAGCGCCGTTGCGAAATACAACGTTCGAACGAATGAACGAGTCGACACTGTCGATCGCGCGCGGTGTCGTCGGACAAGTCGTACCCGGGGTGCCGACACACGTCTGCGGCAAGATATCTCCGCCGGGCGCTACCCAACCGCCACCGGTCCTAAACTTAGCAGTCGTGTCGATGGTTACTACGGGCGCACCAGGCGTTCCGGTGATTTTATGTAGATTGTAAGTTCCGGAAGCACTGCTGCGATGGACGGGAACATAGAGAGTGTCTTCGGTCGCCGAATACGTCGTCGCCGGGTGCATACAGAAATTCGTCAAGCCTGTTGTATTCGTACTTATTGAGCTGTTAACGGTTCCCACCCGCAATGACGGGTAATCGATAATCAACATCTTGCCCGAGACAAGACCTCCGCTGGCGGTTCCGAATTGATTCCAGCCAACCACAACCCAATTCTTGTTGAAGCCGAGCATCGGGAAATCCGCCCATTCGCCTGAGGCGTTACAGCCAGGAGCGCCGCCCGCGCAACCAACCACAAAACGAAACAGCATGAACGATCCCTGAGGATCTGAGGTGGTGGAGATGCCCACCAGAATTGACGCGCTCGCACCGGCATCCGCAGTTGGCGACGAACCTGATGGAGCATTTGACGCCGCGGCCATCAACCATCGCTGGTTGTAAGGATCGTACTGAATTCGCGGATCAAAAGCGCCTGACACTGGTGAAGGAGTCGGTGATGCCGTCGGTGATGGGCTCGCCGAATTCAACGGCGCCCAGAAACTTGTCATGCTGACCTTAGAGAGTTCGGCACCGGTCTTATCTTGTACGCGGTAGTTGTTATTTAAAGTCGAGAACAGTCGGTTGGTGCTGACCGCGCCCGTCGTATCAGGAGGTATGAAGTGACCGCTGCCTCCGACAACGGGATCGTCGAATTGAGCCTGAAAACTCGCGGCCGGACCCGGTGATGGGATCAGCGGTCCGCCGGTATCGGACGAAGACGATGAAGCCGAACTCGCTGGCGCCTGTGACGGACCATCATCGATTTCCGGAATGGTCAGCGGCGGGTGAATATCGACTTCTGACGGTGTCTGTTCGCTCGGATTTGATGGCAAGCCCTTTTCGGCAGTGCGCTTGGCGGCAGCCGCCATCTTTTTCAAATTGACAATTGTGACGGACACGGGCCGGATTTTTTCAACCGGCGCGTTAATACCGTGCTGATCTTGCGTCGGCTGTTGCTGCGACGGTCTGCGCTCCGCCGAGACGTCGAGCGCCGGCGCGACCATCGCCAAACTGGCTATAGCCAGCGCAAACGCCGCGAGGAGTTTTAAAACAGGAGATTTTTTTGACTTGTGCATTATTTCGTACCGCCGTGAGGAAATGCAGACAAAGCTGTTTGCCGAAAAGGTGTTAGATGCAAATTCAAGGGAGTCCGTCCAAACAAAAGGCCGACTCTCACAAGCCGGCCTGGAACTTAATTGTCATTCCAAGATACTCGGCCCCTTAAAATCTGGACCGGTACTCGGTCGAATAGATAAAACCGAAAACCATGTGGCGGAAGTCGCTCGGATTCGCGTTCAGCGTATCAATCCAGTTGTTGTACCCAACTGTATCGGGATCGCGACGCAGATACCCTTTGTATTCCATATCAACGAACGAGATCAGAATGTACTTGTTGAAGACCTCATTGCTCTCCGCAATATTTCGCAGGACCTGCGCGCGCGTCAGCGTGCCACCGTTCAGTCCATCAACCTGCGTCTGTTTGAAAGGAGCAGGTAACGTCACGCCGGAATTCGTCTCCAGCTTGTTGACGTAGGTCGCATTCGGATCGCTGTTCGGAAATAGCGCCAGGAAATCCGACCGTTGCACAAAGGCATTCGCGTAGACGACCTTCGCGGCTTCTTCCTGAGCCGGAGAGTTCGATCCGCCAATCTGTTGGAGTCCCGGAATGAACTCGGCGTAATTTAAGGACGAACGCTGCGTTCTTCCACTTGTGGTGTCTGTTATCGAGCGGTTCAGACCGACGTATCCTATACGCATCAGCCAATAACCGCGTCCCAGGAATTCGTTGGATTGAAAGAAGCCGGCTGACATGTGCACTCGATCGCAGCTAGGATTGTCGTTCTCGCCGAACCCGCCGTTCGGACATCCCGAGACAGTATTTACCCAGTTCTGAAAACCGGTCTGATCCGGAAAGCGACCGAGGAAGTCGATGTATTGTTGTTGCACCAGAAAATCGATATCATCGATCGTGATCGGTTGATTGGTTCCGGGTCGTAAACGCACAGGCTTTACCTTTACATTGCCGTAAAACAGCTCGGAGGGCAGCCCCGGCGTTTCCGTGACGATGCGTAGCGTCGGCGGGCTTTGAGCCAACGCACAAACACACGCAAAGAAGGTTATCGAAAGTACAATACCGATCTTCTTCATAAGTTCTCCTGATTCGGGGTAGATCTGAGAGACTGGCCCGAAATGTTCATCGGAGTATAGCTGTTCTGGACGAAAGTGGTCAACAAATCGAAGCTTGTGTCACCAGCCGGACTAGCACCTCTTAGGACGCTTTATTGCGGCGAATAGTTGGACAAAGAGTAATCATTTTTCGGGCTAAATCCTAACCAACTGAGCAAACCTTTGCGACTTCAGACTGACTTGATGCACCACGAAATTTTTTCTGAGGCCCACTCATTCACGGCTCATCCGCAACCTGACCCTACCACGTTGGAATTATCGGTGGTCATGCCTTGCCTGAACGAAGCCGAGACGCTGGGGAAATGTATTTTAAAGGCCCAGCAGTCGCTACAGCGATTGGGCATCAACGGTGAAATTGTCGTCGCCGATAACGGCAGCACAGACGGCTCCCAAGCGATCGCAACCGGCTTGGGGGCGCGCGTCGTCCAGGTCGCGACCAAAGGCTACGGCAGTGCAATTCGCGGCGGCATCGCAGCGGCGCTTGGCGAATACATCGTTGTCGGCGACGCCGATGACAGCTACGACTTCGCGAACCTCGAGCCATTTGTGACGAAGCTCCGCGAAGGTTACGACTTGGTAATGGGGAACCGGTTCAAAGGCGGCATTGAGCGGAATGCGATGCCGCCTCTGCACAAGTACGTCGGCAATCCGGTCTTAACAGCAACGGGCAAGCTGTTCTTTCGCAGTCGGTGCAGCGATTTTCATTGCGGCCTGCGCGGGTTTCGAAAATCTGCGGTGGAAAGCCTCGACCTGCGCACCACGGGAATGGAGTTCGCCAGCGAAATGGTCGTGAAGGCAACGCTGCATGATTTAAGAATCGCAGAGGTGCCAACGAAGCTCTCACCCGCAGGACGCTCGCGCAAACCCCACTTGCGAAGTTGGCGCGATGGTTGGCGGCACCTCCGTTTCATGCTGCTTTACAGTCCGCGTTGGCTGTTTCTTTATCCGGGACTGATACTGATGATGATCGGTGCGGTAATCGCAGGCCGCTTGCTCTTTGGTCCGCTAACGATCGCCGGTGTGACCTTCGATGTGCACACGATGCTGTACGCAGCGATGGCGATCGTCATCGGTTTTCAAACAGTGGTGTTTGCCGTTTTCACCAAGATTTTCGCCACCACGCAGGGATTGCTTCCGGAAGACCCGCGCCTCAATAAACTTTTTGATTACATTAGACTCGAGACCGGTCTGACCATCGGGGTGATGCTGCTAATAGGCGGACTGGGAATTTCGATTTATGCGCTGAGCTCATGGCGAGCACATCTCTTCGGTCATCTTGATCCAAGACAGACGCTGCGTCTGGTAATTCCCGCCATCACGCTGATCATGCTCGGCCTTCAAACAGTGTTCTCGAGTTTTTTCCTAAGCATCCTGGGTCTGAAACGGGAGTAGCGCACAAAATCGAAGTCCCCGATAATTAACTGATGCCGCCAAAGCTGAAAAGCATTCTCTTCTACGTGTGGTTGGCACTGAACCTCGCAGTCATTCTGGTCTCGGCACAAACCGCTTATCGCAAAGCGCTCAACACCGAAGAGTTCGCCTACGCCTGTGATTCGTTCGGTTACCTGCGCATGGCCGCAGAGATTCGCGACTCAGTTAGTCATCGCAGACTCCCGGATTTTCGCCTGGAGTCGAATCAGACGCGCCTGTTAATCGATTTCATGAAAGCGAAGAACGTTCCGGTTCCGACCTGGGAAGAACTGGTGGCGCCTCATGCGCACCATTACTTTCCCGTTTCGGATCATGTCGGGGTTCAGTACCCTCCTGGCACCGGATTAACTTTGGCTGCCTTTCCTGAAGGCACTGCGCTTTATCGACTGAACAAAATCACGATTGCCGTAATTCTGCTTGTTGGCCTGGCGGCTATTGCACTCGCCGGCTGGAAGAAAGCATGGGCCTCGATCGCGCTTGTGTCACTCGCGATCTATCTGATGTTCACGATTCTCGGGCGCATGGGACAGTTGAGCTTTTCGATTAATGCGACATTCGCACCGCTGTTGCTGACATGCCTACTGGTTCTGATCGCAGCTTCATTAAAAACGACGCGCTATCGGTTGGCCTGGTGGGCGACGTTGACGGCGGGTTTGCTTCTAGGCTACTGCACGATGATTCGTTTGCCGGCAGTGCTGCTGGCTCCTGCCTTTCTCATTCTACTTTGGCCGAATACATGGCGGATTCGACTGAACAGTCTGCCCGTTATTTTTTGCCTCGCCATTGGCGCAGTCGGCATTCTGCCGATTCTTGTAAACCAACAGCATGTCGCCGGAGCCTGGTACTTATCCACTTACGCGAGCGTGGACGCGGCCGCGCCGACCTTTTCGAGCGTCAAATCAAATCTGTCTTACTTCTTCGGCTTTGACGGACCCGCGACAGAAGACAACTGGGCGCTGATCGTGGCGCTGATTGGCTTCGCAGCATTTGTCTTAATACGTCCTCGGGTAAATCGATCAGATGAAAGCAAGACGCTTTCCTGGAAACGGCTGGCCGTTGCGGCATTCATCGCGTGGTTGCTGTCGGCGATTTTCTTTCTGACTCATACGGTCACAGGCGCTCACTACATGATCGTGCCGATCGTTGCGACAGTCGTATTACTCGGCTTCGGTTCACTGATTATTGAAGTTACTCAGAAAAGAATTAGCAGCTTCGCCGACGAGCCGCGCATTGTCGCCGCGCTCGTTTTAATCGGCGTGATGTTTCCCGGTGTGGCTATTGCCCGCGGAACTCTAATAACCAGAGCGCCAGTCAAAGCTCCTGCCGGTCCCTTGGCCCATCCACGGATAACTCTCCCGGCTGAGTTGGCCGATGAGAAGGCATGGATCTGGGCTGACTTGCTCACAGGGAGTCTTTGGTACTATGCGCACAAACCGGCGTTCAAGATTCAATTCACCGACGCGCCGGCACGCGAAATGCTTTTCAAGTTTGTCTTCGATCGAGGTGAACAGCAGTATTTGATCCAGGATAGCGCGCAGATGCAGGTCTACATGGATGAGATCCAGAAGCTGGGCGGCACGCTTGAGCAGAGAGGCAAAGTCGACGGACAACTCTATTTTCTGGTGCACTGGCCGCCAGGCGGGCCGGCCGCAAAAGACAGGTCGCTGGTGAAGTAGCAACGCCGGAACCTGATCCTCCAAACTCTTGCTGCGAACAAAACACGCACAAAACTGGGGTATTGCAATCGCTCTTGGCATCGCGGGAACGATTCAATATCACCTCGCCCAATTCACGTCGCGGTTCGACACTGTCTTCGGTGATCGCGGCGACATGCGTGGTGTCATCTATTTTTGCGAGCACTGGTATCAGTGGCTCATCGGCAAAACGGACCTGATGTCGCCGGCGATCTTTTATCCCACCAAACACACGCTTGCATACTCAGACTTTCTGGTGGGCTTGGCGATTCCCTATTCAATCGCTCGGTGCTTCGGATTCGGGATGTTCTCGTCGATGGAAATCGTGATCATCCTGTTGACGTTTCTGAATTACCTCGCGTGTTATCTGCTTCTTAAGCACGTACTGAATTTCAATCTACTGCCCGCGTGTGCGGCCTCGATGTTCTTTGCGTTTAGTAGCGCGAAGTTCCTTCAACTACAACATCTGCAATTGCAGTACGTCTTGTTTCTGCCGCTGATTTTTTCGTGCGTTGTTCTGTTTGTCCGCAAGTCTGAGGAGTTAAAGCACCGCGAAGCTGGTGGCTGGTTGGCAGCGGCGGCGATCCTTTTCATTGTCCAGGCAGCGACGGCCTTTTATTTTTCATGGTTCCTGGTTTTCTGGACAGTCTGGTTCGCCATACCGGCTTTGCTTTTGACTCCAACTCGTCGTTGGATTGTTTCCTTCGCACGTCAGCATTGGCGCGCGATGTTACCGGCCGGCGCAGTGCTGATGATCGGCGGCGGGCTATTCGTGCTGAGTTACCTTCCTGCGCTGCGGATTGGCCAATGGTATCGCTACGATTTCGTGAGCCAGATGATTCCATCGTGGTGGGCGTTTCTTTGGATGGGCGATGGCAATTATTTGTGGAGATGGATCTCACGCATCGTGGTTCCCGACCCGCGACCATCGACGTGGAACGAATTGCGAGTCGGGCTGGGTCTCGTCCCAACACTCGTGTGGGTAGCCGCAACTGTTTGGCTTGTTGGCCGATTGCGTGTTCACAAAGGTGACTCAAGCCAGTCGGCAGCCCCCGGCGCGTTGCTCGCAGCAATGGCCATCGCAACAACTCTTTTTGTTCTGATTGGTTTCAGTTATCACGGACACTCGCTGTGGTTCTTGGTCTATGGATATTTTCCGGGCGGAAAAGCGATTCGCGCGGTAGCACGTTACGTGATTTTTCTGACGTTGCCGATGGCGATTGTGTTTGCGTTTCTGCTCGAGCGCGGACTTCAGTGGGCGAGTAACCAAAACTCCAAGCGAAATCGCACTGCATTAACCACCGCGATCGTAGTCGTTGCCTGTCTCGGAGTCTTTGAACAATTCGGCGTGCCGAAGGTGATAGGCACGGGCTTTTCGAAGAAAGCGGAAGAAGCTTATCTCAACGCGATGGCCGCGAAATTAACGAGTGATTGCACAGCCTTCTACATCGCGCCGGGAAATGGAAGGCACAATACAGCCGAATATCAATACGACGCGATGTTGATCTCGATCAGATCGGGAATTCCTACTTTGAATGCTTCCAGCAGTCAGTTTCCGCCTGGCTGGGACCTTTATACGGTGACCGATCCAAACTACGAAGCGAACGTCAAAAAATGGATTGATGCGCAAGGCATCAAAGGCAAAGTCTGTCGTCTTGAGATTGGGCCCCAGGCCGAAGCATTCGATCCGCACTCGCCGAGTCCACTCGACGATTCTGAATTTTTTGTGCGCCAGCAATACAGAGACCTGGCGGGAAGCGAACCGGGCGCGGATGAGATCAAGCCGTACGTCAGTGAATTTCAGCGGTGTAAATCCGTCGGCAGCTGCAAGGGACAGATTGCGGCCGAAGTATTCCGCAATAGCGGTTTCTCTGATGATGGTTCTTTCATCTATCGGATTTACCAGATCGCCCTGGGACGAACCCCAACCTATCAGGAATTCGTGGCGGACTTAACTGAATTTCGCGCGCACGATCCAGCGCAACGGAAAGCAACTTTTGCCGAACGTTTTCTGAACCGATCAGATCTCATAAATCGGTATGCCGCGCTTTCTGACGCCGAGTATGTGAACGCCGTGCTAGCGAACGCCCACACTTCGACCGCTGACGCATTGCGGCAGTCTTTACTAAGCAGTCCGAAATCCCGCGGGCAGATGCTTTTGGAGGTCGCGAACGACCCGGCAGTCGCCAGCGTCTTCGGGGATCGCGCAATCGTGACGTTGCTTTATTTTGGATACTTGCGGCGCGATGCTGACGTGGACGGCCTGGCAGGTTGGGTGAAATCACTTGCTGCAACTAAGGATTTGGGACGGGTTACGTCGGGCTTTGTGAATTCGATCGAATATCGCCAGCGCTTTTTTCAGTAATTACTTTCGCAGCTTAATAACCAGTCCGCCGCCGAGATACGAAATTGGCACGGTGTACTCTACCCGTCCCTTCAAGTCCTCGCTCAAGAACTTTTCGATCGCAGGCTTTGCCTCACCGTCGGCATCATCGATAAAAATGAAGTCAGGATCGGCAGTAAGGGCCAAACGCAAGTCGGCGTACTCGTTCTCAACGTCGT
>Ga0207644_10003364_pt1 | contig 10320 bp, 5 predicted proteins | sample KBSS73metaG_FD_184326 | JGI IMG/M metagenome (GOLD analysis project Ga0207644, IMG submission 184326) | Switchgrass rhizosphere microbial communities from Kellogg Biological Station, Michigan, USA - KBS S7-3 metaG (SPAdes) (version 2) | ecosystem: Host-associated > Plants > Roots > Rhizosphere >... | reverse complement strand
CGATGGGACTCTGGATGGCGACGCTCATGCTGCATTTCCGGAACAGGAAGTAGCACCGCGTGAACCTTCCGATGCACCCGGGTTGACGATGGCCGAGAAGAAAGCCTTCCTGCTGCGCATCGACCCCGCTCTGTGGGCGGAGATCGAACGGCTGGCTCAGGCCGAGCTGCGCAGTGCCAACGCGCAAGTCGAGTTCCTGCTGCGCGACGCATTGGCTCGTCGCGGCGTTACGCCGAAAAAAAGCCGGCGGGTAGGCGACAGCGGGCCGGGCAAGTGACGCCCGTCAATCGGCCCCGAGAACCGCGGTCAGGAATTTCCCGCAGGCGACGACCTCCTCGAGCACGGCGGCGTGGGCCATCGGGTAGGTGTGCCATTCGATGTTCCAGCCGCCTTCGACCAGCGCGCGCCGCGACATGTCGGCCCACGTGAAAGCGACGACCGGATCCTGCGTGCCGTGCGCCATGAAGATCGGGATGTCGCGATTCGCGGCCGCCGCCTCGGTCGCGAGCGCGGGACCATCGATCAGATAAGTCGACAGCGCGACGATCCCCGCCAACCGCGCCGGGTGCCGCAGCCCGGCGTACAGCGCGACCGCCCCGCCCTGCGAAAAGCCGGCCAGCACGATCCGCCCCGCCGGCACTCCGCGCGCCACTTCCCGCGCGATCATCGCTTCGACGTGCGCCTGCGATTGCCGCACGCCGGCTAAATCCGCGCGCGAATTGAGGTTGGCCTCGCGGATGTCGTACCACGCGCGCATCGCCATGCCGTTGTTGATCGTGACCGGCATGACCGGCGCGTGCGGAAACAGGAAGCGCACAGCCATGCTGCGGGGCAGGCCCAGCGCGCCGACCACCTGCGACCAGCCATTGCCGTCGTCACCCAGGCCGTGCAGCCAGATCACCGTGGCATCGGGATTCGCGCCGGTTTCGATTTGGATGGCGGGCAATAGCTCGGACGTCATGAGGGCTTTCGTCATTGAATGTGGGGGCAACGCGGGGCAAAAAAAGTCCGGCGGCTGGCCGGACTCGGAATGCGCTTGAAAGGCGGCATTTTACCCTGACTTTCATGGACGGTCAGTGAGGGTTCGCGTATCATTCGCGCCCTGACGCTTTCGGGGACACAATCCCTGTTACGCGTGCGCCGCCAAGACCTACCGGTTCTTTGCGCGTCCCAAAAACACAATTTTTGCGGAGTCCACGAATGTCTGCTACGGCAACTGCTTCCCCTGCGCTGCGCGACGTCGCGCTCGACGACAAATACGAGCTCGAGTCCGGTCGCGTCTACCTCACCGGCGCACAGGCTTTCGTTCGGCTCCTCATCCTGCAGCGCCAGCGCGACAAGCTGGCCGGACTCAACACCGGCGGCTTCGTCTCGGGTTACCGCGGTTCCCCGCTCGGCGCGCTCGATCAATCGCTGTGGAAAGCGCAGAAGTTCCTTGACCGCGCCAACATCAAGTTCCAGCCCGGCTTGAACGAGGACCTCGCTGCGACGTCGATCTGGGGCACGCAGCAGGTGAACCTGCATCCGGGCGCCAAGGTCGATGGTGTGTTCGCGATGTGGTACGGCAAGGGTCCGGGCGTGGACCGCTGCGGCGACGTGTTCAAGCATGCGAATCACGCGGGCACATCCAAGCACGGCGGCGTGCTGGTGTTGGCCGGCGACGATCACGCGGCAAAGTCGTCCACGCTGCCCCATCAATCCGATCACATGTTCAGCGCGGCGATGATGCCCGTGCTGTATCCGTCGTCGGTGCAGGAGATCCTCGACCTGGGCCTCCACGGCTGGGCCATGTCGCGCTATTCGGGCTGCTGGGTAGGCTTCAAGTGCGTCGCGGACACGGTGGAAAGCTCGTCGTCGGTGTATATCGACCCGGCGCGCACCAAGATCATCATCCCCGACGACTTTCCGCTGCCCATGGACGGCGTGTCGATCCGCTGGCCCGATGGTTTCCTGGAAACCGAAGCGCGGATGCAGGACTACAAGATCTACGCCGCGCTGCACTACTGCCGCGTGAACCAGCTCAACAAGATCGTCATCGATTCGCCCAAGCCCAGGCTCGGCATCGCCACGTCCGGCAAGAGTTACCCGGATGTGCGGCAAGCGCTGGTCGATTTGGGGATCACCGAGGCGGACGCCGCGGAAATGGGCCTGCGCGTCTACAAGATCGCCATGCCTTGGCCGCTGGAGCCGGAAGGCGTTCGCCATTTCGCCGAAGGCCTCGAGGAAATCCTGGTCGTCGAGGAAAAGCGCCAGATCGTCGAGTACCAGCTGAAGGAGCAACTCTACAACTGGCGCGACGACGTGCGTCCGCGCGTCGTCGGCAAGTTCGATGAAAAGGGCGAATGGGTGCGCCCGCACGGCGACTGGCTGCTGCCCGCGGCGGCCGAGCTCACGCCGGCAATGATTGCCCGTGTGATCGCCAAGCGCATCGAACGCCTGCAGCTGCATCCACGCCGCATGGAAGCGCTGCGCGCGCGCGTCGACTGGATCAACGCCAAGGAAGCAGCGCTGTCCAAGCCGAACATCGACCTCGTGCGCCAGCCGTTCTTCTGCTCGGGCTGCCCGCACAACACGTCGACCAAGCTACCCGAAGGGAGCCGCGCGACGGCCGGCATCGGCTGCCACGTGATGGCGATCTGGATGGACCGCCGCACCACCGAGTTCACGCACATGGGCGGCGAAGGCGTGCCCTGGATCGGGCAGGCGCCGTTCACGGAAGAGAAGCACATCTTCGCCAACCTGGGCGATGGCACCTATTTCCACAGCGGCATCCTGGCGATCCGCGCCGCCGTCGCCGCCGACGTCAACATCACCTACAAGATCCTCTACAACGACGCGGTTGCGATGACCGGCGGCCAGCCGTTCGACGGACCGCTGACGCCGGCGATGATCGCCAGGCAGGTCGCCGCCGAGGGCGTGAAGCGCATCATCGTCGTCAGCGACGAGCCGGACAAATATCCGGACAATTATTTCTCCAGCGACATCCGCATCCATCACCGCGACGAGATGGACGCCGTCCAGCGCGAAATGCGCGACATCCCGGGGTGCACGGTCCTGCTGTACGACCAGACGTGCGCCGCGGAAAAGCGCCGGCGCAGGAAACGCGGCAAGTTTCCCGATCCGGCCAAGCGCGTCGTCATCAACGAACTGGTGTGCGAAGGCTGCGGCGATTGCGGCGTGCAGTCGAACTGCGTGTCCATCGCGCCGGTCGAGAGCGAATTTGGCCGCAAGCGCACCATCGACCAGTCGTCGTGCAACAAGGACTTCTCGTGCGTCAAGGGATTCTGCCCGTCGTTCGTGACGGTGGAAGGCGGGACATTGCGCCGCCCTCCGAAGGCCGAGGCCGGCGATTTTCCGGCGTTCCCCACGCCAACGTTGCCGTCGACGACCGAGCCGTACAGCGTGCTGGTCACGGGCATTGGTGGCACGGGCGTAGTGACGATCGGCGCGCTGATGGGCATGGCCGCCCATCTCGAAGGCAAAGGCTGCAGCGTGCTCGACATGACCGGACTCGCGCAAAAGAACGGCGCCGTCGTGTCGCACGTACGCATCGGCGACAAGCCGGAGCAGATGTTCGCCACGCGCATCGCAGCCGGTGAAGCCAAACTGGTGCTCGCCTGCGACATCCTGACCGGTGTCGGTTACGAGGCGCTGGCCAAGATGCAGAAAGGCGTGACTAAGGCGCTGGTCAATACTTCGCTGGTCATGCCCGCGCAGTTCACGCGTGAACCCGACCTGCGCTTCCCGACGGGATCGATGGAACAGGAGATCAAGGACGCGATCGCCCCCGGCGACGCCGAGTTCCTCGATGCGACCAAGCTCGCCACGGGCCTCATGGGCGATTCCATCGCGACCAACCTGTTCATGGTCGGCTACGCGTTCCAGCGCGGACTCATTCCGCTGGGCGAAGCCGCAATCCTGCGCGCGATCGAGCTCAACGGACAGGCCATAGAGTCGAACAAGCAGAGTTTCAACTGGGGACGGCTGGCCGCGATCGAACCGGCGCGCGTCGCCGCCGCGGCGATGCCGGCGGAAGCCAAGCCCGACTCGCAGCGCCTGTCGCAGTCGCTCGACGAAATGATCGAACGCCGCGCGAAATTCCTGACCGATTACCAGGACGCGGCGTACGCCAAGCGCTACACCGACCTCGTGGCGCAGGTGCGCGCCGCGGAAGGCAAGGCGATGCCCGGCATCACCGAACTCACCGAGGCGGTCGCGCGCTACTACTTCAAGCTGCTGGCGATCAAGGATGAGTACGAAGTCGCGCGCCTGTACGCGGAGTCCGACTTCACCAAGCGCGTCGCGGCGCAGTTCGAGGGGGACTACAAGCTGACTTTCCACCTGGCGCCGCCGGTGTTCAACAAGCCCGACGCGATCACTGGCGTGCCGAAGAAGTCAGTCTACGGTCCGTGGATGCTGAAGGCTTTCCGAATGCTGGCCAGGATGCGCCGCTTCCGCGGCACCGGTCTCGACTACTTCGGCCGCACGGCGGAGCGCAAGATGGAACGCGCGCTGATCGGCGAGTACGAGACCGTGATCGCGGAAATCATTGCCAAGCTGACGCCGCAGAATCACGGCACCGCGGTGGATTTGGCGTCCGTGCCCGAACATATCCGCGGCTACGGTCATGTGAAGGAAGCGCATCTCAAGACGGCCAAGGCGCGTGAGGCGGTACTGCTCACGCAGTTCCGGTCGCCGTTGCCCGCGCCGGCGCCGGTGCCGATCACGATTCGCGCGCAGGCAAGCTAAGCTGCACGTTGGGCTTCCCGCGCGGGAAGGGCGAAATCCTGCGCTTCTTCCAGCGTCATCGCGCGGCCCTGCGTCCACGCGCGCGCGAACGCGGCATCGTCGCCCAGCTGCGCACGAGTTGCAGCGACCCGTCCTTCGTAGCCGACAAGGTCCTTGGTCGGAAGCGGACAGGCGAGCGACTCTCGCAATTGCTCCGCGGCACCCCAGAAGCGAGCCGCCTGGACGGGATCGCCGCTGCCGGCCGCAACGTTGGCCAAGCCTTCCAGCGCCTCGACGAATACCTTGCGCTCGCCTAGCTCGCACAGGATGCGCACGCTCTCCTCGTGCAAGTCGCGGGCCCCGGCGAAATCGCCCTTGGCGCATTTTGCCCGGCCCAGATTGTTGAGCTGGCCGGCAACGCCGCGACGGTCGCCGATTTCCCGCCGGATCGCCAGGCTTTCGGCGAAGCGCGCCGACGCTTCGTCATAGTCGCCCAGCGCGTAAGCCATCTCGCCCAGATTGTTCAGCGTGCCGGGAATGCCCCACCGGTCACCCAGGTCGCGGAAGATCGACAGGCTTTCCTCGTACAGTTTCCGGCACGCGGCAAAGTCGCCTTCGGCGTCGGCGATGGCGCCCAAGTTGGTCAGCACCACGGCGATATTCCACCGGTCCCCCATTTCCCGGCGAATGGCCAGGCACTCCTCAAACTGCGCACGGGCCGTCGCATAGTCGACCTTGTCGTACGCGAGCACCGCCAGATTGTTCAACGCGTCGGCAACACCTTTGCGGTCCCCCAATTCACGCCGGATGACGAGGCTTTCCTCGAGCCGTGCCCGGGCCCCCGGATAGTCGCCGAGCCCATGCGCCACGTTGCCCATGTTGGACAGCGTGCCCGATTCACCGTGGCGATCACCCAGTTCGCGCCAGATCGCCAACGCCTCGGTGTATGCAGCAGCGGCGGCCGCATAGTCGGCCTGTTGCCACGCCAGTGTGCCGGCGGCGTTGAGAGCCTTTGCCCGCGCGCGCGAAGACCCGCCCGGAACATTCGCTAGCAGCGCGCCCAGCCAGCCGCGGCCCTCGCCGAACAAGCCGCGCATGTACCAATAGCGCCAGATGGCGCCCGCCAACTGCAGCCCGCGCTGCGCATCGCCAGCTGGCGCGGATGACCACGCCAGCGCCGCGCGCAAGTCATCGTATTCGGTCTCGACTCGTCTCAGCCAGAGTTGCTGTTGCGGCCCGGACAGCATCGTTTCGGCCTCTTCCCCAAACGACAGGTAGAAGGCGAGGTGCCGATCGCGCCACGCCGAGCCGTCGCCTCGCTCCAGCAGGCGGTCGCGCGCGTACTGGCGCACGGTTTCCAGCAAACGGTAGCGCATCGCGCCGTCGCGCTCCTCCGCCGCCACCAGGCTCTTGTCCACCAGCGACGTGAGGAAGTCGAGTACCGCGCCCTCCTCCATGATTTCATCGCTGCACACGCGCTCGGCGGCGGCCAATGTCCAACCGCCGGCGAAGACGGCCAAACGGGATAGCAGCGCGCGTTCCTCGTCGCGCAGCAGGTCGTAACTCCAGTCGATCAGAGAGCGCAACGTCTGCTGGCGCGGCAGCGCCGTCCGTGATCCTCCAGTCAGCAGGCGGAAGCGCTGGTCCAGCCGCTGGTTCACTTCGTCGACGGACAACGCCCGGACGCGTGCGGCGGCCAATTCCAGCGCCAGCGGAATTCCATCCAGGCGGGAGCAGATCGACGCGAGGGCCGCCGCATTCTGCGAGTTCACGGCAAACTGGGGATGGTGGGCTCGCGCGCGCTCGACAAACAGGCGCACCGACTCGAACTGCAACAGGGCGTCTGGCTCCGCATCCCGCCGCGGGTCGGGCATCGACAACGACGGTACACGGTACGTCAGTTCGCCCGCCGTCCCGAGTCCTTCGCGGCTGCTGGCCAGCAGCGCTACGTGCCGGCATTGGCGCAGCACAGTGTCGACGAGTTGCGCGCACGCGGTGAGCAAATGTTCGGCGTTGTCGAGCAACAGCAGCAATCGCCGCGACTTGAGATGAACGACAATCGTCTCCATCAGGCTCACGCCGCGCTCTTCCTTGAGCCCGAGGACCGTGGCCAGCGCCTGGGGTACGAGGTCGGGGTCCGCCAGGCCCGCGAGTTCGACCAGCCACACGCCATCCGCATATGCATCGATCAGCTCGGCAGCCACCTGCAGCGAAAGCCGCGTCTTGCCACAGCCGCCCGAGCCCGTCAAAGTGAGCAGCCGGGTCTTGCCCAGCAGCGACTTCATTTCCGCGATTTCCTTCTCGCGGCCGATAAAGCTGGTCAGCTGCTGTGGCAGGTTGTTGGGCGTCGAATCCAGCGAACGCAGCGCCGGGAACGTGCGTTGCAGTTCGTCGGAGACCAACTGCCAGAGATTCTCGGGGGTGGATAGATCGCGCAGGCGGACACGGCCCAGGTGCACAAACTCGATGCCCGGCGCGAACCGGTCACGGCCCAGATCGATCACGGATTGCGATACCAGGATCTGGCCGCCGTGCGCGGCGCCGGCGATTCGCGCTGCACGATTGACCGTGCCGCCGAAGTAGTCTCCGTCGCGGATCTGCGAGACGCCCGCGTGCAAACCGCAGCGCATCTTGAACGGAATTCCGCAGGCTTCGCCGATCGCGGCCATGCCGCGCTGCAGGCCAAGGGTCGAGGCGACCGCCGCGGCGGGGTCGGCAAAGACCGCGTGCAATCCATCGCCGATCATTTTGACCACGCGTCCGCCGTGCGCCTCGACCTCACGGCGGCACAGCGCGTCATGCCGGGCGAGCGCATCGGCCATTCGCGCCTGTTCCGTCTCCCAAAGGCGCGTGCTGCCTTCGATATCGGTGAACAGGAACGTCATCGCGGATGTCGTGGGTGCCATGGCCGCCGCCGAACCGGGGAGAGTAACTGCGCGAGAGGGGTATCCCTGCCACATCGTGAGCGCGCGGCCGAGACCGGTCAAGGCGCGGTCTCCTCCACCGGCACCGATATTGCATTGGGGTCACGGTTCCCGGCTTTCCTTACAGACCCGTGCCCAATTCCCCGATCCAGGACTACCTCGCGTCGCTGCACGCCCGTTTACTCGGTCGTGAAGACGGCAGCGTCGCCGACTACATACCCGAACTCGCGAGCGCCGACCCCAACGGATTCGGCATCTGCATCGCCACGCACGATGGATTCGTCTATGAAGTCGGCGATTCCCTCCAGCCTTTCACCATCCAATCCGTTTCCAAGCCGCTCACCTATGGCCTCGCCCTCGAGGAAAACGGCGAAGAGGCGGTTCTAGCCAAAATCGGCGTGGAACCGAGCGGCGACGCCTTCAACGCGATCAGCCTTCAGCCCCAAAGCGGTGCCCCGTTCAATCCTTTGATCAATGCTGGTGCAATCGCCGCGTGCGGCCTCCTCCCCGGAGACACGGTAGCCAAGCGGTCCGCACGGGTCCTCGCCACGTTCTCGCGCTACGCCGGGCGTGCGCTCGACGTCGACGAACGGGTCTACAGCTCCGAAAGCCGCACTGGACATCGCAATCGCGCGATCGGCTGGATGCTGCGCAACTTCGGCATCGTCGACGGCGATCCGACCACCACGCTCGAGACCTACTTCAGGCAATGCGCGATCCGCGTCACCTGCCGCGACCTGGCGCTGATGGGCGCCACACTCGCCAACGGCGGCGTCAATCCAATGACCGGCATACGCGCGCTGCCCGAGCAGTACGTGGAGAACGTGTTGTCCGTGATGGCCACCTGCGGCATGTACGATTTCTCGGGCGAATGGCTGTACCGGACCGGATTGCCGGCGAAGAGCGGCGTCGGCGGTGGAATTCTTGCGGTCCAGCCGGGCCGGATCGGCATCGGCGTCTACTCTCCACGCCTCGACGCACAACAGCGTGCGCGGCATCGAAGTGTGCCGCGAACTCGCTTCCGACTTGGGCCTGCACATGTTCGACGCGTCGCAACGGGCGGTTCCCGCCATGCGGCTGGCGACCACGCGGCGCAGCGTCGCGTCGAAACGCCGCCGCACGTCCGAGGCGGCGGAACACCTGCGCAGCGTCGGCAACCGGCTACGCCTCTACCACCTGCAGGGCGCGCTGGCTTTTGCGTCCGTCGAGCGGGTCGTGCGAGAACTGATGGCCCACGCGGCGGACACCGAGTATTTCATCGTCAACCTGGGCGTCGTGCAGCGCATCGACGCCGCTGCCGCGCGCCTGCTCGCGCAAACGCGCGCCGAGCTGCTGCGGCTGGGCAAGACGCTGGTCTTCGCCGAAGCCGGCGTGTGGTGGCAAATGCTGCTGGACGCCGGCATGGATCGCGAGGCGTTCTATGCCGACGACGATTTCGCGCTCGAGCGCGGCGAAGAGCTGCTGCTCGCCAAGCGCTTCCCCGACGCCGTGTGGGACGCACGCGTGCCCCTGGAAGAGTGCGCGCTGTTCGCCGGCCTGACCAGCGACGAGATGGAGTTCCTGGCGCAACTTCTCGCGTGCCGCACCTTTCGCGCGGGGCAGACGATCATCGCAGCGGGTCATGCGTCCGACGAACTTTTCGTCATCACCCATGGTGCGGCGATGGTGAGCATCCCGACGCAGGACGGTATTGCGCGTCTCGACGCCTTCATGTCCGGCATGACGTTTGGCGAGCTCGCTTTCATCGATCGCTCGCCGCGCTCGGCCAACGTCACCGCGCTGGGCGAAGTCGAATGCCACGTACTCACGCGCGACACCTTCGCGCGGCTCGATCTTGAAGCGCCCGCGATCAAGATACGCCTGCTGGCAAACCTGGCGCTCGGCCTCACGGGCATGCTGCGCCAAGCCAATCGCGAACTTGCGGTCCTGAAATGAGCCGATGGTTTGGCGCGCGATGCCGGCTTACTTGTCCGCCGGCTCGGGCGTCGCCTGGACGGTCGGCGGCGTCCGCACGAACACCGGCCCGCCGTTGTAGGTGAAGTAGATCCTGCGCTGGCTGTGGGCGATCAGCACGCGGTGCGATCGCAGGAAGTCGTAGCCAAGCAGCATCGAAGGCAGGTCCTCCACCCTGATGGGGATATTGCTGCCCGTGCTCCTGAACGCGGCGCCCTTGAACACATCGGCAAACACGATTCGCGTGTCGCGAATCGTCTCGTTGCCGATGGTGAAGGTCTTGAACGAGCCGACCCACGAATTGATCGAGTTGCTGCCGATTCCTCCCCGCGCCTGGGCCGCGACGACGCCGGGCGTATTCGGCGTGACGCCCAGGCGCGCGGCTTCCGCCTTGTCCAGGATCGAACCCGACGCGCCGGAATCGAGCAGTGCCTTGATCGGCCGGCCGTCGACCTCGACGGTCACGACGATCTCCGGATGGTCGTCGCCGGATGCATCGAATTCCACCAAGCCGACGTCGGCGCCTGCCCAGTAGGCGAGCAGCGTGGACCCGCAATGCTCCGCGCGGAACAGGCGCACGCTGTTTGCCGCCAGGTCGAATTCGACGTCGAAATGGCGGAAGAAGTCCTCGCCCAGAAGTACGTCGGCGCCGAAATCCTGTTCGCCGGCGACAATCATCTGCAGTCTCGTCTGCGCGAAGCTTCCCACGCGGAAT
>Ga0207644_10003354_pt1 | contig 10333 bp, 10 predicted proteins | sample KBSS73metaG_FD_184326 | JGI IMG/M metagenome (GOLD analysis project Ga0207644, IMG submission 184326) | Switchgrass rhizosphere microbial communities from Kellogg Biological Station, Michigan, USA - KBS S7-3 metaG (SPAdes) (version 2) | ecosystem: Host-associated > Plants > Roots > Rhizosphere... | reverse complement strand
TCCTTGTACAGTTTTACCAGCGCTGAGATGAGATCGGTAACCGACGCGTGTTGCGCAGCGTACGCGTCCGCCTCGAACTCGTGCTTGCGCGACAGATAACTCGTTACCGGGTGCAGCAAAAAAGTGAACTGCGGGACAACGATGAAAAAGAGGATAAGGGCCATCGCGTTCGATGGCGTGTGGACGTTGAGCCCCGTATAGAACCAGGACTGATTCATGAGCTGCGCAAGCAGCCACAATACAGCCAGGCTTCCGGCGAACAGCCATACGATGCGTTTGATGACATGGCGCAGCTTGAAGTGACCCAGTTCGTGCGCAAGCACCGCTTCGATTTCGCTCGGTGCGAGCCGGGCCAGCAGCGTATCGAAAAATACGATTCGCTTCGATTTTCCGAATCCCGTGAAATAGGCATTGCCATGGCTCGAGCGGCGCGACCCATCCATCACCATTAGGCCCTGCGCCTTGAAGCCGCACCGTTCGAGCAGCCTTTCGATTCTGTCTTTCAGCATGACGTCTTTGAGCGGTACGAACTTGTTGAAGAGCGGCGCTATCCATACCGGATACACTGTGAGGATCACGAGATTGAACGCGACCCAGATCAACCACGCGTAAAGCCACCACAGGTTCCCCGCCCGTTCCATAACCCACAGGATGCAGGCGAGCAGCGGGATGCCGAGTGCCGCGGCAAGCGCTGCGTTCTTGAGAGCATCGCCGATGAACATTAGCGGTGTCATCTTGTTGAAGCCGAAGCGCTGTTCGATGGTGAACGTGCGGTACCACGCAAACGGCAGGTCGAGCGCGGTCGTTATCGCCGCAAGCACACCAACGAGCGCGATGCCGCGCAGGACGCCGGGCGCAAACCAGCCGGCCGTCAGATCGTGCATCCACTGCAATCCGCCGCCGAGCGTGAACGCGAGCATCAACAAACCTTCGAACGCGGTTGTGACAAGACCGAGACGCGTCTTGGCGCATGTATAGTCGGCGGCCTTGCGGTGTGCGTCGAGACTGATGTCCTGCGTGAATTCGGCCGGCACCGACTCGCGATGTGCGCCGATGTGCTTCAAATGCCGCATGGCCAGCCACAATTTCGTGCCGGTGGCGAGGGCGAGCGCTGCGACGAATATGATGGTAAACGTTTGCATATGACCAATTATGGCATCACGACGTTATATGACAAAATATCGCTTCTTTTTGTTCATTGAAACTTATGGCGGCTGATGCAAACAATCTCGTGTGGGTCGACATGGAGATGAGCGGGCTCGATCCGGAGATCGAGAAGGTTTTAGAAATAGCGATCGTAGTTACCGATACCCAGCTCAACACCGTTGCCGAAGCGCCGGTGTTGGTCGTGCATCAACCGGACAGCGTGCTCGATGCCATGGACTCGTGGAATAAAAGCACGCACGCAAAGTCAGGACTTATCGACCGTGTAAAAAGGTCGCGGTTGTCCGAGGCGGACGTTGAGAACACACTCGTGGGATTTCTCAGCGAGCATGTGCCGGCACGCGTGTCTCCGCTGTGCGGCAACTCGGTACATCAGGATCGGCGATTCATGGTGCGCTACCTGCCGCGTCTCGAGGAGTATTTTCACTACCGCAATCTCGACGTGAGCACCCTGAAAGAACTGATGCGCCGCTGGAAGCCGGAGCTTGCGGCAGGGATGACCAAGCACGGCAAGCATGAGGCGCTCGCCGACGTCTATGAATCGATCGACGAGCTCAAGTATTACCGCGAACACTTTTTGAAGTTGTGAGCGTCGTCACGGGTTTTGTCTGCGGACACTTGCCCGGCTGCTGAACGATATCTCCGATGAATCCTTTTGTCCGCAGCGGCTCGTTCATGCTGGTCATGGCATGGCTCCTCATCATGGGCGGGCTCTATTGGTTTTTCAGCGGTTGGCACTCCGCAGAGATAAATCCAAACACCGCGAACGTACTGACACAGCAGCAGGGCGACCTCACGTTGCTGCGTAATCGCGACGGACACTACGTCGCCAGCGGCACCATCAACGGCCGGCCGGTAAGATTTTTACTGGACACCGGCGCGACGTGGGTCGTCGTGTCGATGGGCATGGCAGCAGAACTCGGACTGAAACGCGGCGCTGCGTTGACGTTGCAAACGGCAAACGGTCCGACTGTCGGATATCAGACGCGTCTTGCCCGCATCCAGGTCGGCTCGCTCGAGTTGAAGGACGTGGGAGCGGTCATATCCGACGGTATTGACGATAATGTCGTCCTGTTGGGAATGAGCTTTCTCAGCCGCGTCGAATTCAGCCAGCGCAATGGCGTGCTGACGCTCAGACCCTCAAGCGCCGGTCGCTGACGCGCAATTTGCCTGCGTCGATGGCCAAGGCGTTGTGACTGTGGCTGTAAGCGACGTGAGGGGCCGGCGCGCGATTTATTCGAGTTTGATGTCGCCGTCGAATGTCGCGCGCAGTCCGATCGCCTCGATCGTGAGCTCCATGCGCGCCGGGAACGATTCACTGCCTTTCAATTTCCCATCAGCCATCGCCTTGCTAACCGCGTGCTCGATCTCCGATTGCGACCGGACGCCCACTGTTTTGAGGAATTTGCGGATGCTCATGTTGAAAACTTCTTCATTCATGGTGATACTCCTTGCGATGACTTTGACAGGCTGCCGGTCCGCAGTGCGTGACCTCAAGCGCTTTTATGACAGAAGGGCTGGATGACGTATTGCGAATCCCTGATACGCATTGCAGTAGAGATGCGCTCACATTGGTGCGGTGATTCTCTACATGGCGGCGATTGTACTTGCTTTCAAACTGTGACAGAAACGGTGTCTGATTCTTAGCTGGACAAAACGACCTGCGGTCCCACTTGTATTGCTGCAGACTCTCGCATGACTGACGTAATGAAAGCGCTTGGCCTCGCAGCGCGCAGCATCATGCATCCGAAGATGCTTGCGCTCACCTTCTGGCCGATGGTTATCGCGCTTGCGCTGTGGATCGGCGCGGCGTGGTTCTATTGGGATGCCTGGACGGGTTCGTTGTCCGCGCTCCTGACCGGCACCCGCATTGCCGACTGGCTGCCGCCGGACGTCGCTCCGCGTCTGATTCACTACTCGGCGCTCGTGCTGGTTTTCATGTTGCTTATGCCGGTCATATTGATCACCGCAGTACTGCTGGCAGCTGTTATCGCGATGCCGATAATTGTCAATTTCGTCGCCGCGCGCCACTATCCGCAGCTCGAAAAAAAGCATGGGGCAACGATCGCCGGCAGCATAGTCAACGCGCTGGTCGCGATACTTGTATTTGCGGGATTGTGGATCGTAACGCTGCCCTTATGGCTGACCGGCATATTGGCGCCTGTGCTGCCGCTGCTGTTGTCGGCGTACCTGAATCAACGGCTGTTTCGCTACGACGCACTGGCGGAGCATGCGAGCGCGCCGGAATATCGCTCGATCGTCCAAACGAGCCGCGGCCGCATGTATGTGTTGGGGTTCGCGCTCGCAGTGCTTTATTACGTGCCGCTTCTTAATTTGCTCGTTCCGATATTGAGTGGGCTCGCGTTTACCTACTTCTGTTTGGGCGAGTTAGCGCGATTGCGCGAGAGGCAAGCAGTCGTACGCCGATAACGCTTGGGTGAAAGAGGGCCATGACATGACAGCACGATTCGCAGCCAAGGTAGTGATCGTGACCGGTGCAGGCAACGGAATAGGCGCGGCGACCGCCCGGCGTTTTGCACGCGAAGGCGCGAAAGTGCTATGTGCGGATATTGATGAAACAGCCGCGCTGAGCGTTGCCGAAGAAATCGCAGGGGATGGCGGCACGGCGGCAGCTTGCCGCACGGATATACGCGACGCTGACAGTGTCAGCGCCATGATTGAGTCCGCGCTTGAACGGTTCGGCGCTCTGAATATCATGATCAACAACGCCGGTGCAGGCGCGCAAAAACACTTTATCGAGACGCCGCTTGAAACGCTGCGCGCGATGCTCGATGTGAACGTCATTGGCACTTTCCTGTGTGCGCAGGCCGCTGCGCGTCAAATGATGAACGCGGGCGGCGGTGCGATCGTCAACTTTTCTTCGCATTCCGGCTTGCTGGGAAGCAGCGGACGAGCTGCGTATGCCGCCTCTAAAGGCGGCATCATCGCAATGACGCGGGTGATGGCGGTCGACCTCGCGGCGCATAAGATTCGCGTGAATGCAATTGCACCGGGGCCGATTGATGTGCCGCGCAGCCGCAAGCAGCATACCGGGGAGCGCCGGGAAGCATGGCAGCGCGCCGTGCCGCTCGGTCGCTATGGTGCGCCTGAAGAAGTCGCCGGCGCCGCGTTGTTCCTCGCTTCGGATGACGCGAGCTATGTGACCGGGCAGACGATTGCTGTCGACGGGGGCTTCACGGCGGCCGGCTTGCGCGTGAAGGATTTGACCGTCCTGTAGCCTAGTTGCTCGCCGTCATGCCGGACGCCTCGACGATGCGCGCGTTCTTCTCGATCTCGTTTTTGAGGAAAGCCGCGAACTGATCAGGCGCACTCGCGATCACCGAAGCGCCTTCGTTGACGAGGCGCTCCCTGACTTCAGGCAGCGCCAGGATTCGCACGAGTTCCGCATGCAATTTCGTGATCGATGCTTTGGGCGTATTGCCCTGTACAAGCAGGCCATACCAGTTTGTCATTGCATAGCCGGGCACGCCAGCTTCCGCAATGGTGGGTATTTCCGGCAGCGTAGGGAAACGCTTCTCACTGGTTACCGCCAGCGCACGCAAACGCCCGCCTTTGATGTGTGGCACCGCCTGCAGGGCATTCATGAAATAAACCGGAATTTGTCCGGCGATGACGTCAATGGCAGCGGGTCCCGCACCCTTATACGGAATATGCAGCATTTGCGTGCCGGTCATGTATTTAAAGAGCTCCGTCGCGAGATGCGGCGGCGATCCATTGCCTGAGCTGCCGTAATTGACTTGCGCAGGATGCGCTTTTAAAAACGTAATCAATTCGCGGATCGAACGCGGTGGAAACGACGGGTGCACGGTGACTACCAGCGGACTCGCCGCGAGTTCACTGACGGGCGCCAGATCCTTGAGCGAGTCGAACGGAAGATTTTTATAAATGCTCGGATTGACCGCGAAACCGCTCGGAACGATAAGCAGCATCTGGCCGTCAGGTGCGGACTTTGCAACAGCCGCCGCGCCGATGGTGCCGTTTGCGCCACCGCGGTTATCGACAATGACAGGCACTCCCCATGATTCATTCAATTTTTGCGCAATGGCGCGCCCCAGTATGTCCGTGCCGCCGCCCGGTGGAAACGGCACCACCATGCGCATTGGACCCGAAGGATAATTCTGCGCGAGCGAGGCGAATGCAACACAGATTGTGATCGCCATGACGGCGAGGCGCAGCAGGACGGCGATGGCCGGCGGCAGTAGTCGTAGCACCGATCGGTTGTCCGTCATCTTCTCGAAGGTATCAATAAAAAAGCACGCGCGAAAGCGCGTGCTTTTTTGGCCGTGCGTTTCGCTGCGCCGAACGAATTCGCGAACGTTGCTTATTGCAGGCGTTCGAATACTGCCGCAATACCCTGGCCGCCGCCTATGCACATCGTGACCAGCGCATATTTTCCGCCGATGCGCTGCAATTCATAGAGCGCCTTTACGCTGATGAGAGCGCCGGTCGCGCCGATCGGATGGCCGAGGCCCACTGCGCCGCCGTTGGGATTGGTCTTTTTCGCATCGAACTTAAGATCGCTCGATACGGCCAGAGCCTGCACCGCGAAGGCTTCATTCGCTTCGATGACGTCCATATCGCTCACTGTCAGCCCGGCCTTGTCGAGAGCGGTCTTGCACGCCGGCACCGGCCCGATGCCCATTATCTTCGGATCGACACCGGCGAAGGCATAGGACACCAAACGCGCCATCGGCTTCAGTCCCCGCTTCTCCGCGGCTTCTTTTTCCATGAGGACGACAGCCGCAGCGCCATCGTTGATGCCGGATGCGTTGCCCGCGGTGACCGAGCCGTCCTTTTTGAATACCGCGCGCAATTTCGCGAGCCCTTCCGCAGTGACATCTGCGCGCGGATGCTCGTCCTTGTCGAAGACGGTCGTGCCTTTGCGCGTCTTCAATTCGATCGGCAATATCTGCTCTTTGAAATAGCCTTTTTCAATGGCATTGACGGCGCGGCGATGGCTTTCCACCGAGTATTCATCCTGCTCCTCGCGCGAGATCTTCCATTGCGACGCGATGTTTTCGGCAGTGATGCCCATATGCACTGCATCGAATGGATCTGTCAGCGCGCCCACCATCATGTCGACCACGCCGCCGTCGTTCATGCGCTGGCCCCAGCGCAGCGTCGGCATGAGATATCCGCCGCGGCTCATTGACTCGGCGCCGGCGCCGACGGCGATATCAGCATCGCCGAGTTTGATCATTTGCGCCGCGCTGACGATCGCCTGCAATCCGCTGCCGCACAAACGGTTGACGGTGAGTGCCGTGGTCTCTTGGGGTAGTCCGGCCTTGAGACATGCGACGCGCGAGATGTACATGTCTTTGGCTTCCGTGTGAATCACATTGCCCAGCGCCAGTGTGTCGACCTCTTTCGGATCGACCTTCGCGCGTTTCACCGCTTCGCGTATTACCTGCGCCGCGAGCTCGGTCGGCGCAAGGTCCTTCAACGCACCGCCGTAGTCGCCGATTGCCGTGCGCGCACCGCCCAATACAACCACCTCGCGTTCGCTGTTCATGCTGTTCTCCTTGAATCAATCGTTGATTGCCTGCCGGCACCCGTGCTACGGCGTCACTTGCCGCTGCCCGGCGTTACAGGGAAGGGACGACATTTTACGCCCGCTGACCTTACAGTGTCGAGATTGTGGACCGCTCAGCAAGCGGGTCATGTTAGTGACGTGTCGCTGACGAGGGTGTTGCCTGCGCCATTGGAAATAGCGAAGTGACATCGCCGGGCGTGAAGCTATAGCGGTGACTGCAAAACTCGCAATTCACGTCTACCGTGCCGCGCTCGGCGATAATGCTGCGCACCTCTTCCTGTCCCAGCATGCGAAGCATTGCCGCTACCCGTTCCCGGGAGCATGAGCAGTGAAACTGCACTTGCCGCGCCGCGAACACGCGGATGTCCTCCGTCGAATATAGTCGCCGCAGCAGTTCGGGCGCATCGTGCGCGATGATTTCATCCGCACTCAGCGTTGACGCGATGGTGATCGCACGCCGCCAGGCATCCGCGTCGTTGCCCTCGCGCTCGGGTAGTTTCTGCAGGAGCAGACCCGCCGCCCGCCTTTCGTCCGCGCTCAGCCAAAGGCGCGTATCGATCTGCTCGGAACGCAGCATGTATTGCTCGAGGGCGGCAGCGATAGTTTCGCCCTCGATCGCAACGATGCTTTGATAGCTCGATCGCCCTGCGCCGGGATCGAGCGTGATACCGAACCGGCCGCTGCCCACGAGTTCAGCGAGCGTTCCGGATTCCGGAACCGCGCTCCACTTCGCAGTCGCTCGCATGCGGTGCCTGCTCGTACATTCAACGACCACGAGACTCAGCGGTCCGGTGCCCTGGATTTGCATGATCAGCGTGCCGCCGAATTTGAGTGTCGCAGTGAGCAGTGCCGCCGCGGCCATCATCTCACCCAGCAGCGCGCGCACACACGGTGGATAAGCCTGGTGCGCGAGCACTGTTCGCCACGTTTCTTCAAGGTGCACGATCTCGCCGCGCACCGGCGCATGTTCGAAGAGAAAACGTTGAATTGCGTCAGGCACGATCGGCGGATTATAGAGGGTGGCAATGCCATAATTGAGCTTCATACTCGGAGGTGAGTTCCCTTCATTTGATGCATATTCTGCGCGGAGTGATCGTCGCCTCAACGATGCTCGCGACGCTCGGTGTCTCGATTGCACTGCAGGCGATCGGCGCCGAGCAGGTCGCCGAAGCAGGCGCTGCTTATCCTAGCAAGCCGATACGTTTTGTTGTGCCATTCACGCCCGGCGGTTCGGCGGATATACTCGCCCGTCTCGTCGGGCAAAAGATGAGCGACGCATGGCGACAGCAGGTGATCATCGACAATCGCGGCGGCTCGGCCGGCATCATGGGGTCCGAAATCGTCGCCAAGGCGCCTCGCGATGGTCATACGCTGATGCTGGGAATTACGGCGAACATCGCGATAAATCCGGGGCTGCACGCGAAGCTGCCGTACGACCCTGTGCGGGATTTTGCCCCGGTAACGCAGCTCGCATCAGCGCCGTACGCGATGCTGGTAACCCCATCGCTGCCGGCCGGATCAGTGCCGGAATTTATCGCGCTTGCGAAATCAAAACCGGCGCAAATCAACTACGCCTCCACCGGCAGCGGCAGCGCCGGTCACCTGACTGCTGAGTTATTCGCCGCTATGTCGGCCGTAAAGCTCGTGCATGTCCCTTATAAAAACATCGGGTCCATTCTCGTGGACATGTTCGCCGGCCGCATCGACCTGATGTTTGTTGGCATCGTCTCAGCGCAGCCGCATATAAAGGCGGGCAAGCTGCGGGCGATCGCGATCACGGGCGCCAACCGCAGCCCGCTCATGCCGGAGCTGCCGACCGTGGCTGAGTCCGGCGTGCGTGGATTTGAGGTGACCGGGTGGTACGGTGTGTTCGTACCGATGCATACGCCGCAACCCATCATAGGCAAGCTGCACGATGAGATTGTGCGCATATTAAAGCTGCCCGACGTCACCGAGCGGCTTGCAATGGAAGGCGCGGAAGTGATCGGCAATACGCCGGCCCAATTCGACGCTTACGTCAGAAGCGAGATCTCGAAATGGTCAAACGTCGTGAAGGTGTCAGGTGCGCGCGCTGATTAACCGGCGGTACACCGTCGCCGCACTCGTAGATGCGCAGATGCGTGAATAAAGCGGGCCTTGCGGCCCGCTTCATATCATTTGGGTTGTGAGACGACGCGCAAATATGACTTGAGCGTTTTAAATCCCTGCGGATATTTCTTCTTCGCATCTTCGTCGGACACTGACACCGGAATAATCACGTCCTGGCCCGGCTGCCAGTTTACGGGTGTTGCCACCGTATGCTTGGCGCTCAACTGCAATGAATCGAGCAGGCGCAGCACTTCGTCAAAGTTGCGGCCGGCCGTCATCGGATAGATAAGCATCGCCTTGACTTTCTTATCCGGCCCGATGATGAACACGGAACGCACGGTGGCGTTATCGGCGGCGGTGCGCGGACCGCCGCTCGCATTGGGATGGATCATGTCATACAGTTTCGCGACTTGCAGATCGGCGTCGCCAATCAGCGGGTAGTTGACGGCATGACCCTGCGTTTCCTTGATGTCGTTGACCCATGACTTATGATCGCTCACGGGATCGACGCTCAATCCGATGATCTTCGCGTTGCGCTTATCAAATTCGGGCTTGAGGCCCGCGAGATAGCCGAGCTCGGTCGTGCAGACGGGTGTGAAGTCTTTGGGATGCGAGAAGAGCACGCCCCAGCTATTGCCCAGCCATTCATGAAACCGGATTTTGCCTTCCGTGGTTTCAGCCGTGAAATCCGGTGCGTCATCGCCTATGCGTATCGCCATTTCGACCTCCAGTATGCGTGATTGGATACAATGGCCATCTGTATGCGGCCGTTCGTATCCGGTGGTGAAAAATAAGCTGACCTCCCTGGGCCGCAGATTATAGCGCCGGTTGCGGCGCTGTTGATCCGTCGCATTAGCGTTTGCTCTGTGCGGTCGGCTGCGGCATGTCGATCACCAGGCGCGTGACGGTAGCTTAGGCTCGGGCTACGCATACCGCTACGAGCGTCGGGGCTTGCGGCCTCTGAGGTCCGTGCGCTGATAAAGGCGGTAGCGCTCCAGCTTGTCGCCGGGGCGCGCACCTTCCCAGATTTTCTGCCAAGGCCCGAGCGGCACGTGCTCTTCGCTGGCAACACCTTGTACAAGCGTCAAGTCGCAATCGCTCCGTTTGCGCCCCGCGACGTCATATCGATAGGTGATCACGCCCGCGAAATAATGAAGCATCGCCCGTTGCGGCTCGCCGAGATTCACGCTGGCAATGCACCTATATTGCGGCGGGATTGCCGCCTGCATATCCGCTATCATGGAACGATAAGTTTTCCCGACGTCGATCCAGCTCACAAAAAGAATTGCGAGCAGTCCCCACACCATCGTCGTTGTCGTCGCCCATGCGATGATCGGGCGTTCACGCGTCTTCTTGAGCTTAATCACGAAGAAAGTCCAACCGGCGCTGTAGAGCACGCCGAGCACGAATGGCAGCCATTTAAAGCCGGTTTCATATCCGGGCTGCAGGTCGAGCAGATGCTCATGCAGCCGCGGCGGAACGCTCAATTCGAGCGCACACCAGTAGAACCAGGCGACCAATATAAAG
>Ga0207644_10003353_pt1 | contig 10335 bp, 7 predicted proteins | sample KBSS73metaG_FD_184326 | JGI IMG/M metagenome (GOLD analysis project Ga0207644, IMG submission 184326) | Switchgrass rhizosphere microbial communities from Kellogg Biological Station, Michigan, USA - KBS S7-3 metaG (SPAdes) (version 2) | ecosystem: Host-associated > Plants > Roots > Rhizosphere >... | reverse complement strand
CGCACGGTCGACGCATCCGTCTGGAGGAGAGGGGCCTCACCCGTGACTTGTATCGTCTCGTTGACGGTTCCCACGTTCAACTTCCCATCGACTCGAGTACGGTCGCCACTCGTCAGCACCACGCGCAAGCTCTGCGGCGAGAAGCCCTGGAGGTCGATCTTCACCGTATAGGTGCCGATCGGGAGGAGCGTGAACACATAATCGCCGGTGTCTGACGTCACGGCGGTACGAACGTCCTTCGTACCGATGTTTTCGACCGTGACTGTAGCGCCCGGAAGGACGCCACCGCTGTTGTCCGTCACGCGACCGACGATGTCGGCGGTCTGTGCGGACGCGAGGGACGGAAGCGCAAGCGATGCGATAACGAGACACGTGTAGACGAACCACTTCACGGGATGCATTCCCCTATCCTCTCTGCCGGATCATGTCCGCCTAAGGATCACACTACGTAAGAAAACGTTATCGAGGCAGCGCGTACGCGTAAAGCGTATCGTCGGACGCAAACAACAGGAACTGGCGCCCATCCAGCATGAATGTGATCGGCGTGTTGGTCACGTTGCTCAATATCGGGTTTCCGCGATCGGGCAGGATCGCGCGCCAGAGGATCCGTCCAGTGAGCGCCTCATAGGCCACCATGTAGCCAGCCGGATTGCCGGCGAACACCAGGCCTCCGGCAGTGCTGAGTAGACCTCCCACACGATGCGGGCGCGGTGGGTTCCACTCGCTTCCAGCGTAGCGGTGAATCCATTTGGCCTTGCCGGTCAGGATGTCAATCGCGCGCAGGGACATGTCGTAGCCGCCGACGGCCTGCGTCTGATGTCCCAACTCGCCCGTCACTGGATCCGGATCCCCATACGTGTAATGGATGTCGAACCCCTGCATTGCATTGAAGTACAGCAACCCGGTCTCGGGCATGTAGGTGGGCGGCACCCAGTTCTGAATGCCACCGTTGCTCGGCGAGATCAACGCGCCGCCACGCTGGTACATCTTGGCGGAATTGCGCAGCGGCACGCCCTTCTCGTCGAAGCCGAGCATCCAATTGACCGACTCCGCCAGAACCGCCGACGTGACGTGCTTTCCGGTTGCCCGGTCCCAAAGAAAGTAGGTGCCGTTACGCGTCGCTTGGGCGACCAGCTTCCGCGGTTGCCCGTTGATCGTGGTGTCAATCAAAACTGGTACTTCGCTCGCGTCGAAGTCCCAGGCTTCGTTTGGCGAGGTCTGAAAGTACCAGACCATCTTGCCCGTATCAGGATTGAGCGCAACCAGAGAACAACTATAGAGATTGTCGCCCTTGCGCATCTCTGGATTGAACATCGGCGTGGGATTGCCGGTGGCGACATAGATCAGATTGCGATCGGGATCATAGGTGACAGGCTGCCACGTCATCCCTCCGCCATGTTCGCGAGCGAAATCATTCGGCCACGTTTCCGATCCGGGCTCACCCGCGCGCGGCGCCGTATACCATTTCCACTCGAGTTCGCCGGTGTCGGGATTCCGCGACTCAATCCAGGCTGGCTTATCAATCGCATCGCCGCTCAGCCCGACGATCAGATGGTTCTTGATGACAACCGGTGCGGCAGAGACGTAATAGTTGCTCTTGACGCTGCCGATTTCCTTGTGCCAGCGCTCTTTGCCTGTCTCGGCGTCGAGCGAGACGAGGTGTCCATCCGGCGTACCGAAGTAGAGCCACTTCCCGTACATGGCCATCCCTCTGTTACCGGTGTACTCACCTCCACTGCTGCGCCAGAAGTAGTGCCATATCTCGTGGCCTGTTCTCGCGTCGACCGCCCACGCGTGATCTGGCGCGCTGAAGTACAAAACGCCGTTCACCATTAGCGGCGTTGCCATCAGGAAGCCTCTAAGCTCCTGGCCTGAAAACTGGAGGACAGGCTTCTCCACCGTGCCGCCCGTCATCGCTCCTCTTGGGGAGATGTTCGCGCGATACTGCCACTCGATCCGCAGGTTCGCCACGGTCGACGTGTCAATCTGCTTCAGCGTGCTGTAGTGCCTGCCGGAGTAATCGCCGTGGTAGGTTGGCCACGCATCCGTCGGAGGCTTCTTCAACAACTGGAGATCCAGTTCCCCCTGCGCAGACGGCGTCACGACGAGGGCCGCAAGAACGAGGGGAACGAGGACGATGCGGTTCTTCACTTGAGCGTCACCAGGTAAGCAACGAGGTTGTGCATGATCTCGTCGGTGTACTTGAGCATCAGCTTTCGATGGGCCTCAAGGGGATCAGTGATCTCGACTTTGGGCGTATCGCTGCCTATCGGCCGCTCGATGGTGCGTCGGCCGCCTTCGGCATCGATGAGCGTGACGAAGAAGTCGTCGACTGATACCAGCGTGCCCGACATCACCTGGCCGGACGCCAACGTAACCTTGACCTGAATAGGAACAGCTTTGGGAGGAGCGCCGCCCCGCCGGCCCCCGGTAATCACGCGCGGATTGACCATGCGGCCCTGCAGGATGACAGGGTTGTACTTGCCGCCGACGCCCTTCAGATCGCCAACCGGGGAGTGACACGTGCGGCAGCCTCCGGCGCCGTTGAAGTATGCCTCGCCTGCCACGGGATCGCCGACGACGATGCTCGCTGGGTTCATGGCGGGACGACGGCTTCCCTCTGACGCCCGCACCCTGAGGAACGAAGCGAGGTCCTTGAGCTGCGCATCCGGCATTTGCGGGAATGGCGGCATTCCCGTCTCCGGCCGGCCGACCTTCAGGAACTCGCCGAGAACCCTTCCGTCGACGTCGTTCAACACAAACAGCGAGCGGGTCAGATCCGGTCCCTGCGCACCGCGCGCATCGCCGCCATGGCAGAAGGCACACGAGGATCCGTACGTTGTCGCGCCTCGTTCTACGCTGGCCGGATCGGCTGGCGTCGCCACACCGAACCGGGTCGCGGTTCCCGCGCCCCGTACTGGCCGCTCCTGGGCATGCAGCAAAGCACACGCGGCAACAACGACGACGGCGGGGACAGATATCCATCGCATCAACGCGGCGACACCCATTCAGGCCTCCAGCATGTGATCGATGGGATGTCTCCGTGGTTGCCGCACCGTTTCAGGTGCCATCACTTTCGAGTTACCGCCAAGCCTTTGTACAGCCGCTCGAAATAGACATGACTTTGAATGTGATGCGACTCGTTCAGATAGTCCCACTTGGCGAACGCCTTTTCCTGCTCCATCTGCTCGAAACTCTTCCCTTGATTGATGCCGTCGAGGACCGCCGCACGAGACTCTTTCAACACCGCCAGCATTTTCACCATGTCATCCCGGCTCGCGACGTTGCCGTGTCCCGGAATAATCTTCACACCCGGCGGCACTCGAGACAGGATGAATTCGTAGGCGGCGATCTGGCCATCTACGCCACCGGTTCCGTCGGTATCCTGTTCAATCGCAGGAAACCCGGGAATCGGCCAATTCACGAAGTCATCCCCGGTTTGAACCACGTTTCCGCCGGGGAAGAAGTAGACCGTGTCGGTATCGGTGTGGCCACGATCGAAATGCACGCCCTGGAGATCGCCACCTTTCGTGTGTAAGGTCATTCGGTCGTTGAAGGTCATTGCAGGCAGCGCGATCGGCGGCGACGGTGGGAAGAGCGTGCCCCCCTTTTGCATCTTCTTACGCGCGTTTTCCTGCGCAACGATGATGGCCGTGTTGCCAAAGTATTCGTTGGCTCCAGTGTGATCACCGTGCCAGTGGGTATTCAGCACGTACTTCACCGGCTTGTCTGAGATGGCCTTCAATGCGGCTTCGAGCTTGGGTGCTCCCGGTGCATATCCGCAATCGACCAGGACTATGCCGTCCGGCGCAATGAATGCACCGACGTTTCCGCCGACATTGCCAGAAGGACCGTCGGGACCCAGGAACTGGAGGACGTAGACGTTTTCGTCCAGCTTTTGCGCTTTGACCTGGACGGTGTCCCAGTCGATTCTCCGCTGGGCTAAAACCGGCGCCCACAGAAACGCGACGAGCAAAGTTATGGCGAGAAGCGTGCGCACAGCCTGACTCCTGAGAAGGTCAGCTCGAGATGCGGATGTCGCGGGCGAAGACGACGTTCGCTCGAGGAGGCTATTGATTGACGCCTGCCTGTGCGCGTGCCGCCTTCACATTCGACGGTACAGGGAACATTGCGTACGGATTGCGGGCGTCCACCTTTTTTGATCTTCAGATCTGCGGCCCAAAAGTGTTATTTCGCCAGCTGAAGCGAAACGGATGATAGAGCGGCATGTGTAAGTTGTCAAAGATGCCGCGCGGCCGAAATCCGGTCCGCCCGTTTCATTCACCGTTCGCGAAAGGGCGTCGAGTGCGTCAACTTCTGAAGCTGATGACGCTCCTCGAACACGCCAACTAACCATGTGTCCGACCTGGTGGCAGCATGTCGTGGTCGAACATCAAGCGATTGATGGCGTCGCGCCGACGGATTTACTTTTCATTCTCTCGTCGGGGCAGTGTTTATGCACGGCCCGCGGCCGCGGCGGCGTATGACGTCGCCGTCCCGCAACGCAAATATCGGGAGAAAGAGAGAACAGCCATGCCAGCGACCGCCACCAGTCAGAAAACGCAAGACACGATCACGATGAGCGACGGGACGCGCATCTATTACAAGGAGTGGGGATCGGGACAGCCGGTCGTCTTCAGCCACGGCTGGCCCCTGAGTGCCGACGCGTGGGAAGACCAGATGGTCTTTCTCGGATCGCACGGCTATCGGTGCATCGCGCACGATCGCCGCGGCCACGGTCGATCGAGCCAGCCGTGGACCGGCAACGAGATGAACACCTACGCGGACGATCTCGCTGCGCTCGTCGAGGCCCTGGACCTACACAACGCCATTCACGTGGGTCATTCGACCGGTGGAGGGGAGGTGGCTCGTTACATCGGTCGTCATGGGACGAAGCGCGTGGCTAAGGCGGTGTTGATTGGCGCGGTGCCGCCGCTGATGCTGAAGACCGTGACCAATCCCGGTGGAACGCCCATCGATGCCTTTGATGCGATGCGCGCCGCCGTGCACGCCGATCGCTCCCAGTTCTTCAAAGAGCTGGCGCTGCAGTTCTATGGCGCCAACCGGCCGGGCGCCAAGGTGTCACAAGGGGTCCGCGACACCTTCTGGCTGCAAGGGATGCAGGCGGGGCTCAAGGCCGTGATCGACTGCATCAAGGCGTTCTCCGAAACAGACTTCACCGAGGATCTGAAGCGGATCAACGTGCCGACGCTCATCCTGCACGGAGACGACGATCAGATCGTGCCGATTGGCGCATCGGCGATCCTGTCGTCTAAGCTCGTCAAGGGCTCCACGCTCAAGGTCTACCCGGGCTTTCCTCACGGAATGTGCACGGTCAACAAAGACCAGATCAATACCGACCTCCTTGCGTTCCTGAGGTCATGATGTCAACGCAATCTTTCGCCACACTTGTAATCACCGGAGCACGGATGGGCGTATGCCCAGTTCGACTACGACGCCTCCGCCAAGACCCTTAAGCCTTCTGTCACCGGCTCGGAGTGTGGATACACCTGCCACTCGAAGGTGGCGTCGAGAGACTACATCTTCACAGCCTATCCGCTTCGGTAACGTCGCGACGCAAGCGGCAATTGTCAGACGAAGAAATGGGCATGGACACGAGGCGTCCCATTTCGGCAGGCAATGCAGCGGCCCCGGCTGCCGCGATCACGGACTTATGCTGAGAGTCGCGCGTTGATCCAGGCCTGGATATCGTCTATTACCCGCTCCTTGCCGACGTCAACGTCTTCGACATAGTCGTTGATCTTCTCGACGTAGAAGCGCTCGCCGTCCGACTGCCCCCGGCCGTGGAGATCCAGCGCGTACACTGCCAGCCTGTTCTGGACGAGCTGGCTCGCCACCCATCGGTAGTAGCCGCTGTGGGAGTTGAAGCCATGGCAGATAGTGACAATCGCCCGAGCCGCGGTGGGCCGCCACGTTCGGACAAAGATGTTGAGCCCTCACGCACCTTTGATCTTCTCTTCGCGTTCAACAGGACTGAGAACATCTGACATCCCAACCTCCCTACGTGATCGGGCTCACCCGTTCCTGTCGTCGTGCGAGGACGCTACGCCGCAGACGTGGACTTCGCGCCACACAACGATTTCGCACTTCGAAGTAAGAGAGCATCCCATAGAGAACGCGCGAAATCAGGAACGAGCCAGCGCCCAAGCTGATCGTAGATCCGCAATCTTGACGATGTCTTCGGTGAAAGCGACTCGGCGCGCCGACGCGCGGCTATCGACGAGACCTTCACCGAAGACTGCGTGTTCTACGAGCCTCGAGGCGTCTATATTGGGCAACGGGTCCGCTGGGTATCGGGCCGCCCGGGATTACCTGGTCGCCAGAGCGACGCCGTTTGCCGCCTTCACAATGAGGTCGGCTACGGCCTGCGGCTGGGACACATAGATCGAGTGGCTGCCTTTCGCCTCGACGACCGTTGAGCCGGCGCGTTTCGACATCGCGCGCTGCGCGTCGGGCGGAATCATCCTGTCGTCCGTCGCGATGAGGTACCAGCTTGGCTTCGACTTCCACGCCGGCTCGCTGACGGCGCCGTTGAGCGCCTCGACGCCCCACGGCACTTGCGAGTCCGCCATGAATGCTGCCGCGTCAGCGCTCACATCCGCGGCGAACGACGCTCGAAACTTGGCCCGATCAAGGAACAGATAGCCGTCCTGAGGCGGCAGGATCGGAGGCACCGGCGCGCCCGGCGGCGGGTCCTTGATCAGCGCGGACACCGACTCACCCTTATCCGGCGCGAACGCTGCGATGTAGACAAGGCCTGCGACCTTCCGATCGTTGCCGGCTTCGGTGATCACGACGCCGCCGTACGAATGGCCGACAAGAATCGCCGGACCGTCCTGCGCGGCCAGCATGCGTTTGGTCACCGCAACGTCATCCGCCAACGTCGTGGTCGGATTCTGGACGACCGACACGTTGTAGCCGTCGTTCTTGAGGGCGTTGTAGACACCCTGCCAACCCGAGCCGTCGACGAAGCCTCCGTGTACGAGAACGACGTTCCTGACACCTTCACCTGCTTTTGCTTCCGACATGAGACCGCTCCTTTCGTTCTGCTTCTCGCGCGCCATCCATTCGCGGACGTACGCTGGACAATCCGCCAGTCGGATGCCCTGCATCTCGCACTCGATCAGGAACCGTACGACACCCACACTGACGAGGTTCACCTCTCGCAAATCGAGCACGAGGCCGTACTCACGCGCCTCCTCGAGGAGCCGACGGAGATCAGCCAGGTGCTCGGAGCCGACTCGTCCGCTCAGCGCCAGCGTTGCCGTTCTGGAATGCGTCGAACGGGTGATCTTCAACATCGATGACCGACGAGTGCGGTCATGCAAACGGCAAATTGCGCGCCGCCGGTAAGCGGTTGCCCGCGTGGACCAACGGTGACCATTTGCGCGAGGCGTCGCGAGAGTTGCTCGCGAAATCTCGCGACAGTGGTCAAGCGGAAATCGAAGGCCCTAGAATGCGTGGTGTGCAGGACGACAACGCTTTCGGCGCCGGCGAGGAAGCGTTTCGGCTGATCGTCGAGACGATCCCCGGTCTCATCGCCGTCATGACGCCTGCCGGCGAGGTCGAACACGTTAACCGCCAGGTCCTCGAGTACTTCGGTCGGACGCTCGAGGAATTGAAACGATGGGGCACCACAAACTCCGTTCACCCTGACGATCTCCCGCGGGTCATCGCTGCGTGGCAGCACGCCGTCGAAACGGGCCAGCCGTACGAATTCGAGCATCGCATCAGGCGAGCCGATGGCCAGTACCGGTGGTTTCAATCACGCGGGCTGCCGCTTCGGGACATCAGGGGCCCGATCGTTCGCTGGTACGTCCTCCTCACGGACATCGATGCGCGGAAACAGTCCGAAGAGAAGTTGCGGCGGAGCGAAGCCGATCTGCTCGAAGCGCAGCGTTTGAGCCACTGCGGCAGCTGGCGACACGACATCGCATCGGGAGCCTTCACGGTATCCCCGGAGGTGCTTCGCATTCGCGGCGTCGAGTCGGCGGAGCCCCTGTCCCACATCGACCGGATGTATGCGGGGATCCATCCAGACGACCGGTCGAGAGTCCGAGGGGCGTATGAGGCCGCGCAGCAGCGGAAGAGCGAGTTCGACGCTGAGTACCGGATCGTCCTCCATGACGGCACGATCAAGCACCTTCACACCATCGGCCATCCCGTCTTGAACGAGGCCGGTGACGTCGTCGAGTACATCGGCACGGGCATCGACGTCACCGAGCAAAAGGAGGCGCGAGCCACACTGGAGCAGGCGTTCGAAGAAATCAAACGCCTGAAGGACCAGCTGCAGGATGAAAACCTCGCTCTGCGAGAGGAGATTGACCAGGCGTTCATGTTCGAGGAGATCGTCGGCGCATCGCCGGCGCTCAAGGCCGTTCTGTCACATGTCGCCAGGGTTGCCCCGACCGATTCGACGGTGCTGATCTCCGGCGAGACGGGCACCGGCAAGGAACTGATCGCGCGGGCCGTTCACAAACATTCGCGGCGATCGGAGCGCGCGTTTGTCAGCCTGAATTGCGCGGCGACGCCTCCTTCGCTGATTGCCTCAGAGTTGTTTGGCCACGAAAAGGGCGCCTTTACCGGCGCGGTTCAGCAGCGCCGCGGCCGCTTTGAATTGGCGCACTCGGGCACCATCTTTCTCGATGAAATCGGCGAGATGCCGATCGACACGCAGATCGTACTGCTGCGTGTGCTCCAGGAGCGTCAGATCGAGCGCGTCGGCGGGAGCCGCGCCATCCCTGTCGACGTCAGGGTGATCGCCGCAACGAACCGTGTTCTATCGGAGGCGATCGCCGCCGGGACGTTTCGATCGGATCTCTTCTATCGGTTGAACGTGTTTCCGATCGTGGTACCGCCGCTGCGCAAGAGGCGAGAGGACATCCCGATCCTCGTTGAATACTTCGTCAAGCGGTTCGCTGAAAACATGGCCAAGCGCATTCGCCGGATCGACAAGTCCACCCTGGAGCTGTGCGAGCGATACTCGTGGCCTGGCAATATTCGCGAGCTGCAGAACATCGTCGAGCGTTCGGTGATCCTCTGCAACGGCGATACGTTCTCGATCGACGAGGCGTGGCTGGCAGGCCAGAGCCCACTTCTTCGAGATGGATCAAGTCCTCTCCCTGACACCCTCCAGGATCAGGAGAAGGAGATGATCGAGGCTGCTCTGGCCAAGACTAAAGGAAGAGTGGCGGGACCGCGCGGCGCGGCCGCGACGCTCGGCATCCCGCCGTCGACACTGGAGTCGAAGATCAAGCAATTGAAAATCGTGAAGAGCCGATTCACGGCTGCGTCTTGATCGACGAAGCGATCTATGCGCTCTACTACCGATGCGCGTTAACCCCATTCAGACGCTGACAAACGGGCGCGTTCATTACGCCTGGGTGATTGTGCTCGTCACATTCGCCGTACTGATTATTACGGCCGGTGTCCGAGCAACGCCTGGTGTCCTCATGGTGCCGCTCGAAGCGGAATTCGGTTGGACGACCGCTGCCATTTCCACCGCGATCGCCATAAACATCGCGCTGTTTGGCCTCATCGGACCGTTTGCCGCATCAGCGATGAATCGGTTCGGAATTCGGCGCATCATCCTTGGCGCCGTGGCGCTGCTTGCGGCGTCCGTGGCACTGACGACTCGGATGCAGACCATCTGGCAGATGACCCTGCTCTGGGGCATTTGCGTGGGCACCGGCACCGGCGTGACCGCCATGGTGCTCGCCGCGACGGTAACGACGCGCTGGTTCGAGACGCGCCGGGGCGTCGTGCTCGGCATGCTCTCGGCGGCGAACGCGACGGGTCAGTTGGTGTTTCTGCCGATCCTCGCGCGCATGATCGCGTTACATGGCTGGCGGTCGGCGGTGTGGATTGTCTCGGGTGCGGCGGCTCTGGTCTTCGTCGTCGTTCTGATCTTCATGCGGGATCGTCCCGAAGACGTCGGCCTGCGCCCCTACGGGCAGCCACCTGACGCGCCGGTGCACCCCCCATCGCGTTCGTTGCCGCCGCTCGACGCGTTGCGCCTCGCGCTTCGATCCCCTGCGTTCTGGGCGCTCGGCGGTACGTTCTTCGTGTGTGGGGCGAGTACGAATGGTCTGATCGGCACACATCTGATCGCCGCGTGTCATGACGTCGGCATCCCGGAAGTTCAGTCCGCACAGCTTCTGGCGATGATGGGCATCTTCGACATCGTCGGGACGACCGCATCAGGATGGCTGACGGATCGGTTCTCCGCCCGCTACTTGTTGTTCGGGTACTACACGTTGCGCGGCTTGTCCCTGCTGTGGCTGCCCCACACGCTGCAGGCGGATCCTGCGTCCT
>Ga0207644_10003351_pt1 | contig 10336 bp, 9 predicted proteins | sample KBSS73metaG_FD_184326 | JGI IMG/M metagenome (GOLD analysis project Ga0207644, IMG submission 184326) | Switchgrass rhizosphere microbial communities from Kellogg Biological Station, Michigan, USA - KBS S7-3 metaG (SPAdes) (version 2) | ecosystem: Host-associated > Plants > Roots > Rhizosphere >... | reverse complement strand
GCGTGAAGCCGAGCGAGTGACCCGCCTCGATCTGGCTCTTCGGCACCGCCTCGATGCCGGAGCGCAGGATCTCCGTCGCATAGCCTGAAAAGTTGATGCTCATTCCGACGAGCGCCGCCGTTATCGCCTCCATCCGTATGCCGAGCGCAGGCAGCGAAAAGTAGATGATGAAGAGTTGCACGAGGAAGGGCGTGTTGCGGATGATCTCCACGTAGGCGGCGATCGCCGTGCGCACGCCGCGCGGCCCCGCGGTTCGCAAAAACGCCAGCATCACTGCGACTGCGAAGCCGAGCGCGAACGCGCCGAGCGACAATCGGAGCGTGAGCCACGCGCCCTCGAGGAGCTGCGGCAGATGGTCCCAGACGATGCCGAACTGGAAGACGTACTTCATCGACATGCGTCCGGGATCCGCGCCCATCCCGCGCGAACGGCCCGCGCGGGGGAAATCACATTGCGGGCAGATCCACCAGCGCCACCTGCGTGTACTTCTGGTAGATCTCTGCGAGAACGCCCTTCTGCTTGTTCAGGAACACCCACGTACGCAAGAACTGGAGCAGATCGAAATCGCCGGGTCGCACGGCGGCCGCGTAATAGGCGGTCGTCACGGTGAACTTGTTTTCGATCTCGGCCTTCGGATTGCGATCGCCGACCGACTTCGCGGCAAACGCCGACATCCCCGCTGCATCGACCTGACCCGACACCATCGCCTGCATCGTCGCCGCGATGTCGTCGAACATCACGAGGCTTGCGCTCTTCGGTGCAATGGCCGGTACGGTCGCCTCCTCGAGCGTGGCACGCGTGAGGCCGATCTTCTTGCCGGCCATGTCTTCGGCGTTGCGGATCTGCTTGCCCTTGGGTCCGGCAATGACGATCGACAGCGCGCCATGCGGCGGTGCGAACATCACCGTCTTCGCACGATCGAACGTGATCGACAACGACGAGATCGCGACATCCGCGCGTCCGGCAAGCAGTGCCGGAATGCGTTGTGGAGCGGTCACCTGGACGAGCTCCAGCTCGACGCCGAGGTCCTTCGCGAGCTGACGCGACGTCGCGATCTCGGATCCGTCCGGCTGGTTGTTCTTGTCGAGGATGCCGAATGGCGGGGACGTCACCTCCGCGGTGACGCGAAGCTTCTTCTCCTTGATGATCCGGTCCAGCGTGCCGCCTGCCCCGGGCTGCGCGCCCGGGGTCGTTTGTGCAAATGCCTGGTTCGATTGCGTGATTGCGGCCAGCGTGGCCACGCCGGCCGCACCGCCGATCGCGGTGCCGATCAACATTTCCCTGCGCTTCATGTGCCCCCTCCTGGATACGTTCGGTGTGAACGCCGATTCGTGTACTTCATCGCATGTTGAAAGTCGATTCGCGTACTTCGATCGCAGGTCAGCGTGCAACCTTCGCACTCGACTTCGCGATGGCGAATTCGTGCGCCAATGCGCTGCGCAGCACGGCGACTTCGTGACCGATGCAGATGCAACGAAAGCCGCGGGCGAGCGCAGCTTTCGCAGCGGCGCCGTTCGGGACGAGCCACCCGAGCGGCCGACCCGCGGAAGCGGCGGCGGAAATCAAACGCGCTTCCGCCGCCTGATAACGCGGATCGGCGAAGTCCTCGGCGCACCCGAGACTGTCCGAAAGGTCGTAGTGGCCGAGCCAGCCGACGTCGAGTCCCGGTGTGCGGAGGATCGCCTCGGCGTTGTCGACGCCGCGCGCCGATTCGATCAGGGCGATCGTCAGGATCGCCTCGTTCGCCGCGCGCATCTTCGGCTGCGCCGCACCCGCCGTGTAGCGATCATGGGCAACCCCGAACGCCAGACCCCGGCGGCCCTCCGGTCGATAGCGGCAGGCCGCGACGAGCGTCTCCGCCTGCTCGCGCGTCTCCACCATGGGCGCCATGATCCCTGCGGCGCCAGCGTCGAGCACGGGCGCGATCGAGTGATATGCGCACGTCGGCACGCGCACCATGGGGACGATGCCGGCGCCGTGCGCGAATGCGATCTGCGCCTTGATCGTGTCGATCGATACGCCGCTGTGCTCCATGTCGAGCAGCACGAACTCGGCGCCGGATGCGGCCAGGACCGGCGCGAGACCCGGCGTGAAGAACTCGAAGGCCATCACGCCGAACGCCTGGCCGCCGGCAGCAAGGCGCGCACGCACGGGATTGGCGTGCATCGACGCGCCGTCGTGCAACGCGTCGACGCTCATGCCGCAAGGCCCGCGGGAATGGCGATTCCGAGGGGCTTCACGCTGGCGCGGAGTTGCCGTCGCGTCTCGATGTCGAGCGGAATGCCGGTGCGTTCGCGCTCCGCGCGCGTGCGCCGTTCGTGCTCTCCCGGCAGCAGGACTTCGCCTCCCGACACTGCAGGTGGGGATGCCTTGACGAACCTCGCCATTCGGAGGATCTCCTCGTTGAACGATTCCGTGCCGCAGAACGACGCAGCGTCGAACACGACCGAGAGCATGTTGTTCACGAGCCGCTGCGCGGTCGCGTTGTCCGGATTCGTCGTCTGTCCGCCGGTCAGCGCGCCGGCGAGGATCTCACAGAAGATCGACAATCCGTAGCCCTTGTGTGCGCCCATCGGCAGCAATGCGCCGGCCGGCGGTCCATAGAACGTGGCCGGATCGCGCGTCGGACGACCCTGCGCGTCTATCACGGCGCCCTCCGGCAATGGATTGCCCAGGTTACGCGCCACCTGGATCTTTCCTTCCGCGATCGCCGACGTGGAGATGTCGAGGATCAGCGGCGAGCCGTTCGGACCCGGAGCACCTGCGGCAATCGGATTCGCGGACAGGCGACGATCGCTGCCGCCGAACGGCGCGACGAGGATTCCGAAACCCGATGTGTTGACGAAATGAACCGATGCCAGCCCGGCATTGGCCACTTGCTCCGCCCACGCGCCGATGCGGCCGAGGTGACCCGCGTTGCGGAGCGCCAGTGCGCAGACGCCGCCGGCGCGCGCCTTGCGAACGGCGATGTCCATCGCTTCACGCCCGATCACCTGGCCATAGCCGTACCTGCCGTCGACGACGGCCGTGCATGCCGTCTCCCGAACGATCTCCACATGCTGGTTGGCGACCACCATGTCCTGTGCATGCCAGTCGATGTATTTCGACACGCGAATCACGCCGTGCGAATCGTGGCCGACGAGATTGGCTTCGACGAGGTGATCGGCGATGGCGTGCGCCTCGTCGTCCTCCGAGCCCGTTGCGCGAAACGCGGAGGCGACGAACTCGCTTAACCCGACTGCGTCGATGCGGTACTCGGTCACCTAAACGCACGCCTCGGCGACGTAACGATGAGATTCGATCGCTGCATCATTCTCGTCGGTCATTCCGAACGGGTGATCCCGATGCAGCTGCGGGCATACTGCTGCGCAAGCGATTGCCGACGCTTGGCCGCGGACGCGCTCTCGGCTCGTCCGCTCTTGGCATCCCGCGCAGCTTCGGCAGCGAGCCTGCGCCGCTCGTCCAGCAGTTGCGCGCACACGCTACCATCGCTGGCATTGCCCTTCGCCTCGTTCGGCACATTGAGCGTCGTGCCGCGTTGGGCGCATGGCGAATCCGAGTACGTCGTCTTGCCCGCAGCATCCTGGCACTTGTACACCTGTGCCTGCGCGATGGACGGGAGCCCGGACAGCACGGCCAGTAGCACGCACACGCCACCAAGCACGAGAAGCAAAGTCCACAGGCGTCGTCGAGCGTGCCAAGTGTGATCCACCGAAGTCATCCAAGCTCGAATGTCGTGACACCGAAGACTCGATGCATCGGCAGGTCCGGCGCTACGCCCAGATACATGCGCGCGGTTTCGAAGACGACGTCCATATCGTGTCGCTGGGCAAGCATGATCGCCTCCCGATTGAGCTCCGGAACGTCGAGGAAGACCTGCTCCCCGCTCGGCACGCTCGCCGCCAGTGCCTCGAAGAGTCGGGCCGCGTGTCGCGCATCATCGGCGAACAGCGGCCCGACCTTGTGGCCAACGCGGGCAGCGCGGATCATCCCATACCCGACGACCCGGCCGTCCTCCAGAACGGCGAGCGCAGTGCTTCGCGGCTGGTCGATCCAGCACCGCAGAAATGCCGCGCGGTCGGCGGGGAACAGCGTCGTGTCGTACTCGTTCAGCGCCTCGAAAGGGATTGACGACGCGGGCACGATGCGCGGATCTTTCCGAGCCGGTGGTGCAGACACGCCGCGGTAGCGGATGTTTCGATAGGCGAGGTCGAATCCGGACTTTCGGTAATTGGCCTGCTGCGCCACCACGCCGTCCAGGCCGACCGTGCACGCCCGCAGATACGCGAGGCCGGCGTTCCACAGCTCCCGGCCGTAACCGCAACCGCGATGCGATGCTTGGACGATGTACAGGCCGAGAAAGCCGAAAGACCGGCTGTATTTCACGACGGAGATCGTTGCGATCGGCTGGCCGTCCAGTTCACCGATCAGGAAACCGCTCGGGTCGGCGGCATAAAAGCATCTCGCATCGTAAAGGCCCGGATTCCATCCTTCCCCCGCCGCCCAGTCCACGGCCGTGAGGACATCCCGCTCCGTCATCGTGCGAATGCGGTAGCCGCTTCCGGTGCTCCTCGGCATGGATGGGCTGCGAAGGCTCAGGCGCTCGCACCGCGCGGCGCCGCGCGCGTATTCAGGTACACCGAATAGAGAGACGTCGTCGCGCAGATGAACAGGCGATTCAGCTTCGGCCCGCCGAAGCACACGTTCGCGACGGATTCGGGAACGACGATCCTGCCGAGAAGCGCGCCGTCGCTCGCGTGGCAGTGGACGCCGTCGCCCGCGGAGAGCCACAGGTTGCCGTGCACGTCGACGCGGAAACCGTCGTAAAGGCCGACCGGGCACGATGCGAATACTTCGCCTGCGGAAATCGACTTCCCGTCGGCGGATACCTTGAAGCGGCGAAGATGATGGGGTCCGTCGGCGCGATGCGTGAGCCCGGTATCGGCGATGTAAAGCAGCGATTCGTCGGGAGAGAAGGCGAGACCGTTGGGTTGCGCGAAGTCCGATGCGACAACGGACACCCGGCCGTTCCCGGGATCGATCCGGTAGACGTTGTTCGACCCGATCTCGCTCGATGCAGCGTCGCCTTCGTAATCCGAGTCGATGCCGTAGCTCGGATCGGTGAACCAGATGCTGCCGTCGCTCTTCACGACGACGTCGTTCGGCGAATTGAAGCGCCTGCCCTCGTAGCGGTCCGCGAGGACCCTGCGCGTGCCGTCGAACTCGGTTCGCGAAACGCATCGACTTCGATGCTCGCACGAGACTAGGCGTCCCTGCAGGTCGACGGTGTGGCCATTCGTGTTCATGGCCGGCTGCCGGAAGACCGAGACGGAACCGTTGGTTTCGTCCCAGCGCATCATCCGATCGTTCGGTATGTCCGACCAAACGAGGTAGCGGCCAGCCGCAAGCCACGCCGGTCCCTCCGCCCAGCGGCAGCCGGTGTACAGCTTTTCGAGATGGACGTAGGGAAGGACGAGCGTACGAAAACGGGGGTCGATGACCTGGAAGCTGGATGTGAGATCGAGAGGCATTCAATATCTCGGCTCAGCGCAGGCAGAGCGCCCGCGCAGTAGGTGGGAGCAAGCGTCCATTATGCGGCGCTCATCCGGAATGCTTGCGACCGCGACGGTAGATCAGAAGCATCGCAGCGATGACGACACCATACGTGACGTGTCGGCCGTCTCATTCGGAATGCCGGCGACCGCGACCGTAGATCAGAAGCATCGCGACGATGACGACACCGGACGTGACGAGTCGGCCGTCTCATTCGGAATGCTTGCGACCGCGACCATAGATCAGAAGCATCGCGACGATGACCACACCATACGTGACGTGTCGGCCGAACTCGGGCATCTGCATGACCGACAGGATCGACTGCAACAGCGTGATGAGAACTACACCGGCGACGGTGCCCAGATAGCGGCCGCGCCCGCCGAGGATCGACGTGCCGCCGAGTACCACCGCCGCGATCGCGGGCAGGAGATACGGATCACCCATCGCCTGCGCAGCCTTGCTCGCATAGCCCGCGAGCAGCACGCCGCCCAATGCGGACAGGCCGCCGGACAGTGCGAACGCCCCCATCACGACGAGACGTGTGCGGGCACCTGAAAGATACGCGGCACGCTCGCGGTTACCGATCGCGTACACGGTGCGGCCAAATGTCGTGCGGGTGAGGAGAAACACGGCGCCAACCCCGACCAGCATCCAGACGATCACCGCGTTGGGTATTCCGAGCAGGCTGTCGCCGGTGGCGAGGAACCGCATCGCCGGCGATGACGCGTCCTGCGGCGAGAACCCGCCCGTATGCACGATCATCAGTCCTTGCGCCACGGCGTTGACGGCAAGCGTGACGACCATCGACGGAATGCGGAGATAGGCGACGCCGATGCCGCTGACGATCCCGAGCGCGACGCCGCAAGCGACGCCCACGGGAATCGCGAGCACGTTGCCGATCGCTCCCCAGCCGGTCGCGGCCGTCGCCATCATGCCGCCGACGGCGACGACCCAAGGCACCGAGAGATCGATCTGGCCGAGCAGGATGACGATCATCATGCCGGTCGCGATCACACCGAGAAAGGACGCGACCTTCAGCTGCTGGAGCAGGTATTGCGGTGACAGAAAGCTGCTCGAGTAGAGGCTTCCGACGAGCAGCACGAGAACGATGCAGCCGAACGCCCACGCGATGGCCGGGTCGACGTGGCGGCGCAGCCCGTCCGCCATCGCGCGCATGCCGCCGCCATTGACGCGGGATTGCACCTCAGCCATACAGCTCGAGGCGATTGCGCACGCGCAGCAGCCGCAATGCGCCGAGACAGACGGCCGCCGTCAGCACGATGCCCTGGAAAAGAGGTTGCCACAGCGGCTCGACGTTGAACACGAAGAGCAGATCGCCGATCGTGCGGAACATCAGCGCGCCGAAGATGGCGCCGATGGCGCTGCCGGAGCCGCCGAAGAGCGATACGCCGCCGAGGACCACCGCGGCGATCGAATACAGCGTATACGTGTTGCCGTTGGCCGCCGATGCTTCGCCGGTATAGGTGATGAACGTCACGAAGAGTCCGGCCATCGAGGCGAGCAGGCCCGAGAGCGTGTACGCGACGAATTTCGCGCGCCGGATCGGAACGCCTGACATGTAGGCGCCGACTTCCGACGACCCGACCGCATACGTTGCGCGGCCGATCGCCGAGCGACGGAACGGAACCCAAACGATCGCGATCAGCGCGAGCAGCAGGACGACGCTCGCCGGCACGCCGCCCGGCAACTGCCCCGTCAGCGCGTCCGCGAGTCCGGTCGTGACGTCGCCGCCAGGCACCGGTCGCAGCGCCAGCGCGATGCCGTAATACACGGCGCCCGTGGCGATCGTCGTGACGATGGGTTGCAGGCGACCGACGATGACGATGAGACCGTTGATCGCGCCGCAAACGCACCCGACGAGCAATACGCCGAGCACGCCGAGCGTCGTCATCAGGGGCGAGCCGACGACGATGCTCGACGCGAGGCAGTTGGCGAGCACCATCACCATGCCCACGGAGAGGTCGATGCCCGACGTGAGCACGACGAGCGTCTGCGCCATCGCGACGATCGCAAGGAGAACGCCCTTGTTCGCAGCGGTCGTCGCAACGTTCGCGCTGAAGCCGGCGGGATGATTCGCCGCGTAGAGCGTGAACATCACGATGAACGCGCCGAAGGCGACCAGTGTGCCCTTGTGCTCGCGCAGCCGATACGGCCAGTCCCCGTTCACGTGGCGGCCGTGTGCAACGCGCGCGTGTCGCCCGTCTCGACACCGATGTTCAGCGCGCTGCTGATCAGTGCCCGTTCGGTGATGTCCGCGCCCGCCAGCTCGCGCCTGATCGCGCCGTCGTACATCACGAGGACGCGGTCGCAGCAGCCGACGAGCTCGTCGTAGTCCGTCGAATAAAAAAGAATCGCCGCGCCCTCGTCGGCCAGGCGCCGCAAAAGCTGGTACATCTCCTGTTTCGTGCCGACGTCGATGCCGCGGGTCGGATCGTTCAGCAGCAGGATGCGCGGCGCCATCATCAGCCACTTGCCGATGACGAGCTTCTGCTGGTTGCCGCCCGACAGCGATCCGGCGGGAACGTCGGCCCCATCCGCGCGCACGGCGAGGAGGCGCATGATGCGCTGCACGGCGTCGCGTTCTGCGCGGCGGTCGATGATCCCCCACTTCGACAATCGACCGAGGGCGGCGAACGAAAGGTTGTCGCCCACCGACATCGGCAGCATCAGGCCCTCGGTCTTGCGATCCTCGGGGATCAGGGCCATGCCGATCTCCTCGCGCTTCGCCACGTCCGGACCGCCGATGCTGATCGGCTTGCCGTCGACGAGCACTTCGCCCGTCGTGCCGTTCAGCACGCCGAAGAGTGCGAGCAGCAGCTCGCGTTGACCCTGCCCGTCCAGGCCGCCGAGGCCGATGACCTCGCCCGCGCGCAATTGCAGCGAAATGTCGTTCAGCCGGTCGCCCCACGACAGGTGTCGAACTTCGAGCAGCGGGCGCTCGTCGTGCTCCGGTCTCGGCTTGCGCGGCGGGAACACGGCGCTGTATTCGCGTCCGATCATCAGCTCGACGACCTCGTTGTCGGTTTTCGTTCCCGCTTTGTACGATGCAACGCTGCGGCCATTGCAGAACACCGTGCACTGGTCCGCGAGCTCCGCGATCTCGTGCATCCGGTGCGAGATGTATACGAGCGCGAGGCCTTCCGCACGCAACCGCTTCAACACGCCGTAGATCTTCGTCACGTCGGCAGCGGTCAGCGCCGACGTGGCTTCGTCGAGGATCAGGATCCGCGGCTTGCGCGCAAGCGCCTTGGCAATCTCCACCATCTGTCGCCGCGACAGGGACAAGTCCTTGACCAGCGCGAGCGGATGAATATTGTCGGCGCCGGCACGGGCGAGCGCCTCCTCGGCCACGCGGCGCTGGGCGCGGCGGTCGATCAGTCCGAAACGTCGCGGCGGGTTGCTGATGGAGATGTTATCGGCGACGCAGAGATCCGGGATCAGCGAGAGCTCTTGAAATATGCAGGCGATGCCCTTCGCGTTCGCGGCTGCCGGAGACGCGAACGAGACCGGCTGTCCATCCAGCAGCATCCGGCCTTCGTCGGGCACGACGACGCCAGCCATGATCTTGATGAGCGTCGATTTGCCGGCGCCGTTTTCGCCGAGCACGGCGTGAATGCGACCGGCCTCGACGACGAGATCGGCGCTCTGCAGCGCGCGAACGCCGCCGTAGCGCTTGGAGACGCCCTGCATGACGAAGAGGCTCATCTCGATCCGACCAGGCGTTGCCGGCGCCGCGTCCGGCCGGACGCAGCACCGCGATATCGAACGTACGCGGCTGACGCCATGCGCCGATGCGTGCGCGAGCGGGGATCGCGGGTCGCGGTCCCCGCGCGCGTGCCTACTTGTTCGCTTCGGTCTGCCCCATGATTTCCTGCGCGGTGAAATTGATGCCGCAGGTCGGGAACGAGTTGCCGACGAAGAAGTTGTCGGAAAGCGACGCGTAGTAGTCGGTTCCGTCCTTGAGGTTCGGCGACTCGACGCGCGCCAGCGGCAGCTTCACCGACTGCGGCACGACCTTGCCCTCGAGCGCCGCGATGGCCGTCTTGATGGCGACGGCGACTTGCGCCGGACCCGTTCCACCCGAAGCGCACTTCAGCCCTTCGCCGCCGAACTTGCCGCAGAACTTGCGAAAGCCGTTCTCGGTTTCACCACCAAAAGGCACGAACGGATGCTTGGCGTCGATCATCGCCTGAACCACGCCGGTGTCGCCGCCCTGGGCGGTGATGCCGTCGAATTTCTTGTGCACGGCGATCGCATCGGCCGTGACCTTCTGCGCCGTCGGGTCATCCCACTTCCCGATCACTTCGACCGTGTCCCACTTCTTGCCGGATGCCTTCAGGACTTCCTGGATACCCTCATGGCGATCGCGATCGACGGACGTCCCCGACACGCCGCGCACTTCGAGGATCTTCCCACCGTTCGGCACGTTCTGGACGAGCCATTCCGCCCAGTACTTGCCGAGTCCCTTCTGGTCGACGTTGACGTTGATCGCCTCGTCGGTGTCGAGCGTGTTGTCGAATGCGACCAGCACAACCCCCGCATCGTTTGCGCGCTTGATCACCGGCTTGAAAGCAGCGGGGTTCTGCGCGTTGACGACGATTGCGTCGTAGCCCGAGTCGATGAAGTTGTTGATCGCTCCGATCTGCGCCGCGACGTCCTCGCCGGTGGACACGACCTTGAACTCCTTCAACTTCGCCGCGACTTCCGGTTGGGCGGCGTACGCCTTCGCCGTCTTGATCATCTGGATGCGCCAGGTGTTGGC
>Ga0207644_10003344_pt1 | contig 10345 bp, 11 predicted proteins | sample KBSS73metaG_FD_184326 | JGI IMG/M metagenome (GOLD analysis project Ga0207644, IMG submission 184326) | Switchgrass rhizosphere microbial communities from Kellogg Biological Station, Michigan, USA - KBS S7-3 metaG (SPAdes) (version 2) | ecosystem: Host-associated > Plants > Roots > Rhizosphere... | reverse complement strand
TTCTGATAACGAACTGCCGGCAGGGTCAAGACTAATTCGCATCGAATCCCGATCGGCCTTTACCTTTTTACCACTATAACCAAGATAATTTACTGAAAGTGTTTGACCTTTAGATACATCGGATAATACAAATGAGCCATTAGCATCCGTAACGGCTCCGAAGTTACGGCCCACTACTCTTACCGTCGCTCCGGTAATTGGCAAACCATCATTGCCCATGACCGTGCCCGTAACAGTCCGGCCATCATTGGGGCTTACATTCACGCCGTCTACGCGACTTTTTAGCAAGGTTTGGGTTGAAGGCGGTAGTTTTGGTTTAAAAACAGGCGAGTTGTTCGCCTTTTTCTTTGCTATATCACCCACAAGCAACTCGTTTGCCCCTATCGAATCCTTTTGGGGGCTACGGTATTTATCATCGTTGCCCCCATCGGAGGTGGCGGGTGCAACTACACCCGTCGGACTTTTATATTCTGCAACGGACTGATCAGCATTACCTATAGGTTCGCTCAACTCATTTTGCTTGGGCGCCTGTGCAGCAATTTTCGGCTTTGTGTAGACCTCCTTATCTGCTTTTGGCTTAGCAACTTCCGTTTGAACAACTTTGTTGCCTCTTTCGTTCGTCAAAGTATCGGTAGAGGCGCTCGGTGTTGTAGATGTGGGTACGTCCTTCTTTTCCGGCACCACGTTTTCTGCTACCACGTCCCTAGTCTCGTTTTTACTCTGCCTGCCGATAAAAAACCATATCGCCACACCTAAAACTATTATGATTGATGCAACCGCAGATAACGGTATCCACGGGATGATTTTCCTGTTCTTCTTTTCGGTACGTTGATGCAGGCGAGCAGTCAGTTCGGCCATATTGGCGTCCTGATTAGCAGAAGCGTGTTCAAAACCTTCCAATGCATCCGCAAGGAACGGATCATCAAGGGCACGCCGCTCCAACTCGTGCATAGCACGGGCATTGAGCTCCCCATTAAGGTACTTCCTGATCTGAACTATGTCTTCCGCTCTATCCACTGCTTCTCTCCAAACATATTTTCAGGTTACGCTTCCCGTTTTGAATGTAACTTTTCACGTCATTCAAAGTAAAGCCGGTTATTTCGGCCACTTCTTTGTAGCACTTCTCTTTTAAATAAAACAAGTCTATACTTTGTTTTTGTACAGGGTTCAACTTCTCCATACATCGTTCCAAAGCCTTCATAGCCTCTTCCCTGTTGTCATCATCAGGATGCAAAAAAGGAGTAAATTCCATAACGTCGTCCAAAGAAATTTCGTCAACGCGTTTGCCCGCCCGTAACTTCATCAAACAATAATTCCGGCTCAATACATAAACCCAGCTTCTGAATTGTTTTATCTCGTGTTGTTTTACTTTTATAATCAGTTCTTCAAAAATGCCCATTACGGCATCTTTGGCATCTTCTTCATCTTTCAGGTATTTTAAGCAAACACCATATATTAAAGGTACGTATTGTTCAAACAATTTACCCAATACGGCCACATCACCGGTTTTGCGGTAAATATTCAATTGCACTTCGTCGTCAGTATTGCCGGTGTTAACTGGTTTGCTAAAAAAGCTCATTTTCAGGCCGGCAAAATAAAATTTTTCATCCGCTTATGGAAATATGAATTCTGCCGCATCTTATGAATAAAATCAACGATTATGAAGAGGATCATATTACTTATTCTAATGACCACGGGCCTTGTTTCATTTAAAAATAGCAACACACGGCATATTATTGGCAAAGTATCTGCCAAAGACGACGGTCAACCTATACCAGGGGTAACCATAAATGTTGAAGGGACAAATATTGGCGCACAGACCAATCAAACCGGCGATTATTCAATTGATGTGCCCGATGGAAAAAGTTATTTAATTTTTTCATTCGTGGGATATCAAACTCAAAAGGTGAAGATATCCAAATCAGATAGGCTGAATGTGCAACTGCTAGTATCACAAAATAATCTTCAGGAAGTAGTAGTAACCGGATATGGTATAAAACGTTCAAGAAACACGGTTGGTTATTCAACTGCTAAAGTAGCATATAAAGATTTGAATGGTGTATCTCCGAATATTTCTAACAAAATGTCAGGAAAAGCTTATGGCCTTTCGGTAAGTTCTGCTTCACCTGCTAGTACCCCAAAACCTCAAAATAGCAGACAATATAATAACTATGGTTATAACGGAGCACCCGATGATGAGAGCTATAAACCGATTACTGAAAATCCATTTTTGAGTGCAAAAGAAAATCCCTTATCCACGTTCTCAATTGATGTTGATGAAGCTTCATACAGTAACGTCAGGCGTTTTATAAACAATGGCCAATTGCCACCCGTGGATGCCGTACGTATAGAGGAAATGAACCCACCCGTTGATTCATATTCAAATGAGTTAATGACTGTTAAATTCAGATACAAACAGCCAGGTTCTAACACGAGCAAATTAAGTGCAGTATCAGTTTCTGATAAACCGGTGGATTTTAGCAGCACCAGCAACGATTTCAGGTTTGCATCGGCCGTTGCAGAGTTCGGCATGTTATTGCGGGGATCTGAATATAAACATAAAGGAAACTTCGACCAGGCCATCAAGATAGCAAAGAGGGCAAAGGGAAAAGATGATGATGGCTATAGGTCGGAGTTTATACGCCTCGCCGAAAGTACAAAATCGCTGGCAGCAAACGGGCAGTTAATCACGGAAGAATAAAATCGCACTCATTGTTAAACTGAGCATAACCTAAACTTATCAATCTATCGCAGGGCCGGGTGAGAGCGGCTCTGCTTTTTTATTATTACTTCGCCGTAAACGGCTATATTTAGGCTATGGAGGAGATTAAAGTTGATATACAGGGTGTCCGGATGACCAGCAATAATGGTGGAACGCATCAGCTTGTCCTGATAGCCTTAAATGAACTATGGGCTGATGTTTTGGGACATACTTTAGGAGAAGCAGTCCGATTGGATTATGCTTATGACGGTTACGACATTACATTTTATCTCATGTTTGAACTGCCGGGTATTGATAAGATGTTCAAACTGCAAGTAAATGCAACTACTGAAACGCGCAAGTGGTTAAGTCTGATCGATGACCAAAAGATAATTACAATAAGGGTTGCTTATCCCGATGGCAAAGGTAGTCCAATATATTATGGTAAACCGGTACCTGTTACTTCGTAAACTCCGCCAAAGCCTTTTCTATACGGCTGATAGTCTCCCGTTTACCCAGTAATGCCGCAATATCAAACACATGCGGACCAAATTTCCCCCCAACCAGCATTATGCGGAAAGGCAACATCAGTTCGCCTGCTTTAATGCCTTTTTCTTCGGCTAGTTTTTTAAATTGTTCTTCAAATGCAGCTGGGTCAATAGGTGCTTCACTACCGCTCAACATGGCAATCAGAGTGTTATAAAAATCGGTTTTAGCATCAGTCCATTTAGGTTTTACTGCATTCAGATCATATTCTTTTGGCTGCTCAAAAAAGTAAGACGACTGCTGATAAAAATCAGGCAGCAACGTGCAACGTTCTTTTACCAGGTCAATCACAGTAAGCAGGAAAGCTTCATCTTTTATAACTACACCTTTATCTTCCAAAATCTTTTTAACATCCGACTTCAGTCTTCCGCCCTCTGACCTCTTTATCCATTCTGCGTTGAACCATTTGGCCTTTTCAAAATCGAATTTGGCGCCTGCTTTGTTTATCCTTTCGATAGAGAACTTTTCAATCAGTTCATCCAGCGTAAATATCTCGTTGTCGGTGCCGTCGTTCCAGCCCAGCATTACCAGGAGGTTCAGAAAAGCCTCCGGTAAAAACCCAAGCTCGCGGAAACCGGGTGTCAGCTCTCCTGTATTTTCGTCAAACCAGTTCATCGCATATACCGGAAAACCCAATCGTGCGCCATCGCGCTTGCTTAGTTTACCGTGACCATCCGGCTTTAATATCAGTGGCAAATGTGCCCATTGTGGCATATCCGATTCCCATCCCAAATATTTCCAAAGCAGTAAATGCACGGGTGCCGACGGCAACCATTCTTCGCCACGAAAAGCATGGGTTATCTTCATCAGGTAATCATCAACCACCACGGCCAGGTGATAGGTTGGCATACCGTCGGCCTTTAATAAAACTTTATCATCACTCTGACTGGTATCAAAACTCACATGCCCACGTATCATATCCTCAAAATGAATGTGCTCATTCTCGGGCATTTTTATACGGATCACATGAGGCTCCCCGGCATCTATCAGTTGCTGAACCTGGTGCAGAGGCATTGCCAGTGAATTGCGCAATGTATCGCGGTAAGCGTTTCCGTATTGAAAATTTGGTATTTCACGGCGATTGCGTTCCAACTCTTCCGGTGTATCAAAAGCATAGTATGCGTGACCCTGTCCAACCAAACGCTCGGCATACTCGCGGTAAATAGATTTGCGTTCGCTCTGCCGGTAAGGTGCATAATGCCCGCCTGCAACAGGGCTTTCGTCGGGAGTAAGTCCGCACCAGTTAAGGCATTCCAGTATATATTCCTCAGCCCCTTTTACATAACGGTTCTGATCGGTATCCTCGATACGAAGAACGAAATCTCCTTTATGTTTTTTGGCGAAAAGATAATTGAACAATACAGTACGCACACCACCAAGATGAAGGCCACCGGTAGGGCTTGGGGCAAATCTTACTCTTACTTTTTTATCTGACATTATGGGGCAAAGATAGAATTTTTTAGGCCGAAAGTCGGCAAGGTCCGTCTAAGCCCGAAAGATTGATTACTGTTATTTGCGTCCAGATAACTCTTATTCTTTCCGACTTTCGGACTTACACGTTCTTTCCGACTTCCCAATTAATTATGTAATTTGGGCATGATTTCCGCGTTCCGTATTCAGTCGTTCTTACCGGCTTTCGGTCTTCGGACTTCCCGACTAAAAGATGAACCCATACCAACAAAGAAAACGCTGGAAATATTCGTTATTGGCTTTTGCAGTAGTTATAGCCAGCGGCTCTTTATTTTACACTGGTTACCTGGTAAAAAGCATTAAAAAAGCGGAACGTACACGCGCGGAAATTTGGGCATTAAGTATTAAACAGATCACCTCCTCAGATGACAATGATTTTCTGAACTATGTGTTCACCGTTCGCGACAGCTTAACCGTCCCTGCTATAATAGTTGATGACAAGGGGGAGTTCATCACCACCAAAGGGTTGGATTCTACCAAAACCTACATCAAGATACCCGATGTACCCGGCATAAAAATCAACCAAAAAAAAACGTACGATCCCGAGTATTTTACGGCTGTATTAACGAGCATGAAGGCTCAGCACGAACCTATCCGCCTCAAAGTATTTGGCGCCAACTGGTATGTTTATTATGAAGACTCGTTTGTGCTCACCCAATTAAAGGTTTTTCCTTACATACAGTTGTCGGTTATCGCTATTTTCCTGTTGGTAGCTTATACCGCATTCAATACTTCACGCAAATCAGAACAAAACCAGGTTTGGGTTGGCCTTGCCAAAGAAACGGCTCATCAATTGGGGACTCCGATATCATCCCTGATGGCTTGGGTAGAATTGATGAAAGAGAAGTTTAATGCCGAGGACGATCCATTGATAGCTGAGATGGAAAATGATATCAAACGGCTGGAAATAGTGGCTGACAGGTTTTCAAAGATCGGATCGAAGCCTGTGATGGAGGAGTATTCTGTTTATGATGTGATCAAGGATTTTGTTGATTATTTCAAGATCCGCGTGAGTAACAAGATCCATTTTGAAATTCACGGTAACCCTTATTTACGGGCAGGGTTGAACATTCCATTATTTGACTGGGTGTTGGAAAACCTGCTAAAAAATGCGGTAAATGCTATCGAAAATACCGGCAATATTAAAGTTGAAATATCGGGCAGCAAAACCAAAAAACAGGTTTACATTGATATTACCGACACCGGCAAAGGCATACCCCGCTCCAAGTTCGATACTGTGTTTCAACCGGGATACACCACACGGAAAAGGGGATGGGGATTGGGGCTTTCTCTGACTAAACGTATGGTGGAGAACTACCACCACGGGCAGATATTTGTAAAAGACTCTGAACTTGGTAAGGGTACTACTTTCCGGATTGTATTAAAAAGCTTAACTCATGATACACAGACCACAACCTAATGAATACCCAACGTTCGCGCAAGCTTACGTTAATTCCGTTCCTGATGAGAATGTTTTAGAATTGCTTGAAGATACCAAACAGGTTACCCATAATCTATTTCGCAACTTGACTGAAGAGCAAGCCATGCATGCTTATGCTGAGGATAAATGGACGCTGAAACAGGTATTGGGCCACATGATAGATACAGAGCGCACTTTTGCGTACCGGGCATTTTGCTTTTCGAGAAACAATGTTGAATTACCCGGCTTTGACCAGGATATTTACGTTAACAATACGGATTTTAACAGCCGCAGCATACAAAGTCTTGCCGATGAATATAAAGCCACCCGCGAGTCGAATATGTTTCTTTACCGTTCATTCAGTGAAGAACAATTACTGCGCGGAGGCAAGGCAAGTGGCTATCCTGTAACAGTTAGGGGATTAGTATACATGACCGCCGGACACGAGCAATACCATTTAAAGTTGATCAAAGAGAGATATCTCTAAGTTGAGATGAAGGTAAAAGGTTAAAGGCAAAAGGTATTTTCCAGGTAGATGGCTGAAAAGTTAAATGCCAAAGGTTATAAAAAACAAAGGTGAAAGATTAGGAAACCTTTCACCTTTAAGCTTTCGCCTCATTAAAATTATTCCTGTACGGGATTATTCGTCGTTTCTTTTTTCTCCATACGGTAAGAAGTGAACAGACCCAACCCGCCAAACAGTGATATCAATGCAAAATATATGGCGACATTACCAGCATCATCATAATCCGTGGTTTTAAAAACTGTACGGCAAAGTATATTGGCCAGAAACAATCCTAAGCCTGCGCCTATAAGTAACAGTCCCCATTTTAAAGTTTGATAAGGTGCAGATTGCGGTTTATATCTGCGTGGGTCCATCCCGCGCTCTATCATTGCCATCCGCTCTCTTTTATAGAGGTAAATAACCCCAAAGATCATTCCGAAGAAGCCGAGCGAAATAATGATGCCTGCCATTATTCCTAAATTTCCGGTATCCATATTATCCATGATATTTAATTTTTTAAGTTACTAATTTTTGTTTTTCAAATCACCCTATCGGTGTATTTGTAAGCTATGACGACATGGCTTTTTAGGAGGTTACAGTTTTCTTGAAAAAAGTTGAAAGAGTTGTAGAAGTTGTAAAGGTTGTAAGTGTTGGGGGGGAGGAAAACCAGATTTATAACACCTGCAACCTTTACAACTTCTACAACCACTACAACAAAAACTAAGTATATTTACATAAAAGCTGTAACCTAAACAGCCGCAGGGTAGTCAGAGAGGTTGTATACAATGCAGAGCAAGCTTTCGGATATAGAACTGATAGACCAGACATTAGCCGGGAACCAGGCGGCTTATGCCGACCTTGTAAAACGGCATCAGCGTTTTGTCTTTACGCTCGCCCTGCGTTTTGCAAAAAACCGCGAGGACGCCGAAGAGATTGCCCAGGACTGTTTTATTAAAGCCTACCGCTCGTTATCAGTATTTCAACGGCAGTCGAAATTCAGTACCTGGCTGTATAGTATTGTTTACACTACCGCCATGACTTTTTTGCGGAAGAAAAGGGTTGATACCGATTCCATTGACGATGAAAATACTTATATTCAGTTAGAGAATAGTTCATTGGCGCATGATATTAATTCGGCCGAGAATAAATCAAGGTCGTATTATCTGAATCAGGCTATAACGCAATTATTGCCTGATGATGCCGCGATCATCACCCTGTTTTATATGGGTGAACAATCGCTTGACGAAATAGGTAAAACATTGGGTATCGAGCCTAACACTGTTAAAGTTAAACTATTCAGGGCAAGGCAGCGTTTGAAGGAGAAGCTGGAGCATAATTTAAAGCATGAGGTGAAAGAATTGATATGAACACGATAGAAGAAAAACTTTGGAACTATATCGATGGCACCTGTTCAGATGAGGAAAGGAAAGCCATCAATATACTCATTGCGCAGGACGAGGTTTATCGCCGCAAATATGAAGAGTTACTGGCCCTGAACCAGGAGTTTTCAAAAATGGAGCCGGATGAACCGCCGATGGCATTTACCTATAATGTGATGGAAGCTATTCGCGCCGAGCATGCACAGCAGCCATTAAAAGCAGGGATTAATAAGCGGGTAATTAAAAGTATTTCGGGGTTTTTTATTGTCAGCATCGCGCTTTTGCTGATCTACATGCTGTCAACCGTGCACCTGACACCTGTCAATATTTCAGGCCATATACCTGACAATCTGAGACTTCCTGACATAAAAAATTACCTGAGCAAACCAATGCTCGAGGGTTTCCTGTTTTTTGACATTGTGCTTGGTTTATTTCTTTTTGACGCCTGGTTGCGCAGAAAAGATGTATTAAAACAGGTATGACAAGACAAAAGTGTACTACAAAGGAAACACTAATGTAAAGAAAATAACACAGTGTGTTTACACCAACATTTTATCAAAAAGTCAATTTAGGCATATAATATAAAAATGAGATTGGCGGGCAATTATTGGTATAGTAATTGTAATACTTTATGTGAACTGGCATTCTTGCCGGTTTAATTGTGATAAGGTTTAGGTTGAAAGCCCCCAAACTGCAAGAGTGAGGGGGCTTTTATTTTGCTTTGAAATCCCAATATTTTGAATATCGAATGACGAACTTTGAATGCCGAATATCGAAGTTCTCGTCTTATCCACTTTTTCAGGATATGACATTTACTTCAATATTCAGCATTCGGTTTCGATATTAAACCTATTTTTCCCTTTCTGTTTCTGCCTGCTTTTTCAATTTATTGTTAGCAACTATAACAATTTCGACCCGCCGGTTCAAGGCGCGACCCGAAACCGTGCTATTATCGGCTATAGGTTCTGTTGCACCTCGCCCATCGATTTTTAGACGTACTGCTTTTATCTGATTTGATACAAGATAAGCTTTCACGGCGGCTGCGCGCCGTACCGATAAGTCAATATTATTGTCGCTTTCACCCGTATTATCGGTATGACCTATGATTAGTATATCTGTTTCAGGATTTTTTCCCAATGAAGCTGCCAGATTTTGAAGATTAGTTTGCGCCTCTGATTTTATATCTGCTTTACCATGATCAAACAAAATACCTGAATCAAAATTTACAATGATACCCTCGCCCTGGCGTGTTATCGTGGCTCCGGGTATAGTATGTTTTAATTCGTCGGCCTGTTGATCCATATTGCGGCCAATAAAAGCGCCTGCTGTTCCGCCAACTGCCCCGCCTATTAGGGTACCCAAAGCAGTGTTACCCGCCGATTTGCCAATAAACCCACCAACTATGCCGCCTGTTCCTGCACCAATGGCCGCACCTTTTTGCGTTTTGTTCCGGGTATGACAGGCAGAGCTTAGAATAAGTAAATAGGCTGAAATGATTAACCAGGTTAATATGTTGCAATTCAGCTTTTTCATTTCTAAAAGTATATTTATATCAAAGTGTCAAAGCCGGTGCCAATAGGCTAAATAGCACTGCGCAACCATTTTAAAGTATCAGAGCCTATTAAAAAGCTTAAAATCAACACTATTTGACCTTTTTTAAGGACGTCAAATCAACAAAAAAGCCCTCCGATAAATCGTGGGGCTTTCCATTTAGACATGTTTGACAATCACTCAATCATTCGCTCCTGGTACGCTTGCAACACGATATCCGGTACCATCAGCATCTTTAAATTCTTCGTAAAAAATATTATCAGGCGATACATAGAACTTCTTGTTATGCAGGGTAACCTTGCGGCAATCCTCAGGCAACTGATCTACAATATCACCCACTTTTACATTATTCGTATTATCCGATTGGTTGTCGGTACCACTGTTATCCATAATAGGATCATCGTTATCCGACATCGGCTGATCATCTATAGTCGCATTTGCGTTATCAGTATTCAGCACACCATCTTTACCGGCGACTATGTATATTGTACGGCCGTTTTCATCCTGGCTTTCCTGATAATATACCCCGTTATATTCATAATAGAGTAGGCCATCAATTGTAATCGGTTCAGCACCTGATGGCAAAGAAGGAACCGCAGCGCCAATCGGTGGAACTACCACTTCGTACCCGCCATTATATGGTCTGTAGAAGGTTCCTCCATAATAATAGTATGGATAAGAATTCCAGTAAAATGGATAATAGTCCCCAGGTAAAACACCCAGATATAAACCAATATGCGGGTACCCCCATCCAAATCCAAACCGGAAACCAG
>Ga0207644_10003343_pt1 | contig 10347 bp, 12 predicted proteins | sample KBSS73metaG_FD_184326 | JGI IMG/M metagenome (GOLD analysis project Ga0207644, IMG submission 184326) | Switchgrass rhizosphere microbial communities from Kellogg Biological Station, Michigan, USA - KBS S7-3 metaG (SPAdes) (version 2) | ecosystem: Host-associated > Plants > Roots > Rhizosphere... | reverse complement strand
CAAAAGCGCATTCGCTGCCCCGAAGATCAGCAGCGGGATGGCGAGAGGCAGCAACAGCAGGCCTGCGAGCGAACCGGCACGCGGAAGTCCGGTGGTTACCGCGGCGATCGCGACGGCCAGAGCTGCTAGGCCAGGTGTGCCGATGGCAAGCGCAAGTTCGGTTTTGGCGAGCGCGGGACCGTCCATGGCCAGCAGCGCCGCGCCCGGGACCGCGGCGATCAGCAGTAAAGGCGCGAAGGTCAGCCAGTGGGCGAAGATCTTCGCTGCTGCGATGCTTTCCTCAGCAAGTCCGTGGAGCGCGAGTTGGTCGAGCACTCCGTCCACTCGGTCGGGCTCGATCAGCCGCTCGACCGGTAACAAGGCAGCCGTCAGCGCCGCGATCCACAATGCACCGGGCCCAACACGGCTCAGGAGCCGCGCATCCGGCCCAACCGCAAATGGCATGAGCGCAACCACCAGAAGGAAGAATGCCATCGGCAGCCATGCGAGGCCGCTCGATCCGCGCCGAACCTCGCGAACGACCAGGGCGCGCATCACGACGAGAGCTCCAGCCGACGCCACTCACCCGGAAGCGGCTGGTGCGATGCCGAAAGCACGGCACCCCCAGTTGCTAGATGGCGCTCGATCAAACCGGCGAGCCGCTCCGCGCCGTCGCTGTCGAGCGCGTTGAGGGGCTCGTCGAGAAGCCACAGCGGCGCGCCGGAAGCGGCGACCCGTGCCAGGGTCGCGCGCTTGAGCTGCCCGGATGACAACAAGCGCACCGGCACTGGTGCTAGCTCCGCAAGGCCGAGGGCCTCAATGGCTCCATCAGGTGACGATCCCCAGAAGCTCAGAGCGCGTTGGAGCGGCAGCTCGCGGTCGAGCGCCAACGAATCATCAGCGAGGGCCGCAAGTGACCGTTCGATCTGCCCGCGCTCGGCCTTGAGGAGCCCAGCAGCAAGACGGATCAGGCTCGACTTGCCGCTGCCGTTCGGCCCCGCAACTTGCAGCGCCTCACCGGCAGCCAGTGCGAGATCTAGCCCTTCGAACAGCAGTCTCCCGCCCCGCCGCAAGGCAACCTGCTCGAACCGAAGCAGGGTCAAGCGACGCTGTCCTCGAGCGCGTGCATGTCGGCGTCGCTAAGGCCGAAATGGTGTCCGACCTCGTGGATCAGCACATGCGCCACGAGATGTTCCAGCGTTTCATCGCCGCTGGCCCATTCGTCGAGGATCGAGCGGCGGAACAGTCGGATCCGTTCGGGTAACATGCCGCTTTGGTCCACACTGCGCTCGGTAAGGGGAACGCCCTCGTAAATGCCGCTGAGATCGAACGGATCTTCGATGCCGACGCTGTCCAGGGTCGCGTCGTCCGCGAATTCCTCCACCTGCAACACGACGTCGCCGAGGCTGCCGGCGAACTCTCTGGGCAGCGCCGCGAGCGTCGCGTGCGCGATCGCTTCGATCTCATCCGCCGAGGGTGGTGGTCCGAGCCGCCGCATGACCATCGCATAGGGGCGGGCAGTGTCGCGCTGCAAGGTTGCTAGGCGCGGCGGCCTTGCCTACATGCACGCCCTTCCAGCGAATGCGGAGCGGTGGCCGAGTGGTCGAAGGCGCTCGCCTGGAAAGTGAGTATACGGCAAAACCGTATCGAGGGTTCGAATCCCTCCCGCTCCGCCAACCGCAAACTGACTGTCTCCCGTGACGAAATGAGTCATACATTGGGCGCAACGCCCGGGGCCGGAAAGCCGTTGCTGAAAGACGCAATCAGGGAGGGCGAGGCCCGGCATAGCGTCCGCTTCCGACCCATTGCAGACATTCCATCCGGACGATTGATCCTTCGCGCCGGGCGGATCACAGTTGCGGTTCATGATTTTCGCAAAGCAGCTTCGGGACGGCATTCGGGAAGGCCGGATCACTCGTACGATCCGGATCTGGCACCGTCCCCGCGTCAGGGTCGGCGGCACTTATCAGATGGAAGGTGGACACATTGTCGTCGAGTCCATCCGGCAGATAAGCATCACCGACATTACCGGAGAGCTGGCGCGGCAATCGGGATTCAAGGGAATAGTCGATCTACTCAAAACAGCGAAGCACGGCAGCGGCACAAACGTGTATCTGATCGACTTTGAATACGTAGCTCCTTGCCAGTGAATGCGGTGTCTGCTTCCGACCCATCCCTGCCATTAGGGGAACGCCCGCTTTCGACCGGCTTACAGACATTCAAAGAGCGATACTCAGTGCGGAACATGCTCCAGCGGAGCGCCTGCCGGGATTAGTGGCTCGCCCTCGACGCTAGCCCTAAAATCCCCCATCAGGCGATTGAAATGCGCGACGGTCCAGGTGTGCAGATGTGGCAGCGCGACCACCTAGCGCTCCTGCGGGTCGAGAGTCAGATTGATTAGGCGCGGTGTCGCAAGCTTGGTCGGAACGTCGGTCAGGTATCGCTGGGCGACCAAAACGAGCTTAAAGTTTCGCCACTTGGCACCATACATCTCCTGCCCCATCCAGTAGATGTATCCCTCACGCGCCGACGTCGGGTTCTTGCCAGTCAACCAGTCCAGTTGGTCGACACCGTCGATGACGCGGTCCTTCGGCGGTTCGACTTCCGCAGCCCTCAGCAGCGTCGTGAACCAATCCGTGATGTGCATGATGTCGTCGCTGGCGCGGCCCTCCAGTATCCGACCGGGCCACCGAGCAATGCATGGGGTTCGCAGATTGCCTTCGCCACCAGCGAAATAGGAGCCCTCCCAGTAGCCGGGTGTGCCGCGCCACAAGAGCACCTCCTCGGGTCCGTTGTCTCCTGCGAAAACGACGAGAGTTTCGCCAGCAATCTTGAGTTCGTCGAGAAGGTCCAGCAATGTGCCGAAATCGGCGTCTAGCTCCGCAAGACAGTCCGCCCATTCGCCATGGCCGGTATACCCCTTGAACTCATCGCGGGGAATCGCCGGAATGTGCATCAGCGAATGGTTGAAATAGACAAAGAACGGTCGGCCACCTTCAACGGACTTACGGATATAGGCGTCAGTGCGGTCTAGATACTCTCGGTCGCAGTAGCGTCATACCTCCAGCGTAAGCTGTTCGCGCTCCGTGGCTTCGGCCTCGCCGCGTCTAATCTCCACCATGCGGCTGACTGGGTCACGCTTCGGGTCATACCAAGGGTCAGCCGGCCACAGGGCCTCGTCATAAGTGCGTGGCGGGCCATACCATTCTTCGAAGCCCTTATCGGTCGGCCAACGCCCTGGTCCTTCGCCAACATGCCACTTGCCATAGATCGCACAGGCATAACCCGCGTCGCTGAGCAGGTCGGCTATGGTCTTTTCCCAAGCGACCAATCCCCAACCTCCCGGCGCCCCGAACGGAACACTGTGCGTGCCTGACCGAATGGCATGACGGCCGGTCATCAGGGCAGACCGGCTTGGCGTGCACTGGGACTCTGGGCAGTAGTTGGTGAGGCGAGAGCCTTCCTGCGCGAACGCATCGATCCGGGAGGTTGTTGCTCCTCTGAATGGACCGCCGGAATAGCAACTCAGCTCGCCGAACCCGAGATTGTCGACGTGGAAGAACAGGATGTTGGGCCGAGTGGGCATTTTGCCTGCACCAATTTTGGGCGAGCCTTAGCGCCAGCTCTTGCTCAACAGCATCCGGTCAAACCCCCGGTGCTTCATTTCTCTTAATGTCCGCTTTCCACCCATTGCGGACCTAAGGCGCGAGGCCAACGGACATTTCATCGTAGTGGGATGCTCCTCCTGAAATGGAACTGGGAACAAAGCGCGGTCGTTGCTTCAGACCTATCTGAAGTAAGCGGGGTCGGAATTGTCAGACACAAACGGGACCGGGACGAGCAGCATTTTCGAACTGCTCGTTCAGAGTGTCACCGACTACGCGATCTACATGCTTGATACGGAAGGTCGGGTCAGCAGCTGGAACACGGGCGCGGAGCGTTTCAAAGGATATGCGGCGCAGGAAATCATGGGGGAGCATTTCTCCCGATTTTATACCGAAGAGGATCGCCAGGCCGGTGTCCCCACGCGCGCTCTTGAAACTGCAAGGAGGGAAGGTCGGTTCGAGGCGGAAGGCTGGCGCGTAAGAAAGGATGGATCTCGCTTCTGGGCGATGGTGATCATCGACCCGATCCGTGACGGGGCGGGCGAATTGATTGGTTACGCGAAAGTCACGCGCGACATGAGCGAGAAGCGCGCCATCGAAGAACAGCTGCGGCAGTCACAAAAGATGGAGGCCGTCGGCCAGCTGACAGGCGGGCTCGCACACGATTTCAACAATCTGCTCACCGGCATCAGCGGGAGCCTGGAACTTATCCAGGCCCGGATCGCGCAAGGCCGAATTGCGGAAGTTGATCGGTATGTGATGGCGGCACAAGGCGCGGTCAAACGTGCCGCCGCCCTAACTCATAGGTTACTTGCATTCTCCCGGCGCCAAACTCTCGACCCGAAGCCGACGAATGTGAACCGGCTCTTGAGTGATCTAGAGGAACTGATCCGACGGACCGTGGGACCGAGTATTGAAGTCGAGGTAGTGGGTGCGAGCGGCTTGTGGCCAACTCTCGTTGATCCAAACCAACTCGAAAATTCCGTTCTAAATCTTTGCATCAATGCACGTGACGCGATGCCAGATGGCGGGAAGCTCACCATCGAAACAAGCAACAAATGGATCGATGAACGGGCGGCGCGCAGCCACGATTTGCCGGTCGGACAATATGTCTCTGTCTGCGTAACAGACACAGGAACTGGCATGACGCCGGATGTTATCGCGAAGGCGTTTGATCCGTTCTTCACGACGAAGCCAATCGGCGAAGGAACTGGCCTCGGGTTATCGATGATCTATGGATTCGCTCGGCAGTCTGGCGGCCAGGTCAGGATTTATTCCGAAGTTGGTGAGGGCACGACGATGTGTCTCTATCTACCTAGGCACACCGAGGACGTGTCGCTCACGGACGAAATCGAAGGCGCAACGAGCATTCCGGCCGGCGGCGAGGGAGAGGTGGTGCTGGTCATCGACGACGACCCAACTGTTCGCATGCTAGTCGCAGAAGTCCTGGCTGACCTTGGCTACGCTGTGATTGAGGCGCCTGATGGTCCCGCGGGATTGAAGGTGCTCGACTCCAACGCTCGCATCGACCTCTTGATAACTGACGTAGGTCTGCCCGGAGGTATGAACGGGAGACAAGTGGCCGACGCAGCTCGCGTGACTAGGACTGGCTTGAAGGTGCTTTTCATCACTGGCTATGCGGAGAACGCCGCAATTGGAAAAGGTGGACTTGCAGAGGGCATGTACGTCGTGACGAAGCCCTTCCAGATGGACATGCTCGCCCACCGGATCCGGGAGATTGTCCAGGCCTAACTAGTGATGACCACGAATCTCACGGTTTTTCATCCCTGAAACCTGACGGTGGTTTCCGGCTGCTTCTGAGTTGGCACGGCCTCAATTACCGCGTTTTCCTAATGTCTGCTCTCCACCCGTTGCAGACATTCGCAGCATCAGTTGTTACGGTTAGCGCATCATCGGCAAGCATTGCTTGCAAGCGTCGATGACTGAGAGTGCGATGCTCCCGCTTGCTGTGAAGGAGCAACGAATGGCGCTGGTCCTTTTTGTCCGATCCATGTGGGCGGCTGCCATAATGACAGCGGGCGTAAGTTCGGCGGCCTCTGCCGATTTGCCACCACATCCGCAGCCGCACCATGTCGCCTGCATTCCTGTGAACGGTCACCAAGGCCAGCCGGGGTGCTGGGAGATTGGTAGCATCCCAATTCAAGCGCACGTCGGCACGCCACTTTACTGGCACGTGTACGAGTTCTCGACGATTGCAGAAGCCCAGGAGGCGCGTGACGACCGCAGCCGGGTGATCAATGCGTACGGCCGTATTTGGCTCGAAGCCGTGGCAGACAAGCAATGGAGCGCGCGGGGCGGCCGCCACGTCGCAACCGTGGGTCCGATGCACACGATTTCATCGCTACCTCAGACAGCTTCGTTCATGGAAGCGACTTTCACTCCGGGAATGCGAAGCAGGGTTCACACGCACGGCGGTCCTGAGGCGTGGGTAGTCCTGGAAGGTGAGCAGTGTCTCGAAACCACGGAAAGCACGATCCGCGTCCAAGCAGGGGAGAGCATGATGGTACGGGGCGGTATTCCAATGGCGCTCTATGGCACGGGAAAAGGCACCAGGCGCGCCCTAGTCCTTATCATCCACCCGACCGGGCAAGCGCTCGGCACAACGTATGACGGATGGCAGCCAACAGAATCCTGCCTGCGGCCTATGGGGCCGACACGCTCCCTCAACTAGGCTGCTTCATTACGTCTGCTTTCGACCCATTGCGGACATTAGCAGGTTAAGTCGCTTCGCTTGACGATAGCCGTCACCTTCTCGGCGACTTCTTCAAGGGTAGCTGCGAGTCTATTTAGCTGAGAGGCGGCAGACAGCCCTGGATCGTAGCGCGTGATCAGGTATTCTCGGGTCTCGGAGAGTCCCCTCAGATGCAGGATCGTGCGTCTCCTGAGGTTAAGCCCGGCGGCAATTGCGAGGTCCGTGCGAGTAGCAAGATCGTGCTGAAGCCCTCTTACCCTTGCAGTGGGATGACCAGTCGCGAGCAACAGGGCGTTGAGATGAAGCTCAAGCGCATGGATCGCCAGGAGACGATATGGCGCGCGAGAAAGCGGCTGCCTGCGCCGGCCTGTAGGAAGCAAGGCGTGAGCAGCTCGCCGATACTCTTCCGCCAGGCTCAGCACTTGCCGGGGCGACGCTACTGCCCCCGGATATGAAACTTCTGCCCCTCGATAGACATGAGGTCTGCGTAGCAGTGGCTCTAAGAAGACTTTCCTAACGTCCGTTTTCCACCCATTCCTGCCATTGGCCCAAACGCGCTAAGTGCGGAGCATGGGCCGCACGATGCCTTTGGATGAACAGGTAAGGGCCAATCTCGCAAAGGTAGACGCAACGCCACAGTTCACGGGCAACCGAATGTGGCTGACCTTCTATCTTTGTGGCCGTCCCGAGAACCTTCGACCTGTGTCCCAGGCTCTTGCCGAGCGGGGCTGGCTCAACACTGAGGGTTGGGAGGGGGCTTTCCTTTATCCGAAGTGGGAGGTCGACCGGACCGCAACTGCCATCCTAGCGGTCGCCGAGACGATGCGTGGTTTGTGCGACGCCCACGGCATCGAAATCCTCAACATCGACGCGGACACGTCGCCCGACGTGCAGAACTCCAACTGTGTGACCCTCTATCGCTCGCCTAGCTAATTGCAGCTTTCCACCCATTTGAGACATTAGCGCCTTAGGTCTGCTTTCGACCCATTGCAGACATTAGCGTGAACGCTAGGCTGTCGGCGTGGCGAGGGTGGGATGGACGAGCTTGATTTGTGGGGCGGCCCTTATTTTGATGGGCTGCCACCGCGCCTCTGAAGAGCCCAAAACCCTAGTGGGCGCGACGAAGCTGCCGTCATCGGCGGAACTTCACAAAGAAACCATCGTCATTGCTCGTATGGGTGGGGAGGACGCGAAAGACCTGCTCAACATTGAAGTGCGGCCAACCAATGAGGTGGTCGTTGCGCACTATCGGGGACACGATAAGGCCCTGGTTGCGCAGGAGAGCCTGAAAGTCTCTGTTCAAGACGCCGAGCGGATGCGTCGGATGCTTTGGCGTTTGCGGCCCGACGATGGAGCCCCGGCCCAAAAGACGGTCCCGATCGGTTGCGAGTATGTTTACGACGCCGGATTTGATTGGGCCGTGGCCTTTGCTCGCGAGGACAAACCGGCGAACTTCTTACAGTTCAGTCTGCCTTACCCGAGGTATTGCAAGACTCCTGCTTACGCGGAAGCGCGAGCGCTTATTACCGTTGTCGTCGGTGCCTTGCCGCACTCCAACGTCATCGAGCAGTTTCCTCCCGTCGGCACCCATTCGCCCTAGAGTCTGCTTTCGACCCATTGCAGACATTCTAAAGAGTGCCGGAAGGCGAAGCCGCAGGAACATAGCTCAGGCTAGTTCGCTGTGCTTACGTGAGTTCAGACGCGGAAGCATTCCGCAGTCGCGCTATTCAATGTCGCGATGTTGCCAACGGCACCAAAGACATAGAGGCCCAACGGGAACTCCGCGCCCTGGCTAAAGACCTCGACGGCGAAGCCGATAAGATCGACGGGGAAGAAGTGGCGAAGACTGAGCCGGATCAGTCAGCCAAACGATGACCGTCTAGGCTCGCGACCAAACGCCGCCCTTGCCACACTTCGCATTTTTGAAATCTTGTCATCCGCCGCGCCGTTTCAAGCGCTTGCTGATCGTTGTCGGCTTCCAGTTCTTCCGGCGAATGAAGGCTACCCTGCTCGTCCAAAAGGTAGATGCGATACTCTGCCATGACCCACCCCACTGAGACACGAAGCCGCACGGTCGCGACTCAACGTCACTTATATTCAGCAGGAATGGGTTCGCAACGAAGGCGTTTTCGCGCCCCGTCGGATGGGCATTCAGTCCGATGCCTAATGTCTGCTTTCGACCCAGTGCGGACATTAGCCAGGAGGCTCCTGCATCATCGCTCTCAATTACACGCGATGCTGATAACTTCCGAGCTTCCGGGTCCAAATCTAGGCTGTTCACGATCGGCAATTAAAGCGTCTTTGGGTTCGAGGCCGCAATGGCAGCTTTGGGTCGAAACCGGACATTACAGTTGGAGCCTACAGGTCGGTGAAGCCCTCAGCCCAATGGTCCTCGTCAAACTCATGTGCCGACGCCTGCAATGGATCGACGACAGACACGATCCAACGACAGTTTCCGGGGGTATGAACCCGATGCCAGGCGGTCTGTTCGCCGGCGCTCCAGGTTGGTCGGTGCAGGCTCCGGCTTACGGTTGACGGCAGGACACGGGGCCGGGACCCGTGCTTAGGCTCGGAAGAGCGTCCAAGGCCGCTTTGTCGTTCTACAGCGCAACCGAAACAGCGTTCATCCGATTGTACCTTCATGAAAGATGCTGCGCCTTGCGAATGGTGGTGGACGGTGACCCGCGGGCCCGGCCCCGTACTGGCAACTGCGATCCATGACGGCCACGACCTCAGGCCCGCCGTCGCCGAAGTGATGACCCTCCCCGACGTCGATCGCCTCCGCGAAGAGGATCCCTTCACGGCCCAGGCCGTCACCGGGGTTCCCACCCACATCGTGGTTCATCGCTCACGCTTCGAATTTGATCTCAACCGGGCCCCGGACACCGCCGTCTATCGCACGCCGGAGCAAAGCTGGGGCTTGCAGGTATGGCGGAGCGAACCTGACCAGGCGCTCGTCGCGGACTCCCTCGCGATCCACGCGGCCTATTACCGGATGCTCGGCGCATTACTGGATGATATGGCCGAGCAGCACGGCCGCTTCGTCCTGATCGACGCCCACAGCTACAATCATCGGCGAGACGGCCCGGACGCCGCCGCCACGCCGCAAGACCAAGCGCCGGACATCAACATCGGCACCTTCTCGATGCCGCGTACCGAGTGGGCTTTCCTGCTTGATCCACTGATGGAGGAAATGAGGGACTTCGATTTCAACGGCCGAAGGCTCGACGTCCGGGAAAATGTCGCCTTCCAGGGCAAGGGCGAGCAGACCCGGTTTGTCCACCATTGTTATCCGGGCAGGGGTTGCGCGATCGCGCTTGAGTTCAAGAAATTCTTCATGGACGAATGGACGGGCGAACCCGACCGGGCCGAGCTAAAGGCGATGCGCGACTTCATCTCGCGTTGCGCCGAAGTTGCGACGGAGCTTCTGAAGCACTGATGGCCAGTTCGCACCCCGCTGCAATTCCGCTACTCGACCGTCGCGGGGCGAGACGGAGCAAGGTCGGGACGAGTGGTCGACTACACCTCGATCGCAGCCTGCCTTTCGTCGTCGTGCATCGCCGCCACGGCGACGAAGATCCGTCGGCGAGCATCGCGCGCCGGGTCGCGCTCAACAGTCCTGCCTATCTCGTCTGGGACGCAGGTCCGGACGACACGGCCGCATTCGAATTGCTGGTGGAACTGACGGAAGAATTGGGCCGGGCCGGGATGCCGTTGCTGGTCGTTGCGCTCGACGACCTCGCTCAGCCGCCCGAAGGTGAAGCCAGCCCCCACCTCACCCCCTTCGTTGCGACCGTCTCGGGCGGCAGATCGGCCCGCGAGCATCGAGCGCGCGATGTCCTGATCGAATCGCTCAAATCGATCGAGATCGATCTTCGTCGCCCGGACGTGATCGCCCAGTCATTGCCTCGCGAGCACTGGCTGGTGACCGCGCTCGCGGGCGTCACCGATCAAACCGATCCGATGCTGATCAGCCTTCCTCAGATCCATCGCCGTGACGGCGGCGGGGTCTATCCGCAATTGGCCCACGAGCTCGCCGTTGCCTGCGGC
>Ga0207644_10003336_pt1 | contig 10355 bp, 7 predicted proteins | sample KBSS73metaG_FD_184326 | JGI IMG/M metagenome (GOLD analysis project Ga0207644, IMG submission 184326) | Switchgrass rhizosphere microbial communities from Kellogg Biological Station, Michigan, USA - KBS S7-3 metaG (SPAdes) (version 2) | ecosystem: Host-associated > Plants > Roots > Rhizosphere >... | reverse complement strand
TGCATTCCCTCTTATCGTCATCGAGCTTCACGATTGGCTGTTGCCCGGGACCAGCAATTCACGAAATTTCCTGCGTGCGATTTCCAGAAGAAATTTTGACGTTGTCCAACGCGGCGAAAATACGTTTTGCTTTAACAACGATCTTCTCGCCCAAGTCCCCAATCTTTGAAAGCCGGTTCGTTACTTGAAGGCAACACGGCCACCCGTTTGGCATTCGCGCACGCCAGCGTGACGGATGGATTAGAACCGGAGGTTAGAGTCGATTCTTCAGGAAAATTTGCCGTGACAGTGTTTATATTTTTTGCCAGACCCACACGGGCAGGGCGCATTTCGCGACTCTGAATTCAAAGAAGAGCTGATTTCTTTTCCGGATCGGGACATTGGAGATTGGAAAAATTCAAGGCCGACCAGCCTGTTTAAGACGACTGCTTCACGCGTATCTCGTGTCATCCTCGCGCCTTTGAAGAACTCATCGAGCGGAAGTTCCTTGGCTTCAGGCGGCGGAGTTTCGCCAAGCCCGAGGTATGGGTACACGTATGTACTGTGATAGTTTACGGTTTTTACGTTTGTTGTCGCGACTCTGAGATTTTTCTGCATGATAAACGCATAGAAAAATCGATCACCTGCGGCAGAAATCCGTCTGGGCATCAGGGCCCATTGCGGCAAAAAACTATACGATCCAGGGAGGAAGAAAAAACAACTCGTGTCTACATGACCGACTGTTTCGTCGATCGGCATGATGGTTTCGTCAAATCTTCGAAAATATCTTTGTGCGATTACAAAATCGCAGCTGGCTGATCCGCCGTCCGCTTTGCCTGCCGCGTCGAGGCAGATCTCCAAATGATTTTTTTCTAGCCAATTATCGGCATCAAGAAGTCCGATGCCGTCATACTCCTCGGCGATTGCAAGCAGCGCCCCCAATCCACGCGGTGTATTGCCAGCATCACCATGGGCTCGATCCAAGCGAAGGTGTCTGACGCCGGTGTCATCGATCCATTTCTGAGGAAATCCATCCGCGACCAAGATGTGCTCGCAAACGATAGTTTGATCTCTAACGCTCTCCAAACATCTCTTTAGTAACTTCGGATCTTCCTTGTAGTAGGGCGTTATAAAAACATACCGAGCCATCGCGATGCCCTGTTGGTTTTCTGCTGCTCAATCTCAGCTAGCCACTCCCGCTCTTTCAGGAGCGCACGAGCTAGCGAATACCCCCGACCGGAGGATGGAAATCCATTTTTCGGTGAAATAGCGTCCGGCCCGCGTAACGGAAGCAGGCAGCAAGTTAAAATCAACAAACCAACATCGAATAACGAGCAGCGGGCAGGTATTATGATACAGTCACAAGATCATATTTTAAGATTTTTCTTGTCACGACTTCAGCTTTACGCAAACATGACGGCGCCTCTCAGTTTGTAACGCTGCAAGACGCAACAGACCGTCCTCGTGGGGCCGAGGGCGGGCATCGAGCAGCCGCAAATGCCAGTTGTGACATTGTCTGCCGGGTTCGTGCGACAGGCGATCTGCGTGTCCGCACGCAAGAAGACAGACTATTTCGACCTCACGCAGCGTGGCTTCTTGCTTGAAGTACGCCGGTCGGGAGGCAAAACCTATTATCAGCGCTACACGGACGAGCGCGGACGCGAGCGACAGTACAAGATCGGTCCAGCCGAGGTTCTCACGCTTGAGCAGGCGCGTCGCAAAGCGCGCCAGGTTGTGGCGGAAGCACTGCTTGGTGCTGACCCGCAGCAGAAACGACGCGAGATGCGGGCCGCAGCTGAATTGCTTCGTGCAAGAACGCTATCTGCCTTATGTGCGGACATACAAAAGTAGTTGGCAAACGGACGAGACAGTATTGCGTATTCACATCCTGCCAAAGCTCGGCGGGCTTGCTCTCGACGAAATCAAGACCGACGCAATTTCCGAGTTGATCAACGGCATGCGCGCGGATGGCTATGCGTCCGGGACAATCAATCGTGTCATCGTGATCCTGCGCTACATCTACAATCTGGCGCGGAAATGGAAGGCGCCGGGTGGCTCGGAAAATCCGGCCGCAGGGCTGAGCGTCGGGCCCGACGTCCAGCGCAATCGCTTCCTTAGCGAACTGGAAGCAGAGGCCCTCGTTCGCTCCATCAATAGCGACGAAAACCAGACCGCTGCGCGCGCGATCATGATGTTGTTGCTTACCGGGGCGCGTCGCAACGAGATTACCTTTGCCAAATGGGATTATGTGGACTGGAAGAACAAAACGCTCCTGGTGCCCAAATCGAAGTCCGGACGCCCGCGCGTTATCGCGCTCAATCAATCTGCGATCGCACTTTTGACGGTGACGCCACGAATCGACGGAAATCCATTCATCTTCCCATCGCCGATCAGTGGCCGCCCGTCCGCGTCACTGCATTTTCCCTGGGATCGCATTCGCAAACGCGCCGATCTCACGGATGTGCGCTTGCACGATCTGCGTCACTCGTTCGCGAGCTTTCTGGTCAACCGCGGCGTGTCGCTCTATGTCGTGCAAGGGCTGCTTGGCCACCTGCACGCACGGACCACGCAGCGCTACGCGCATCTGACTCAGGAAACGCTGACGGGTGCGGCTGATCTGATCCAGGAAGTCGTAGCGTTTCCTGGCGTATCGTCCGTAGCATCACCGTCTACCTGACCACCGGTACCATTGACGTTTGAATCTATCGCGCCATCAGACGCGTGGCGCAAACGCGCTTGTCGTTTCCCAGACGACAGTTGGATGTGGACGAGCCGGGAAAGTTCACACCCTGCGCTATCCCCACTTTGTCATAGCGAGCAGAGGGCAACGTCAGGATGCAGACGTCACTTTCATCAAACAGTTAGCAATTCGCTGAACCCACGCCATGCTCAGTTCCGGCAGAAGCGATTGAATGAATCGTAGTTCGTCTTTTCAAAACGAGCGATGCAATTGTTCACGTTATAGCAACGTGTGTGGTTCAATCCGTTCAGTACGTGAAGATTTGCTCTCTCTACGGTGTCGGATTCTACTACGTGCCCGGCACGGACATGTGCATCAAGATTGGTGGTTGGGTGCGCGCTGAATATGCGTACGGCGACAACGGCAACTTCGCCTGGGGCTGGGCGAACAACAACGCAAACAACCGTAACACCAACAACAGCACCTGGCGTGCACGCGGCTACATCACCGCCGACGCACGCAACCAAACTGAATACGGCACCGTGCGTGGCTATCTCGCCGTGGGTCTGAGCACGAACAACATCGGCTTCGACAACGCCGGGAACACGTTCAGTTCCAACCGCGCCTTCATTCAGTGGGCCGGCTTCACGTTCGGCCTTACGCAATCGTTCTTCGACTTCTACAACTCGCCGGCGACGTCATATTGGGGTTCGTTCCCGGCGTCGGATACCGGTGACGGCGGCTGGATGGTCGCGGCCTACACCGCACAGTTCGGCAACGGCTTCTCGGGGTCGATTGCCGCGGAAATGCGCCGCACCACGCAGATCGTCAATTCAGGCACATTCGTCAGGGCGGGTACCGGCGCGTTCCCCGGTGACTACGGGGGCTTCCAGTCGCCTGACGTTGTGGCCAATCTGCGCGTCGATCAGGCCTGGGGTTCGGCGCAGGTCATGGGCGCCATCCATCAGGTCAACGCCACCTACTATGGCGGTCCCAATGCGGTCAGCAGCGGCCATCCCGATGATGACGTTGGCTTCGCCGTCGGCGCGGGCCTCAGGCTGAATGCGCCGATGATCAGTCAGGGCGATTACCTGCAGGCTCAGATCAACTACACGCAGGGCGCGCTGCGCTACATCTTCCAGAGGTGTGCTGTCCGATGCGGTCTATGGCGGCACCATCGTGGCCGGCAATGCGTCCCAGCTCAGCCTGACCACGGCCTGGAACGTCAACGCCGCCTACGAGCACTTCTGGAATCCGCAGTGGCGCACCTCGCTCTACGGCGGCTATGCGGCGGTGAGCTACAACGACCAGGGCAACAGGATCCTCTGCTCGTTGCTGGGCGCCGGCGCTGGTAGCGGTGCGGGCGTTACTTCGGTCGCCGCCCCGGGCTGCAACAACGACTGGAGCACCTGGTGGATCGGCTCGCGCACCCAGTGGAACGTCACCAAGGACTTCTACATGGGCTTCGACGTGCTGTACTCGAAGCTGAACAGCGCGGATGTGCCGAACAACGTTCTGCCGATCAACGTCGTAACCGGCAACGCCACCACAGCCTCCGATGCCGACAACTGGCAGTTCCGCTTCCGCGTGCATCGCGATTTCTATCCCTGATCGCGGAATAGCAAGCTGACGAATCGCTAATCCCCGGCGGGCGACCGCCGGGGTTTTTATTTGCCGACCGCGCGCCGGTCATTCCGTTGCCCGGATGCAACGCCGCGTCAGCAAGCGTACCGCACCGCGCAAAAACGCGATTTTTGTCGCGGCTGCCTGCGCCACTGCCGCATCGGCCCAAGCGCGCATCTCCGCAATCTTTCAATTGTTCCGCCGGCTCGAGAATCCAACTGCGCATCGCACGCGCTCAGAAAATTCGGAGAACAAAAATGAAAATGGGGAACAGGTTCCTGCTCGGCTCCGCGGCGGCTTTGGTTGCGGTCGGCGGTGCGCAGGCGGCCGATCTGCCGGTCAAGGCGCAGCCGACGCAATTCGTCAAGATCTGCAGCCTCTATGGCGCGGGCTTTTACTACGTGCCCGGCACCGACATGTGCTTGAAGATCGGCGGTTGGGTGCGCGCTGAATATGCGTACGGCGACAACGGCAATTTCGCCTGGGGCTGGGCGAACGGTAACGTCAACAACCGCACCACCAACAACAGCACCTGGCGTGCGCGCGGGTACATCACGGCCGACGCGCGCAACCAGACCGACTACGGGACGGTGCGTGGCTATCTCGCGGTCGGTCTGAGCACGAACAATACGGGTGCTGACAGGGCCGACAACACGTTCAGCGCCAACCGCGCTTTCATCCAGTGGGCGGGCTTCACGTTCGGCCTGTCGCAATCGTTCTTCGATTTCTACAGCTCACCATCGACCTCGTACTGGGGTTCGTTCCCGGCGTCGGATACGAGCGATGGCGGCTGGATGGTCGCCGGCTACACCGCGCAATTCGGGAATGGCTTCTCTGGCACGATTGCCGCAGAGATGCGGAGGGCGACGCAAATCGTTACGCCTGGACCGCTCAGCCCTGGCGCCATCTTGGGGTCTTCGGTTACTCCTGGCGCAATTTCTTCTGGCGCCTACGGCGGCTTCCAAGCTCCGGACCTCGTCGCCAATCTACGTGTCGATCAGGCTTGGGGTTCGGCGCAGATCATGGGCGCCCTCCATCAGGTCAATGCCAGTTACTATGGTAACGCACCAAGCTCTGGCCATCCGGACGACAAATTAGGTTTTGCCATCGGCGCCGGGATCAAGCTGAATGCGCCGATGTTTGGGCAGGGCGACTACTTTCAGGCTCAGGTCAACTACACCCAAGGCGCACTGCGTTACGTCTTCCAGACACCCAACTCGAACTGGGGCAAGGTCGTTGGGCGGGATGAAGGCTTCGGGGTGCTGACTGATGGCGTCTACGCGGGCTTCACAGACCCTGAGAAGACAAATCTTAGTCTGACCACGGCGTGGAATCTCAACGCCGCCTACGAACACTTCTGGAATCCCCAGTGGCGGACCTCCCTCTACGGCGGCTATGCCGCGGTGAGCTACAACGGGCCGAGCAACGCAATCCTTTGTTTAACTGAGGGCGCCGGTACTGCTCCCGTTGTTACCGCAATCGCCGACCCGGGTTGCAATAATGATTTTAGCACGTGGTGGATTGGCTCACGAACTCAATGGAACATCACCAAAGATTTTTATATGGGCTTCGATACGTTGTATTCGAAACTGCAAAGCGCAGACATGCCCGGAAGTGTACTCCCGAGCCAGGCGCGGGTCGGCAACGCAACAAATGTCTCCGATGTCGACAACTGGCAATTCCGCTTCCGCGTGCATCGCGATTTCTATCCCTGATCGCGGCGTAGCGAGCTGACGAATAAAAACCCCCGGCGCGAAACCCGCCGGGGGTTTTGTTTCTGGATTGCAGCTAGTGAATCGAGTGTTCGCAGCGGTGTACGAATTCGGAAATGCGTCCGATCGTGGCTGCATCGGTGAGGAGCGGCGCGTGGCCCTGGTCGGGCACTTCGATGACATCCATCGCCTTGCGCCGCGCGCGCATGGCTTCGACCGTTTCGCCCGTGAGCAGGTCGGAGTTGGCGCCGCGGATCACCATCAGCGGCTTTGCCCGAAGCGCGTCAAATTGCAGCCAGAGCGGCGGCACGCGGCGCTCGGCGTCGACACCGTTCATTGTCGTAGCGATCTTCACATCATAGGTCGGCACCAGCCGGCCTTTTTCGTCCTTGAACGTGCGATGCGCACTGGCGAGCCAGTCCTTCGCGTCAAGCTTCGGGAATTGTCCGCTGAACAACCGGCGCAGGATGTCCGCGCCTTCCTCGAAGCTGCGCGGCTGCGGCAGCTTGCCGACATAGCTCTTGATGCGCATCAGGCCCTGCGGCTCGATCACCGGACCGATATCGTTGAGCACGGCACCGACGATCGCGGTCGGCCGCACGGCGGCCAGCAGCATCGTGAGAATCCCGCCGCGCGACGTCCCGACGAAGATCGCGGGCGTCACGTCGAGCGCGGTCACGACGGCGAGCACATCGGCGAGTTCGACCGGCAGCGCGTAGTTCGCCGGATTGCTGTCGTATTGCGACAGCCCGCGCCCGCGATAGTCGAGCGCGATCACGCGGCGGAAAGGTTTTTCGTGCGAGAGCGCGGACGCGAGCGCCTCGAAGTCGGCCGCGGTGCGGGCGAGGCCGGGCAGGCAGACGACCGGGGTGGCTGACGCCGTCCGGGCGCCATAGCAGCGGGCATGCAGGCGCAGGCCGTCGGACGCGGTGATGAAACTGCTGGACGTCCCGTTCTGCATGCGATGGTTATAACATACCACCGCGGTGCACGCGCACTCGGGTCGGGCTTGCCAACAACTTGTCCTACGTCATTCCGGGACGGCGCGAAGCGCCGGACCCGGAATCCATAAGCAGGCGCGGTGCACGTCGCTGGATTCCGGGTTCGCTCGCTGGCGCTCGCGCCCCGGAATGACGTGGAGGCGACCGAACGCCCTCGTTGTCATGGCCGGGCATAGCCGTCCGAAGGACGGCGTGCTTTCGCACGCCTATGTCCCGGCCATCTCGCTTAGCAGGGCAGTGCCTCACCAAGCGGGATCACCGGGACAAGCCCGGTGATGACAGGTTGAGCTGATGCGTTTAGCCGACTGGCTGGTCACTAAGACGTGGATGCCCGGCACAAGGCCGGACATGACAAAAAGAGAAGGAGTGCCTCACCAAGCGGGATCACCGGGACAAGCCCGGTGATGACACTACCGGTGCGCGCCGCCGCGCTTGATGTCGGCTTCGATCACCAGCCGGCTGCCGCCGCCGAAGCGTGCGCGGTAGACCTGCAGGTTCTCCATGATGCGCGCGACGTAGTTGCGCGTTTCGGCGATCGGGATGCGCTCGACCCAGTCCACGGGGTCGACATGCGGATCGCGCGGATCGCCGTAGGCCGCGATCCACTGCTTCACGCGGCCGCGGCCGGCGTTGTAGCCGGCGAACGTGAGAATGTACGAGCCGTTATAGCCGGTGAGGAGATTGGACAACTCGGCCGCGCCCATCTGCATATTGTAGACCGGATCCTTCAGCAGGCGGTCGCGGTTATAGGTGAACTTGAACTTGGCCGCCGTATCGATGCCCGCCGCCGGCGTCACCTGCATCAGGCCCATCGCGTTGGCGCTCGAGACGACTTTCTGGTTGAAGTGGCTCTCCTGGCGCGCGATCGAATAGGCGACGGCCGCTTCGATCGGCGGCGCGATCGGCTGATAGTCGGGCAGGCCGACCGTCGGGTAGGCGTAATAGTCGAGCGGCAAACCGCGCGCATAGGCGTATTCGCCGAGCATCACCATCGCGCGGCCGTCACCGTTCTTGGCGGCAAGCTCGCCCATCATAGCCATGCCCGCGACGTCGCTCGCGCTCTCGCCGAGCTCGGCGTAGATCGAGGCCAGCATGTCGCGCTCACCGAGCCTGTAGAGAATGTCCGCCGCGCGCACGACTTCAAGATTACTCAGCGTGGCTTGTTCCTGCTGCGTGAACACCGGCGGTCCGCGCAGGCCGAGATCTTTCATCCCGAGCCGCGCGCGCGCGAGCTGTCCGTAATAGGTTGCCGTGTATTGCGAGGCCGATTCATAAAATTCCTTGGCCTGCGCGTTCTGGTTCATCGCTTCCGCGGTGCGCCCCTGCCAGTAGCCGGCGCGCGAGAGTGCGTGCGGGCTCTGTGTGCCTTCGCTGATGCGCGCGAAGTGTTCTGCGGCGGTCTTCGGATCGCGCAGGAAGCGCAGCGCCACCCAGCCGGCGGTGAAGTGCGCGTCGACGCGATAGAAACCTTTCATCGGCGTCGCGGCGTCACGTGCAACGCGATAGGCAGCGTGCGCGTCGTTTTCGTCGAGCAGCTTGCGCACCAGCAGCCGGCGCTCCTGCCACCACTGGTCGAGGTTGACGAGCGCTTCGGGATTCTTCGGCGCGGTAAGGATCAGCCTGCTGGCGTCCTCCGCCTTGTTGTTCAGGCGCAGCCACTGCACGCGCGAGTAGATATAACCGGCGTCGCTCTGCGCCGCGGCGGGGACTGCATCAAGCAGCGCCTTCGCATTGCCAGCCTTGCGCAGCACCGCCGCGCGGGCACGCGCGATGGCGACCTCATTGCCGCCGAGGCGGTCCGCGGCACGGATGCCGGCGGCGGCGTCGTCTGCGTAGAAGCGCGCATCCATGCGCACCTTGTGGTCGGCCGGCGTAAGCATTCCGCCGAACATCTCGAGCACGCGTTGTTCGACGCCTTCGCTCGCATCGTCGTTGCGCCAGGCCTGACGAACGAGACGCGCCGCACCCTCGCGGTCGCCTTGCGCGAGCAGAGTGCGCGCCAGCATGTAACGGCCCTTGGCGGTGACCGGCTGCTGCTTGGCGAAGAAAGCGCGCACGGTGCGATCGTCGACGCCATCGTTCCACAGCGCGTTCTCGGCGCGGCGACGGAACAGCGGGGAGTGCGGCCAGCTCGGATTGACTTCGACCCAGGCGGCGTAGCGCTGGAACGACGGATTGGTGTTGTCGGAGCGCAGGATTATCCATTCGGCGAGCTTGCGCGCCACGGGATCGCTGATGCTCGCCTGTGTCGCGTTGGCTTCCGCTTCGCGGCCTTTGCGCGCTGCTTCGATCACGCGCTTCACCGCGGCGATGTCTGCATCCGACGTCGAAGGCGTCGGCGCGACCGCAAAAGGTCCGGCCGCGGGCCGCGCCATCGGTTTGAAATGCGCGCGGGTATCGAACATCGCGCCACGCAATCCGACATTGGCCTGCGCGTAGGAGGAGAGGCCGCTGCCGTTGGCGTCGTGTTTGGCAACAGGAGTTGCCGCTTGGGTCTGTTGAGCAGTCGCGGGCGCCGCCGGCTTGGCCGTATTCTTGGCGGTATTTAGAGGCGGCCGCGGACGCGGCAAGGGAACTTTTTGTACGGTGGCCGAAAACGATTCAGCGCACAGCCCGCAGGAGGCTGCCAACGCAAAAAGGATGCTCAAGCGGCTTCGGCCAGTCGCTATCATCAAACCCCGTGCGGTCGTGTCCCCGGCGACCCGAATCAGCGCGGGGCCGCTGGCAGTGGCGTATTAGGCCAAAAATATTGATGGATGGTACTCAAAAATTACATGTCCGGGACACTACTTAGCGACGCAGGCAAAAACACGGCAGACTGCCTATTTAGTCGCGCAGGCCTTTCATCACCCCCGCCGACCCGATATTGATGGGGGCTCAAACCGGAACCCGCTGGAGAAGTCGCGCCATGACCGCCAAGACGAGCTTTCGAGGCTCATTTACCGCGCTGGTCACGCCGTTCAAAAACGGCTCGCTCGACGAAAAAGCCTTTCGGGACATCGTGGAGTGGCAGATTTCCGAGGGTACGAACGGACTGGTTCCCGTGGGGACCACCGGCGAGAGTCCGACGCTGTCGCATGACGAGCACAAGAAGGTCGTCGAGTGGTGCATCGATCAGGTCGACGGGCGCGTGCCAGTCATCGCTGGCTCAGGATCGAATTCGACGGCTGAAGCCATAGAGCTGTCGCGTCACGCCGAAGAGGCGGGTGCCGATGCGGTGCTGATCGTTACGCCGTACTACAACAAGCCGACGCAGGAAGGCCTGTATCAGCACTACAAGGCCATCAACGATGCCATCGGCATCCCGATCATCATTTACAACATCCCTGGCCGTTCGATCGTCGACATGTCGGTCGAAAC
>Ga0207644_10003332_pt1 | contig 10365 bp, 11 predicted proteins | sample KBSS73metaG_FD_184326 | JGI IMG/M metagenome (GOLD analysis project Ga0207644, IMG submission 184326) | Switchgrass rhizosphere microbial communities from Kellogg Biological Station, Michigan, USA - KBS S7-3 metaG (SPAdes) (version 2) | ecosystem: Host-associated > Plants > Roots > Rhizosphere... | reverse complement strand
ACACGATTAATGCTATGCCGGAAACCTTCGGGAGCAATAGCGCCGCTGGCAGGAACTTCTCGCCCGCCACGAGCACGGCCAGGGCGATGATCCAGAGTAAATTCATCATGCCGCCGACGAAGAGCAAGCCCATCAGCATCCAGCAGCAACCCACGCAATAAGCGCCGTGGATTACCCCCAGCCTGACAGCACCATCCCATCCCGGGCGCCAGTGACGACTGATGAACTGTCCTGGCGAGCGGCATTGAGTCACACAGGCCGACTTGAATGGGGACACTTGGTAAACGCCGGCGAGGATGAGCAGAGTGTTTATCGCAGCGTTGCTTTGAATTGCCATCGAGGACGTGTCGGCCACAAGCGACTGGGTGAGCGCCGCCACGATGGAGAAGACGAACCAAACAGCCAGATAGCCAGCCAGAAACATCCCGGTTTGCGCGATTGCTGCATCGCCGCGGGCTTGGCGCACCCTCGCATACAGCAGGATGGCCGGCGTGGCAGAAGGCAGCATCATCGCCAGCATCATTAGCCACCACATCGCTACGAGTGCGGTCAGCGGGGGCTCCCTTGGCCCCATGGGCATATCACGCAGAAGAAAGGCCCAGCCAAGCGCAGTGAGCAACGCGACCGTGCAGCCGATGACGGTCCGCTCGTAGCTTAGAACTCGACTGGTCAGGTCAGCCGCGGACGACTCCATGGCTAGACAGGTGGAGGTGAGCGAACTGACCGTACTTGCTGTCGATCTCCAACCGCATTGGTCCGCCCGTTGTTCGGCTTGATGCGCTACCGATATCAGCGACCTCGTACTCGAAGCCCGCCGGAAGTACGATCTGAGCCCGCGATTCCTGTCCGCTCACCTTGTTCCGGATCGGCTCCCCTGTCATCTCGACATAGCCGGGAACGGAAAGACGGCCTCGTCGACCATCAACATCAACTTCGAAATCGATGGCAGTGAACACTGGCTCATGCATTTTGGTGACCGTCGACGCGTAGACCGCGAACATCGTCGCAAAGGGGTCTGTGTCCTGCCCAGTCATGATTTTCAGTAGAGCCTCGCGCTGCTCTTCGCTGGCCCGCTCATCGACAAAGGCCAGCGCCTCGCCATTTCCCTCGTGAATGGCGCCGGGCCATTTGAACATCGCGCCGATCTTGAGCCCGTCCAATGCGGTCTCTCCGTGCTTGCCTTTATCGATCTGGATGCCGGCAACAGCGTAGCAATGGCCTTTGTCGGGAAGCGCGTTGAACTGACACGGGCAGCCATATTCGCAGGTGCAGTTGACGAGTTCGCGGCCCGTAAATTCCCAGTAGGTCACAGCTACTCTCCGTTACGACGCAACTCCGGTCATACCACGGTCGGGTAAGACTGTAGACTCATCGCGTTCCCGCCTTGCCCAATGTTCGGGCTATCGTCAGCCTTCCACCCATAACTGCCATTCGGCCGCAGCCCCTCTAACCTCCGCTAGCCGGCAAATTGCTGTTGAAGATGTCCGCCGCGGCTTTCCACTCGCCGCCGATCTTCCGCCAGACGACCACATACTTGCCGGTGTCGGTCTGCGCCGTGCCGTGGGGCGCAACCGCTAGCCTGTACGTCCCGCGATCGAGCGCCATGTCACCCGACGATGACACAATGATCTGCTCCGGAGTGAAGGTCAGGTCGAAGCCGGGCGTCTGCATTATTGACGCCCAAGTCCTCTGGATCGCCTCGCGACCTTTGCCGATCGGGGCGTTGGGCGGCATCACCGCGCCGTCCTCCGCGTAAAGTCCCGCAATGGCTGCCGCATCCTTGGCTTTCACGAGCTGAAGCCAGCGATCGACCTGCCCGCGGATGGCCTGCTCGTCCGCGCCAGTGTCGGCCGAGGCGGCACTATTCGCTCCGGCGGCGTGGCTGGCGGGTTTCTCGGCTTCTTGGCACGCAGGCAGCAGCAGTACCGCGGCAGAGAGTAACAATAGGGATCTCGTCATTGGCCCCTCCTGTTGCTGGCGCTCCCCTAGCACCGGCACCGTGCTTCGCGCCAGTTCGCTAGTGTCAGCTTTCCACCCATTCGTGCCATTGCCCGATTGGCAGCTTCCGACCCAACGCTGCCATTAGCGCGGCTGCTTATCTCGCTGGTGGAGCAGCCCCATATCGTCTAGCGTGCAGGTCGCTTCAATCGGACTGTACAAAGAAGTGCAGGCTCTAGTGCCACGGCTGCCGGATCAACCAACTAATCCCGGCCCGTCTATGGAGCAGAGGCGAGAGCATCATCGCGGCTGGATCGCACTATCGGCGCGCTTATTGCGGACATCGCCGCTGCCACGGCGATAGCAAGCGCTCCGGCCGAAATAGCATTGGCGCCGGCGGACTTCGCGGCGAGCAACAGCGGGTAATGAACGGCATAGAGGGGAAATGAGAGCGTGCCGAGCTCTGTCGCGAATGGAAGACTGCCGCGGGTCCCGTTCATGATAACGAGGGGGCAAATCAGCAGCACGAACGCATAATCGAACCATAGTGAGCGGACCGGAAGCAAGACCGCCAGCAGAAGCAGACCCCAGTATGGAGAAAGCTTCAGCGGCGGATGGTCGCCCCATCTCTGAAACATCATCACGCCTATAGAGTAGGCCATGAGGACGCGAGGTAGTCCCCTCATGACGTTGTCGGGATTGGGACCACCGCCGAACCCACCGGTCACCATCAACCAAAATAGTGACACGGCAAACACGGCGGGCCAGAACCTGCGAAGAACGGAGTGCACCGCGTTCGCGCACAGCTCAAAGAATATCGACCACGCAGGCGGATTGAAGGGGAAGATATACTTGCCGACGAGGATCGGGATAAGCAGCAAACCCGGAAGCGCCTGCGAGTATGTTCCCGGGACGAAGCAGAGGCCGAGCGCAGTCCCGACCGCCATGGTCGGCCAGAACCGGGTGTAGCGCCATTTCAGAAACTGGGTCGGTGTCCGGGAACCGCGCTCGAGAACACGGGCGATGACGAAGCCGCTCAACATGAAGAAGAAGTCGACGGCTAGATAGCCGTTGGGCTGGCCACCAAGCCCGTACACGGAAGCTACATGGTACGACAGCACCACCAGCGCAGCGGCACCCCGCAAGGCGTCAAGCGCCGGAAGCCTTTCGGTGCGCACGATGGATCTCAACCCTCTGCGATTGCCCCAGGGTGGTGGCGCAACCAACTCTTCCTCAAGCGGCCCATACGGAACGCGTTCCTTGCCTCAGGGGATGATCGGATAACCGAGCTGCCGAATTCAGCCCCCGCTCGAAGGGGTGATATAAACTGATGCGTTGAACCTAGGTTAACGACTAAAAGGCGCAGGACACGGGATGTAGGGGTTTCGCCGTTAGTGGACCGCCAATGCATTAGGCAGGCGCAACGATGAAGCCGTACATTCTGGGTGCGATCTGTGTGTTTTTTGTCGGTGCCGCAATGCTACATCAGCAACGCCTCGACATTCGCACGATCGCAGGAGGGCCCATCACCTTGTGGCACGGCTTCAACGAGCCAGTGGATCCGTAGCCGTAAAGTCAGCTTTCCACCCATTGCAGACATTAGGCGTCAGCTTTGGCGCGTCGGGCGGTGCGCTCGTGCATCGGTAGCACGATGCGGTTGTGCAGCTGGAACTCGCGGCTGAAGAGTACATGAAACAGCAGCTTGGTCCACGACCGGTGGTGATATAGGTGATCGTAGAACTCCGGCGCCGCGGCGCGCACCGCCGGTAGGCATGACCATGGCACCTGGGGGAAATCGTGGTGCTCGTTGTGGTAGCCCATATTAAAACACAGCTTGTTCAGCGGGCCGTAGTAGGAATAGGTCTGCTGCCCCTCCCTGAAAACGTAATGCTCCTGAATCCAGCGCGCGCCCACGGGATGCACTCCCAGTGAGAACAGCGTCGAGAGGAACAAATAGGCCACTGGCCACCAGCCGAATAACCAGACGATCGGCGCCATCGCCGCGGCCATCGCGACGGCGTTGAATACCACCCATTTGTCGACGGTCGGGATCGATTTCACCGTGGTCGGCCGTAGGAACCCCTGCACCGCCCAGAACATGCTGAGCCAGAACGTCTTGCGCCACCAGCTGTTGCCCACCCAGCGCGCCTCGTTGGGCGTCGGCACGTCTGCGTCGAGGCCGGGGATGCCGAGATACTTGTGGTGCAGCAGGTGATGGTTGCGAAAGCCGATCGCCGCCGGGAAAACGATGGCGATATTAGCGAAGATCGAGCCCAGCCGGTTGGCGTTCGCCTTCCTGAATACCACGTTGTGCGTGTAGTCGTGGATCAGCACGAAGAGCGCATGGTTGGCGAAAGCGCCGATCACGTAAGCCGTGATGAGGATCGTCCACCAGGGCGCTTGGAGCGCGGCCAGCCCGATGCCGATGGCGACCTGCAGTGCGACCAGCAGCAAGGTCCATAGCGCCGACCATTGGTCGCGCTTGAACAGCGTACGCACGTCGGGGTGCGTCGCGAGAATCTGCTTGGCCCGCTCCCGATGCGTCAACTCCGCGTTAGGCGCTGATTCGGCGACCATCCGGTCACGTCCTCTTCAAGGGGACTTCGATTTAGGCTGAACGCCGTGCAACGTCACGCTAATGTCGGCATTCCACCCATAGCGGGCATTGGGGGGCGGTGAGGGCGGCTACTCCCAGGTATTTCCGCCCTTCGGAAAGCCAGCACGCTGCACGCGCACGACACAGAAATACTGGCCGCTCGGCGCACGCATGACGGTCCACCGTTCCTTGGCCTCGTGGATGGTCGCGCCGAGCTTTTCCAGCCGCGCGACCTCGGCCGGGATATCGTCGGTCTCGATGTCGAGGTGGACGCGGCTTTCGTGATCGACGCGCTGGATCTGCACGCTGATTTCATCTTCGGGCGTCTCAAGCATCACATAATTGCCGCGTGTGCCTGGATGATTGGCATCGATCGGGCGTCCCAGTGCTTCCGCCCAGAAATACGCCGCAGAGTCGATGTCATCCACGTTGCAGTCGATCAATATGCCGTTGATGCGCGAGCGGTGCATTCGGGAGCCTGTTGGATTTTGCCGGTGCGATAGGAGCGCGCAGTAATAGGCCTCCGGTCAAATGGCCGGCAATGGCAGCTTTCCAACCATTGCAGACATTCGCTTGGCGGCAGCTTGCGACCCATTCTTGCCATTGGCGTAGCGTCCGTTTTCCATCCGACGCAAACATCTCGGCCAAGCCTAGCAATGATATCCGCTCGCGGCCGCACCGCCGATCACTGCGCCGATGAGACCGCCCACTGCGGCCCCGGCGGCTGCGTGATTGTGATAATGATAGCCGTAATAGCCGTAATGCCCGCCGCTGGCGGCGACGCCGCCGATCGCCGCGCCCGCCAGGCCGCCGACAAGCGCGCCCGCCGCCGGGTTCCCGCAATGATAGTGGTGATAATGGCCGTAATAAGCGTGATGGTAGGCGTAGGGGTGGTAGTTGTAGCCATATCCGTAGGCCGGATAGCCGTACCCGTACCCGCCATAATAAGGATAGGAATAGACCGGGTAGGCGTGGACATAGACCGGATAGGCCACCCGATAGACGGGGTAGGCATAGCCGTAGCCATAATAGGCCGGATGATAGGCCCGGTAGCCGTACCCATAATAGGGATATGCGCCGTAACCGTACCAGCGATGGTGATAGCTGTGCCAATGGCGGTAGGCAGAGGCTGCGGAAGGAAGCGCGATCAGTGCGGCAGCAGAGAGCGCGCGAGCGATCGTCCTGAGCATGGGAACACTCCTCGATCGACGCGCAGCCGGACGCGCACGAACAAGCGACCGACTCAGTGTCGCCACGCTCCTTACGGTTCGGGCGAGGTCGTGGGTATCGGTTAATCTATCGATACCTTGATCGGGTGTAAGGGCGCTTATCGCGTTTCCCTAATGTCTGCTTTCCACCCAAAGCTGCCGCCGGCCGAGTGGCAACTTTCGACCCATTCCTGCCATAGCCCTCGCTCCCCACGCTCTCCTTTCCCCGACGAGAGAAGTCGCTAGACTGCCCCTGGGGGTAAACGATGATCCTGCGTCGTCTCACCGAAAATCTGCGTGCCCAGAATTGGACCGCGATCACGATCGAGTTCGTCATCGTCGTGATCGGCGTCTTCGTCGGCACCCAAGTCTCGAACTGGAACCAGGAGCGCCTGGAGAAGGTGGCGACCAGCAAGATGCTCGACCAGTTGCGGCCTGAAATCCAGAACCAGTTCGAATTTTTCAACTCCGCACGGATCTATTACAGGACAACGAGGCCATATGCCGAGCAGGCGCTTGCCGGCTGGGCAGGCGACCCTCAGATCAGCGACAATCAATTCGTGATCGCAGCCTATCAAGCGAGCCAGATCTATGGGATCGGCATCAACGCCCAGAACTGGGCGCTGACTTTCGGCGGCAATCAGATGCGTGACATCGACGATCAGAGGCTCCGCAAGGACCTCGCCGTTGTGTTGACGGCCGATTATGAGCCGGTCGGTTTCAACGCCATGGCAACGCCCTATCGCCAGCACGTTCGTCAGATCATCCCGGACGCGATCCAGGATCAGATCCGCTCCCGATGCAACGATCGAAACGTCTCGCGGGAGGGCGCACAATATCTCGTCGTCTTGCCTCCCACATGCCCGTTGAAGCTCGCCACTACCGAAGCTGCTCGGGCGGCCGCTGCGCTCCGCGCTCACCCGGAGCTTGTAAACGAGCTGAATTGGCACCTTGCTGCCGTCGCCAATTATCTGACGAACGTCGATGGCTTGGAGAGCGCATTCCGGGACCTGGAAGACAGCCTGGAAAAGAGATCCTGAACTGCCGAGTGTGGCCAAGCGTCCGCTTTCCGCCGGTCGCGCTACCTCGGGGTGACGTCAGCCGCGGTCATCCTATCCGGCGTCTGACTAGGCTGCAGTGTCCGCCGCTGGCCGGATGATCTCGGTCCTTGGGCTAAGTCGGCGCATCGCGGTGCGGATCGCCATTCCGATCGCAAGGAGGACGAGGCACCAAAGGACGGCTTCCAGGCCGATCCCATATGTCGCGAAGGCCAGGAAGAGGACGCCCGTTGCGATAATCCCGCGGGCCACAGGCTCCGTGCTGAGCTTCCAGGCTACGATCGCGCTTGTGAAATAGACGACGACTACCGCGGCAGCCGACAACAAGATTGTGAAGGTAAACAAGCTCGCGGTGGCACGGCTGCTGTTTGCCAGCAGCAGCAGCACGGTTAAGCCCGATCCGACGACTTGCGCAATAATTGGAGTGTCGACACCGCGCGTCCTGGTCATGATCGTCGGCAGATCTCCGCGCAAAGCCATCGCATAGCCAAGCTCGCCGGTCGCGAGGATCAAGCCGTTCAGGCACCCGATCGCAGCGATCGCAATCGCCAACGCTGCGAAAGTCGCCGCACCTGTCCCCCAGCGTGATGCCAGGGCATCGGCGAAAGGAGCCGACGAAGCCGCAACGACCTTTGCCGGCAAGAGCATCTGGATGCTGGTCCCAGCGACCAAGTAGAGCAAAACGACGAACGCGGTGCCACCAAGCAACGCGCGCGGGATCGTTCGTCCGGGATTGCGAACCTTGCCGACTGGGGTGGTGGCGCCTTCAAAACCGGTGAAGGCCCAAAAGGTCAATGCGGTAGCGGCCGCGACGTTCGCAATGGTGATTGGCATGGCAGGCAGCGGCTCGTAACTGGCACCGCTCGCGCTACGCTCGAGGAACAGCCAGATCACAGCGAACAGTGGCAACAGCTTGATGGCCACGGTTACCAACGAAAGCCCTCCCGCCGCTCGAACTCCCATCGCGTTTACCGCGGTGAGCACAACGACCCAGCCGATCGACATTGTGACGATCATATCCGGTCCACCGAATCGCAGCCCCGCGAAGGACAGGGCCGAAGCCGCAGCAACTGCGACCGATGCCTGCCCGACCCAGTTGGATACCCAGAATGCCCAAGCAACGAGGAAGGCGATGGTCGGACTGAGTTCGCGTTCGATATTGGCCTGAATGCCGTCGCCGCTCAGTCGCGATAGCTGGGCCAGCGCGAAAACGATGCAAAGCACCCCGACACCACTGACCAACCAGCCGATGAGGACATTGCGACCGAGTGGGGCCAGGCTCACCGGCAGCATGAAAATCCCCGATCCGATAATGGTCCCGACGACGATCGCCGTGGTGATCCATATCCCGATCGTTTGCGGTTTATCAGTCGCCTTGAACATGCGCCCCTCCCTTGCCCGAGTGAATAAAGCAGAGGGGCGCGACAGGCCGGTGAAACAATGATCCCCTAGGACCACCGGTGGCCCGGAACTGGGCGCATTCGGTAGTTGGAGTCAATGAGGCAAGTGCCGCTAATCTATCCTTTCGACGCTTGCGCGCACCACGAGGTAATGCCTGCCATCCATACCCATTGCAGACATAACCGACCCGTGTGACATTGGCTCGGGGGAGAGCGGTTCGCATGAGTGACCTCGAAGCGCTGTTCTCGTTATTCGGACTGCTCTTCGGCCTCATCGTCGCAGAAATATCGCTCAAGCTCGCGGATGCGATTGACTCCAATCGTGTGCGCCCGATGGGCCTCCTTACGCCGGCACTCGCGCTTCTCATTCTGACGGATATCACCAACTTTTGGTTGTTCCTGTGGGGTTCGCGATCCGCTTTGTTCGTCAGCTGGCGCCTTGTTTTCACAGGCATCTTGCTAGCGATGATCTACTTCCTCGCGGCTTGTCTGACTTTTCCCCGGAGCAATCCGGGCATTGCGCATCTCGATCAGCATTACTGGGCAAAGAAGAGGATCGTGGCTGGCGGAATCCTGTTCGTGAATATCATTGTTATCGGCGCGCTGGTCATGCGCACCGCGCCAGCATGGAACGATTGGTGGTTTTACTTCTACTTCCCAAGCTATGTCGTCGCGCTCGCGCGACTGACCTTCAGTCGGGTTCGTTGGCTTGACCTCGTCTGCTTAGCCTGGGCCTTGACGGTCAACCTTTCGGCTGGCTCCGATCTCCTGCCTCACTCCCATTTCGGTTTGGCAACTGGCATCGTTCCGAACTCGTCACACCCTTGATCCTAATGTCAGCTTTCCACCAATTGCGGACAATCGTTACATCGTCGTCAGGACGTCGCGATGGTTCAGCGGCTGGATCGGGCGCGCATCGTTGGGATAGTGTGCCGTGAAGGTCGCGATTTCCTCTTTGGAGAGGGTTCGAGGTGATTTTAATACGAGCCAGCGAACACCCTCTGAGCAAGGCGGAGTTGTCAGCGAGCCGATGTAGGTGAAGTAGCTTTGGTTCTGCGGAATTAGCGCCGCGGGATCGATGTGGACACCCTTTGGGCTCGCTTCTCGCTCCTTCTTGCTGGGAAGATGCTGCCACAAAGTCTCGATCATCGCGCTCTCCTTGCCCGAATTGAGGAACACCGCGACGACGGCCAGATTGCCCTTTGCGTCGCGATGAACAAGGTGCGCCTCCATATCGAAGCTCTTGCCGTTCACCCGCGCCTCGCTCGGACGATGGAAATGGAGCTGGATCAGCTCGTAACGATCTTTTCCGAACGCGAGAAAACTGCCCGGATCGATGTTGGCCTGGATGGTGTGGCCGTTGTCGACAATGTGAAGCGCGCCGGGCTTGTAGTTGAACTCAAGCGGAGGAAGAGCGGCGCTGTGAACACTTTTGGTCTGGATATTGATCGGCGACTGTTGCTTGCCCATGCTGCAAGCGGAGAAGGTCCGGTCCAATTCGGCCCAATGAGCGGGCCCGGTCTTGCCGAAATAGGACCAATAATGTGAGTGGTCACTGGCGAACGAGGCGCCAGCTATTGCGGCCAACCCGACGAAAATGATTGCCCTCTGTGCCATCCTAACCTCGCTTCGCGGGCCATGACTGGCGAAGCGCTCATCTCATATCAGTATGACTCCCGAACCACGTTCGTGTCCGCTTTCTACCCATTAATGCCATTCACTCGAATACCTGATGCGACAGGTCATTGCGTCCGAAGAAACCCATCGGACTCCAGAATGCGGATGAAATGCACGAGGCGATCTTGGCCAAACTTATATTGCAATGCTCGTGCATGATATCGCGGGTCGAACACGCAGGCGGCGCCTTGCGGACAATGAACATCGGACCGATCATCAAAGCGGTCGAAAACGAGTATGTTGTCGCGACCTTCGGCGTAGCCATAAACAGTCCGGTCGATCTTGCCGAGCCGAGCGCGTTCGATTGCCAGCCACTCGGTCTTGTTCGCGGCAATTACCGTTCCGTCGAGTGTAACCGTAAGATCGTCCGCCAAGAGACCCGCATAGCGATCAAAGCTCGCAGAAGTCTGTGCCGGCACGAGCTGCTTGGCTATGTCATCGATGAACGGGGGCGGCGGTGGTGGCGGACTGGCTGCCGTCGTGGAAGC
>Ga0207644_10003331_pt1 | contig 10366 bp, 8 predicted proteins | sample KBSS73metaG_FD_184326 | JGI IMG/M metagenome (GOLD analysis project Ga0207644, IMG submission 184326) | Switchgrass rhizosphere microbial communities from Kellogg Biological Station, Michigan, USA - KBS S7-3 metaG (SPAdes) (version 2) | ecosystem: Host-associated > Plants > Roots > Rhizosphere >... | reverse complement strand
GCCATCGCGGCGTCGCAGTTCGCGATGGAGGACTCGGGCCTGCAGATCACGCCGGCCAACGCCACCAGCGTCGGCGTCTTCATCGGGTCGGGGATCGGCGGGTTCGCCACCATCGAGCGTGAGCACGAAACGCTGCTCTCGAGCGGGCCGCGGCGTATCTCGCCGTTCTTCATCCCGGCGATGATCATCAACCTGGCCTCCGGCCAGGTGTCGATCCGCTTCGGCGCCAAGGGGCCGAACCTCGCCACCTGCACGGCGTGCTCCGCCTCGGCGCACGCGGTGGGGGAGTCCTACGAAATCATCAAGCGCGGCGACGCCGACGCGATGATTGCCGGCGGATCCGAAGCCGCCATCACGCCGATGAGCATCGGCGGCTTCGCCGCTCTGCGCGCGCTCTCGACCCGCAACGACGAGCCCGGCCGCGCCAGCCGCCCCTTCGACAAGGATCGCGACGGCTTCGTGATCGGCGAAGGCGCGGGCGTGGTGGTGATGGAGGAGCTCGAGTCGGCGCGGCGGCGCGGCGCGAAGGTCTATGCCGAGGTCGCCGGCTACGGCTCGTCGGGCGACGCGTTCCACATCACGGCGCCGTCCGAGGATGGAGACGGCGGCGCCCGGGCCATGCAGATGGCGGTCCGCAAGGCGGGGATCGACCCCTCGCAGGTGGACTACATCAACGCCCACGGTACCTCGACCCCGTTCAACGATCGACTCGAAACGATGGCGATCAAGACGACGTTCGGAGAACACGCGCGGCGCCTCGCCATCTCGTCCACCAAGTCGATGACCGGGCACCTGCTCGGCGCGGCGGGCGGCCTCGAAGCCGGCATCACGGCGCTGGCGCTCCATCACCAGGTGGCACCGCCCACCATCAATCTCGACTGTCCGGATCCCGACTGCGATCTCGACTACGTGCCGAAGGCGAAGCGTGAGATGCCGATGCGCTACGCGCTGTCCAACTCGTTTGGCTTCGGCGGCACCAACGTGGCGCTCCTCTTGAAGCGCGCCGGCGACGCCTAGCCGCGGACACCCCCATGAAGATTGCGGTCTGCATCAAGCAGGTGCCCACGCGGGAATGGCAGCCGCGGCTGACCGACGACCGCACGTGGATCCGTGAGGCCGACGCCAGCTTCGAGATGAACGAGCCCGACGCCTATGCGCTCGAAGAGGGGCTGCGGCTGCGGGAGAAGCACGGCGGGGAAGTCGTCGTGTGCTCGGCCGGGCCGGCGCGCGTGCAGCAGGTGATTCGCGAAGCGCTGGCGCGCGGCGCCGATCGCGGCCTTCACGTGAATGACGCGGCGCTCGGGGCGGCCGACGGGTTCGTGGTGGCCTCGGCGCTCGCGCACGCCATGCGCGACGAGGCGTTCGACCTCGTGCTCACCGGATTGCAGTCGGACGACCAGGGGCACGCCCAGACCGGTGTGGCGCTGGCCGAGCTGCTCGGCATCCCGCACTCGACCATCATCATGGACGTCGAGGTGTCGGACGGGCGTGTGCGCGTGAAGCGCGAGCTCGAGGGCGGCTGGTTCCAGTGGGTGGCCATGCCGACGCCGGCGCTGCTGACGATTCAAAGCGGCATCAACCAGCTGCGCTACGCCACCCTCAAGGGGATCATGGCGGCCAAGAAGAAAGAGATCCGCAGCGTGGCGCCGCCCGCCGGACTCACACCCGGGCTCAAGATCGTCGGGCTGTCGCTGCCGTCCAAGTCGAAGCAGACGGCGATGATCGATGGCCCGCCGGCCCAGGCCGCGGCGGAGCTCGTGCGCCGCCTGCGCGACGAGGCGCGGGTGCTGTGAGAGCGAGGCCGCGATGATTCTCGTCGTCGCCGAGCAGCGCGCCGGGGCGCTCAATCGCGCCAGCTGGGAAGCGGTGGCGTGCGCGCAGCAGCTTGCGGCGGGTGAGCCGATCGCGATCCTGCTGCCGGGTGGCGGCGACGCCGCAACGGCGCTGGCCGGTGCCGGAGAGGTGCTGACCATCGAGGACTCCGCGCTCGCGTCCTACACGCCCGACGCGCAGGTGGCCGCCGTGGCCGGCGCGATCGCACAGACCTCGCCGCGGCTCGTGGTGATGGCGCACACCTATCAGGCCCGGGACTACGCGCCGCGCCTGGCAGCACGCCTGCGCGCGCCGCTCGTGGCCGACGTCGTCGGCGTGAAGGGCACTGGCGCCGGCGCCACGTTCCTGCGACCGATGTTCCAGGGCAAGCTCGTCGCCGAGGTGGCGCCACAAGGCGACGGCCCGGCGATCGTCACCTGTCAGATCGGCGCGTTCCGCGCTGACGCGGTCACCAAGGGGACTCCCGCCGCCGCACGGGCACTGAGCGTGCCGCTCGAAGCCGCGTCCCGCCAGACCGTCGAGCCGCCGTTCCAGGAGGCGCGCCAGGCGGTGGATCTGGGCCAGGCCGAACGCATCGTGGCCGTCGGGCGCGGGATCAAGGCGCAGGACCAGATTGCGGTGGCCGAGAAGCTCGCGGCCGCGATGGGCGCCGAGATTGCCGCGTCGCGTCCGATCTGCGACAACGGCTGGCTGCCGATGGACCGGCAGGTCGGCAGCTCCGGCCAGACGGTGGCGCCCAAGCTGTATGTCGCGCTCGGCATCTCCGGCGCCATCCAGCACCTGGTGGGCATGAAGGGGTCGCGCACCATCGTCGCCATCAACAAGGACGCCGACGCGCCCATCTTCGAGGTGGCCGACTACGGTATCGTCGGCGACCTGTTCGACATCGTGCCGGCCATGACGGCGGAGATCGAAAAGCAGTCACACTAGGGCCTCGTGGAAAGAGAGACCCTTGACGTCGATGTGCTGATCGTCGGCGGCGGCCCGGCGGGGCTCGCGGCCGCGATCCGACTCTCACAGCTGGCCAAGACGCGGGGCGGCGACGCGCCGTCGATCGCCGTGATCGAGAAGGCCCGCGAGGCGGGCGCCCACCTGCTGTCGGGCGCGGTGCTCGACCTGTCCGCCCTCGCGGAGCTGCTGCCGGACTACCGGGCGCTCGGCGCGCCGCTCCTCGCCATGGTCGGCCGCGAGCGCGTTTACTTCCTCACCGAGCACCGGGCGCTGCGGGCACCGCTCATTCCGCCGCCGCTGGCCAATCACGGCAACGCCCTCGTCTCGCTCAACCAGCTGGGGCGCTGGCTGGCGGCGCAGGCCGAGGCCGCCGGCATCGACCTGTTCACCGGCTTCGCCGGCCAGCAGGTGCTGCTCGACGGCCAGCGCGTGATCGGCGTCCGCGCCGGCGACCGCGGCCGCGGAAAACACGGCGAGGAGAAAGCCACCTTCGAGCCGGGCGTCGACATCCACGCCAAGGTCACGATCTTCTGCGACGGCGTGCGCGGCAACCTCACCAAGCAGCTGCGGCGGGATCTCGCGCTCGGCCAGGGGCGCGAGCCCGAGCAGTTCGCCATCGGGCTCAAGGAGCTGTGGGAGGTGCCGGAAGGGCGCATCGAGACCGGCACCGTGATGCACACGCTCGGGCATCCGCTGCGGCACGAGGAGTTTGGCGGCGGCTTCATCTACGCGCTGCCCGATCGGCTGCTGTCGCTCGGCCTGGTGGTGGGGCTCGACTACCACGACCCGCTGTTCGATCCGCACGTGGCGTTCAACCGTTTCAAGCGCCATCCGCTGCTCGCGCGCCTGCTCGACGGCGCCCGCCTCGTGCGCTACGGGGCCAAGGCGCTGCCGGAGGGTGGCTGGAACACGGTGCCGCGCGTGTACGCCGACGGTGCGCTCATCGCCGGCGACGCCGGGAGCTTCGTGAATTCCGTGCGCCTGAAAGGCATCCATCTGGCGATGCGGACGGGCATGCTGGCGGCCGAGACGGCGTTCGAGGCGCTGCAGCGCGGCGATACGAGCGCCGCGGGGCTGTCGTCGTATCAGCAGCGGCTCGAGGCCAGTCCGGTGCGAACGGAGCTGGAACCGGTGCGCAGCGTGCATCAGGCGTTCAGCCATGGGCTGGTGCCGGGACTGCTGTTTGCCGGCGCCGCCATGCTCACGCGCGGGCACTGGTTGGGCAATCTGCACTCCGCATCCGGGCACACGCACATGCGCACGCTGCGCTGGTACTACGGCATCGACATGGCGAGCCCCACGGCGACCCCGGCCGCGACCCGCGCGGTGCCGCCCGACCGTGTGCTCACCTTCGACAAGGTCACCAACGTGCACTTTGCTGGAACGGCGCACGACGAGGACCAGCCGGCGCACCTGCTGGTGCACACCGAAGTCTGCACGTCGATCTGCGGCACCGAATACGGGCATCCCTGCACGCGGTTCTGCCCCGCCAACGTGTACGAGATCCTCCGCGACGCGAGCGGCGCGCCGCGCCTGCAGATCAACGCGTCGAACTGCGTCCACTGCAAAACGTGCGACATCATGGATCCCTACGGCGTCATCACCTGGGTGCCGCCCGAAGGCGGCGGCGGACCGCAGTACACGGGCATGTGATGGCGGCCGACTGGCGCGCCTCGCGCTGGAAGCGGGCCCAGGTGGCCGCCATCGCCGGGCTGGGCTATCCGATCATCGCCGCCCTCGGCGGCACGCTGCGGTGGCGGGTGTCGGGGCTGCAGCATCTCGACGCCATCCGCGCCGCGGGGCACCAGCCGGTCATGGGGTTCTGGCACGGCCGCATCCTGACGGCGACGTACTACTTCCGGCGGCGCGGCATCGTGGTGATCACGAGCGAGAACTTCGACGGCGAGTGGATTGCGCGCATCATCGAGCGCTTCGGCTACGGCACGGCGCGCGGGTCCACGTCGAGCGGCGGCAAGCGGGCTCTCCTGCAGCTCGTGCGCGAGATGAAGGCGGGCCGGCCCGCCGGGTTCACGCTCGACGGCCCCCGGGGCCCGGCCCGCGTGGCGCAGCCGGGCGCCGTCTGGCTCGCCAAAGCCACGGGCAACCCGCTACTGCCGTTTCATCTCGAGGCGTCGTCGGCGTGGACGGCGCGCAGCTGGGACCGCACGCAGATCCCCAAGCCGTTCAGCACCGTCGGCCTGGCGGTGGGCGAGCCGCTCTACGTCGAGGCCGACGCATCGGGCGACGGTCTCGAAACGGCGCGGCAGGAACTGGAGCGGCGTCTGGGCGAGCTCGAACGCCAGGCCAAAGCGTTGTTGTCCTGAACCGCCCGACAGGCGGATACTCCTGGCCATGTCACGACTGGCCACAACCGTTCCTGTCGTTCTCCTGACCGCTGCGGTCGCCCTGGTCGCGCAGTCCGCACGCACGACGCTCGACATCTACCTGATCGACGTCGAGGGCGGCAATGCCACGCTCTTCGTCGCGCCGTCCGGCGAGTCGCTGCTCATCGACACGGGCAACGGCGGCGCCGCCGCCGAACGCGACGGCAGCCGCATCGTCGCGGCGGCCAAGGACGCTGGCGTCACCCGGATCGACCACTTGATCACCACGCACTGGCATGGCGATCATTTCGGCGCCATGGAGTTCGTGGCGTCGCGGCTGCCGATCAAGCACTACATCGATCACGGCGCCAGCGTGGAGCCTCCGGCGGCGGGCAATGCGTTCGTCCGCGAGGGCTATCCCGCGCTCTACGCGAAGGCGATGCACACGGTGGCCAAGCCGGGCGACAAGATCACGATCGCCGGACTGGATTGGAGCATCGTCGCCGCCGGCGGGCAGCACACCACGGCGTCGCTGCCAGGCGCGGGGAAGCCCAATCCCACCTGCGCCGAGTACCAGGCCGGCACGCCGGACCCGACTGAGAACGCGCAGTCGGTCGGCAGCGTCGTCACGTTCGGCAGGTTCAAGGTGGTGCACCTGGGCGACCTGACGTGGAACAAGGAGTTCGAGCTGATGTGCCCGAACAACCCGATCGGCACCGTCGATCTGTTCGTCGTCTCGCACCACGGGCAGGCGATCTCGAACTCGCCGCAGCTCGTGCACGCGCTGCATCCGCGCGTCGCCATCATGAACAACGGCACGCGCAAGGGCGGCCAGCCCGACGCCATGAAGGTGCTGCACTCGTCTCCCGGCCTCGAGGACCTATGGCAGGAGCACTTCTCGCTGCTGAGCGGCCAGGAGTACACGGTGCCCGGCATGTTCATCGCGAACACCTTGGACGAACAGCAGGCGGCAATGCCGATTGCGCCCACGGCAGCACCCGCGCCCGGTCCCGGGACGCCGCCGCCGCCGGCACACAACGGGCAGGCTTACTGGTTGAAGGTGTCCGCCAGCCGCGACGGCTCGTTCAGCGTCACCAACGCGCGGAACGGATTCACGAAGAAGTACGCGGCACGCTAGGGCACGTACTTGAATTCGAGGACCGCTCCGGGATTGGCGAGCGTTCGCGTCCGCGTGCCGTTTCCATCGATCGTGGCGCCGTCACTGTCCGTCACGATGTAGAACGTCCGCTGATCGGGACCCACGGCGAGATCGCGGTAGCGATTGGTCGTCTTGAAATACTCGATCGGTCCGCCCACGACGCTCTTGCCGTCGGGCGCCAGCAGCATGCGGTAGACGAGGCCGCGGAGCATCACCGGCAGGAGCAGCGACGTCTTCCAGCCGGGCACGCCGGTGTCGCCGGTGACGATGTCGAGGCTGCCGGGCGCCACGGTGTTGCCGGGCCGGCGCTGTGCCTCGGTGGCCGGCTCCACGGTGAAGAACGTCTGAATCGGCGGTTTGAAGTCCGGCGCCTGGAACGTGCTCTCGGCCTGCTGCGGCACCGACGGCGGAATGCCGCCACGGCCTTGCGGCGGCAGCGACGCGCACGGTGTGGGCGATGACGCCGACCAGTTCGCGTAGACGTACGACTTCTCGTCCCGGTAGCCGGCGACGCGCGGCCAGCCGTAGTTGCCTCCGGCCTCGATCAGATTGACCTCGTCGTCCACGTCCGGGCCGTGCTCCGACTCGTAGAGCCGTCCGCCCGGGCCGAAGACGAGCCCCTGCGGATTGCGATGGCCGTAGGAGAAGACGTGGCTGCGGACGCCGCCGAGCGTCGGGTTGTCGCGCGGGATGGATCCGTCGGGCGCGATGCGGAGGATCTTGCCTTGATACGAGGTCCAGTTCTTGGCGGCGATCTCGGCCGCAGCAGGGAGATCCTGCGCGTGATTCACGTTGCAGCGGTTGCCGCCGAAGTTGGCGCCCTCGTCGCCGAGGCTCAGATACAGCATGCCGTCGGGGCCGAACTTGAGGCGGCCGGCAAGATGGTCGTCGCCCACCGGCAGCCCCGTCAGGACATCCTGCGGCGACCCCAGCCGTCCCGAGGCCTGGTCGAAGGTGTAGCGGCGGACGGCCATGCGGCGGACGAACGCGGGCCCCGGCGCATCATCGTAGGTGAAGGCGAGATAGACGAAGTCGTTCTGCCGCCCGCGCAGCAGATCGGGATGCAGGGCGAGGCCGAGCAGGCCGTCCTGCGTCACGCTCTGGTGCACCTCGGGCAACACCAGCGCCACGTTCTGCGTGCCGTCGGCCGGATTGATCCGCAGGACGCGGCGGCCGCGCCGTTCGGTGACCCAGAGCTGCCCGTCGGGACCCCAGGTGATCTCCCACGGCGCGTCGAGCCCCTGGGTGACGACTCGCATCACGAAGCGCTCGGAGGCCGACCCGCCGCCCGAGGGAGCCTGGGCCGCCATTCCGGCGGCGCACGCTGCGGCGATCGCCATTGCGATCGCCCCACGGACGGCCACTACGGGACCTCCTGCCCGTAGGCATTGTGATAGTGGCCGTGCGCGGGCGACCAGACCCGATCGGACGAGGCGCGTTCGGTCGTGAAGGCGGCCACGCCGGCGACCACCGCGGCGAGCACGCCGATTCCGACGGCGATCATCAGGAGGCGCCCGCTCTGCCTCGATTCCGGTGTGAGCCCGTGACAGCGCTTGAACTTCTTGCCGCTGCCGCAGTGACAAAGCTCGTTGCGTCCTCGTTTGCTCATATGTCACCCACCCGACCTACCCGACCTACCTGACCTAGCTGACCTTGGCGGCATTGTAGGGGAGATCAGCGTCCGGCGCGCACCCGGCCGGCGGCGCGCCTGAGCGAGCCCCATCGACTGGAACGTGGCTGGCCGGACACCGGTACCAGGCGCAGATTCACCCCCTGGCCTCCGGCTTCTTCGCCGGCAGGCGTCGCCGCGTAGCCAAGCGGTTCAGCGGCGGTCTGGACCGCCGCCGCGTCGCCGGCGTCCTTCAGCATCACCAGGATTGAGCGCGGGCGGTGCACCTCGAGGATGGTGGCAGCGCCCCGCAGCACCTCCTCCGCACCCGATCGCACGGCGATCCGGATCGCCTGAGGCGGCGGGAGACGATGTCGTCGTACGACGTCGTCGAGCGGCTCCGCGCACACCGGCTGCGTGTACCGATCGTCCGGCAACTCGCGCCCGGGGCGCCACTCGCGGTCCCGCAGCGCGTGGTGATCACCGCCCGGCGCGTGAGGATACGTGAGCGCACGCAGTCCGGTGCGCGCGGCCAACGCCACCGGCAGCGGTACCACCGCGCCGGTGCAGCCGTTCAGGATGACGTTCTCGCAGAGTTCCTGGAACGCCGCGAAGCCGGGCTCGAACGCCACGACCACCGCGCCGCGCTGCCGCGCCGCCAGCACGCTGCACGCCCCGGGGCCGGCGCCGATGTCGTAGAGCACGTCGCCAGGTGCGACGTCGGATGAAAGCCACGCGTCGAGCGCCGCCGGCAGCCTCACCACGCCGCGCCGGACCAGCCGCCGGGTGGCCGCCGAGGCGTACAGGCGTGCGGCCCCGCCGTCGCTGCCGAGCGGCAGACTCTCCTTGCCGGCGTCCTCGCGTTCGAAGACATCGCCGCGCGGCTCCCGCTCAACTGAAACCGGGTCCGATGCGATGGCCACTGGCGCGGCCTCGGCTCGGCGGGCCCCCGAGGCGATCGCCTCGGCGCGATCGACGAGCATCCTCGCCAGCGCCGGCGCCACAGGACGGTCGCCGAGCGGACGTAGGAACGCATCGATGAAGGCCCGGATCGACGACGTATCGGCAGACGCGCTCAGCGCCGCCGCCAGCTGTTCGACGTGGCCGGCGAGGTCGGGCGCGTAGTGGACGAAGCCGCCATGCTCCCGCAGCAGGTAGTTGAAGTGAATCGTGTTGGCCTGGCCGTCGGCGGCCTCGGCGGTCGAGAGCACGGTATACACCGGGCGGCCCGCGATGCCCGCTTCGAGCTCCGCGCTCGTGTTCAAGGCCACTACCGCCCGCGCGTGATGCAGACACTCGAAGAACGCCTGCGGCGTCCCGTACGTCGTGCGGAGCACCAGCGCGGCCGGATCGTCGAACGGCCGCTGGACCCAGCCGGTCGCCTGCCGCATCGCCCCCCAGGTGATCGCCTCGGGTTCCGGACCGCCTTCCACGAGCTCGACGTCCGGGTGCGGCCGCACGAGGACGGTGCACCGGTGCAGCGGCGGCCCGGAGGCGCGCAGCGCGGCCAGCCACGTGCGGATGAAGTCCAGCTCGCGCGCGGCGATGAAGCGGGACGAGCAGAGGTAGAGCAGCGCCGGACGCGCGGGATCGAGACCGAGCGGCGCGAAGAACGCCTCTCTGGTCACGCTCGGCTCGAGGGCGAAGAACTCGTCGAACCGTGGCGCGCCCGCCACCACCACGCGATCGGCGGGGAAGTCGTGCAGCTCCACCGCCTCCTGCCGCTGCCGCTCGTTCCACACGAACATCAGATCGGGCCGCTCGTGCAGCGCGCCCTTCGTGCTCAGGTTGTCCCAGCTGAAAAGCAGCATCCACACCGGGATGTGGCGGGCACGCGCCGCCTTGATGTAGTCGGTCTGGCCGGTCCCGAAGTGGAGGCCCGGCGTCACGAGGACCACGTCGGGCGAATGGCGGGCAAGAAACTCGTCGTGCCGCGGATCGGCAGGGATGACGCGCTCGAGCCGTTCGAGCGCCTCGCGCACCCGCGCCCCTGCGGCCGTGCCCAAGGGCGGCGCCTCGGCGCTCAGCGAGGTGCCGAGCTCGCGGAACAGGCGCTCGACTGCGCGCCGGTGCAGCTTCGACGCCGTGCGGTAGGCGGGTCGGGTGTACTGCGCCCAGTCGCGGACGCTGCGCACGAGCGGTGCCGCCGCGCGCCAGCCGTCGGTCCGTTCGTCCGGGCACGGGACGAGCGAGAACCGCTCGTGACGCAGCCGCTCGGCCAGGCGTGCGTCGCGCTCGGGGTCGCGCTGCTGGATCGCCAGCGTCACCTCGTGTCCAAGGGCGAGCAGCTCGCCGAGGACACCTTCGAACGTGTCCACGTTCTTCTTCTGCTTGGCGATGACGAGGAACTTCATCGAGGCGTCTCAGGACGATATCATCGCTCCGTGCGCCTGCAAGTGTTCTCCTCATCCCGGTTTGCCGACCACGTCACGCCGCCCGGCCATCCCGCGCGCGTCAGCCGCGGAGAGCTGCTGCTCAGCGTAGCCGCGG
>Ga0207644_10003321_pt1 | contig 10385 bp, 6 predicted proteins | sample KBSS73metaG_FD_184326 | JGI IMG/M metagenome (GOLD analysis project Ga0207644, IMG submission 184326) | Switchgrass rhizosphere microbial communities from Kellogg Biological Station, Michigan, USA - KBS S7-3 metaG (SPAdes) (version 2) | ecosystem: Host-associated > Plants > Roots > Rhizosphere >... | reverse complement strand
CAGCGCCTGGGTGAGGTTGATGAGCATCGCCTTGCTGGCGCCGTAGAAACCGATGCCTGCTCCGGGCCGGATCCCCGCGACCGAGGACATGTTGACCACGGCCCCGCCGTGGCGGCCCATCCATGCGCGATGCACCTGCTGGACCCACGACACCGCGGCCACGTCGTTGACCTCGACGATCTTGCGGGCGGCGGCGAGGTCCAGCTCGACCAGCGGACCGTAGGCGGGGTTGATGCCGATGTTGTTGACCAGCAGATCGGCCCCGCCGAACGCGTCGATCGCCCGCTTGACGACCTCGGCCTGGTGGTCGACGTCGTCGGCGCGCCCTGGCACCCCGATCGCGTGCTCCGGCCCACCCAGCTGCTCGACGGCGGCTTCGAGGGCTTCGGGCTCCCGGGCGGTGATCACCACCCGGCCCCCCTCGGCCACCAGCCGCGCGGCGACGGCGAGGCCGATCCCCCGGCTCGCCCCGGTGACGATGGCCGTCTTGCCCTCGAAGCGTTTGATCACGACAGGCGCTCCAGCACCATGGCCATTCCCTGGCCGCCGCCGACGCACATGGTCTCGAGCCCGAACTGCTTGTCGTGCCACTGCAGCGAGTTGATCAGGGTCGACGTGATGCGTGCGCCGGTCATCCCGAACGGGTGTCCGACGGCGATCGCCCCACCGTTGACGTTGAGCCTGTCCTCCTCGACGCCGAGCTGCCGGGCTGAGGGGATCACCTGTGCAGCGAACGCCTCGTTGATCTCCACGAGGTCGATGTCGCCGATGCTGAGGCCGGCCCGGCGCAGAGCCCGCTTGGACGCCTCCACCGGTCCGAGGCCCATGATCTCGGGCGACAGCCCAGTGACGGCGGTGCTGACGATGCGGGCGAGCGGCGTGAGGCCGAGCTGCTTCGCCCGGGTGTCCGACATGATCACCACGGCCGCGGCGCCGTCGTTGAGCGGGCAGCAGTTGCCCGCGGTGACGGTCCCGTCCGGGCGGAAGACCGGCTTCAGCGCGGCCACGCCCTCGAGCGTCACCCCGGCACGGGGACCGTCGTCGGAGTCGACGACGGTGCCGTCCGGCAGCGTGACGGGCGTGATGTCGCGGGCCCAGAACCCGTTCGCGATCGCCTTCTCCGCCAGGTTCTGCGACCGCACTCCGAAGACGTCCTGCTCCTCGCGGGTCACCCCGGTGAGCTGTGCGACGTTCTCCGCGGTCTGCCCCATGGCGATGTAGACGTCGGGCAGGGAGCCTGCCGTCCGCGGGTCGGCCCAGGTCCGACCCCCGGCCGCGAGCTCCTCGGTGCGCGCCTTCGCCGCCTCGAACAGCGGATTCTCGGTGTCCGGCAGCCCGTCGGCGCTGCCCTTGACGAACCGGCTGACCGTCTCCACCCCGGCGGAGACGAAGACATCGCCCTCCCCCGCCTTGATGGCGTGGAACGCCATCCGGGTGCTCTGCAGGCTGGACGAGCAGTAGCGGTTGACCGTGGTGCCCGGCACGGAGTCCAGACCGGCGAGCACCGCCACGACCCGCGCCATGTTGAAGCCGCCCTCGCCCGCGGGCTGTCCGCACCCCAGCACCAGGTCGTCGATCTCGGCCGGGTCCAGCTCCGGGACCTTGTCGAGCGCCGCCCGGACCATCTGCACGGTCAGGTCGTCCGGCCGCAGGTCCTTGAGCGACCCCTTCACGGCACGACCGATCGGCGAGCGGGCGGTGGCAACGATCACGGCTTCGGGCATCGGCACTCCTTCGTCCCTCACTCAGCTCTTGCTGAGGTGTCTGTGGTGGCGCAAGGACGCGTCCGTTGCGGCTGAAGCTACGCACGACGGAGCCCCGCACCCCATATTACACGGCGTCACGTTATGGACAATCCGCCACGGGGCGACGTGCTCACATCGAGAGCCCGCCGTCGACCGGCAGCACCGTGCCGGTGACGTATCCGGCCTCCTCGGACGCGAGGAAGCCCACCGCCGCGCACATCTCGCTGGGATCGGCGAATCTCCCCATGGGGATCCCGGCGGCCAGCTCCTGCTTCTTCTCGGGCGGGACGGATGCCACCATCCGCGTCTCCGCGTTGGGCAGGATCGCGTTGACCGTCACCCCGAAGCGCGCCAGCTCCTTCGCCGCCGTCTTCGTGAACCCGACGATTCCGGCCTTGGCGGCGGCATAGTTCGCCTGACCGGTGTTCCCTCGCATCCCGGTGTACGACGTGACGTTGATCAGGCGCCCGTACTGCTGCTCGCGGAAATGCGGTACGGCGGCGCGGGTGAAGCGGAACGTTCCACCGAGGTGGACGTCCAGCACGGCGTCCCAGTCCTCGTCGGTGAGCTTCCAGAGCACCTTGTCCCGAAGCACTCCGGCGTTGTTCACGACGATGTCGAGCCGTCCCGTCTCCTCCACCGCCCGCTGCACCGCGGCCTGAACGTCGGGGGTGCTGCTGACATCCGCCGCGATGCCCACCGCGCCGAGCTTGTCCGCGGCCTGGGTCACCTCGTCACCGTCGTAGTCGACCAGGTAGACGGCGGCGCCCGCGGCGTGCAGGTGCTCTGCGACCGCCAGACCGATGCCGCGCGCCGCGCCGGTCACCAGTGCGGTACGGCCACTGAAGTCGAAGGTCAGGTTCGTCACCGGGATCCTCTTCGTCGAAGTCGGTCGGTCGGTCGGAATCCGAGATCACGGCCGAGAAGCTCTCTCATGATCTCGTAGGCGATGGTCTCGTCGAGGATCCGCCGGGCGCGGGGAGGTCGGCCAGGAGGATCCACGCACCGCTACCCATGACGACCTCCTCGGCGAGAGAGCTTGTGCGAGCCTGAGGGCGTCCCGACGTACGACTATCCGGGCACAGCGTCACTACTCAGCGATCGACCAGGTTCCGCCATGCAGATAACGTGAGGTCACCAGACGGCGTCAAGAGCTTCGGAAGGACCGCGGGTATGCCACAGGCCACATCGGCGGCACGGTCTCCGTCGCGGAGGGACAGTCGCCGCGAGAACACCCAGGCGAAGCTGCTCGAGGCGGCCTGCAGTCCTCCGCCTCTCGTGGCTTCCACGGCACCAGCGCTCGCCGTCGTCTCGCTGGGAAGGACCGCAGAAAGGCGCACCGACGGATTTCAGTCGCCTGCTCCACAGCATTTCGAGCGACAGCGCGGCGGCGCAGGTTCCGATTTCGCAACGGGTAGAGAATTGCGCTGAATCCACCAGATAATGGCATTCGGGGATCAGTCGAGGCTCTCCGACTTCGGCGACGATCTGCCGTTCAACGCCATTCGAAGCACGACGAAGATGACGATCGCCGGGCGAGGGCCTCGACCTCGGATCCACACTGAACCGCGCCAGCCGACAGGGTCACGGAAACACCAGAACGCGCGCCGACACACCTATCTGTAGAACGCGGGATCATGTATCCTCAAAACCGTGGATCCGTCAACGAGGTCGAACTCTGCACTGAAGGATGTGGCGATGGCTGGACGAGTCGAAGAAACGCCGGCGTTCGAGGCGGCTTCGCGGTGAGCGCGCTGGATGGCAGGCGTATTCTCGTCACCGGTGGCGCATCGGGAATCGGCGCTGCCGCGGTCGAGGCGTTCAGTTCGCATGGTGCGATCGTGGCGGCTACCTACAATGAGACAGCCGCTCCAGCGGAATTGCAGGCGGCCGCCAAGTGGTGGCAGTGCGATGTCCGTTCTCGCGACCAGGTGCACAGCACCGTCGCCGAGGTGGCCAAGGAGTTCGACGGCCTCGACGTCCTGCTGCACGCGGCAGGTACCTGGCAGCCGGGGGCCCCGGACCAGATCAGCGAAGACGATCTCGATTTCATGCTCGCCACGAACTTCAAGGCAACCGTGTTCACCAACCAGGCCGCCTTCGAGGTGATGCGGAACAGCGGCGGCCAGATCGTCAACCTCGGCTCTTCGGAAGGCGTCTTTGGAAATCCCATCGCCGCCACCTACTCCGCGACCAAGGCGGCGGTCCAGGCGTGGACTCGCAGCGCGGCGAAGGCCTGGGGATACTGCGGGGTGACGGTGAACGCGGTGGCGCCGGCGGTGGAAACCCGCGGGGCCCAGCGATTGCGCGATTTCCTCGGCCCAGAAGGTGGCGCTGTTCTCGATCAGCAACTGCAGGCGGTGATCCCGCTGGGCGGTCGCCTCGGCGATCCGCTCCGCGATTTGGGGCCGATGCTCGTATTCCTCGCAGGCGACGGATCGCGATTCATCACCGGCCAGCTGCTGGCCATCGACGGCGGGGCGATGATGGTGAGCGGCTGAGCCGCAATCTGGCAGACAGGCGTGGGTGTCAGGACGCCCCGCGCCTGTCTGCCAGTACTGCGACAGCGCTCGATGAGCCGCGCCGCGAGCGCGTCGCGACGACTCAGGAGAACGTGAACTCGGAGGCGTCGACCTCGGTCATCAGCTCGAAGAACTCGACGACCGACCACGGGCGGTTCGCGATGATGCGCCCACCCGGGGTCTTGATGTAGCTGTCGACGTTCGGGTGGCTCCAGATCATCGTGGCGAGACGGTCGTCCATGTGGATGTTGTACTGCGTGAAGCTCTCCATCCGCGGCTCCACCACCGCGGCCTCCGATCGCCTGAGCTCGTCGAGAATCCCATCGACGTGAGCCAGCTGCGCCTCGACGACTCCCGTGTAGCTACCGGCCGCACCGTTGGCGTTCGGTCCGTAGAGGATGAAGAAGTTGGGGAACCCGGGGACCGTGATCCCCTTGTGGGCGCGGGCGCCGTCCTTGGCCCAGAAGTCGTGCAGCTCCAGACCGTCCCGGCCGACGATCGTCATCGGCGCCAGGTACTCGGCGACCTCGAAGCCCGTGGCCAGCACGATCGTGTCCACCTCGAGGTGCTCGCCCGAGGACGTCACCAGCTCCTTCTCGGTCAGACCGACCAGCGCACTGGGAACCAGATCGACGTTCGGCCGCCTGAGGGCGGCGAACCAGCCGCTGTCCACGACCATCCGCTTGCCGTAGGGCGGGTAGCTCGGTACGACGTGCGGGAGCAGCTCCTCGAAGCCCTCGAGCTGTTCCTCCGCGTAGCGGGTGAGGAACTCGCGGTGACGGTCGTTCCGCTTGTTGATCGAGCGCTCGGGGTGCTCCCACGCCTCGTCGATGATCATGCTGGGGTAGATCTTGTCGGCGTGCGGCCAGCCCGCCCGCAGGCTCATCCACTCCCCGTAGAAGGGGATGTTGTCGACCAGCCAGCGGGCGTCCGCCTCGACCGGGTCGAGGTAGTTCGGCGCCGGAGCGATCCAGTGCGGGGAGCGCTGGACGGCGTAGAGGTGGCGCGCCTGCGCGGCGATGGCCGAGACCACCTGGATCGCCGTCGACCCGGATCCCACCACCGCGACGCGCTTGTCGCTGACGACGTCCTCGTCCGGCCACTGGGTCGTGTGGAAGACCTCTCCGACGAAGTCCTCGCGACCGGGGATCTCGGGGATCGCCGGCTTCGCGAAGGTGCCGACGGCCGAGATCACGATGTCGGCCCGCAGCGTCTCCTGGTCGCCCGTGCCGACGGTGACCTCCCAGTCCTGGTGGTCCTCGCGGAACCGGGCCGACGTGACCGGCGAGTCGAAACGGATCAACCGCCGCAGGTCGAAAGCGTCGGCGAACTGGTGGAGGTAGTCGAGGATCTGCGGCTGCGTCCCGTAGTGGTCGGCCCAGTTCCGGCGGAAGTCGGAGTAGGTGTAGATGGCACTGGGGGTGTCCACGCGGGCGCCGGGGTAGTGGTTGGTGCGCCACACCCCGCCGAGGTCCGACTGCTGCTCCAGGACGGTCACGGCGAACCCGCGCTCGGCCATGTTGCGGGCGGCCAGCAGGCCTCCGACGCCGGCCCCGATGATGATCACCGACTTGCGCTCGGCCCAGGGCCGCTCCTCGGGATCCGCCGTGCGGCGTGCGAAGCCCAGGTGCGCGAGCATCATCTTCGAGTAGCGGGCAGGCACCTCCTCCCCGAGCGCCTGCTCCATGAAGGCCGGCATCTGCTCGGGAGTCGGCACCGGCAGGCTCGGCCGGTCGGCCTCGACCCACTGCAGGACGGCATCACGCACGGCCTGACGCACTTCGGCCTGGACCTCCTCCGGGAGGCCGCCGGTCGGGTCCTCGGCCAGTCCGCGGGTCCGCACGGGGCGATACCGCTCGTCCAGCCACCGTGGGTCCCCGGTGATCTGCGCGAGACACACCACGAGCGCTGGGATGGTCGCCTTGGCCAACTTCTCGTCGAGCTCGCCTGCGCTGATGTCCCGGCCGGGGTGGTTCACCACTGGTCTCCTCGCGTCTCACTCGGCAGGCCCGCTCGTGCAGGCGTGACGGCCCGTCGGCGTCCGACGCCGGGCGGCACCTCAACGATACGATATGGCGACGTCAGGTTCTAGCCGTCGGCCCCACTTTCCGCTGCTGCACCGCTCGGCATCGGCGCGTGACTGTGCTAAGAGTGTCTCAGTACTCCATCACGTCGGCACACCTCCGTCCAGGCAGGCCCGCCCAGGCTCGACGGCTCGGTGGCCGACGGAATGACGGCCACGTCGGACGAGCACCCGCACAGCGTTCTGCCCCCGTTCGGATTGAAGGACCCCACCGTGAGCATCACAGTCGACGACGAGCGTGACGAGCTGCGCAAGGTCGCCCGCTCCTTCCTCGAGAACACCCTGCCCCCAGCGCGCCTTCGACGCATCGTGGCCTCGGAGGACGGCAGCGACGAGGCATTGTGGCGGTCGCTGACCGAGCTGGGTTGGCATGCCCTCGGGCTGGGAGAGGAGATCGGAGGTGGCGGCGGGTCGTGGCAGGATCTGGCGGTCGTCCTCGAGGAGATGGGCCGGGTTCTCCTCCCGTCCCCGTTCTTCGCGTCGACCGTGCTCGCGGCCCAAGCCGTCGCCGTCGCCGGTTCGGCGCAGCAGCAGCGGGACTGGCTCGGTGCGATCGGGAGCGGCGACCTGACGGCCACGGTCGTGCTGCCGGGGCGAGACGGTCGCTGGGAGGCCGACGAGACCAGCGTCGACGTCGAGCGTGACGGAGACAGCTGGCGGGTCCGGGGCACTGTCGAGCGGGTGATCGACGGTGCCACGGCCGGCCTGATCATCGTGGCCGGGCGTACCTCGGCGGGACCGCGGCTCTTCGCCGTCGACAGCGGGCAGCCGTCGGTCGTCACCACCCCGCTGCCGACCCTCGACCCGACGCGGCGGATGGCGCGCGTCGAGTTCCGGGACGCCGCGGCGGTCCCGCTCGGCCATCCGGACGCGGTCGTGCCGGAGGGACCTGCGGTCCTGGGCCGCCTGTTCGACCTGTTCACCATCGGCCTGGCGGCCGAGCAGCTGGGGTGCGCGGAGCGGAGCCTCGACGAGGCGGTCGACTATGCGCGGCAGCGAACCCAGCACGGCCAGGCGATCGGTTCGTTCCAGGCCATCAAGCACCGCTGCGCGGACGTCTTCCTCGCTCTCCAGGCCGCCCGCTCGACCGTGCACCACGCCGCTGCCCTGGCGAGCGAGTGGACGGCCGACTCGACCCTGTCGCTGGCCGCGAGCGTCGCGAAGGTGACGGCCTCCAAGGCCGCCACCATGGCCGCCGCGGCCAACATCCAGATCCACGGTGGCATCGGTGTCACCTGGGAGCACACCGCCCACTTCTACCTGAAGCGCGCGAAGGGCTCGGAGCTGCTGAACGGGAGCCTGGCCTGGCACCGCGAGCGGATCGCCGCCGCGCTGCCCGCCCTCGTCGACAGCCCGGTCTTCCGGGAGAGCCTGCTGCCCCGCGGGCTGCAGGCCGGGGCCGCGGATTTCCGTGCGGAGGTCCGCGCCTTCCTGGCCGCGCATCTGCCCGCGGACTGGCAGGGTGTCGGCGCGCTCGACGAGGTCGAGCGCGGCCCCTGGCTGCATGCGTGGCGGCAGACCCTCGTCGCCGAGGGGATGATGTGCGTGTCCTGGCCGAGCGAGTACGGCGGGCAGAGCCGGTCCCTCGTCGACCAGATCGCCCTGCTCGAGGAGTTCACCGACGTCGGGGTGCCCCACCACCCCTCGGCGTTGGACACGCTGGCGGTGAACCTGCTCGGCCCGACGATCCTGGCGATCGGCACGGAGGAGCAGAAGCGGGAGCTGCTGCCCCGGATCGTCTCCGGGGAGCTGCTGTGGTGCCAGGGCTACTCCGAGCCCGGCGCGGGTTCGGACCTCGCCGGTGTCCAGACCACCGCCGTCCTGAAGGACGGCAAGTGGGTGATCAACGGCCAGAAGATCTGGACGACCTACGCGCACGAGGCGAACTGGATGTTCGCGCTGGTCCGGACGGACCGGTCCGTCTCGAAGTACGCAGGGCTCACGTTCCTCCTGCTGCCCATGGACCAGCCGGGGGTCGAGGTCCGCCCGATTCCCGACCTGAACGGCCAGGCGCACCTCAACGAGGTCTTCCTCACCGACGCGGTGACCGACGAGGGCAATGTCCTCGGTGAGGTCAACGGCGGCTGGGCCGTCGCGAACGCGCTGCTCGGCTACGAGCGCAACGAGGGCGCGATCCGGGACGCGGTGAACCTCCGCGACGAGTTCCGGCGCCTGGTCGTCCTGGCCCGAGACACCGACCGGCTGACCGACCCTCGGGTCCGCTCGGGCCTGGTGGACGCGTACGTCGACCTGCAGGCGATCATCCTCGGCGCCGTCCTGGGGGCTTCCGCCGCGGTGGCTGGCCGGCCCCCCGGCCCGGAGTCCTCCGTGCACAAGGTCCTGTGGTCGGAGTACCACCAGCGCGTCACCGAGCTCTCGCTCGAGGTGTACGGCGACGAGGCGCTCACCCCGACCGGCCGCCCGTCGGCCACGTTCTCGAGCACCGACTCACCGGGCGCGCCGTCGTCGAGCCGGTCGTGGACGCAGACCTTCTTCACCGCCCGGGCCGGGACCATCTACGCCGGAACGTCCGAGGTCCAACGCAACATCATCGCCGAGAAGGTGCTGCAGATGCCGCGGTCGCCACGCCCCACCGCACCCTGAGTCGGTGGCGTGACGACAGAAGGCCTCCGGTCGTGAGAGTGAGCTGGACAGCTCCACTTCACGACCGGAGGCCTTCGTCTGTGCGCGGGAACCGTCGCTCCCAGCCGACCCGAGCCGCTATCGGTTGATGCGGCCCAGGTCCACGGGGAGCTGGATGCCGGTGACGTGGCGGGCCTCGTCGGAGGCGAGCCACGCGACCGCCGCGGCGATGTCCTCGGGGGTCGAGGCGAAGTCGGGCAGCGCGCCCTCGAACATCCGGGTCAGGTGGTCGCGCCCCTCCAGCTTGGGGAAGAGCTCGGGGACCGACAGGTCGGTGGCGACGGCGTGCGGGATCACCGTGTTGACCCGGATCCGGTACTCGGCGAGCTCGTTGGCCAGGGTCTTGGCCAGACCCACGACCCCGTGCTTGGCCGCCACGTACGGAGCGAGCAGCGGCAGCCCGCGCAGGCCTGCCACCGAGCTGGTGAACACGATGGCGCCACCGCGGCTCTGCTCGATCATGACGGGGATGGTGGCCTTCGCGGTGTAGAACGCCCCGGTGAGATTCACCCCGACGCTCTCGTCCCAGGCCTCGGCCGAGACCTTCCAGGTGAACTCGGCGCTCGTGATCCCGGCGTTGGCCACGACGACGTCGAGCCCGCCGAACTCGGCCACACCCTCCTGGACGACGGCCTCGAGCGCCGCGAAGTCCCGGGTGTCGACCTGGCGGGCCAGGATCCGGCGGTCCAGCTTCTCCACCAGGGACACGGTCTCGGCGAGATCCTCCGGTGTCGCCCCCGCGTACTGGGTGGTGGCGAAGCTCCGGCAGATGTCCACCGCGATCACGTCCGCGCCCTCGGCAGCCAGCCGGAGGGCCTCGGCCCGCCCCTGGCCCCGGGCGGCCCCGGTCACGAGCGCCACCTTGCCCCGGAACCGTTCCGCGATGGGACCCGAGGGAGCACGTCCCGGGGGAACGCCGTTGTCCGGTGTGGTCATGTCAGACTCCTCAGGGAGAGGGGGACGGGCGGTGAGCCGAACTCAGCCCTGCCCCAGGATGACCCGACGGGCGTTGTCGCTGAGGAACTTGCGGCGACGCTCCTCGTCGCGGAAGTCCATCTCCGCGACCTCCCGCGCGCACCGCTCCAGTCCCACCAGCGGGTAGTCGCTCGCGAACATCACCTTGTCGGCCCCGCGCGAGTTCATGTAGTGCACGAGGGCCTCGGGGTAGCGCTTCGGCGAGAACGCCGACGTCATCATGTAGAGGTTCTTCCACTTCAGCATGAGCTTGACGCACAGGTCCGCCCACGGGTCCCCGCAGTGCGCCATGATGATCTTCAGCTCGGGGAAGAAGGCGCAGATCTCATCCAGGTGGATCGGATCCTGCATCTGTGCCGCCGGCACCAGCGGACCAGGCACCCCGACGTTGATGGAGATGGGGATGTCCAGCTCCAC
>Ga0207644_10003320_pt1 | contig 10386 bp, 11 predicted proteins | sample KBSS73metaG_FD_184326 | JGI IMG/M metagenome (GOLD analysis project Ga0207644, IMG submission 184326) | Switchgrass rhizosphere microbial communities from Kellogg Biological Station, Michigan, USA - KBS S7-3 metaG (SPAdes) (version 2) | ecosystem: Host-associated > Plants > Roots > Rhizosphere... | reverse complement strand
GAGGGCATTCCCCGGATTCTGGATCTGATGGACAAGCATCAAGTGAAGCTCTCGTCGTTCATGGTCGGCCAAGCAGTCGACAAGGCGCCGGATCTCGCGCGCGAGATCGTGAGACGGGGCCATGAGGCGGCGGCGCACGGCCGGACTTGGCAGAATAGCTACCTCCTCGACCCCGACACCGAGCGGCGCTTCATTACCGACGGCATGGAGAGCATACACAAGGCCACGGGCCAGACGCCGGTCGGCTGGAACGCCTATTACGTGCGCAACACGCCACACACGTTCGACATTCTCCAGAGTCTCGGCTTCAAATACCACATCGATGAGCCGAGCGCCGACGAGCCGTTCATCATCAAGTTGAAGGGCGGTGATTTCGTGACCGTACCGTACACCATACACATGAACGACATCGCGTCGTTCACCTTCGAGGGTTGGAATCCAGCCGCCTACGAGCAGGCGCTCAAGGACGAGTTTGATCAACTCTACGAGGAGGGCGCTCATCGTCGGCGCATGATGGCGATCGGACTGCACGACCGCATCTCCGGCCATGCAAACCGCGTCCGCGTGCTCGATCGCTTCCTCACCTACGCACGCTCCAAGCCCGGCGTCTGGTTCGCGCGTAAGGACGAAATCGCCACTTGGGCGCTCGAGCGTCGCGGTATTACGCCTGTCTATGAACGAGGTGCGCCAACTGTCACCGGCCTGCCTGGCTCTGCGGCGTAGTAAGGATTTGCCATGTCGATCGAATTGAATGATAGCCGGGTGTTGGAGTTGGCGCATCGGGGGCGGCGTATCTGGTGCCAGGGTTGGTGCCAGCGACGGGTATTCGAGGGGAGTGGACTCGCACACCATTTAAATTAGTAAGTTGCTGATTCCATTAGGGGCCTGGGCGGGTTTTGATCCCGCCATTCGTAGGTTCGAATCCTGCCACCCCAGCCAAAACGCAAAAAGCCCGCCAACTGGCGGGCTTTCGCGTTTTTCGCGAGGCGGCAGGATAACGGCCGCGGTGCTCTGGTTGGCGGGCGGTGTTATCAGTCGCGCCGCATCGTGGTTGATCGCTTTGTGCCGCTGTTGGTATCAACGCACCGTGGCCGGCCCCGAAATCCTGCCACCCCAGCCAAATTCCTGTTCTCTCCTTTTCGCCCGGAGACAAGGACCTAGCGCTTGCGGAAGTCGGAGGCCTACAGTCCGTGCTACCACGCGTGACATGCGGTTGAAGTCGTCTGCGCATAACCGTTTCCACTGACGATTGAGGCGAGGCACACTGCGCGGCGAAGGCCACCTGCCCAAACGGCAGTAAGAACGCGGCCCGGAAGCAACTGCGCGCCGCGATCCTGGCCCGATCAGGGCAACGCTGCCGGATTGGCCAGGTATTCTGCCGACAGAGTCTGGAACTGCCCGCCATCGGTCGCTGGCGTCGTCTGGTTTTCAGCGCCTGCACCGAACACTACCCCTAGCCCTCCCACGGCAACCAGTTCGGACGGATGCTTCAGGAAGTAGTCAACCCGGTTGTCACGGTAGTGCCCCGCAATCCCTCCCGCCGTGGCCGAAGGTACGCCGAACGGCGTCTGCCACCACACGATCGGCAGCCCGCCGATTCCTGTGTGGAACGTGGACGCCATCGCGAAGTGGTCCTGGAAGTTCGGGTGCGTCTGGTTCGTCTCGTCCCAATACCAGCTTCCTTGCCCGCGCACGCAATCCGCCTGCGCCGTCGAGGGGCTCAGTGCAGCCTGTTCAGGACACCCGGCGTCACGGTCAAGTGTCTGCATCACGATGAAATCGCCCTGGGCGGTGCCGAGCTGGTTCATGAACGTGACCACCGAGGCCAGTGAAGGCCCGCCCCAGTCGGACGGCGGGAAGCCGATCGCCGCCTTCGGTGCGTACTTGCGGGCGAGCTTCATCAGGCAAGGCGCGAAACTGGTCAAGTTGGCCGACAAGCCTGCGCAGGCCGCGTCCGTCGACAGGACAGCCGGCACCTTGCTCGCATCCCCACCGTAGCTGCTATTAGTCACCGACTGTGCAAAGCCCCAGAAATCCGGTTCGACGTTAAGCAGCACCGGCTTGTCGAACTGGTTCATCAGGGTGAACAAGCTAGCGAGATCGGCCCAATACGACTGCATATAGGTCGTCGAGGCCAATGAGGTCAGGTCCGAAGTGTTGTCGGCTGAGAACTGGAACAGCGTGAACATGGGCACCGCGCCGACCGAATCGGCTTGCGACATCACGATGGTCGCGTAGGCCCCCGAAGGCGAGTTCCAGGTCGTCCATCCGCCCTGGGTGTCGATGCCGACCAGGTAGCGTTCAAAGAAATCCGGCTTCAGACCCTGCGTGTTGATCAAGGTGGTGTCCGAGCCTCCCGAGCCCAGCCCGACCAGCAAACGGTTGGGACGTCCCAGTCGCTTTGCGAGGGCGGCAGCGGGTCCGCTGGAGGCCGGAACCGCGGGGGTCGCCGGGGCCGATTGTGTCGATGTGGGACTCTCTCCGGCAGCATTTGCAGCAGTGACCTCGTAGTAGTAGGTCGTGCCGTTGACCACCGTCGTATCGGTGTAGCTCGCGGTAGAACTCGCCCCGATCTTGGTGCCTTGCGAACCCTGGCTCGTTGATCGATAAATGTTGTACGACGTCGATCCTGTCGCCGCCGTCCAGGTTACCGTCACTTGCCCGGTGCCGCTCACAGCATTCACGCCCGTCGGCGGCGCGGGCACCGTGTTGGGCATGACCGGTGTCACGCCCGTCGATTGAGCCGAGACCGGCCCCTCGCCAGCGGCATTGACCGCCGTGACCTCGTAGTAGTAGGTGACGTCATTGAGAGCGGTGGAGTCAACGTACGAAAGGGTCGAGCTTGCGCCCACTTTCGTGCCCTGCTGTCCCTGGCTGGTAGAGCGATAGATGTTGTACGAAGTTATCCCGGCTACGGTATTCCAGGTAACTGTTACTGCGTTGTTACCGGGTGTCGCCATCATCCCGGTCGGCATCGCCGGCGCCGGGGTGGAGCCCGACGGAGAGCCCGACGAAGAGCTCCCGCTGCCGCATGCTGCAAGCAGCATGATGAGCAAACCCGCCATCCACAATGAGAACACTCTCCAGCGGAACTGGGTCATCGCCAGCGCCGAAAGATGGTGTTGACGGATCAACACGGCTTGGCTCTGCTTCATCGAAGTCTCTCTGTAAGCGCTGTTATGTTAAGCTGTCTGCTGTTAGATCCTCCGTGCCCAGGAGAAGAGTCTTCCATGTCGCTGCCAAACGACGGCAAGCCGAGATCCGCCAAACCTCCAGGGTACTGGCAGAAAATGACTGCTCCATGATCGTGCATCCATGTCCGGATCGGGCGTCGGAGCTATCGCCGCTCCGCACCGCTGTCGGGCTTGACCGCCCTGGCCATGCTGCGGGAGTGCTCTTCTGTCAAATATAACTGTCCGTCCCGCCGGATCAACGTAACACGACGATCGCACTTGCACATAGAATCCATTGGAAAGTGTGCGTTTGATCATGCTCAGTCGTGATCATTTGACATCAGTCGTGAAGAGCTTTTCATCGCGCATATCAGTAGCCCAACTTGTCAGCGCTCTGTAGGAAAGGCCTTGAGTTGTTTCAGGAGGCGCTCGAGCGCGTCACTCTCGCTCGAAACCGTGGCCTCTTCGGGCCTCGAAAGTTGCGCGCGACATGGTCGTGGTCCAGCGATCGCGCATGGAGCGCGCCGCGCGGGTGGTCACTACTATCCCGGTTTTCGTGAGAATCAATTCATGGCATCGCTCAATGCTTATGCCGCATATGTCGCCGTGATCGAATGCGGCAGCCTCACCGCCGCTGCGCGTCGGCTGGGCCGCTCGCTGCAGGCGGTGAGCCGCCTGCTCGCGGACCTGGAGAAGGCGCTGGGCGTGCAGCTTGTCGCTCGCACGACGCGGAGCTGCCGACCCACCGCTGCCGGAGAGCGTTTCTACGAGCGCATCCGCACCGTGCTGGCCGACATCGACCTCGCGCGCAACGAGGTCGTGGCTTCCGCGGTAGAGATTGACGGCAGCCTGCGCATCGGCGCACCCAGCCAGTTCGGCGCGCGCCACTTGGTGCCGGCGCTGGCCGCCTTCATGGCGCGCTACCCGGCACTGAACGTCGAGTTGGTGCTGAGCGACCAGCTGGTCGACCTGCAGGCGGCGGGGCTGGATCTGGTGCTGCGTTTCGGCCACCTGGCCGACAGCACGCTGCGCCAGCACCGGCTCGGTACGGTGCGCCGGGTGATTTACGGCGCCCCCGGCCATTTCGCGCAGCACGGCCGCCCGCTCCATCCGCGCGACCTCCGCCGCCACGAATGTATCGTGCGCAGCGGTGTACGCGGCGCGGAAACCTGGCGCTTCCATGACAAACAGGGCGCGCTGGCGGTCAGGGTTAATGGCCGTTTTCGCTCCGACAGCATCGCCGCCTGCTGCGAGGCGGCGATCCAGGGCGCGGGTGTTGGCCGCGGCCTGCTCTATCAGGTGCGCGAAGCCATGAGCCAGGGGCGTCTGGAGGTGGTGCTGCAGGATTGGCCGCAGCCGCAGATCCCGTATCACCTACTGTGGCCCGCCACGACGCGGCTGCCAGTGCGCACTCGGACGCTGATCGACTTCCTTGTGGCGCGGCTGGGGGTAGAGCAGTTTTGACGCTTCTCGAATACGCCCAAACGCGCAATGCGACCCGCGTGATCGTTGGCACACCCAAGCGTCATGGCTGGCGTGCTTGGTTGCGCCCGTCAACGGCAACGCAGCTCATCCGACATGCGCGCGGATTCGACGTCACCGCGATCGCGCGTCCCGAGCGCCTTCAACCGCATCCTACGGCAGGCCTAAGAGGCAGAGGAGCATTCGCCGAAACTCCAACCGCGATCCGCTGGGATCGGTACGGGTGGGCGTTTGTGACTACTCTTGCGTGTACAGCCGTTGCCTTCGCATTGTATCCGCGGTTTGAGCTGTCCAATCTCGTGATGGTCTACCTGCTCGGTGTGACCGTGGCTGGATTGAGGTTCGGGCGGGGCCCATCGGTGATGACGGCCATCCTGAACGTCGCCGCATTCGACTTCTTCGGACCTCAAGGGGACATTCACCTGACTCCCCTCGAGTATCGTATCATCGAATGCCTGGCCCGCCAGGCAGGGATGGTGGTGCGGCAGCGCCAGCTCCTGCGTGAAGTCTGGGGGCCCGATCGCATGGATGACACGCACGGCCTGCGCGTATTCATCAAGAGTCTTCGTCAGAAGCTGGAAGCCGATCCGCGTAGACCGCGTTACCTTGTCAGCGAAGCGGGTTTGGGTTATCGGTTGTGGACGGATGAGGCACCGCTGCCATGCTAATCAGCTGCGTCGTGTATCAGGACGGCAAGAAACTCGCCGAAATCGCGACCCACGAAATTCACGAGTATCTCAGTCGCCCAAAGTGCTTCGTGTGGGTGGCGCTGCGTGATCCGCAGGCCCCCGAGCTCGCCGAAATGCAACAGGAGTTCGATTTGCATCCGCTGGCAGTGGAGGATGCGCGCAGCGGACATCAGCGTCCGAAAATTGAGGAATACGGTGAATCCTTGTTCACTGTGCTGCACATCATTGAGCCGGCGGATGGCGACTTTCGGGTCGGTGAAGTCGCGATCTTTACCGGCCCGAACTATGTTCTGTCGGTACGCAGTCAATCACAGAAGGGCTTTCAGGAGGTTCGTGCCCGTTGCGAACGAGAGCCGAAGCTGTTGAAGCAGGGTTCAGGCTACGTTCTCTACGCACTGATGGATGCGGTGGTGGACCGATACTTTCCAATTCTGGACAGTCTCGAAAACGAGCTCGATGTCATCGAGCAACGGATTTTCGCGCCACAAGGCTCCCCCAGCGCGAACATCGAGGCACTCTATGAGCTCAAGCAGCGTCTGATGATCATGAAGCATGCCGTCGCGCCGCTCCTGGAAGGTGTCTCAAACCTATCCGGCGCGCGCGTACCGGCTATGTGCGCAGGTATCCGGGAATATTTCCGCGACGTCTCTGACCACCTGCAGCGACTCAACCAAACGGTCGACTCCATTCGAGATACTTTAGGTACTGCGATCTCCGTGAACCTGTCGATGATCACGCTGCAGGAAAACGAGACCATGAAGCGTCTGGCGGCCTACGCAGCGCTCGTTGCGGTGCCCACGATGATCGCAGGAATTTACGGCATGAATTTCAAATACATGCCCGAGCTCGAATGGCGCTATGGGTATTGGCTCGCTCTGTCTGTGATGGCCGTTATCGATGGCTACCTTTTCTACCGGCTTAGAAAGGCCAAATGGCTGTGAGGGAATGCGCCGTTAACGAGCACGCGCACCCAGCAGATCGCCGAGTCTTTGCGAGTCGGTAACAGGAGTGCAGGATAAGTGCGATCACTGCAGGGCTCACGCCGTAGAAGATCGCGGTCATAGGCTTCAGTTCGCCAAATTACAGATGCAACGCACCGAGGGCCGCGACAATGATGAAGTTGGGTAGGATGAAGGCCCACCCGCCGGCCCAGGCGCCGAGCTGGCCGGCGCGCAGATAGGCGAGGAAAATACCGACCTGGTGCTGTGCATGTTGCTAGGCTCCGCTGGTTCTCTGGTGATCGAACCACATGGCTTCTAGCTTGTTTCGATCAGGGTCGAGTACGAAGGCCCCGTAGTAGCCGGGATCGTAATCGAGCCTGTAGCCCGGTGGCCCATTGTCGGTCGCGCCGACCGACAGAGCAGCAGCGTAGAACCCATCTACGGCGTTGGCATTCGGCGCGTGAAACGCAACGTGGATGCCACTTCCCGGGTGCGGCGTTGCGCCACCAAGGGGTATGTTTGTCCAGAGCTCAGGGAAGTGCAGACCCCATCCGAGTGATGTGATCTTTCCTTGCTCCTTTACCTCAAAGAGGAGCTTGTATCCGAGGGCAGACAAGATCGTGCCATAAAATTGCCTCGCACGCTCAATGTCGCTTACACCAACCGAGACGTGGTAGATCGCGCGAACTTTGCCTTGGTTTGCAAAGATGTCCATGGTTGGTCCTCCGATCAGGCAGTGGCCTTGAGGACCTCGAGCCAGTCCTCACTGGTAAATTGTCGTCTCATGGGATCTACTTCTAGTTTTCTTTTGGACGCCCGTAGGCCTTATACAGGTGTCGAGTACCGGACTCATGGCCTTCATCAAGGCGTGATCGTCGTGTTGGATTTCTCTGATGCCTGTCAGGATGGTTGCGAACCCAGGACCGTCCGCTGTCGGGATACCACCCACGTCCAGGTGATGAACCAATTGACCGAGTCGCGCAAGTCCCGGATCGTGCTCCAGGCCAAAACTCATCAGCAACACTTCAAACGTCACCTTGGAATCGACGTGGGTGAACTGCGCGCCATCGAAATCGAAACCGATCGCCCGCTTGGGACAGTCCGCGGTGCGCTTGAGGCAGAGAAATTTCGCATCTGGATCGATGAAACGGCGGATCAGCCAGGCCGAGGCAACACGGTCGACCCATAAGTGCTCGCGCGTGGCCCAGGTGCGTCCACGGAAGTCCTTGCGGTCGAGGCGGCGGAGCTTCTTCTGACGAGCTGCGTGCGGCTCATCCGGTGCGAATCGCCCATCAACGGCTGCTGCGGCGTCCTTGAGCATGCCCTCCATTTGCTTACGCGGCTCTCCAGGAAAGAAGTCTCGTGCAATGATGGCTGCGACCTCACGTCCAATTGTGGCGAGCTTTTGTCGCGCTTCGGGCTCTCGAAGTTTGGCAGCTCGCCCTTGAGATCGGCAAGCCGCTCGGTGACTTCGCCATATTCCGCCGTGCGGTCAAACATCCCGGTCAAAGCGGCGTTCTGCTCGGTGGTCTCGGCGTTAAACGAGACGATCTGAGCCTGACCGCCGCCTGTCTTGATGTCTTCCCCTTGCTCCTCGAGTACCCGGCGTGCCGCGGCCGAGTTCGGTAGAACGTAGACCCCGTCGCGCATGAGTCCCGCGCCGGCGGCCTTCAGTGCTCGCCAGATTCGCATGCGCAGCGTCTGGTTGCGGCCGGGTAGGTTCGTAATGAGGAGCAGCCAGTTAGCCATTTTTGTCGCCATCGCCGAATGCTACGTTAATTCTCGACGTGCCGCTCCTCGGGCGGCCGAACATGCTGAAACATGACCAACAACATCAGATCGTAAATGCTCTTCAGCGTGCCGCCGATGAGCAGGGGCCAGCCGAAAGCCGACACCGTGAGCAGATATCCGGCAAGGGTGGGGCTGATTGCGGCGGCGAGGCTTCGAGGGACGGAAGTCACGGCCGCAGCGGCAGGTCGTTCGGGTGGAGTGACTACCGCCATCACGTAGGAGCCGCGCGTCGGAACGTCCATCTGCGACAACAGGCTGCGTAGCAACAGAAGCACCACTGTTGCGTGGAGGTCCGCTGTGAAGGGGATGGCGATGAGGCACAAGTTGGAGGGTAGATGGGTGAATACCATCGTCCGGATCAATCCGATGCGCCTAGCGATCGCAGGGGCTGCCAGATAGGACGCGGCGCTGAGCAGGTTCGACCAGAAGAACAGACTCGCGGTTGCGACGACGGACAATCCGTACGTTCTCAGCAACCACAACGCGAGAATTGTCTGAATAAGAAAACCACCGCCGAAGGCATCGATACTGAACAGAGCCGCGAGTCGATACACAACGTTGCGGGACGGGCCTAGCGGGGCGCGCGGCTCTGCGGCGGCAACGTCTGGCTGAGGTTCGAACAACTGGCGGTAGATCGCAGCCGCCGCAAGGCCGATCAACGCATACAGCAGGAACATGGCCCGCATCGCGCCCAAGAGGTTCGCGTCGGCCCAGCGAGCTACGAATTCAGGAAGGCCTGCGAGCAGTGTTCCAAACCCACTCAACACCGCGCTCACCACGCTGTACCGAGCCAATAGCGAGGTACGCTCGTCATCCGCAACGGATTGGCTGAGTAGCGATTGCTCGAGTGGAAGAAAGATGCTGACATCCCCGGACGAGGGGTTGAGCGTGCCGACAAAAGCCACCAGCAGCAAAGGCCAGAATGTCTGCAAGCTCGCAAAGCCAATACCCGTCAGGAACATGAGTACCGAGGCACCCAGTAGGGGAGCGCGGTGACCAACGTGGTTGGTCAGGGTGCCCGCGAACAGCGTCAAGGCTGCCGAGCCGAGCAGGGTCGCCGTGGTGAGAACGCCTGTCTGGAAAGCGCTGAATCCCAGTTCAAGCAAGTAGGCGGGCAGCAGGATACTCACGTAGCCATCGGCGACCGCGCGTAAGCCTTTGGCCCACAGCAGCCTTCTTGCATTTGCGTTCGCGGACCGGGGAAGCAGCCGCAGACCGTTCCCCGATGGTAATGGGACGACAGCGTGGCGGGGGGCGGTCGGCTGTGTCACGGAACTTGCCGCATGTCACGTGTTCAACGCTTAGGATATACCTATTACATGGAGCAGTTGTGTGCCTCGGCCCATGAGGCTCTGGCTCATTTCCCGTTGCCTCAGGGTGCGGATGTGGTTAAGTACGACTCTGGGTTGCACCGAGCGTACGCCGCGTGCGCCAGCGGATTCATTTCGATTGTCCAGGAAGACGACGCGGTTCATTTTCGGAAACTGGAAGACTTCCCCGTACAGAGGTACGTTCACAGTCTCGCTGTTGATGAGACTACTCACCGCGTCTACGCGCCGGAACAGCAAGAGGACGGTAAGCCCGTCGCGCGGCTGGTGATTTACGAGCCGCTGGCGTCTGCAAAAGCACAGCCGTAAAGGAACCACTCATGTATTCGATGGCAGGACAGCTCGCTCGAATCGCTTTGCTCGTAGCGCTTGGCCTACAGTTGCCTGGTCAGGTCGTCGCGGCGACTACTGCGGAAGCAGGTCAAAAGGTGGTGTTCGTGTGCGAACATGGCTCGGTTAAGAGCCTCATTGCCGCGTCGTACTTCAATCGGAGCGCGCAAGCGCATGGACTGCCCTATCACGCGATCGCACGGGGAACGGCCCCGGAACCCCGAGTACCCCTTTCGGTACAGAAAGGCTTGCACGCCATTGAGGTCGATGTCTCTTCGTATGTGCCGCAGTTATTCCAAGCCTCTGATGTAGAGGGTGCGTCGCTGGTCGTTTCCTTTGATCAAGACATTGACGGCCTTGTCGGTGGCAAGGTGCAGCACTTGAAATGGGATCGCCTGCCGGCGGTCCTCACCAACTACCCGCGCGGCCGCGATGCAATCGTCGCGCAAATCGATTCCTTGATTGCGCTGCTTGCGCAGGGCCGCTCGCCTTGAGCGGGACAGGTCTAAGCCTGACGTGTATCTCGTAGCAGACGCTACTGACCGGATGCGTCAGCGGTCGCGCAACGTTCGCAGGGCTCGGGCAGTTGGCCCGAGTTAGATGTCGAGTACCGTGGCCAAACGCCGCGGTTTGTCTCTTGCGTGATCGCCCG
>Ga0207644_10003313_pt1 | contig 10405 bp, 8 predicted proteins | sample KBSS73metaG_FD_184326 | JGI IMG/M metagenome (GOLD analysis project Ga0207644, IMG submission 184326) | Switchgrass rhizosphere microbial communities from Kellogg Biological Station, Michigan, USA - KBS S7-3 metaG (SPAdes) (version 2) | ecosystem: Host-associated > Plants > Roots > Rhizosphere >... | reverse complement strand
GGCGGCAATGGAGACGGTGAGCACTTTTTTCCTCCGGCAGATTTCGCACGCCACCTCGGCTCAGCTAAGACAATGGAGACGTGCTGCACTCACAACATGCTGAAACTCACGCGGAGTCTGTTCAAGATTGATCCTTCTGCTGCGTACTCCGATTACTACGAGCGGGCCTTGTACAACAGCATTCTCGCTTCTCAAGATCCTGGGTCCGGCATGATGACCTACTTCCAACCAACTCGTCCCGGTTATCTGAAGCTCTACTGCACACCGATCGATTCGTTTTGGTGTTGCACGGGATCCGGAATGGAGAATCATGCGAAATACGCAGATTCGATCTACTTTCATACCGCTGACACTCTGTACGTCAACCTGTTTATTCCTTCTACGCTGAATTGGAAAGAGAAGGACGTCAGCATCACGCAAACGACCAGGTTTCCTGATGAGGAGACAAGTCGCTTTCGAGTTGCTTCACGCAGGCCGCTGAGACTCACACTAAACATACGTCATCCATCGTGGTGTCAGTCGATGACTATTACTGTTAATGGTCGGCACTGGTCACAATCACAACAACCGCGTAGATACGTCTCGGTCGACCGCGTGTGGCATACGGGCGATACGATCGAAGTGCAGATTCCAATGACACTTCATGTTGAACCACTGCCTGGACGACAAGATATAGTTGCGATGTTGTATGGGCCAATCGTTCTTGCGGGCCAACTCGGACAAAAAGGAATAAAGCCCGGAACGGACATCATCGTCAACGAGCGGACGTACGGCGACATTTTAAAAGACGAAGTGGAAGTGCCGACGTTTGCCTGTAAAGCCAGCGACGTGGTGAAGAATGTAAAACGGATCGGAGATGCATCGCTGAGGTTTCGCACCGAAAGCATTGGAGAGCCTCATGATGTGGAGCTGATCCCATACTTCCGCGTTGCTCACGAGAGGTACAACGTATATTGGACCACTCACGGGTAGGACTGCTCGTAGTGAGTTAGTGAGCCCTTGCGGTCGGCTACTGCCCCTTGGTCGCCGCCGATTTTCCACTCGCCCGCGCGGCTGTGGAAACAAATGTTCCCGTCAGTCCACCGCTTGCTTTGTCGACTCGCCACACAAATCTTCCATCAGTTTTTCGCGCAGTACCCGCTTCAGAGAACGTTGCGTGAACTCGGTCGCCATCGATCGAGCCTTTCACCACGATCGGAGTCCGGCTGGAACTGCCGAGTCTTCGTCCGTTCTCTGAAACCTTTTCGCCTTTTCCTGTGAAGACTTTTCCGTTTTGATTAATCGCAAGATGGAAACCGACTTGCATGTTTTTGAACGGTTGATAAGACGTTTGTTCCACGGTATTAACCACGTTCCAGCTTCCCGTGAGATTCGGAGTAGCAGCAGGAGAATTGGACGTGAGGGCTGAAGGAGTCCCTTCTTTTTTCTCTTCCTGAGAGCCGGCCGTAGAAGCAGAAGGTTCTGCCGTCGCAGCCACAGCCACAGACGCTGGCGCGTTCCGCTCCCGATTTCTATACGCGAATGCAAGCGCTGCAGTGGCAACTAAGAGCGTCAGCAGTCCCAGAAATAGCAACATGGGAATTCGCGATCTTGAAATAAGCGGATAGGAAATTGGGTCTTTGCGATCCTCGAGATACGTGTGTCTTCGGACCAACGTAACTTCTTCTTGATTGTTAGGCGGTCGAATCGCCTGCTCACCGAAATTGTGCCACGATTCTTCTTTTGTGCGATTCAGCACCTCAGCGTCTGTTACGAGCGCAGCGGCTTCCGGAACGATAGGGTTGGATCTCGAAAAATTTTCTTCTGCCACATGCGAAGTGCTGTCTGTCGTCGATCGAGCATCGAGTGCCGCCATGCTTTCTCGGTCTTCGACTTCGGTAAGAGGTACTACTTGCGCAGGCGTAGTGTTTTCATCTGACCAATCCTCGGGAGTGGAATCGTGAGCTTGATCGCGGTCAAGAGCATCAATGCCGAAGAAATCTTTGAGCAACCGTCGCTCGCCTGGAGTGATCGAACTTTTAGCCGGAGGAGGTACTGAAGGATCGAAGCTGAAATGGGCATCGCGCATCGAGGCGACGGCGTTGATGGCTTGAAAACCTGAAAGCTTCCCAACACGAGCATCTAAGAGTTGTCCCTTGTTGAATAAGAATGCACCTTCCGTCATTCCGCGTGTGATTTGCAGCTTGCCGCTCTCGCGTTTCGCCGAAAGGTTGCCGATCATATCGAGCACCCCGCGATCCTGAACAGTATTTTCCATTTCCCGACATTCCCCCTTGTTCACAGTTCCCACGTCCTCAAGTTCAATGAGCAGTTTCGATGCCCAAAATTCCACTAGCGCTTCCTACTATTTTCTTGCTCAGACTGCGTGGATTGCCGATCGAGGTGCCTTACTTCAGTGCGGTGGAGGTGTAATCTTTCAGAGCAAAGGCCGACATTGAATGCGGAGGCGTCCGCTCTCAACGCTCGAAAATCTAGCGCGAGTTGCGCTGAACTTGGTCTTGGTTTATAGCAACTATTGCGATAACGAGGATCAATCGATCACAGAATGACGAGGGCTCGAACACTATCAATCATCGGTTTTGTTTTTGCTTTCATCGCGCTGTGGCTAGTGCTCGCGCGCAATTGTCCTAACGCAGGTATCGCTTTCACTGCCAAAGCACGAAATCTTCACCATTTAAAGAATAGAACTTCCGCGCCTAACACTTCTGACTTCGATTCGAATGTCACACTCGAACAGCTTCTACAGCCGGGGGACGACACAACTCGGTGGACCACTGAACGTGCCGCTAGAATTCAGGGCGAAGTGATCGACGTCGCGTATGCTCGCCCCGAAGCAACAAACTGCTTCAGCCCATGCCGTCGTGATATTCACATTCTGGTGGCGAATCGCAAAGGGGCTGCAAAAAATGAGCAGGTAGTAGTTGAGATCACACCTAATTTACAAGAGTCATCAGCAAATCAAGGTATCGATTGGTCTGAACAACATTTACATGATGAGTTGGTGGGCCATTGGTGTGAGTTTGAGGGTTGGTTGTTTTTCGACGCTGGTCACGCGGATGAAGCTGAGAACACCGCAGCTCGCAACCCGACAAACTGGCGGGCCACTGCCTGGGAAATTCACCCGGTCACGAAGATCACCGTGATCAGGTAGCTTACTGCTTTTGCCGGTCTGCTTCAGCCCAGTCTTTCGCTGATACGAATGACTCCTTGTCATAGATCAGCAGAATCGTACCAACCGGCAATTCCTTGCTCATCTGGGCCGCTGATGACATGGGAATGCGAACGCAGCCATGACTCTGTGGTGAATCCGGAACCGAAGGGTTTCCGTGAATAGCAAGTCCATCGCTAAAGTAGTTGGGATAGTAGAGAAGTCCGAGTGGTGATTTTCTCCAGCCGGCGAGCTTAGCGTAAATCCTGAAACGTCCACGCGGCGTATAGGCCAACCCGCTCATTCTCTTTTCTTTGTAGTGCTTGTTGCTGCCAGTCGATACCGGAAGCATCTTCTTTATGGTTCCATCTTCATTTATCAACAACAAAACTTGTCGATCGAGATCTACTTCAACGTGCTTGTAACCTGAATCTTTTGGCTGCGGCGCCTCGGCAGTCATTATTGCGTCGAAGTCGCCGCGACTCATGCGCCCAGTGACTTTTCGATCTTCCCACTTCTGAAAAATCATTAGCGCTTGTCGAGTGGACTCATCGACGACTCCGTCGACCTTACCCGTTTTGTAACCCATCTGAGACAGGCGATCTTCCGCTTGTTTAATCTCTCCCCGGGTCAACGGGCGGCTTCGGCGAGAACTCTTATTAACTTTTGAGGTTGCCGATGATTCGGATGGATATAGCAGAAGCAGACTTACTGTGAGCAAGATTGCTGATGCGACTTTCTGCACCGAGCCCATAATGATCCTCCTTAGAACTACGAGGCTCTCATACTCTACACCTTATATAGAGGCCATGCAGCCATTTTCTCGTCATCTAAACCTGATATTATCTGGCCGAACCCATGCTCCCCTTTTCGCATCTCACGGTTTCGCTACGTAGGTTTCGACATAACCGCTAGCCGGGACCGACCCGGATTCGAAGAATTATGAAGAATGTCAGATTTCATCTCATCGGTGTTGTGGCGGCACTCGCCGTTGTTTTGATTGTCGTGTCGTTTGCGACTCGCAACAGCCGCGGCCAAACACCAAACCGAAAAAGTGAGTCGCACAGCAAAGACGCGAACGCATCCTTTGCTGAAGCGACTGCCCGGAATGTTTCTCTGAAAAATGATCTCGGTTGGACCTTCGGCGGCAAACAACAGAAGGGGTGGTATCTGTATAGTTTGCTGATCGGAAAAACTATCGACACGCAAAAAGATGCTGCCTCGAATGACTTCGCTGGAGCGATTGCGGTATGGCAAAAGAACGCGGGCTTAAAAGCAAGTGGGGTGTTCGATGAAGAGTCTCTGATGGCGATGATTTCGCAGTGGCAGGGTAAGCGGCTTAAAGATCGATCACCGGCTCCGACCGATCAACTCATTACAGTGGCTTCCTCAGAGTTTTACGATCCGGACAGACTGCCCGAGCTGCGCAGCGTCGAGCGCAACACATACGAGGCCTACAGACGGATGCTTGCCGCTGCCATCGCAGACCCAAAGCTGAAACTCGCTCACGACAAGCACGGCGACCTCCAGTCGACTGAGAAATACTTCAAGATTATTTCTGCGTTTCGTTCGCGCGAATACCAGGATAAGTTGCGACGAGAATCACCGAATGCGGGCAGCGCCGGACTCGCCGTGAATAGTCCGCACTTTACCGGTAAGGCTTTGGATATTTATGTCGGGGGCGATCCGGTAGATACACGCGATTCGAATCGAGATATTCAGGTCAACACGCCTGTTTACAAATGGCTCGTACAACACGCCGATCGTTTTGGTTTTCGTCCTTATTTTTACGAGCCGTGGCACTGGGAATATGTCGGAAAAGAGTGATTTTATTGCGAGTATGATTCGTCATTATTGTCTAACGAAATGGTAGTTTCGTCTCCCAAATAAGGCACTTAATTTTATGCAACTTCATGCTCTATCCGTGAATCTTATATCTGTTCTTTGATACGAATTTTCACGCGTCGACTAGCGATTCCAGTATCACTAAATTTAAAACTGGACTTTTTTAATTCGTTCAAAAAGCACGCCCCCGATAGTTCGATCGACCCCTTCGACTATTTAGGAGTTTTTGAAAGTAATGAAATTTAATCGAAAATTTGCATCCTTTTTACCCGCTCTCAGTTTAATCCTGACCTTTTCAACAATCTCTTTTGCAAAGACCCACAGCGGCAATTTTCCTGGCATCAAGATCGACAACTTCGGCCAAATGGACGATCAGTTCTTTCGCGGCGCCCGACCAGACAAGAAAGACTTCCCTGCGCTCGCTGCTCTTGGGATAAAAACCATAATCGATCTCACCGACAACTCGAGAGACACTGAAGAACCGGCAGCTGTGGCGGCCGGACTCCGCTACATCAACATTCCTATCGTTGATAAGAGCTATCCGAGTATGGAATCTGTTAATGAGTTCTTAAAGGTGGTGAACGATCCCGCTACCGGAAAGTTTTACGTGCACTGTGCTGGCGGACGTCATCGCACCGGAATCATGGGCGCGGTTTATCGCTTCAATCACGACCATTGGGACTTTGATAAAGCCTACGCTGAGATGTTGCAGTACGACTTCTACACCAGCAATGGTCATGGAAAACAGAAAGACTTTATCGAAGATTATTGGAAACAGTTCCAGGCCAGCCATGGTAGTGCGGCAAACGCAGCAACTGCTGGTCAGTAACTTAAATACAAATGTTTGTGACTAGAGCTGCTCAGATTTGAGCAGCTCTTTTTGTTTGCGCTGCAGAGCTAGGGTCAGTTTGGTTTTGGTGGATTACTCGCGCTAGGGTCACCCGTGGGTGGTGGGGCTAGATCTTTCTGCGCTGGTGGTCCCAGCAATTTCGTGAAGATTGGTTTGAGCGCGTCCGCCCAGACTTGATAACCCTTCAGGTCCAAATGCAAGCCGTCATTGTTTGTCATTCCTTCGATAAGTTTGCCTTCGCTGTCAGCTAACTTGTCGTTAATGTTTAGAAACTTGATCTTCTTGCCGTCGGCAAACTTTGCGATACGCTCGTTTATCTGGTTGATGATGGGCATGACTGCCATGTTGTCGTTTCGCGGCGTGATGGCCATCAAAATGATGATGGCTTTAGGAGCTTTAAGTCGACAAACATCGAGGATCGCCTTTATGCCCTGGGTGATGTTTTCAACTCGCGGATCCGGATTGCCCTCAGGCGATTTCTTTCCGACATTGTTTGTGCCCGCTAGTAGAACAATGATCTTGGGATTGACGTTATCCAGTTCTCCGTTGTTTAGACGCCACAGAATATTTTGTGTCGTGTCGCCGCCCCAACCAAAGTCAGCGGCGTTCCAGCCGTAAAAATTCTGCCGCCAGTTTTCCAGAAACGATTTGTACTGTTCATCAATAGTTCCCCAACGCCTGGTGATTGAATCTCCTTCGAAGTAAACGTCAATGTGTCCCCGCTTAGCTTTCTCTAATAGTTGCTCGTGCGCCTTCATTGAGTTTTGATCGGCGCGCGCAAATGGCTGATCGGCGGGCTGCACCTGAAGGTAAATAGACTTTGCGTTCATGCTTAGCGGAAAGAGGAATAAACAGACTAGCGTCGCACGAATGAAATGTTTTTGATGAGTCATGTTGCGTCCGTTGAGAAACACATACCTAACGAAGCTCAAGCACAACCACCGACTTCGCTGGAATGCTCAAAGTTAATTGTGAGCCCTGAAGTTTGAAACCGCTAAACGACGTTGGCTTGATGGCATCAGGACGCTCGAACGTGTTCATCGCATTCATCGCACTCGCCGTAAGTACTTCTCCACTAACATTCTTAACACTAGAACCATCGATCGTCGTCGTTATATCCGCAGCTCGATTTGGATCGAGATTCACAATCGACAAGTGAAGTTTCCCTTCCTGATCGCGCGACGCGGAGGCGTTTACAGACGGTACCGCTGCTTGATCCAACTTATATTCCGGAGCATTCAGCTCAACTGGAATTAAGGTTGCTCCCTGGTGGACTTTGAACATTTTGAAGACGTAATAGGTTGGCGTCAGCACCATTTTCTCTTTGTCAGTCAGAATCATGGCCTGCAAAACGTTCACCATCTGCGCGATATTAGCCATCTGCACACGTTCTGCGTGATTATTAAAGATGTTGAGATTAATGCCGGCCACAACGGCATCTCGCAAGGTGTTCTGCTGGAATAGTGCGCCCATGTCTCGACCCGGCTCACGGTCGTACCACGTGCCCCATTCATCAACCATCAGACCCACGCGCTTTTTAGCATCATACTTGTCCATAATCGCGCTGTGCTTTTGGATGAACTCCTCCATGCGCAAGGTACGCACGAGTGTTGAGTGCCATTCTTTCTCATCAAATTGTGTCGCTGATCCTTTTTTGCTCCAGTTGTTCGTCGGCAGAGTGTAATAGTGCAACGACAAACCATTCATATATCGCGCGGCCTGTGACATCAATACTTCCGTCCATTGGTAGTAATCGTCGTGCGAACCAACTGCCAGCTTCTGGATGTGATTGCCAGAAAAGTTTTTGATGAAGGTGGCGTAGCGTCGATATTCATCGGCGTAATACTCGGGACGCATTTCACCACCGCAACCCCACGTCTCATTACCCACTGCAAAGTAAGGAATCTTCCACGGTTTTTCGCGTCCATTCTGGCGACGCAGTTGGGCCAACGTGGAATCAGAATCGGATGTCATGTACTCGATCCACTCCATCATTTCTTGAGGTGTTCCACTCCCAACATTTCCCGTAATGTAGGCATCCGCACCTAACAAGTCGCACAAGTCCATAAATTCATGTGTGCCGAACGCATTCGTATCGATTCCTCCCCAACTCGCATTGGGACGCTTTGGTCTCTTGTCGCGAGGTCCGATTCCATCTCGCCAGTGATACTCATCAGCAAAACATCCACCCGGCCAACGCAAGACGGGAATGTGCAGTTCCTTCAACGCTCCCACAACATCATTTCGAAGACCGCGTGTGTTCGGGATGGATGAATTTTCGCCGACCCACAGTCCTTCATAAATTAATCGACCGAGGTGTTCGGCAAAGTGACCGTAGATGTTTTTGTTTATTACTGCTCCTGGTTGACCTGTGCGAACTACTAAGGTGGCTTTGTTAGGTTCAGCCGTTTGAGCTTGCGCTCGAAGAACCGAAGCGCTAAGCAAACTAAGCGTTAGCATCATGCACAGCACACTTGATGCGGTCGAGACAATGCGGCGACGATTCAGCAAGATGATCCTCCATGAACTAAGTAAGCAATTAGTGATAACGATAGAGCTTGATCCGTTGAATCCCGAACTCGTCAGTGGGTATTCGTAAGTGTCGCCCCTGGTGTGTTTGATCTCCGTTGAGTCTACGTATCGATTGCCATTGACCATCTACGAATCTACCTTCATCAACTGAAAGAATGCCGACGCTTCCAGTATTTTCCGGGCCGTTTTCAAACGTAATCGTCAAACCAGTTCCGGCGATAAGAAACTCATCGGGAGCACTCGAGATTACGAGTCCTCCTGAGATTAGTGTTGGTGTCTGACTTGTCGGTCTTTCATAGGTGATATTGAGAACGTAGTTGCCTAACTTTAACTGCTGCGGCGCGCGTTGCTCTGGACCTTCGGGCAACAAGCCCGCCATCGAATTCGTACCTTGATGCTCCAGAATCAGCGGAGTTAGTTGGGTCAACAAGTCATAACTTGCAGTTACAGAACTCCTTGTCTCATCGTCCAACGAGTCAATACTGAAGGGACTAAACCCAATCGCGTCGTGCTGACCTATCGCGTACAGTGCGTTAACACCATCAACTGGTCCCGGCATGGCCTCAGGAACAAACAAAGGGTTACCGTTTCGCTGGTATCGTCGCGTCCATTCAGCGAAGTTTTGGAAGTAGATATCGGGCGAAAGAAAATCAATGCTAGGCGCACCCGCCCGCCAAACGTCGATCAGATGAGGTAAGGGTCCAGCACTTGGATATTGGCCTGGCTGATAACCCGGCCTGATGAGTGCGGCGTTAACAAACATTGGGAGTGCATACTCCTGCTTACCCGCTTCGGTTACCTTGTTTACGTACTGAGCAAAGTACCACGCCATAAAAATCTCGTCTGAAGCTGATCCAGGACCGAAAATCTCTTCCCACGTGCCACTTGGCTTGAAACCATGCGTGCTCCACATCGCACGAAACTCAGGAACGAGTTGCTCCTTATTTCGCTGCACATAGTTCATCAATTCGGCAGGTACTCGCTCCTTGTAAAGCTGATTAGCAACAGCACTACGATCTCGTGAATCGGGAATCATTCCAACTTCATTTTCAACCTGGATCATTATCACGGTGTGATCGTTCGCATCGACTTCACGGATATGACGCATGAACGCGGCGAACGCACGAGCATCGGCGTCGACGTTTGCCTTACTGAACGTCGAAAGTATTTCCATCCCACTGCCAGTTTTGTCCTCCGAACGCGGGAAACGTTGCTGGTTCGCTTTCACCCACGCGGGCGCGTAACACGACATACTATTTTTCCATGACGCAAACCAAAGCGGGACCAGGTGTAGTTTGTTTCTGCGGGCATCCTGGATAAGACCGTCAACAAGACTGAAATCAAACTTTCCTTCGGTGGGTTCGATCAACTCCCAGTAGACGGGCATCAGAACCGTATTGAGATTTAACGCCGCGAGTTTCGGCCAGATTGGCCGCATGTACTCAATGTTGGATGAGGATGAATTTCCTAACTCACCGCCTAGTACAAGAAAGGGCTTATCGTCGACGATGAGTTGCGTAGCCGAACCTTGTTTGCGTAAGTAAGGGGTACGCAGTTGTTGAGCGCTGCAAACGCAGCTGAATAGAATTACTGTGACGATGATTCCCGTCAGAGTGTTTTTCGTCATCTAAATTTCATTGCAGCTTGTCAATTCACTTGCAGGAGCGGAGTGAGTTTATCGCAGAAATCACTAGGTGTTTAAGATATTCGATAAACTCACATATTAAACCGGGGACTTTCCTTTCATTCTCACCTAGCTTCAGCGAGGCGTTCAAATTGAGCCGCGCCGCTGAAACCGTTTCAACGGTTTCCGTCGTCGCGCCATTCAAGTCCATGGCGCTTTACAACACTTCAAATTCGTCCGCATAGGTCTTAATGCGTGATGTCCTTTCCAAGAGTTACGCGTGGGGAGTATGCAACTGTAGCCTCGCTGGGAAACCGTTGAAACGGCAATGACATACTTGACGAATCATGATTTCAGTCCGCGAAGCGGACGCCGGCATAAAGCCTGGGGTGGAGCGCAGCGGAAC
>Ga0207644_10003312_pt1 | contig 10407 bp, 8 predicted proteins | sample KBSS73metaG_FD_184326 | JGI IMG/M metagenome (GOLD analysis project Ga0207644, IMG submission 184326) | Switchgrass rhizosphere microbial communities from Kellogg Biological Station, Michigan, USA - KBS S7-3 metaG (SPAdes) (version 2) | ecosystem: Host-associated > Plants > Roots > Rhizosphere >... | reverse complement strand
GCCGCGGACCAGGTCTCCATCCTGCTGGAGAAGAAGGAGCATATGAAGGCGCGCGGGCTCGGCTCGCCCGACGATGCCGCCTGAGACGACGCACGCGCGCGCGACGACTCCCCCGCGCGCCGCGGCGCCTCCCCCCGGGCGGCGGGCCGGGCCGATCCCCTCCTTCGGTACGGGTCCCGGCCTCTTCGCGTCGTGGCTCCTGCTGCTGCTCGTGGCCCTGCGCGTCCAGCGCGCCCTGCAAACGCCCCCGATCCCGATCGGGCACGGGGCCTCCCGCGCCCTCACGATCCTCTTTCTGATGGGGTGGGTCTTCGGGATCTTCTGGGCGATCCTGTCGCTCCCGTCCTCCGCGCGCGGGCAGGGACTCGTGATGACGGGGCCCTTCGCGCGCGTGCGCCATCCGCTCTACGCCGTCTCGCTCTTCTTTCTCGGGCTTCTCACGATCGCGTCTTCGCGCTCCTGGATCGTCGCTGCGGCGTGGCCGCTCTCGTACGCTCTGGCGGTCTTCTGGGTCCGCTTCGAGGAGAAGGGTCTCGAGGTGCGATTCGGCGATGCATGGCGCGCGTACGCGCGACAGACGCCGCGCTTCCTGCCGCGGCCGCGCCTGCGCTCGCGGCCGTACCGCTCGGGTCATGCCCCCCGGTAGCGGGACGGCGGGCCCTCGCGTGTCCGCGCGCGGCGATCCGGGCTAGACTTTCTCGGGCACGGCGTGCGCGGCGCCGTGGGGCCCGCGACCGCCTCCGCGTCCGAGGGTGCCTCTCCGAACATGTTCGATCCGAACCGGCCGCACCATCCGCACGACCCGCCCGACTACGGATTCAAGCACTGCCCGAAGTGCGCGGCCGCGCTCGAGGCGCGCCGTGAGGCGGAAGGGGAGCCCGCGTTTCCGACCTGCGTCGCCTGCGGGTTCATCTACTACTTCGATCCCAAGCTCGCGGCGGGCGTCATCCCGCGGATCGGCGATCGCGTCGGGCTCATCCGGCGCGCGATCGAGCCGGGCTACGGCCTGTGGACGTTCCCCGCGGGATACGTGAACCGCGGCGAGAAGGTCGAGGAGGCCGCGGTGCGGGAGACGCGCGAGGAGGCCTGCCTCGAGGTGCGTCTCGATGGCCTCGTGGGCGTCTACTCCTACTCGGGCCGGCCCGTCGTGATCATCGTGTACTCAGGAGAGGCCGTCGGCGGCGCGTTCGGCTGCGGAGCCGAGGCGCTCGAGGCGGAGATGTTCCCCATGGACGCGATCCCCTGGGACGAGCTGGCGTTCCCGAGCGTGCGCGACGGGCTGAGGGACTTCCTCGCGTCGCGGCGGCGCTAGTGTCCCGTCTCCGAAGTCGAAAGAGCGCCGAGGGCGCGGACGCGCCGCGAGCGGCGGACGTCAGTTGAGAAGGGAGCGCGCTTCGCGGATGGAGCGGACCTGCTCCCACACCTCGTCCGAGTCCGGGGCGTCGGGATCCAGGCGCAGGTAGGTCTCGAGATCGACGAGCGCCTTGGTCGCGAGTCCCATTTTCGCAAGGATGGTTCCGCGCTCGCGGATCTCCGAGTGGTCCTCGGGCTCGAGGATGAGGATCCGCTCGACCGCGGCGAGCGCGCGCGGCAGGTCCGTGGCGCGCGCGTAGGCGCCCTTCAGGTTGCGCAGGATGCGGACGAGGATCTCGAGCCTGGTCGCGGAGCGAAGGTGCTCGGCGCGCAGGGTCATCGCGCCTCCCGAGGCGCGCGAGACGATCTCGCGGCAGTCGTCGAGAGTGAGGCGCGCTCCGCCGCGGTAGGCGTCGAAGATCGTCTCGCCCTTGGCGGTGTAGCGCAGCACGAAATGGCCCGGAAGGCCGACGCCCGTGAGCGGGAGGCGCAGGCGTCGCCCCACCTCCATGCCGATCAGGCAGAGGGTGATCGGAATGCCCAGGCGCCGGTCGAGCACCTCGTTCAGGTAGGAATTCCTCGGATCGTAGTAGTTGTCTTCGTTCCCGCGAAAACCCTCGTCGACGTAGAGGAAGCGCACGAGCGCGGCGGCGGCCTCCTCCGGGGGGAGGCCCTGGGTCACGGACGCGGCGCGCGCCGCGAGATCGTCGAGCTTCGCGAGATAGGGCCGGATCTCGAGCTCCGGGTATTCCTCCTGCGCGATGAGGAGAGCCGCCTGCGCGAGGTCGACCCGTCCGTCGGACGAGCGCGACAGCTCGGCGAGAATGCGGCGTGATGGATTCATCGACATTTTCTGTTTCGGCTCCGGGCGACAATATACACTCAGCCATGAGGCCTTACCACGGAAGTCGGAAACGAATGCGGATGGGTCGCCGGGGCGTCCTGACGCGTCCTGCGGGGCGCCCGCCGGGGGTTTTTCGGACGTGAGCGCGCAGGTCCGGACGGGGGAGGCGCTGCGGCGCGACCCGCGGTTCCTGGAGTTCGTCGCGCGCTTCAACGCGGGCCGCTTCTTCGCCGCGCACGAGGTGCTCGAGGAGCTCTGGCTCGAGGTGACGGGGGAGGAGCGCGACTTCCTCCAGGGGTTGGTCCAGGTCGCGGTTGCGCTCGAGCACCGGGCGCGCGGCAACGGCGCGGGGGCCGCGAAGGTGCTGGCCCGCGCCCGCCGTCGTCTGCGAGGATACGGCGCGCGCCATGCGGGCGTGCCGCTGGAGGCGATCCTCGCGGGGGCCGAGGCCTGTCTCGCGGGAACGCAGAAGGATCCGCCGCGCTTCCCGCCGCGCGCGCGAGGCAGGACGCCCCAGAAAGCGACGGGAGCGAAGAAAGCGGTGAAGCGATGAAGGCGGCAAGGGCGATGAAGGCCAAGAAGGCCAAGAAGGCGACGAAGGTGAAGGAAACGGTGCGGGCGGCGAGGCCGTCGAAGCCAGCGAAGCCTGGAAAGAAGCCGGGAAAGAATCTGGAGAAGGTCCGGAAGGCGGCGACGACGATGCGCGCGGCGAAGCCCGCGCGCGCGAAGGCGTCGAAGGGCGTCACGCGGGCCGGCGTGAAGCCGCGGCGGCAGGAGCCGCTCGAAGTCCGCCGCGCGAGGGCGCTCGCGATCCTCGAGGGTCTGAGGCGGCTCTATCCCGACGCGCGCTGCGAGCTCGCGCACGGCAGCGCCCTCGAGCTCCTCGTCGCGACGATCCTCTCGGCCCAGTGCACCGACGTGCGCGTGAACATGACGACGCCCGCGCTCTTCGCGCGCTTTCGCACCGCCGCCGATTACGCCGCGGCCCGCCTCGAGGAGGTCGGCGAGATCGTCCGTTCGACGGGCTTCTACAGGAACAAGGCGAAGTCGATCGTCTCTCTCGGCAAGGCGCTGATCGAGCGGCACGCCGGCGAGGTCCCCGCGGCGATGGAAGCGCTCGTGACGCTCCCCGGTGTCGGGCGCAAGACGGCGAACGTGCTTCTCGCGGAGTGGTTCGGAAAGCCCGGGATCGCGGTCGACACGCACGTGATCCGCCTGACCGGACCCGTCTGGCGGCTCACGAACGAGACCGACCCCGTGAAGATCGAGTTCGCGCTCTACGAGCTCATTCCGGAGAAGGACCGGGCGTTCTTCGGGATCGCGACGATCTTCCACGGCCGGCGGATCTGCACGGCGCGACGCCCCGACTGCGCCGGGTGCGCCTTGAACGCCGTCTGCCCGACCGCGTTTGCGTGGGGGGGCGTCCGTCCGGCCGTGTAGGTCCGCCCGGCGAGATCGTCGCGACGGCTGGCACGGATGCTCCGGCTATGGTAAAAGCGAGGCCATGCTCAAGACGGGATTGATCCTCCTGCTGCTCGCCTCGGTCTCGCTGCCGGCCTCCTTCGCCGGCGAGGTCATCATCTCCGCGGACGACACCAGCATCCCCAAGGACTTCTCCTGCGGGGAGGCGAAGAAGCTCCTGGCGGGGCGCTACGGCCTGGAGGCGGTGTACGAGCCCTCCCCGACGGCTCACAGCGTCCTCAGGGTCACCAAGGGCGGGAAGGTCCTCTGCAGCGTCGAGGGATCGGGGACCAACCTGCACGACAAGATGTCCACCTCCAAGGTGCGCCTGTTCACCCGGCTCGACTCCGAGCGCAAGGCGTTCGAGATCGTGGTCATCACTCCGACGGAGATGCGCGGCAAGGTCCGCAACCAGGTCTTCTACCTGCCCCTCAGCGAGCCGCTCACGGACACGGGGAAGGCCAAGTAGCGCCGTTTCCGCCCCTCGTGCTCCTTCGAGCGGCGCCCCCTGTCAGGCTATCTTCCGGGCGCTCGATCTGCGAGAATGCCGCCGTACATGTCCAAATCCATGCTCATCAACGTGATCCTGGAGGAAGAGTCCAGGGTCGCGATCGTCGACAACGGGGTCCTCGACTTCTTCGAGATCGAGACCCTCACCAAGGAAACCCTCAAAGGGAACATCTACAAGGGCGTCGTCGAGAACGTCAATAGCTCGCTCGACGCGGCCTTCGTGGACTGCGGCTGGGAGCGTCCGGGCTTCCTGCCCCTGGACGAGGTCAACTTCCGCGTCCTGCCCGTTCTCAAGACGCGCAAGGGCGGGTCGAAGATCCAGGAGCACGTGCATCCCGGCATGGAGGTCCTGGTCCAGGTCATCCGGGACCGCATCGGGACGAAGCCGCCCAGCGTGACGACCTACTACTCGCTCCCGGGACGCTACCTGGTGCTGACGCCGTACGCGGACAGCAGCGGGGTGTCGCGCCGGATCGAGGACGAAGAGCGCCGCAGCAAGCTCAAGAAGATCGTGGACGAGCTGCGTCCTCCGGAAAAGTACGGATTCATCGTGCGCACCGCGGGGCTCGATCAGGACCGCAAGGAGCTCGCCCGCGACATGGGCTACCTGCTGCGCCTGTGGGAGACCATCGAGCTGGCCGCAGGGGGGGCGCGGGCGCCGTCTCTGATCTATCGCGAGCAGGGTCTCGCCCTGCGGACGATCCGCGACCACCTGCTCGACGACGTCGAGGAAGTCCTCATCGACGACGAGGAGGTGCACGAAAAGGCGCTCCGCTTCATCCGCGCCGTGGCCCCGCATCAGGAGCCGCGCATCAAGCTCTACACGGGCGACAAGCCGCTCTTCACGCGCTTCAATCTCGAAGAGCAGATCGAGACGATCTACAAGCGCCGGGTCCCCCTGAAATCGGGCGGCGAGATCGTCATCGAGGGGACCGAGGGGATGACCGCCATCGACGTGAACTCGTCGCGCAGCCGCGAGTCGAGCGTCGAGGAGCTGGCCCTTCGCACCAATCTCGAGGCGGCGACGGAGTGCGCGCGGCAGCTTCGCCTGCGCGACATCGGCGGTCTCATCGTCATCGACTTCATCGACATGGAGAAGCCCAAGCACCTGCGGGCGGTCGAGAAGGCGCTGGCGGACGCGATGCGTCCGGACAAGGCCAAATACGACGCGACGAAGATCAGCAAGCTCGGGATGATGGAGATCTCCCGGCAGCGGCTCAAGGCCGCCAAGTCGACCGCGACGTACATCACCTGCGCCGGCTGCGACGGGGCGGGCTCGGTCAAGACGACGGAGGCGGCGGCGCTCTCGGCGCTGCGCAAGATCCAGACGCGCGTCGTGCGAGGGGACATCGGCGCGCTCAGCGCGACGGTCCCCACGGACGTCGCTCTCTACCTGCTCAACCAGCAGCGGGACGAGCTTCTCGCGCTCGAGCGGCGCTACGACGTGCGCGTCGCGGTGACGCCGCGGCCGGACTTCCCCAAGGAGCGCTGCGAGCTCGAATTCACCCCGCGCGAGGGGCCCGCGCCCGCGGTGACGCGCGAGGCCCAGAGGCGGCGGCTCGAGGCGCACGAGGACCACCGCGGCGCGTCGCGGCGCTCGCCCGCGGTAGGAGACGATGCGTCGTTCGGCGGGACGCCCGCGGCCGAGTCGGCGACGGCGAGCATCGGCACGGGGTCCGGCGCGAGCGCACCGGCGGGCGCGCCCAAGGCCGCGGAGACGGGGGCGCCCCACGCCGCCGAGACGGCCGCGCCCCAAGCCGCGGAGACGACCGGGACCCACGCCGCCGAGACGGCCGCGACCCAAGCCGCAGGTCACCCTGCTGAAACCGCCTCAGGCCTCGCCGCACGGACGGCTTCCGGTCGTCCCGCGCCGGGCGCCTCGAGCCCGGACGCGGAGACCTTCGCGAGCGAGCCTCCCGTCCCTTCCGCCGAGCCGTCCGCCCATCCCCAGGCTCCGCTCGGAGGCACATCGGCGTGGCCCGCCCTGGAGGCCGCGCCCCCGGAGCCCGAGACACACCGCGAAGAGCGCGCGGAGCCGCTCCGCCCCGTATCGCCCTATTCGGAGGCCTTCGCCGAGGGCGAGGACGAGGATCGCGAACCCGTCACGCGCTCTGCCGAGGATGCAGGCGAGCAGGCGACCGAGCGACCCGACGCCGCCGCGAATGGCGGTGAAGGCGCCGTCGCGGCCGAAGCCTTCGGCTTCGACGACAAGGGCCTTCCCCTGACCGCGGCCGAGGCCGCCGCTCACAAGCGGCGCAGGCGGCGCGGCGGACGCGGGAGAAAGAAGCACGTTGCGGGAGAGCCCGCCGACACCCTGTCTCCTTCGCGGCCCCCGTCCGCGCCCGATCGCGAAGAGCATGCGGGGGTGATCGTGTGGGAGGACTCGCCGGACGGACCCGAGGAGATCGCGGCATCGGCCCCGGGCCTCCACGGTTCCGGGCCGGGCGGTGATGATTCCGCGGAGCTGGGACCGGACGGCCAGCCCGGCGCCAAGAAGAGGCGGCGCCGCCGCGGCGGGCGCGGACGCGGGAAAGGCGCCGGTGCCGACGCCCCCGTCCGAGTCGCCGCCGAGGGGGGGCGCATCTCGAAGAACGGCCCGGATGCCGCCGAGCGTCCCGCGGGCCCCAAGCCTCCCCGTGCGGGCGAGCACGACGCCGATGCGCACAAGAAACGGCGTCGCCGCCGCGGGGGCAAGAAGCTCGAGACCGCTCACGAGGCCGCAGCCGCCCGGCCCTCCGAGCGCGCGGACCGCGGAGAGACCGTGGGCGCGCGCGCGCCCGCTCCCGTATCCGCGGGCGATGAGGACGTTCCCGGCGGCTGGTGGAGCCGCCTGCGCGGCCCCAAGAAGCGCGGCGATCGGGAAGACTGAGCCCGGCATGCGCGCGCGCCGAGGACGGCCCGCTGCGCGCCAGGCACCCGCAGCTCCGTGCCCTCTAACTAGCCTTCTCTCGCGGGGGTGATGTTCGACGCCACCAGCGCGCGGGGCTGCGCCACGAGCGTATAGAACGCCTCACGCTCGCGGATCTCGCTGCCATAGCGGTCGCTGAAGGGCTCGTTCGCCACCATGCGGCGCCCGATCTCGGTGGGCCCGACATGGTAGGCGGCCAGAGCCGTCCGCAGATCACCGAAGCGGTCGATCAGCAGCCGCAGGTAGCCCGTTCCGAGCTGGACGTTCGTCTCGGGATCGAACAGCCCCAACCCGGTCGGAGGATTGAGCCCCTCCATGGACGCGAAGTGGCGGGCCGTGTCGAGCTGGATCTGCATGAGGCCGATGGCGCCGTCCGGCGACATCGCGGTCTTTCGGAACCGGCTCTCCGTGTGGATGACGGAGAAGATGAGCGAGGGAGGGAGGCGGTACTGAAGCGAGGCCTTTTCGGCGCAGGTGGCGATCCGCAGGAGCTCCGCCCTGTCGACCGCTTTCCCTTCGGCCGCCAGAAGCTGCGCCGTGCGGTCCACCATCCGGCGCATGGCCAGCTCGCGGGGCATGGGTCCCGCCGTCGTCGAGGTCGGGCTCAAGAGGACCGAGTCCATCACCCCGGCCAGGGCATGATCGACCGATCCCAGGAAGCCCGCGGAATAGAGCGGGAGGATCACCAGCAGGCACATGAAGATGAACGACGGTACTCGTCCTTTCATGGTCATGCCGGATGATTTCGCAACCCCTGTGCCGCCCCGGGTCATTGCCACCCCCTTGCGGTTAACCTCTCCAAACCAAGCACTTGCTCCCCTCGCGAGCCGTGGCAGGAAAGCCACGGCCGGAGGCCGGCCGGTAGTTTCGACCTGTAAAGCTCGGTAACAGGTACTCAACCCCAGTTCCGGAGTCCTGTCAAGGCAGGCCGCGTGCCACCCCTGGAGGGCATCGCGTTTCCCCCATGAAATCAGGCGGGATCGGGCTTGATGAGGCGATCGCGCCCCTCCCCTTCTCCCCTCCAGGGCCGCGGTGTAGCTTCCTCGGGAACAGGGGATCCGGATCCCAGGAAGAGACTCTCTCCCCCGGATCCCCGCGGATCAGGGAGCCGGCATGGGGCCGCGCTCCCCACGATCACGGACCCGGCGGGATCTCTCACCCCAGGGCAACCCGCCGGGTCTCCCTTTCAGCACAGGTTTCGGCCGAAAAAGCGAACATAGAGCGATCATGGTGTAACATGAATCGCGTCCGGCACGAGGCGAAATCGCGCTTCGAGCGTCTCTTGAAGTCGGGTTGCAAGTGGCAGAAAGCTCTATACTTAGTGCATAATGGTGACCTAACATACTAAATCTTGGGTTTTGGTTCTTGACACGGAAACGACACAGTCATATTCTCGCGCCCGCTCCGGTGGGGGAAAGCCGGGCACCAGAGCAGCGCCCTAGAGTCGGTACCAAGAACCAACCTTCGCAACACTCAATAGTCGAGGATCGAGCGATGCTGAACCAGGAACCACGCCCCGCGGGTTCGTCCGACAACGCGTCTTCGCACATCTCCTCGAAGCCCGCTAACGGCGTCCGCAAGAGCGCCGAAGCGGGAGCCTCCACCGGGCTCAAGGTCGAGCGCCGGAACACCACCGTGGGAGTGCATCCTTTCGACGAGATCGAATGGGAGATGCGCTCGGCCGCCATCGCCAACGAGCGGGGCCAGGTCGTCTTCGAACAGACCGACGTCGAGGTCCCGAAGTACTGGTCGCAGATGGCCACGAACATCGTGGTCTCCAAGTACTTCCGGGGGACGATCGGAACCCCGGAGCGCGAGCACTCGGTCAAGCAGCTCATCGGCCGCGTGGCCGGTACGCTGGGCCGCTGGGGGCGCGAGAAGGGCTACTTCTCCTCGGACGAGGACGCCCAGGCGTTCGAGCACGAGCTGACGCACCTGCTCCTCCATCAGAAGGTATCGTTCAACAGCCCCGTCTGGTTCAACGTGGGCATCGAGCCGCACCCGCAGGGGTCGGCCTGCTTCATCAACTCGGTCAAGGACACGATGCAGTCGATCCTCGAGCTCGCGAAGACCGAGGGGATGCTCTTCAAGTACGGCTCCGGCACGGGATCGAACCTCTCGACGATCCGCTCGTCGAGGGAGCTGCTCGCGGGCGGCGGCACGGCCTCGGGCCCGGTGTCATTCATGAAGGGCTACGACGCCTTCGCGGGCGTCATCAAGTCGGGCGGCAAGACGCGGCGCGCCGCCAAGATGGTCATCCTCAACGTCTCGCATCCGGACATCATGGAGTTCATCTGGTGCAAGGCGAGCGAGGAGAAGAAGGCCCACGCGCTGATCGACGCGGGCTACGACTCCAGCTTCAACAAGCAGGGGGGAGCCTACGACTCCGTCTTCTTCCAGAACGCGAACCACTCGGTGCGCGTCGAGGACGAGTTCATGCGCGCGGTCGTCGAGGACCGCGAGTGGTCCACCCGGGCGGTGACCGACGGGCGTCCCATGCAGACCCTCAAGGCGCGCGAGGTCATGCGCGCCATCGCCGAGGCCACGTGGCAGTGCGGCGATCCCGGCATGCAGTTCGACTCGACGATCAACGACTGGCACACCTGCCCGAACACGGGGCGCATCAACGCGTCGAATCCGTGCAGCGAGTACATGTTCCTGGACGACACCGCCTGTAACCTGGCGAGCCTCAACCTCATGAAGTTCCGCCGCCCGGACGGGGACTTCGACACCGAGGCCTTCCAGCACGCGGTGCGGATCACGATCCTCGGGCAGGAGATCATCGTCGACAACGCGTCGTACCCGACGCCGGCGATCGGGAAGAACTCGCACGAGTTCCGTCCGCTGGGGCTGGGCTACGCGAACCTCGGCGCGCTCCTCATGTCGCGCGGCGTGGCGTACGATTCCGACAGCGGTCGCGCGACGGCCGGGGCGATCACCGCCCTCATGTGCGGCGAGGCGTACGCGGAGTCCGCGCGCGTGGCGAGCGCCATGGGGCCGTTCACGGGCTACAAGGAAAACGAGCAGCCGTTCCTGCGCGTCATGGAGAAGCACCGCGCGGCGGCGGACCTCATCCCGGACGATCTCGTCCAGTCCGATCTGCTCTCGGCCGCGCGCGGCGCGTGGGCCGAGGCGGTCGAGATGGGCCGGATGTACGGCTACAAGAACGCGCAGGCGACCGTCCTCGCGCCGACCGGCACGATCGCGTTCATGATGGACTGCGACACGACGGGGATCGAGCCCGACATCTCGCTCGTCAAGTACAAGAAGCTCGTCGGCGGCGGGATGCTCAAGATCGTGAACAACACGGTCCCGCTCTCGCTCAAGCGGC
>Ga0207644_10003310_pt1 | contig 10409 bp, 8 predicted proteins | sample KBSS73metaG_FD_184326 | JGI IMG/M metagenome (GOLD analysis project Ga0207644, IMG submission 184326) | Switchgrass rhizosphere microbial communities from Kellogg Biological Station, Michigan, USA - KBS S7-3 metaG (SPAdes) (version 2) | ecosystem: Host-associated > Plants > Roots > Rhizosphere >... | reverse complement strand
GGTTCCTGAGCTCGATCGACCGGAGCACGCAGCCCTTCGCGGCCGGGACCGTCCCCGGCGTCTGCGGTCCGTAAGCGACTCCCTCGTTCGACGATTGCCACCGGGTCCCGGCGAGGATCCGGTGGCGATCGTCGTTTGAATCACCGGTCGGTCCCGGAACCATCAGCCGGAACCCGTCAGTTGTTCCGGAAGATCCGCATCAGCGGCCGGCCGCCCGTCTCCAGATAGAACCCGAAGGGGAAGGTGACCGAGCCGTTGTTGCCCATCAGGCCGGGTGGCGGGTTGGGGAAGGGCTGGGCGCGGCGGAAGGCGACGATGGCCGCCTCGTCGAGGAAATCCACCCCGCTCGGGCGCTGGACCTGGATGTCCTTCACCAGCCCGTCGCTCCCGAGCGTCACGTTGAGGATCGTGTACCGGTCGCGGCCGCCGTAGATCTCCCCGGTGGGGTCGCGCTGCCGGAGCGGCTCGTTGGGGTCCCAGTTGCGTCCCACGGCCTGCTTCACGCGGTTGAAGAAGGTCGCGTACTTCCATTCCCGGGTGTTGAGGAACGTGCCCTCGCCCTGGTCGACGTCGAGGTGGTCGTTGGGCGCGGCCCCGATGATCTTGTCCAGCGCCGCGCTGCTCGGCATCAGCTGCGAGAGGGTGGGGAGCCCGGCCTTCCCGGCGCTGCCCTGGTCCCCCTCCTCACCGGGACGGCCTGGGTCGACCCGGAGCCGGTCGGAGTTGCCCTGCAGCGGTGCGCTCTCGCCCTGGTTCCGCACGCTCGCCCCGGGCCCCTTGCTGGTCTGCTCCTTGAGGGCGATCCGGTCGCGCTGCTTCAGGGTGGGCACGTCGAACACCGGCCGCTGCCCGCCGCCCTTCTGGGCCGGGCGCTGGTCCTGTCCCGTCCCGCCGTTGCCCTGGACGACGATCTGCGAGGCGGCGTCCTTTCCGGTGGTGTTCCGCTCCTCGGTCGCGGTCTGCCGCGGCATCGCGTTCCGGTAGAACGGCGTCTGGTCCTTGGCCTTCGACTCCTTGTCGACCCGGTTGTTCTTCTCGGCCAGAAACTTGGCGTCGGGCGACTCCTGCTCGTTGCCCGGCGCCACGTCGACCACCTGACCCTTGGGGTTCTTCTCGTCCTTGGGCTCGGGCTTCTTGGCCGCCTCGGCGCGGCGCTGGGGCTCGGGACGCTCCTGCTCCCGGATCTGGCCGCGGTTCTTGGCCCAGGCGCGGGGGTCGAGGTTCCGGAGGGTCACCGCCTGGGGCTTGGGCCGGATCCGGTCTCCGCCCGGCCACTTCACCGAGACGAAGTTCATCAGGAGCAGGAGCCCCAGCACGCTGGCGTGGAACAGCAGCGCCAGGAGCGTGGCGACGAGCGCGGTCGCAGCCGGACGGCGGCGTCGGCGGCGGTGGATGGCTCCGGACGGGCTCACGTGGTCCTACATAACCCCGGAAAGGGACTCCTGTTCCACCCAGGGTGGCACCCTGCTGTCCCGTGGCCAAGGGGCCCCGGGTCGGGTCCTACTCGTAAATACGCACGACCTCTGCGCCATTGAAATAGTGCCGGAGGATCGCCCTGTAGTCCTGTCCGCTTTCCGCGCGGCCGATCGCCCCTGTCTGACAGAGGCCCACGCCGTGCCCCCACCCACCCCCGCGGAAGACGAACGCCACGGGGTTGCCCCGGCCGTCCCGTTCCTCCGTCACGACGAAGAGCGCGCTGTTGAGCATCCCGAACTGCCGCCGGATGGTCAGCTCTCCGCGCAGCTCGGTGGCGCCGCGGGTCCCGGAGACGAGCAGCAGCCGCACCCGACCCGACGCGCCCCGCTCGAGAGGCTGGAGGTGGCGGACCGACCCGACCTTCAGCGAATCGACCAGCGCGTCCAGCTGCTGCGCGGTGAACCGCTTCTCCCATCGGTACTTCGTGGGCTGCGCGAAGCGTCCCCGCCGGCACGCTGCCGGAATGTCGAAGGCGAGGAACTTCTCCGGGGCTCGCCGCGGGTCGGGCAGCCCGGGCACGGCCTCCAGCACGTCGGGCCGGCCGCGCAGGCTGGGGTCTGGCACGCCGCCCCAGACGGCGTCGTTGTCCTCGGTGTGGCCGCCGCACACCGCGCTGTAGACCGAGTCCACCAGCCGTCCCTCGGTGGAGAAGAGGGCGAGGCCCCGTGTCGCTTCCACCGCGGCGTTGGTGGCCGGCGTCTCGCCGCTGCGGCCCCGGTACACCGCGCAGTGCTGCTCGGAGCAGAGCAGGTAGGGGTCGGCGAGGTGCCGCGTGCCGACCTTCGCGAGTACCTCTCCGCGCGCGGTGACCGCCTGTGCCCTCAGCGCCTCGGCCGGGGCCGCGGCGAAGATCTCCGAGGGCACGAGCCCGCGGAGCAGGTCCTCGAGCGACACGGTGTTCACCACCGCGATGGTGCCCGAGGCGTCGGCGGCGAAGGACAACCCTCCCCGGTAGTCGCGGGTCTCGAAGCCGTGGTTCGGGTAGCCCACCGCGAACTCCACCGACCGGACCTCGAAGCCCTCCCCGCCGGGGGTCTCCGCCCGGATGGGCCCCTCGCTGGTGCCGAGCGGCGTGCCGTCCGCCATGTCCAGGCGGAGCCGCACCGACGCCGCGGTCTGCACCTCCTCGGCGAGCGTGGTGCGCGCGCCCCAGCCGCGGACCAGCTCCGCCTGCCGGTCGGCGGCCTCGGCCCCGGTGAGCGCCGGCTCGAGGAGCACCAGCACCTTCCGGTTGTCGAGGATCTTCCCGACGATGCCGTAGACCTGACCGAGCTGCTCCAGCCGCACCTGGAACCCGCGGGCCTCCCAGGTCGCGCGCTCGGCGGCGATGCCATCCTTGTCCGCCCACGCGAGCTCGGTGACCTGGACGCGGAAGCGGCGGTCCGCGGGGGTGCCCCCGAGCCAGCGCACGACGAGCGGCGTCCCGCCCGGAGCCTCGACCATCTTCTCCGGCTCGCCCTGCAGGAAGAGCCGCACCCGGCCGCCGGGGACGAAGGTCACCTCGCGCCGGTTCTCCATCAGGCGGACTGGCACGGTGGGCTCGCCCGCCCGGACGTCGAGCCGTCGAGCCGAGGGCGGCGGCGGCACGTCGAGAGGCGGCGGCGGCACGTCGAGCGGCGAGGGGCCCGCAACCGGAGGCTCGGGCGCGGGGGCGACCGTCACCTCCGGAGGGGGTAGAGGGGGCGGAGCCGGACGCGGCGTCGCGCACCCGGCGAGGGCGAGGGCGAGGAGCCACGCCCTGCCCACACCTGTCCCGGTGGGTTGAGTCACGTCAGGGAGAGGCGCCACCCGGATTCGAACCGGGGAATGAGGGTTTTGCAGACCCTTGCCTTACCACTTGGCGATGGCGCCGGAGCGATCGCGGGTTTGTAGTGCAAAATGCACCCATGGCCAAGCTTCGCGCCCTGCTCGTGGGCGCCACCGGCATCGCCGGCCAGCAGTTCGTCTCGGCGCTTCGAGATCATCCCTGGTTCGAGATCGGCGCCATCGCTGCCTCGCCCCGCAACGCCGGCAAGCGCTACGACGAGGCGGTGGCCGGCGCCTGGTTCCTCCCCGAGGCCATCCCCGCAGAGGTGGCCGCGATGCGCCTCCAGGATCCGGGCGCGCCGGCGCGCGGCGTGGATCTGGTCTTCTCGGCCGTCGAGTCGGACGTGGCGCGAGAGCTCGAGCCGCGACTCGCCGCCGAGCTCCCGGTGGTGAGCGCCGCCAGCACCTTCCGGATGGAGGCGGACGTCCCGCTCCTCATCCCGCCGGTGAACGCCCCGCACGCCGGGCTCGTGGCCGCGCAGCGGGCGCGGGGCTGGCGCGGGTGGGTGGCGCCCATCCCGAACTGCACGGCCACCGGGCTGGCGGTGGTTCTCGCGCCCCTCGCCGAGCGCTTCGGTGTCCGCTCGGCGATCATGACCTCGCTCCAGGCGGTCTCGGGGGCGGGGCGCTCGCCCGGCGTGTCCGCGCTCGACGTCCTCGACAACGTCGTCCCCTACATCGCCAAGGAGGAGGGCAAGGTCGAGGCGGAGACACGGAAGATCCTCGGGCGGTGGGGCTCCGGCACGGCTGCGGTCGAGCCCGCTCCGGTCAAGCTCTCCGCCACCTGCACGCGCGTTGCCGTCCAGGACGGGCACACCGAGACGGTCTCGATCGGGCTCGGCCGCCGGGCGAGCCTCGACGAGGTGCGGGACGCGCTCCGTTCCTGGGAGGGGAGCCCGGAGGCGCGGGACCTCCCCTCGTCGGCGCCGCGGTGGATCGAGGTGCTCGAGGCGCCCGATCGCCCTCAGCCCCGTCTCGACCGGGAGACGCACGGCGGCATGGCGACCGTCGTGGGTCGGCTCCGCGAGGACGGCGTCCTGGAGAACGGCGTCAAGCTGGTGCTGGTCTCGCACAACACCAAGATGGGCGCGGCGAAGGGCGCGGTGCTCGTCGCCGAGCTGATGCGAGCGAGAGGTTTCCTCGCACGCTGAGCTCGGGCCGCCTCCACTCCCTGCTTGCCCCGAGGGAGCGGATGCGCTCAGTTTCGGCTGCGCGCTCCCCGGCGAGGCGAGCGCTTCACACGCGGAGGAGATTCGCCGCCATGGCGTACATCGTTGCCGACGGATGCGTGAAGTGTAAGTACACCGACTGCGTGGAGGTCTGCCCCGTCAACTGCTTCTACGAGGGCGAGAGCATGCTGGTCATCCACCCGGACGAGTGCATCGACTGTGGGGCCTGCGAGCCGGTGTGTCCGACCAAGGCGATCTTCCCGGAGTCCGACCTCCCCGAGAAGTGGGCCGAGTACAAGGAGATCAACGCCACCTATTCCAAGACGTGGCCGAACATCTCCGAGAAGAAGGACCCGCTTCCCGAGGCGGAAGAGTTCAAGGAGAAGGAGAACAAGCGTCCGCTCCTGAAGCTCTGACGTCGAGGCTGCGGACGGAGAGCCCGCGAGCCTCGAGCGCCTGACGCAAGTCTCGAAGCTCGCTCGCCGGCGGGGGCCGGGCCGACGAGAGTCGGAGCGCGACCGCGCCCCGCGCGACGCGCTGGACCTCGAGCCGGGCGGGAGTGCTGCCCCCCAGCGTGAGCGCCAGGGAAGGACGGCCGCTCCGCACGAAGCGCTCGATCCGCTCCACCAGCGCGAGCGCCCGTTCCACCCGCCCTCCGCTCGCGGGAACGGCTGCGCTCACGCCCGGCATCGGGCGAGCCTGGACTCCCGTGCCCACGAGGGCCCCGTCGCCCCTTCGTGGAGCGAACGCGTCCGCAGCGGCCGGCCGGACAGCCACGCCGTGCTCGGTCCGCACGGCCTCCTCGGTCCGGAGCGCCGCGCGGAGGAGGTCCACGGTTCGCGCCTCGAGGCGGCCCGTCGCCTGCGCGCTGGCCGTCCGCCCGTCGTCCAGACGCTGTCGCGCCGCGCGGTCCATTTCCAATCGCGCCACTCCGCGCCGCTCGCCCGGGCTGCGGTCTGCTCGCAGTTCGTCGTGCAGCGGACGTCCCGGCGTGGCCGTCCTCGGCTGGCGCGTGGGGCGGGCGGTTTCCGGGTGGGGCGTCCGGCGCGTGCGCGGAGCGTCTCCTCGAACCGCTTGCGGAGCGCGGCGGGCTGCGGGTCGCCTCGCGGCGAATCGACACGGTCGGGCTGCATGAGCCTTGCGTGGAAACAAGGTCCGTGCCGGCCGCTCGCGCTCCGAACGGCGACGACCGGCCGTCCTTCGCGTGGGACGACCGTCCGGACGGTCGGGCTCTCGGCCAACGCGCGGTGTGCGCGTCATCGAGCGCGCGGGTGGTGCGCAGGTCATTTCGCACCGGCGCGTCGCGGACCCGGGCGTTAAGACGACAGCCGGATGCGGTAGGTTGCGGACCCCGAATGACGGCCTCCGAGGACATCAAGCTCGTCATCTCGCAGATCAAGAACGAGGCGGAGCTCTTCCAGGCGCTGGCGATCCGCGAGGTCGTCTTCATCGAGGAGCAGCACGTCCCCGAGACGATCGAGCGCGACACCGAGGACGCACGGGCCTACCACCTGCTCGTGTTCGCCGAGGGTCACGCGATCGGCACCGGTCGACTGGTGGTGCTCCCGTCGGCTCCGAAGGGCGAGAAGGGCACCTGGGGACAGATCGGCCGGATGGCGGTTCTCCAGTCGCACCGCAAGCACGGAGTCGGAAACCTTCTCCTTGGCGAGCTGGAGGGGGAGGCGCGGCGCCGCGGACTGACCGGCGTCCTCGTGCACTCGCAGCTCTACGCGCTCGGCTTCTACGAGCGCCACGGCTATCGGACGGTCGGAGCCGTCTTCATGGAAGCCGGCATCGAGCATGTCGAGGCGCACAAGCGCCTCGACAGGAGCTAGCCGACCGCGCGCGCGCCGCCGCGGGTGACCTGCGGCGTCTCCAGCATCTGCTCGAGGAAGCGTGACAGCTGCAGCGCGCGCTCCACGCTGCGGGAGCGGAGGAGCCTGGCCCGCTCGCGGTAGCCGTCGCGCGCGCGTGCGAGCTGATCCGACGGCGCCTCGAGATCGAGCATCTCCCGGATGCGGTGGAGCATCTCCGACGTGTCCGGCACGTACAGACCGAGGCGCTGTCCGTCGATGTAGCCCACGTGAGCGCGCTCGCTGCCGGGAATGAAGTGGAAGAGGAGCAGAGGTCCGAGACCCACCTCGAGCAGCTCCTGGAGCGTGGCGGGCGCGAGACTGCCGAGGACCGGCACCTGGGCCAGGCCCATGAGCGCGGCGAGGATCTCGGGCGCCACGAAGCCGAACACGTGCAGCCCGGCGGCAGGCCGCGCGCGGAGCCGCGCCTCGAAGGCGCGATCCCGGCCGGCGACGACCACCACATTGACCGCCTCCCGCAGCTCCGCGTCGGCAAGGACGGCCTCGAGCACCGGCTCGGTCTTGACCGTCCACGCCGAGCCACCGAGGAAGAGCAGGGTGGGGCGCGAGAGATCGAAGCGGGCGAAGTCGAGCTCCGCGGCCACGACCTCGGCCTTGAACGCGGCCCGCGCCGTGTCCTGCCCCTCGGCGCGGAGCCGTGCTCCCACCCGGACGAAGGGCTCGCGGGTGAGGAACCCCGAGAGGTGCAGCCGATCGTCCGGCACGCCGAGCGAGCGGTAGTGCTCGAGGGTGCTCTCCTCCATGACGATCAGCGCATCGGAGCGGAGCGCCGGCAACGGCGGGTGGTAGCCGGTGGCCGGAACGCCGTAGTCGGGAACCGCGAGGACGAGGGGCGTGGTGAGTCCCAGCTCGCGGCGGACCTGTGCGAAGGTCATCGACTGCACCGGGTGGGTGCTGAGCAGCAGGTCGACGGACTCGCGCCGCAGGAGGGCCAGCGCCTCGGTGCGCAGCTGCGGGCTGAGCGCCATCGCCGTCCTCACCGCCCAGGGCTGCCCGCTCAGCTCGACGATCTTCCCCTGGAACCGCGGAAGGAAGCGCACGCACACCGAGTAGAACCAGTCGATGAAAGTGTCCGCGGAGGTCCACACCAGTGGGCCAAGCCGCTCCTGCTCGGGGTCGACGCGGGCCAGCGCCGCGGCGAAGGAGTCGCGCAGTGCGTGGTGACCGCCCCCGGCGTTGAGCGAGGCGAGGAGGACGCGGCGGGTCATCGGGGGGTCCAGGTGCAAGCGGGCACTAACATTCCGAGCCGCAGCTCGCCAGTTCCGCGAGCGTCAGGTCTCGCGACCCCGCTATCCGCGCCGCGGCGCGGGGGGTGAGGCATGGAGCGGGTCCTCCGGCCAGGCGTGCCGGGGGTACCGCCGCCCCAGCTCGCGGCGAAGGGAAGGGTAGTGCCGGCTCCAGAACCCCGCGAGGTCCCGGGTCACCTGCACCGCCCGCTGGTTGGGAGCGAGGAGATGCAGCACCAGGGGCACCCGGCCGCGGGCGAGCGCGGGTCCTTCGCGCATTCCGAAGAAATCCTGGAGTCGCGAGGAGATCCACGGCGGCTGCCCGGACACGTAGTGCACCGGCACCAAGCGGCCTCCCGGGAGCGTCACGCGTTCGGGCAGCTCGCGGGCGAGGAGTCGCGCCGACTCCGGCGAGAGCGAGCCGAGCAGCTCCGCCGCCGGATCTGCCTCGCGCACCTCGGCGAGGCTCCTTCGTCCGCGCGCGAGCACCGCGGCGAGGCCGGCATCGTCCAGCACGGGCCAGTGCGCGTCCGGGAAGATCGACCGCGCGAGCTCCAGCCGCGCACGCAGCGCGTCCAGCCGGTCGGTGTCGACGGCGCCGGCGAGGCCGCGCGAGCGGAGCGCGTCGGCGAGGAGGGCCTCGACCTGCTCGGAGGGCTCGGCGGGGATGCGCCGCTCCTCCAGGCTCACCGCGCCGTAGGCGAGCCGGGTGAGCCGCTCCACACGGCCAGAGTCCTCGGAGAACACCAGCCGGTCCTCGTCGGTGATCCGGTCGGGGAAGAGCTCGAGGAGCCACTCGGGCTCGATCGCGCTCGCGAGGCGGACGCGGACCTCCGGGCCACGGGGGCCGGTGCGCTGTTCGGCGTCGAGAGCGAGCAGGAGCATCGGCTCCTGCACCACGCTCGACGGATCGAGAACGGCGCTGCCTCCTCCGGAGAGGACCAGCTCCGGCGCGTGGGGCCGGCGGCGCCGGGCGACGCGGTCCGGGAATCCGGCGAGCAGGGCGAGGAGCAGCGCGTCCTCCCGCTCGGCCGGGGAGGCTCGGTGGCGACCCTGCACGGCACGCGAGAGCTGGCGTGCGGTGCGCTCCACCGCCTGTGCCGCTCCCCCCCGGGCCCGGTCGGCGGAGCCGGCCGACTCCATCTGCTCCAGCACGTCGGAGCGGGCGCTCACGGTCGGTCCGGTGGAGCGGTGCGGACCGAGCGCGGGCGCAACTCGCGCGGGGCGCTCGGAGAGCACGGCGGCGGCGCGGGCGGCCTCGGGCCCGACCCCGCGCCGCTCCCCCTCGACCAGGATGCGCCCGAGCCGTGGGTGCACCGGGACCGAGAGCAGCCGCCGCCCGAGCTCGGTGAGCGTTCCGTCGGGGGCGCGTGCGCCCAGCAGAGAGAGGAGCTCCTCGGCGGCGTCGAGCGCGGCGGCCGGCGGCGGCTCGAACCAGCCGAAGCTCCGCGGATCCGGTGCGCCGGCGGCGGACAGGGCGAGCACCGTCTCCGCCAGATCTGCGCGGGCAATCTCCGGCAAGTCTCGTTCGGCGCGCGCCTTCAGATCCGTCGCGGTGTACAGCCGGAGGCAGACGCCGGCACGGGTCCGGCCCGCTCGCCCCGCTCGCTGAGCCGCGCTGGCCTGGCTGATGGGCTGGACGCGGAGGGACGGCAATCCGCTCCAGCGAGAGTGCGTCGCCACGCGGGCGAGACCGGAGTCGATGACCGCCGCGACGCCCTCGATCGTCACCGACGTCTCGGCCACGTTGGTCGAGAGGATCAGCTTCCGGTCCTTCGACGGTCGTACCGCGCGGTCCTGGGCGTCCGCGGGAAGGTCTCCATGGAGCGGGAGCACCCGGAAGCCGTGCCGCTCGGCGTACTCGGCGCACGCGTCCTGCGCGCGGCGGATCTCGGCGGCGCCGGGGAGGAACACGAGGACGTGTCCGTCCGCGACCCGTGGCGCGAGGCGCTTCAGACCGGCGAGCACCTGTGCGTCGAGATGGCGCGCGTCCGCGGCGGGCAGATGCTCGATCTCGACGGGAAAGGCGCGCCCCTCGGCGGTGAGCACCGGCGCGTCACCGAGGAACCTCGCCACCGGAGCGGGGTCGAACGTGGCCGACATCACGGCCAGCCGGAGCCCGGGACGGCGCTCGCGAAGGCGCCGGAGGAGGGCGAGGCCCAGGTCGGTGGGCAGGTGGCGCTCGTGGAACTCGTCGAGCACGACGGCGCCCACGCCCCGGAGCTCCGGATCCGACAGCAGACGCCGGGTGAGGATGCCCTCGGTGACGAAGCGGACCCGCGTGGCGGCGGAGGCCACCTCCTCGAAGCGAATCTGGTAGCCGACGCGCCGACCGACCGGCTCGCCGAGCTCCTCGGCGACGCGGGTGGCGGCGAGGCGGGTGGCGAGGCGCCGAGGCTCGAGGACCCACAGCTCTCCGTCGAAGCTGCCCGCGTCGAGCAGGGCCCGGGGGACGCGGGTGGTCTTGCCGGCGCCCGGCGCGGCCTGCAGGACGAGCGTGCCCCGTTTCGCCACCGCCTCCACCACCGACGGGAGGAGCGGATCGATGGGCAGCGGCGCGAGCATCGTCAGCTCCCGCGCGGCGGACGGGTCCGGCGCCCGGACCCGCGAGGAGACGGAGGTCGCGCCTTCTGCGACCTGGGCGCGACGGCGGTCGCGGGCTCAGATGCGCCCGTCGCTGCGGCGCGCCTCGAGGGTGCAGCGCCGGGCTGAGGTGTCGCCGTCGATCCTTCGGTGGCGCGTCTCGAGGATGCGGCGCCAGGCTGAGGTGCCGCAATCGATCGCGGTGCGGCGCGGCTCGCGGGGGCGGTGCCTGGAACCGGAGCTGCAGTCGATCGTCCGGTGGCGCGGCTCGAGGG
>Ga0207644_10003306_pt1 | contig 10418 bp, 9 predicted proteins | sample KBSS73metaG_FD_184326 | JGI IMG/M metagenome (GOLD analysis project Ga0207644, IMG submission 184326) | Switchgrass rhizosphere microbial communities from Kellogg Biological Station, Michigan, USA - KBS S7-3 metaG (SPAdes) (version 2) | ecosystem: Host-associated > Plants > Roots > Rhizosphere >... | reverse complement strand
GACGGTGCGACGATCCAGGTCCGTTCGCGCTTCCACATGATGGAGTTGCGGCGCGACCAGGTGCGCCACTTCGGCGGCAGCTACCGCCATACGCTGGTGCGAGATGCAGGCGGCGCGCTGCGCATCTGGCTGCAGCGCGTCGACCTGTTCAACGCGCAGGCGCCGTTCGACTACGTGCTGCAGATCTGGGTCTGAGCGGACGAGCGCCTGACTGCTTTCAGCACGACGGCCGACTCAAACCGCTCCGGCCGTCGCACCGGCCGCCGGCACTCGTCACTGCGCTTCGACGCCCGCCTTCTTGACGATCTGGGCGTACTTCGCAAGCTCGCTGCGGAAGAATGGCATCGCCTTGTCGGTCGGCCCGACGTTGATCACGTTGCCCTGCTTCGCCATCGCTTCCTTGACCTCGGCGTCGTTGAAGGCGGCAACGACCGCGGCGTGAATGCGCTGCACCTCGGCCGGCGGCAGGCCCTTCGGCCCGATCACCGCGAACCAGGCTTCGACCACGTAGTTCGGCATGCCTTGCTCGACGAAGGTCGGGATGTCGGGTGCCGCGGCGGTGCGCTGCGCGGTCGCAATGCCGATCGCGCGCAGCGCGCCCGACTTCAAGTGGCCCTGCAAGCTTGGCAGCGCGGCCGTGCCGAAGTCGACCTGCCCGCCGATCAGGTCGGTGACCATCGGGCCGACACCCTTGTACGGAATGTGGCGCGCCTTCGCCTTGGCCTCGTCGAGGAACATCTCGCTCGCGAGGTGCAGGATCGTGCCGTTGCCACCGGACGCGAACGTCATGTCGCCGTTGCGGCTCTTCAGCAGCGCGATCAGCTCCTTAGCATCCTTGGCCGGCACCTTCGGGTTGACGACCAGCACCACCGGCGTGTAGCCGACGATGGCGATCGGCGTGAAGTCGCCCGGCATGTCGAACGGCATGCTCTTCAGAACGCTCGGGAAGATCACGACGTTGTTCGAGACGATGCCGAGCGTCGAGCCATCGGCGGGCGATCGGGCCAGCGCCTGAAGGCCGAGGATGCCGCCCGCACCGGGCTGGTTGTCGACGATCACCGAGTGGCCGAGCGCCTTGCCGAGGGCCTGTTGCGCGGCTCGCGTGATCGCGTCGACGCCCGAGCCGGTCGCGTTCGGAAGGATGAAGCGCACCGGCCGGTCGGATTGGGCGAATGCCGGCGCCGCCAGGGCCGCCGCCGCGGTGGCCAGCAGGGTTCGGCGGGTGAGGGGTGAAGCGTTCATGGCGTGTTTCCTGTCTCCGAAATGAGCATGGTCAGTGCCATTGTCAGCACGCCGCGCGGGACCGCAATTCCGCGAACGACGTCAGGCTGCCGGCAATGGCGCTCGCCGCGACAGTGGGCGGGCTGGCGAGCCAGACCTGCCCCGGCCCCGAGCGGCCCGGAAAGTTGCGGTTGATTGCGCTGACAGTGACCTGCTCGCTCTCGGTCGACGAGCCGGGGCCGCAGTTGGCGCAAGCACCGCACGACGGTTGCAGGATCTGCGCACCGACCGCTTCGAAGGCATCGAGATAGCCGCGTTCGCGGCAGTAGTCACGCACCGCCGTCGTGCCGAACTGCAGGTAAAGCTGGACCCCCGGCGCGACCTGGAGGCCACGTTCTGCCGCCCACGCCAGCACTTCGTGATAGCGATCGAAGTCCTCGCGCTTGCCGGCGGTGCACGAGCCGCCGTAGGCGATGTCGATGCGGGCACGCTCCGACAAGTCGCCGAGCGACACGCCGTTGCCCGGATCGCCAGGGCGCGCAACCATCGGTGTCAGGGTGCTGCAGTCGACCCAAATGACATCGGCGTAACGCGCGCCCGGATCGCTGCGCATCCACGGCTCGATCCGGAACGCGACACCGCGCCGTTCCGCGAGAAAGCGCACGGTCTCCTCGTCCGGCTCCACGATCCCGGTGAAGCCGCCGAGCTCGGCCGTCATGTTGGTCAATGTCGCGCGCTCGTCGGTTGCCAGTGCGCGCACCACCGGCCCGGCGAACTCGAACACCTTGCCGACGCCGACGCCGTCGCGGATCGCCGGCAGTGCCAGCAGGTGCAGTAGCACGTCTTTCGCGGTGACGCCGGGTGGCAGCTGGCCGTCGAGCTCGATCCGCAGGCTCTGTGGCACCGTCACGCGGACAGCACCGGTCACGAACGCGTTCGCCATGTCGGTCGTGCCGACGCCAAACGCGACGCAGCCGAGCGCGCCGCTGTGCGGGGTGTGCGAATCGGTGCCGACCACGAGCTGCCCCGGCAGCGCGTAGTGCTCGGCCATCATCGCGTGCGAGATGCCGGCGACGTTGCTGCCGTCGTCGACGGCGGCCTCGGCGTCGGTCAGCGTGCGGTGCAAGCGCAGCCGGTGGCGCTCGACGAACTCGCGCTGGGCGCGGCGCATCGCCATGACGTTCGGCACCAGACCGTTGCGCACATGGGCGGGACTCGCGGTCACGTACGACGTGTGGTCCTCGAAGACGACGATGCGAGCCGGGTCCTGCAGCGCCAGCGACGCGCCGAACGTCGCATCGAGCATGTGGGCGCACATGCCGGTGTAGTACTCGTGGATGAAGCGCCAGTCGGCACGCACGAACGCGCCGTCGCCCGGCTTCGGCGCCGCCGAGGTCACTTCGGTCGACAGGGCATGCCGCGCGACGATCTTCTCGAAGAGCGTGCGCGGCGCACCCTCGTCCGGGTCCGACGGCGAACGGATGTCGCGCATGAAGCGCTGGCCGAAGCGCAGCAAGCCGCCGCTCTTCAGGATCGCCGCGGCCAACGCGTCGCGGCCTCGCACGAGTTCGTCGATCGGTATCGCCTCACCGGCCTCGATGCGTGCGACCAGACCGAAATCGGTCGATGTGAAGAGGCCGATGTTGTCGGCGTTCTGGCGGTAGATGCGCTCGAAGCTCTCGGCGACGACCAGGCGGATGCCGGCCAGCTTCTCGGCGGCCGGACTGTGCTCGCGCGACGATCCCTTGCCGTAGCGCTTGCCGGCCACGGTCACCGAGAAGCCGCCGTTTCGGACCGCATCGACACCGATCGGTTGCACGCCGCCGACCCGCAGTCCGGTGTACGGATAGCGCCCGAGCGTCGCGTCGTAGTGCGTGAGGATTGGCACCGGCGTGATCTCGTCGGTCGAGACGTCGTCGCGCAGGGCGCCGGCGCCGGCCAACGTCAGCCGTGCACCGGCCAACTGCGCCGCGATCGCGTCCTCCCGATCGACGAGGTAGAGGATGCGGCCGGGCAGCTCGAGGGTGTCCATCCAGGTCTCCTGATGCCTGCCCTCTCAATCCGGCAGGCGACTCTGGAATTTACGTCGGATGGGTGAGACGGCGCTCGACCGAGCCTTTACTCAAATCATCGTGACCTTGCCGGTCGCGATGTCGTACATGCCGCCGACGATGTCGATCTTTTGCGCGGCGTATTGCTTCCGGATCAGCGGCGCGGCCGTCTTGAGCCGGGCGACCTGGCGGCGCACGTTCTCGACGGTCGCGTTGTCGAGCAACTCGCCGGCCTTCGACTTCTCGGCCGCAGACACCGACGGCTTAATCGCAGCGATCAGTTCGGGCAGGTGTCCCGGCAACTTCACTCGGTCCTTCAGCACCTTGATGGCCGCGTCGACCGCACCGCAGCTTGAGTGGCCGAGCACCATGACCAGCGGCGCGCCGAGGAACTGGACGCCGTACTCGATCGATGCCAGCAGGTCGTTGTTCACGATGTTGCCGGCGACGCGCAACACGAAAATGTCACCCGGCTGCTGATCGAAGGCGAGCTCCGGTGCGACGCGCGAATCGGCGCAGCTGAGGATCGCGGCGATCGGTGCCTGGCCTTGCGCGCGCGCCGCGCGGCCGGCCGAGAAATCACGCTCGTTGGGCGCATTCGCGGCATAGCGCGCGTTGCCTTCGAGGAGCCGCTTCAACGCGTCGGCCGGTGCGATGGCATTCTGCGGCGGCGCCGCGCCCGCCTTCGGCGGATCGGCCGCAACGGCGAGGTCGAGTCCCCACGGCGCGAGCGCGGCCAGCGTACCGGTTCGCAGAAAGCCACGCCGCGAATTGCCAGGCGCATGACGCGCGTCACCACATACATCGCACATCGGAGTTTCCCTTGTTGAATGAACGCCCTCGATCGGGGCGCGAGGATGGTGCTATGGCAGCCGACTCTCTGTCCATACGGACTTCCCACCTCGGCCGAACGAGCGTCGGGCCACACCGGAGCGTCACGATCCCCGGCCCAGCGTCAGCAAGTGGACTCCTACAATCCGACAGTGCGCCGTGGACGCTGCGGCTTCATGAAAGGTGATCCGTCATGTTTCCTTGTTCGTCGCGCGCCGCAACCACCACTGTCATGGCTTGCTCTTTCGCGCTCTTCGCCGTGTCGGCACACGCTGCTGACAAGGTCAAGATCGGCTTCGTGAGCACGCTGTCGGGTCCGTCGTCTGCCCTCGGCGTCGACATCCGCGACGGCTTTCTGCTCGGCGTCAAGCTGAACGGCGGCAAGCTCGGCGGGCTGCCGGCCGAAGTGCTGGTCAGCGACGACCAGTTCAAGCCCGACGTCGCAAAGCAGCTGTTCGAGAAGAACATCAAGCGCGACAAGGTCGACTTCATGACCGGCGTCGTGTTCTCCAACATCATGCTGGCGGCGCTGCCCGAGGCCTACGACAACAATGTCATCTACATCAGCACGAACGCGGCGCCGTCGTCGATCGCCGGCAAGGACTGCAACCCGCTGTTCTTCGCGGTCTCGTGGCCGAACGACGCGTACCACGAGGCGGCGGGCCAGTACGCGAACACGCGCAACCTGAAGAGCGTGTACCTTGTCGCGCCGAACTACCAGGCCGGCAAGGACTCGCTGGCCGGCTTCAAGCGCACCTTCAAGGGCCAGATCATCGGCGAGAACTACACCAAGCTCGGCCAGCTCGACTACGCCGCCGAGCTTGCCGAGATCCGCGCCGCGAAGCCGCAAGCCGTCTACATCTTCCTGCCGGGCGGCATGGGCATCAACTTCATCAAGCAGTACGTCGGCGGCGGCGTCGGCAAGGACACGGCCCTGCTGCTGCCCGCTTTCTCGGCCGACCAGGACGTCATCAACGCGGTCGGCGCGCCGATGGCCGGGCTCTTCAACACTGCGCACTGGGCGCCCGATTTCACCAACCCCGCGAACCAAAAGTTCATGGCCGAGTTCGAGAAGGAATACAAGCGCGTGCCGACCCTGTACGCCTCGCAGGGCTACGACGCAGCGCAGCTGGTCAACGCCGCCGTGCGCGACGTCAAGGGCAAGATCGAGGACCGCCAGGCGGTGCGCCGGGCGCTGAAGATGGCGCACTTCGACTCGGTGCGCGGGCCGTTCAAGTTCAACGTCAACCAGTACCCGGTGCAGAACTACTACGTCCGCACGATCGGCAGCGACGGCAAGGGCGGCCTGATCAACAAGTCGTTCAGCGAGCCGATCCTGAAGAACCACGGCGACGCCTACGCCCAGGACTGCAAGATGAAGGACTGAGGGCGGGCGCGGCGATGTCAGCCGTTCACCGCGCCTGCATCGGTCGACCTGCGGCACGGCGGGGCGGCGCCGGCACCGCCCTCGACGCCTGCGCATGAGCGGCGTCCTTCTCATCGAGCAGGCGCTGAACGGCCTCCAGTTCGGCCTGATGCTGTTCCTGCTCGCCGCCGGTCTGACCTTGGTGTTCGGCGTGATGGACATGATCAATCTGGCGCACGGCTCGCTCTACATGGTCGGCGCCTTCCTCGCCGCCTGGCTCGTCGGGCTGACCGGCTCGTTCGTGCTCAGTGTGCTCGGCGCGGTCGCGCTGACCGGCATGTTCGGGATGGCGCTCGAAGCCGGCCTGTTGCGCACCTTGTACGCGCGCGACCACCTGTCGCAGGTGCTCGCGACGTTCGCGCTGATCCTGATCCTGAACGACGGCGTCAAGATGGTGTTCGGCACCGACTTGCCGCTGTCGGCGCCGGCCGCGCTGGCCGGTCCGGTCGAGCTGTTTCCCGGGTTTCAGTACCCGGCCTACCGACTCCTGATCCTCGGGGTCGGTCTTGCGCTCGCCGTCGCGCTCTACCTGCTTGTGCAGAAGACGCGGATGGGCGCGCTGGTCCGGGCGGGCGCGTCGAACCGGCCGATGGCAACGGCGATGGGCGTCAACATCCGCGCGCTCTTCACGCTTGTCTTCGGCATCGGCGCCGCGCTCTGCGCCGTCGCTGGCGCGTTGCTCGGCCCACTGCTCGCAGTGCAGGTCGGGATGGGCGAGAACATCCTGATCCTCGCCTTCGTCGTCATCGTGATCGGCGGCATCGGCTCGATCCGCGGCGCCCTCGTCGGCTCCATTTTGGTCGGCTGCATCGACACCCTCGGCCGGACCGGTCTGCAGCAGGTTTTTCGCGAGTTCCTGCCGCCGCAGTGGGCGAGCGCCGCCGGTCCGGCCATTGCCTCGGTCGCGGTCTATGTGTTCATGGCCGCGGTGCTCGCGTTCCGGCCGCAGGGCCTGTTCCCGGCGCGCAGCTGATGGCAGCGCGGGCGCCGGGGGCGAATGCCGATAGGCCCGACGTGCCGGCTCTCAAGGTCGGCGCCGGAGCAACGGCAATCACGGCAACGACACATCTCGACCGCACGCTCGCGATCGTTTTCGTAATCGCCGCGCTGGCCTTGCCGTTCATCCTCGATGCGCTCGGCGCCGGCTACTACCTGAGCCTGGCCAGCCGCATCGTGATCTATGCGATCGCGGCAACCAGCCTCAACCTCGTGCTCGGGTACGCCGGGCTGGTGTCGTTCGGGCACGCCGCGTTCGTCGGCCTCGGCGCGTATGCGACCGGCATTCTCGTCAGCGAAGGCGTCGTCGGCAGCGGCTGGCACCTGCTCGCGACCGTGGCGGTCACCGGGCTGGCGGCGCTCACGATCGGTGCGATCTCGCTGCGCACGCGTGGCGTCTACTTCATCATGATCACGCTGGCGTTCGCGCAGATGCTGTTCTATCTGGCGAACTCGGTGAAGGGCTATGGCGGCGACGAGGGCCTCAACATCAAGGCGCGCTCGGTGCTCGGCTTCGGCGCGTTTGCGATCGACCTGAAGAATCCGCTCGCCCTCTGGTACGTCGCGGTCGCGGTACTCGGCGCTTCGCTGCTCGCGCTGGCTCGCTTCGGCCCGTCGCGCCTCGGCCGCGCGGTGCTCGTTCTGCGCGACGACGATGTGCGTGCCGAAGCGCTCGGCTTTCCGACCTATCGGCTGAAACTTCTGGTCTTCGTCGTCGCCGGCGTCCTCGGCGGCGTCGCGGGTGCCCTCTCGGTCAACCTGCAGGGCTACGTCAGTCCGAACGTGCTGCACTGGACGCAGTCGGGCACCCTGATGGTGATGGTGATCCTCGGCGGCGTCGCGACCGTGTGGGGCGGCCTGGTCGGCGCCGCCACGCTGCTGTTGCTGCAAGAGGTGCTGGCGGCGTACACCGAACACTGGGAGTTCTGGACCGGCTGGGTGCTGCTCGCCGTGGTGCTGTTCGCGCGCCAAGGGCTGGTCGGCTTGCTCGGATCGGCGCGCCGTTCGGTGGCTGAGCGCCGATGAGTTTTCGCTTGTCGTTCAGATGCAAGGGTGATACCGCCGAGCACCCGCCGATGGCGATGACGCGATGACCGATCCCGCCGTGGCCACTCCGCTGCTCGACATCCACGGCCTCGAGAAGCGCTTCGGCGGCTTGCTCGCGACCGACCAAGTCGATCTGCAGATCCGGCCCGGCGAGGTGCATGCGTTGATCGGGCCGAACGGCGCCGGCAAGACCACCTTGATCTCGCAGCTTGGCGGCCAGCTCGCGAGCGACGGAGGCCGGATCGTCTTTGACGGCCGCGACATCACGCGGCTGTCGCCGCACCAGCGCGCGCGCCGCGGGCTGGTGCGCTCGTTCCAGGTCACACGGCTGTTCGGCAGCGCGAGCGTGCTCGACAACATCGCACTCGCGGTGCAGGCGGTCTCGGGTCACAGCTTCGCCGCCTGGCGGCCGGTCCGGCGCGAGGCCGCCTTGTTCGCGCGCGCGGCCGCGGTCCTCGACGACATCGGCCTCGCGGCCAAGGCGCAGTCGAGCATCGCGGCGCTGTCGCATGGAGAACGCCGTGCGCTCGAGGTCGGCCTTGCACTGGCGAGCGCTCCGCGCCTGGTGCTGCTGGACGAGCCGATGGCCGGCCTCGGGCCAGACGAATCGGCGCGGATGGAACGCCTGATCGACACGGTCCGGCAGACGAGCAGCGTGCTGCTGGTCGAGCACGACGTCGATGCGGTGTTCCGGCTCGCCGATCGGGTCTCGGTGCTCGTCGGCGGTCGGCTGATCGCGACCGGCGTCCCGGCCGAGGTGCGCAGCAATCCGAACGTCATTGCCGCCTACCTCGGCGACGACGAAGGGCAGCTGGCCGTCGGCACCGCAGCGGACACGGGACGCCTGTGAGCGCGCTTTCGACATCCACTCCGGCGGCTGCGTCGACGCCGCTCCTCGACGTCCGTGACCTGCACGCCGGCTACGGCGCCAGCCAGGTCCTGTTCGGGATCGACCTCGCGATCGGCAGCGGCGAGATCGTCGGTGTGCTCGGTCGCAACGGCATGGGCAAGACGACCCTGGTGCGTACGGTGATGGGGCTGCTGCGACCGAGCGCCGGCCGGATCGAATTCGCCGGCCGGCCGCTCGTCGGACTCGCGCCGAACCAGGTCGCGCGCACCGGGATCGCGTTGGTGCCCGAAGGACGGCAGATCTTTCCGAACCTCAACGTCGACGAGCACCTGAGCGCCTTCGAGCGGCCGTCGCCCGAGGGGTTGGCCGACTGGAACGCAGCGCGCGTCTATGGGCTTTTTCCGGCACTGGCCGAACGCCGTCGCCACCTTGGCAACCAGCTGTCGGGTGGCGAGCAGCAGATGCTCGCGATCGGCCGCGCTCTGGTCACGAACCCGAAACTGCTGATCCTCGACGAGGCCACCGAAGGCCTCGCGCCGCGCGTGCGCCTGGAAATCTGGCGCGCGCTCGCGCAGCTGCGTGGTGCCGGTCTCTCGATGCTGGTGATCGACAAGTACGTCCAACGCCTCATCGACATCGGCGATCGCCACTGCATCGTCGAGAAGGGCCGCAGCGTGTGGCAAGGCACCTCGCGCGAGCTGGCCGACGACCGGGCGCTCTGGCATCGCTATCTCGGCGTCTAAGGCCATGGACTGGCAGATCGGTGTCGGCCCACCGGATCGCAGAGTCGCTGACGGCCACTCAAACCGGTCTGACTGATCGCTTCTTCGACTGTCGCCGCCCCGACAGCGCGCACGGGAGCACTCCCCTACAGTGCGCCTCATGAACGAAGCACTGCCTCCGTACCAGCCGCGGCGCATGGCCGCCAGCCGGTTCATCAGCGTCCGCGGGCTGCGCCACCACGTGCTGACTTGGGGCGATCCGGCGCTGGCCACGCCGACCCGCCCGCCGCTCGTGATGCTGCACGGCTGGATGGACGTCGCCGCCTCGTTCCAGTTCGTTGTGGACGCGCTGCCGAGCGAGCGCCATGTCATCGCGTTCGACTGGCGCGGCTTCGGGCTGACCGACACGCCGGCCGGCGACACCTACTGGATCCCCGACTACGTCGGCGACCTCGACGGCGTGCTCGACCAGCTGGTGCACGAGCAGCCGATCGACCTGCTCGGCCACAGCATGGGCGGCAACGTCGTGATGCTGTACGCGGGCCTCCGGCCCACGCGCATCCGCAAGCTCGTCAACCTTGAAGGCTTCGGCATGCCGCGCGTCGATCCGTCGCAGGCCGCCAAGCGGTTCGTGCAATGGCTCGACGACCTCAAGTCGACCCATGCGCTTAAGCCGTACCTGAGTGCCGAGGCCGTCGCGGCGCGCCTGCAGAAGACTAATCCGCTGCTGCGCGGCGATCGCGCGGCCTGGCTCGCGCGCCAATGGGCGCGGCAGGCGGGCGCGCCCGGCGAGGCAGAGAGTTGGGAACTGCTTGCCGACCCGGCGCACAAGCGCAGCACGCCGGTGCTGTACCACGTCGAGGATGTGCTAGAAATCTGGAAGCAGATCAGCGCGCCGGTGTTGTGGGTCGAAGGCGACCAGACCGACATCGGGCGCTGGTGGGGCAAGCGCTACACGAAGGCCGAGTTCCATGAGCGCCTGAAGGTCGTCGCCCAGGTCGAGAAGCACGTGCTGGCGCCGGCCGGCCACATGCTGCACCACGACCAGCCGGAGCAGCTCGCGACTCGCCTCGATGCCTTTCTGAATGGGTGACGCCGGAGCGCGCCGCGCATGAGAAAATCGCGCCCTTTCCCCCCAGACCTGAAAGCGCTCCCATGGACGTCGAACACATCAATGCGATCGGCAACTCGCTCGCCGACCTGACCCAGCGGACCGAATCGCTCCGGGGGTATCTTTGACTACGATCGCAAAGCGCTGCGACTGAACGAGGTCA
>Ga0207644_10003303_pt1 | contig 10422 bp, 8 predicted proteins | sample KBSS73metaG_FD_184326 | JGI IMG/M metagenome (GOLD analysis project Ga0207644, IMG submission 184326) | Switchgrass rhizosphere microbial communities from Kellogg Biological Station, Michigan, USA - KBS S7-3 metaG (SPAdes) (version 2) | ecosystem: Host-associated > Plants > Roots > Rhizosphere >... | reverse complement strand
GTCGTCGGCATTTGGAATACGCCGAAGCGCCTGCAGGAATATGTGCCGTCCAAAGCGTTCACGTCACTGCCGCCTGAGTATCGCGCAAAGGTGAAGGCGCTCTACGGTGGGGACCCGCTGTCGGACGGCTACCTCAAGTTCATCGTCCGCGAGCTCCGGCCGATGGTCGACACGCGGTTCAACGTAAAGACCGACCGAGCCAACACGGCGATCATGGGATCGTCGATGGGCTCATTGATCTCACTCTATGCGATCGACGAATATCCGCAGGTCTTTGGGGCGGCGGGGATGATGTCGACGCACTGGCCTTTGTTCATGACGCCCGAGGGCAAGTCGGTGGACCAGAAGGAGTTCGAGGTCGTTTCGTCAGCCTTCGAGCGCTACCTCACGCCGGCGCTACCGGATCCGCGCACGCACCGGCTCTATTTCGACCACGGAACCGAGACCCTCGATGCAATCTACAAGGAATATCAGGACCGGGTCGACGCAGTGGTCGCGAAACGCGGCTACCGACAGGGCGTGAACTGGCTGACCCGCAACTATCCGGGGCAGAAGCACAATGAGATCAGCTGGGCGTCGCGGGTCGAAGTCCCGCTTCAGTTCCTGTTGCCTCCGGTCAGCTCAGCGCCGAAGCAGCCCGCGCGCGCTCGCCGATAGTCGAGAAGCTGTCGCCGGGCTTCACGAACCAGGTCCCGCCGACGCAGAGCACCGACGGCAATGCAAGCCAATCCTTCGCCGTTTCGGGCCGGACTCCCCCGGTCGGGCAGAAGCGGATGTTCCCGAACGGACCCGAGAGCGCCTGTAGCGCGGGGATGCCGCCCGAAGTCACCGCCGGAAAAAACTTGAACCGCTCAAGACCGAGGTCGAGCCCGCGCATGATGTCCGCCGCCGTCGCTACGCCCGGCAGGAACGGGATCTCCGTGTCGCGCGCGGCGAGCGCGAGCGGATTAGTGAGGCCGGGCGAAACGATGAACTTGCTGCCCGCATCGATCGCCTGGGCCAGCTGAACCTCACTGAGGACGGTGCCGGCGCCGACGATCGCGCCCGGAACCCGCGCCATCTGCCAGATCGCGTCGAGGGCTTGAGGCGTGCGCAGCGTCACCTCCAACACCGGCAACCCGGCAGCGACGAACGTCTCGGCCAAGGCCGTCCAGTCCATCTCCTCCTCTAGGATGAGCACTGGGATCACCGGCGCCGCGCGCATGATGTCGTCGATTGTCATCCATGCTCCTTCGCGAACGCGGCTGCAGCGCCGAACAGGCCCGGCTGCGGGTGGGTAATGAGCTTGACCGGCATTTCGTCCATCCGCCGCTCGAAGCGTCCCTTGGCGATGAATCGGTCGCGAAAGCCCGAGCTCGGTAGATAATCGGCTAGGCGCGCTCCGACGCCTCCGGCGATCACCACCGCGTTCGCGCCCTGCGCCAGCGCGAGGTCGCCGGCGACCGCGCCGAGGCTGAGGCACAGGCGGTCCAGCGCCGCAGTGGCGAGGCTGTCGGTGCCGGCGAGCGCAGCCGCCCACAAAGCCTTGTCGTCGTGAAACGTCAGGTCCTTCCCCTCGATCGCGCCGAGCGCCTCATAGATGTTCCAGAGCCCCTGCCCGGCGGCGACTCGCTCGACCGAGACACGCCGGAAATGGCGGCGGAACTGGATGAGCATCTTGTCCTCGAGCAGGTCGAGGGGAGCGAAGTCGATATGGCCGCCTTCGGTTTCGATGACCTCATAATGGTCGCGCTTCCGCAGCAGTGCGGCGACGCCGAGACCGGTGCCGGGACCGACGATCGACGTGACGCCCTCATCCGGCAGTGCCCGGTCGGGGCCGCATAAATGGCTGAAATGTTCGTTCGGAAGCGTAGCCACCGCATAAGCGACCGCGCCAAAGTCGTTGACGACGACGTAGCGGTCGACGCCGAGACGCTCCTTGATCAGCGCCGGGCGGATGACCCACGGATTGTTGGTCAGCTTCAGCACCTCGCCGCCGACCGGGCCTGCGAAGGCGATCGCGAGCTCATTGGGGAGACCGCCGTTCTGGCGCCCGAACTCCTCCCAGGCGAGCTGGAAGCTGCCATGCTCGGCGGTCTTGAGCGTTACCGGCTCGCCGAGCGAGACGACACGACCCCCGTCGATCTCCGCGATGGCAAAGCGGGCATGGGTACCGCCGATGTCCGCGACAGCGACCTGCCTCATGCTCCTTCCGCCACCATTGCTGCGATCATCGCCGACGCTCCGGCCTCGGCATGATCGACATGCACCCGCATCATCGCGAATAGCTCGCGTCCCGTACCGACCGGCGGCGGTGGCGAGTTGGCAGACGGTCTCGCTGCCAGGTCGACGCCAAGCGCCTCAAGCGTCCCCTCACGCGCGTCGAGCCTGATCAAGTCGCCGTCGCGTACCCGTGCCAGCGGCCCGTCGGGAAGCGCCTCGGGGGAGACGTGAATTGCGGCGGGCACCTTGCCGCTGGCGCCCGACATGCGCCCGTCGGTGATCAGCGCAACCCTGTGACCGCGGTCCTGGAGCACGCCCAGGGTCGGCACCAGCTTGTGCAGCTCCGGCATGCCGTTGGCGCGCGGCCCCTGAAAGCGCACAACCACCGCGCAGTCGCCGTCTAGCTCGCCCGCCTTGAACGCTTCGAGCACCTCGTTCTGGTCGGAGAAGCAGCGCGCAGGCGCTTCGATCAGCCAACGCTCCTCGTCGACGGCGCTGGTCTTGAACACTGCCCGGCCGAGGTTGCCCTGCACCAGACGCATCCCGCCGTCGGAGAGGAACGGATCGGTAGCCGGGCGCAACATGTCGATGTCGGCGCTTTCCTCCGCGGGCTTCCATACCAGTTCATCACCGTGAAGCTCGGGATTGCCGATCCACGCGTCCATCGAGTCCGCTCCGGCCGTCAGCGTATCCGTATGGAGCAGGCCTTCGTGGCCGAGCGTGTAGGTCACGAACGCCATGCCACCCGCGTCCTGGAAATCGTTCACGTCCTTCGACCCGTTAGGATAGACGCGGGCGATCAGCGGCACCGCGGCGGACAGGTCGGCGAAATCCTGCCAGTCGATGATGATTCCGGCTGCTCGAGCGATCGCCGGCAAATGGATGAAATGATTGGTCGAGCCGCCAGTCGCGACGAGCCCGACCATCGCGTTGACGATCGCTTTTTGGTCGACGACCTCGCCAAGCGGCCGCTGCTTGCTCTTCGCTAGATCCGCAAGCCGGTGGACCGCGTGCCGAGTGAGCGCCTGCCGCAATGGCGTGCCGGGATTGATGAAGGCCGCATTGGGCACGTGCAGGCCCATCAGCTCCATCATCATCTGGTTGGAGTTGGCAGTGCCGTAGAAGGTGCAGGTGCCGGGCGCGTGATAGGAGCGGCTCTCCGCCTGTAGGAGTTCGTCCTTGCCGACCTTGCCCTCGGCATAGAGTTGGCGGATCCGCTGCTTTTCCTTGTTCGGAAGGCCCGACGGCATCGGCCCGCCGGGGATCAGCAGCATCGGCAAATGCCCAAAGCGCAATGCCCCGATCAGCAAACCAGGGACGATCTTGTCACAGATGCCGAGCAAGGCTGCAGCGTCGAACATGCCGTGGCTGAGCGCGATTGCGGTGCTCATCGCGATCACGTCGCGGCTGAACAGCGACAGGTCCATTCCAGGCTGGCCCTGGGTCACACCATCGCACATCGCCGGGACGCCGCCCGCGACCTGCGCCGTCGCGCCGACCTCGCGCGCGAAGATCTTCATCTGCTCGGGGTAGCGGCCGTAGGGCTGATGCGCCGACAGCATGTCGTTGTAGGCGGTGACGATGCCGATGTTCGGGCCGGAAAAGTGGCTGATCGCTTCCTTGTCCTCGCCCGCCGCGGCGAAGCCGTGCGCAAAATTGCCGCAGCTGAGGCGCGGCCGGTTGATCCCGCGCTCCTTCTCCTGCGTCATCAACTCGAGGTAGCGGCGACGCGTCGGCCTGGAGCGTTCGATGATGCGGTCGGTGACCGCGGCGATCCTTGAGTCGAGAGCCATGACGCGCGCCTTACTCGTGCCAGCTGATTCCGTCTCGCTCCGTCAGCGCAATTGCGGCGGATGGTCCCCACGTGCCCGCAGCGTAGGAGCGAGGCGTTACGCCCTTCTCGGCCCAGGCGGCGCGGATGCGGTCGATCCAGCCCCATTGTGCCTCGACCTCGTCGCGGCGAACGAAAAGCGTCGGATCGCCCTCGATCAGGTCGAGCAGCAATCGCTCATAGGCGATGCGGCGCCGGTATTCGCTGAACGCATTAGCAAGTCCGAGGTCGAGCGGGAGCTCCCGCAAGCGCACGCCCTGGCGGTCGAGGCCAGGAGTCTTGGCCATCAGCCGCATCTCGATGCTTTCCTCCGGTTGGAGGCCGATGATCAGCTTGTTGGGCCGGGTGGTCGCCCCGCGAGACGCGAAAATCGAGAAAGGCACGTCTTTGAACTGGATGAAGATCTCGGAGTCGCGCTGCGGCATCCTTTTGCCCGTGCGCAGGTAGAAGGGGACGCCCTTCCAGCGCCAATTGTCGACATGCGCCTTGATCGCGACGAAGGTTTCGGTGGTGCTGTCATGGCCAACTTCCTCGGCATAGCCTGGCACCGTCTCACCATCGATCGCGCCGCGCGTGTACTGCCCGGTGACGGTCGTCTGCTCGACGTCGGCGGCAGTTATCGGACGAAGCGCACGCAGCACCTTTACCTTCTCGTCGCGCACCGCCGTTGCATTGAAGTCGCCCGGCGGCTCCATCGCAACCAGCGCGAGCAGCTGGAGCATGTGGTTCTGCACCATATCGCGCAGCGCGCCTGAGCTTTCGTAATAATCGCCGCGGCCTTCGAGTCCGACCGTCTCGGCGACGGTTATCTGGACGTGGTCGATGTGGGCGCTGTTCCAAAGCGGCTCGAACATCAAATTGGCGAACCGAAGCGCGATCAGGTTCTGGACCGTCTCCTTGCCCAGATAATGGTCGATCCGGAATGTGCGGTCCTCGGGGAAGTGCGCGTGAACGGCATCGTTGATCTCGCGGCTGGACTCGAGGTCGGTGCCGAGCGGCTTTTCAAGTGCCATTCGCACCGTCGCGCACGCGAGGCCCGCGCCGGCGAGCCCATCGATGGTCGGCTTGAACAGCGAGGGTGCGGTCGACAGGAAGATGGCGACTCCATGGCAGGGGTCGCCGATCCGCTCCGCGAGCTTGGAGAAGCTGCCCTGGTCGGTGATGTCGATCGCCACATAATGGAGACGCGAGAGGAATCGCTCGGCAATTCCCGCGCTGTAAAAACCTTCCGGCAGATGCTCCTTCAATGCGGCGTCGGCGCGCTCCCGAAACGCCGCGTCATCGAGCGCAGTGCGCGCGGTGCCGACGATTTTCAAATCGTCCGGCAGAAGACCGTCGCTGTCGAGGCCGTAGAGCGATGGAAGCAGCATGCGCCGGGCAAGGTCGCCGGTCGCGCCGAAGAGGACTAGGGTCGAGATCCGGTCAGCCATGGCGACTGCTATATTGACCTTGAGCCGTGCGCACAGGCGTAAAAGCGCCTCCGCACACGTATTCATGGCAGGCGAACGTCAAAGCCGCGTCCAGGCGAGCGCGATCATCACGGCGAGTGCCAACACGCTGGCCGACATCGCGCCGACGGCGGGCAATCCGCGCCGACCTGCATAGGCCAGCGTGATTCCCATCTTCACCGCCATGTTGATGATGATCGTGCCGGCGATTGCGATCGCGGCCAGCAGCGACGAAATGGCCGCCGGCTGGAGTCCGCCCAAGGTAATGATTGCAGTGTCGATATCGGTAGAGCCGACGGTCAGGAGCAGCAGCGCGATGCCATGCTCGCCGAAACGGCCGGCAGCCCATCTGGCGGCAACCGCCGCGACAGCAACGAACAGGACGAAACCGAACGCCGGAATAAGCTTGATCGGATTACCGGGCGGAGTTGGCGCATCGCATTTCGGCGCTTTCCTATAGAGCCAGAAGCCTGCTCCCCACGCGACTACCGATGCGGGAATCAGGATGATTGCGAACGGAAGCAGCACGCGCGTCGACAGGACGCCGATGAGGAGAACGGCGCGCAGGTACATGACCGCAGTGGCAAGCGCGATTCCGGCATTTTCCGCTCCGCCCTTCCGTTCGCTGCCAAGCCGCTGGGCGAGGGACTGGGTGACCGCGGTCGAGCTGTAGGCTCCCCCGATCAGGGCTGTGGCGATCGTCCCGTGCCGCTCGCCGAAAATGCGGTTTGCGACGTAACCGAGGAACGAGAAACCGGTGACCAGCACGACAACCAGCCACAGTTTCTGCGGGTTCCATGCGCCGAGCGGGCCATATTGGCCGTTGGGCAGGAACGGCAGCACCGCGCCGGCAATCACCGCGTAACGCGCGAGCGCCCTGACGTCGTCCTCGTCAAGCTTGTCGAGAAAGCCGTGAAGCTCGGCTTTCAGGGCGAGCAGCAGCGTGACGATCGTTGCGCCGGCAATGGCCAGGCCAGGTTCGCCGAAGCCGGCGATAAACGCGAGGCCGACGGTGACGAGCGCCGCCACCGGCGTGGTTGCGTCGGGCTTGCGCTTGATGCCGGGACGATTGGCATAGCCGACGGCGAGAACCGCCACGATCCCAGCCACCAGTGCGCCCGCCGCGAACGGCTGGCCGAGCCGTCCAGCAAGTCCCGCAAGCCCGGAGACCAATCCGACCAAAGTGAATGTGCGTACACCCGCCACGCGCGTCCCTGTCCGCAGGCCGCGCAAGTCGAACCCGCGCTCGATGCCGATAAGCAAGCCGCAGGCGAGCGCTGTCGCAACGCAAAGAGCCTGCCAATACCAGCCAGCGGTCAGTTCGGAGGCTCCAGCCTAGATCGAGAGGCCGACGTCGCCTTCGATAACATGCTGATCGAGGCGCGGACGTTCGCCCGGCCGCCATAGCTTGGCACTATGCACGACGCGGTAGCGGAGCGGCCCGCCGTCCGGTCGCTCGCTGCGCGCGATCGGGCGCGGAATGCAGACGAACTCGGTCCGCATTTCGTCACCGCTAAGCTTGACGGTCGCATAGCCATGGCCGCCTGTATCGACGAATTCGACATGGGGCGAAAGCGCGGGGTTCGACAGCGCTCGAGCGCGCTGAAGATCGAACGACTTTGCATATTCGAGGCACGAGCGGACGCCGTGCTTCACGAGCATATTGTTGGTCCAGTCGGGCTTTTCCGAGCCGGGACGGTCGACCAGGTACAACTGCCGCAAGGGAAACTTGTCGGGCGGGCGGTGCTCGAGGGCTTCCATCGTGCCGGCGCTCGACAGTGATGCCCCGACGAAGCTCAAGCCGACCGGCTCAAACTGCCCTGGTGGGAGCTGCGATGTCGCATATCCCGCCCAGAAGCTGTGTCTGTCTCCCGAGACGATGGCAAATCCGGTGATCTTCGCGTCGCGGACAAGGTCGTAGATCTCGCCACGCTCCATCCAGGCACAGCCGTAATCGTTGGGGCTGGCATTGGCGAAGCCGGCCGGCCACGGCTTGGGGAGGAGGCCCGCGGGCAGGTTCTGCGGGTCGATGCGCTCGTCGAGCGCCCCTTCGGAGTTGCCCCAGATCTTCCACGTCGCCGTGGACTTACGCAGCTGGTCCTTGAACCATGCTTTCTGGGTAGCGCCGAGGATCGTCTGCGGCGGCGCGTCCTTCTGGGGGTTCGGAATGCGCGCATTCCCAAACGCGAGTTCGGCGGGCGGGTTGCCGTCATTGAAGGAGCGCCCCCCGTCCAGTATTTGCTGCAGGTCTTCGGGGAACCAGCCATCATAGGCTGCCCAATCGCCCAGCTTGTCGAGCGAGTCGTCGCTGAACGGGTCGGCGCTGCGATAGCTGTGCTGGTCGGTGATGATGAGGTCGAGGTGCTTGCCGTAGCGGTAGGTGCGGTAGCCGATCAGGCTGTTGATCGCGGCGAGGTTGTTAGGCTCGTCGCCGAGGCCGTTTGCGTCCCATTTCTCGATTTTGACATCGGTCACCGCGGGCGGATCGAAGCTTTCCCATGACGGTCCGCCGACCTTCTTGCAGCGCGACGGCAGATATTCCCACCAAGCCTGGTTGGCGGCGACCTTGATGCTCTGTCCCGGCCGCTCCTTCACCGCCTTCTGGATGCTCTGCCAGCCCTGCCAGGAGAATTCGTGATTGTCCCACATCGCCACGAACGGCCAGCGCGCGCGGGCGTCCTGAAGATCGGGGTCCGCGAGATAGCCGCGGTAGATTGCACGATAGCCGTCGACGGTGAGTGGAAAGTGGAACTTCCCGACCTTGCCGCCGTCGGGCAAGCGCGCGACTTCGTAGATCGTGCGGTCGTAACGCGTCTTCACCTCTTCGGGATATTCGACGACTTCGTAGATGAAGTCTCCGAGGTGAAGCACGAAATCGAGCCGGTCGGCGGGCCCAGCACGCTTATCCTCGAAGATCATGCGACGGTAGGCGTTGAGCTTGCCTTCATTGAGGTCCTGGCAGCTGACGAAAGCGAAGTTGACCGGACGAGGGTCGTCGGCGGTTGGCGCGGTGATGGTACGGCCGATGCGGCTGCCGTTCCCGTCGCTATCGGTGAAGCGGTACCAATAGACACGCGCGGGATCGAGCCCGCCGACCAGCACGCGGCTAGTCCAGTCGGATGCCGCCAAGACCGGCGCCGATGCCTGCGCGACGACACGGCGAAAGGCTTCGTCCTCGGCGACTTCTACGGTCAGGACGTGGCGCTGCGTGTCGTGGAACGGCCGGCGCGTCCACAGGATGACGCTGTGCGGATCAGGATCACCCGAGGCGACGCCTTCGGGATAGAGACTGCGCGCCTCGCGCCAGCGGACGCGTGAGGCTCGTGCTGCGCCTCCCCACGCGAGCGATGCGCCTAGCGCCGCGGCCGTCTTGATGAAGTCGCGGCGGTTGAGCGTCATCTCTTATCCCCTTCGCAATCGCTCCCCGTGCCAGCGCAAATGTTCGGCCATGAATGTCGAGATGAAATAATAAGAGTGATCGTACCCCGGCTGGCGGCGCAGGGTCAGCGATATCCCTGCGTCGAGACATGCTCGTTCGAGCAGTTCTGGCCGCAATTCCTTTTCGATAAACGGGTCCGCCTCGCCGACGTCGACGAGGATTTCATCGACGAACGCACCGTCCTCGATCAGCGCGACCGTGTCATGCTTGCGCCATGCGGCGGGGTCATCACCGAGGTAGCCGCTCAGCGCCTTCTGGCCCCATGGCACCTGGCTCGGCGCAACGATCGGAGCGAAGGTCGAGACGCTGCGGAACCGATCAGGGAAGTTGAGGGCTACCGTCAGCGCGCCATGCCCGCCCATCGAATGGCCGGTGATCCCCTGCCGGTCCATGTCGGCCGGGAACTCGGCGCTGACCAGCGCTGGCAGCTCGTCGGTCACGTGGGACCACATACGGTAATTGGCCGCCCAGGGCTCTTCGGTCGCATCAACGTAGAAGCCCGCGCCCTTGCCGAAATCATATTCCTCGGCATCGGGCACCTTGTCGCCGCGCGGACTGGTATCGGGCGCGATGAAGATCAGCCCATGCTCGGCACAGGCCGCACGATACTCCCCCTTCTCGGTGACGTTGGCGTGGGTGCAGGTCAGGCCCGACAAGTACCAGACAATCGGCAGCTTGCCCCCTGTCTGAGCCTGACGCGGCAGGTAGATCGAGAAGGTCATGTCCGTGCCTGTCGCGGTGGACGGGTGGCGGACGGAAAGTTGCCGTCCGCCGAACGACTTGTTCTCGGAGACGATCTCCAACTTCACTTCAGACTATTGTTCTGGGCGATGCAGGCCGCAGAGCTTATTGCCGTCGGGATCGCGCAAGTATGCGAGGTAAAGCTTGCCGAATCCGCCTTCGCGATAGCCGGGCGGATCCTCGATCGACGTGCCGCCGGCTTCGACACCGCGCCTGTGCCAGGCATCGACCTGCTCGGGGCTGTCGAAATTGAAGCCAACCGTGCCGCCATTAGCGTGGCAGGCGGCCTGCCCGTCGATCGGCTTCGACACCATGAACACCGAGCCGCTGCGCCGGTAGGCAATGCGCCCCTTGTCATCGACGGCTGCGTCCTTTTCGAACAAGGCGTCATAGAATTTCTTCGATCGCTCGACGTCGTTGGAGCCAACCATGATGTGACTGAACATCGCTCTTCTCCTTTAGTAGATGACGACGCTGCGGATGCTTTCGCCGGCGTGCATCAGATCGAAACCGCGGTTGATGTCGTCGAGCTTCAGCGTGTGAGTAATCATCGGGTCGATCGCGATCTTCCCGTCCATGTACCAGTCAACGATCTTCGGCACGTCGGTCCGGCCCTTGGCCCCACCGAAGGCGGTTCCGCGCCAGTTTCGCCCGGTGATCAGCTGGAACGGCCGCGTCGCGATTTCCTTGCCGGATTCGGCTACGCCGATGACGATGCTGGTGCCCCAGCCCCGGTGGCAGCATTCGAGCGCTGTTCGCAT
>Ga0207644_10003302_pt1 | contig 10425 bp, 11 predicted proteins | sample KBSS73metaG_FD_184326 | JGI IMG/M metagenome (GOLD analysis project Ga0207644, IMG submission 184326) | Switchgrass rhizosphere microbial communities from Kellogg Biological Station, Michigan, USA - KBS S7-3 metaG (SPAdes) (version 2) | ecosystem: Host-associated > Plants > Roots > Rhizosphere... | reverse complement strand
CGATGCGAGCGGGTACCGCCCGCGGCAGGGCATCATCGCGCCGGGCGAGCCGGCGGCTTTGCGTAGCGCGGCGCCCTTCGCCCGCCTGCTCGGCGCGGTGCGCGCCAGCACAGTGCCGGCGCTGCTGTCGCGCGATGCCGGGCGCTATCTCTGCAACTACGCCTATTGGCGTGCGCTGGAACGGTCGCGCGACGGCCGGCCACTCGTTCAGTTCGTTCACATCCCGGGCGTTTCCCTCGGCCCGCGTCGGCAGCGGCGCGGACGCCGTCCGCCCCCGCTCGGCGCCCTCGTCGCCGGCGCCGAGCGGCTCCTTATCGTGCTCATTGCAGCAAGCCGGCGTTAACCGCGCCGGTCGGATAGTCAGCCGCGCTGGACTGGATGGCGGCCGCCACGGCCTGGCGCGCATTCCGCAGCGCCGCGCGAGGAGCTTTCGATGAACACTGATCGCCGCCGCCTGTTTGCTGCGCTCGCCGGAGCCGCCGCGGCTGCCACCGCAACACCGGCGCGCGCGAATGAGCCGCCGGCTGCACCCCGCGAATCCATGCCGCGCGGTGGGATCGATGCCGCCGCGTTCGGTATTCGGCCGAACGCCTCGGAGGATCAAACCAAGGCGTTGCAGCACGCGATCGATGCGGCCGCAGCGGCCCGCGCCGTGCTGCGCTTGCCGCCGGGCATCTATCGCGCCGGATCGCTGCAGCTCCCGCCCTACGCCGCCATCGCCGGCACCCCGGGCGCGACACGGATCGTCTTGCTCGGCGGACCTTCGCTCTTGTCCGCGGCGGCCGGCGACCACGTCGCCCTCAGCGGCCTCGTCCTCGACGGCGGCGGCCTGCCGCTTCCGGAGCGGCGCGGGCTCATTCATCTTGCGCAAGGGCGCGCAGTACGGGTCAACGATTGCGAGATCGTCAATTCCGGCCGCAATGGCATTGCGCTCGAGGCGATCGAGGGGGAGGTCTCCGGCAACACCATCGCGGCCACCGACGTCGCCATCTTCTCGCTCGACGCGCGCGGGCTGCGCATTGCCGGCAACACGGTGCGCGGCGCCGGCAATGGCGGCATCCTCGTCTGGCGGAGCACGCCCGGCGATGACGGCACGCTGATCGTCGACAACCGCATCGAGGACGTGGCCGCCAAGGCCGGCGGCTCCGGCCAGTACGGCAATGCGATCAACGTGTTTCGCGCCGGCAACGTTATCGTGCGCGGCAACCGCATCCGCAACGCCGCCTTCTCCGCAGTGCGCGGCAACGCGGCGTCGAACCTGCAGATCGTCGGCAATACCTGCACGGGGCTCGGCGAGGTCGCGCTCTATGCCGAGTTCGGCTTCGAGGGGGCGCTCATCGCCAACAACATCGTCGACGGTGCGGCGCTCGGCGTGTCGGTCACCAACTTCAACCAAGGCGGCCGGCTCGCCGTGGTGCAGGGCAATATTATTCGCAATCTCACCAGCAAGCGCCCGCCCGGTACCGATCCAAACGATGCGGCCGGCGTCGGCATCGGGATCGAGGCCGACACGGTGGTGACCGGGAACGTCGTAGAGAACGCGCCGAATATCGGAATCGCGGCGGGCTGGGGCGCCTATCTGCGCGATGTCGCCATCAACGCCAACGTGATTCGCAACGCCGATTTCGGCATCACCGTATCGGTCGCACCGGGTGCGGGTGCGGCGGTAATTGCCGACAACCTCATTTCCGGCGCCCGCCGCGGCGCCATCGTCGGCATGGAGTGGAGCAAGCCGGTCACCGGCGACCTCGCCAAGGACGGCGCGACCCGCTACGCGCAATTGTCGATCGGAGGCAATCGGGTGCGCTGAGCAATCGCTGCCTGAAGAGCCGGCGGCGTCAGAACGCCTCCGTCACCCGGAGCGCGCCAACCTCGATGCCATTCCAGTTGCGCAAAGTCGGCTGCGCGAAGGGTCCAAGCGCGCGTCGCTCGGTATCGGTCAGCGCGAGCAGGCGCGCGATCAGCGCCGCCGCGACCGCCTCCGCGGCGCGCCCGCCACCGTCGTCGCATTTGATGGCAAGGCCCAGCCCGAGCGTCGGCAGCGCGCCGCAAGCGACGCCCTCGGCGCCGGTCTTGAAGAAGATGCGCTCGCCGAGGAGCCTCACGATCTCCGTGCCGAAGCGCCCAGTGCCGGCGACGTACCACGGCTGGTTCGTGCAGGCCGTCCGCAGCCGCGCAGCGGCGCGCGCCCGCTCCGACGACAGGCCTTGTCCGGTACCGAATTTGGCGAAGGCGTATGCGAGACTTTGCAGCGGCACGGCCCAAGTCGGCACCGAGCACCCGTCGACTGCGCGGCGGTCCGGCGGCAACACGACGCCGGTCAAATCCTCCAGTACGCTGTGTACGTCGCGCTGCACCGGATGGTCGGGCTGCCAGTAGCCGGTGTGATCCACTCCACGCGCGCGGGCGACCGCGAGAAAGCCCGCATGCTTGCCGGAGCAGTTGTTGTGCAGGGCCGAGGCACTCCCGATCCGGGCCAGCGCATGGGCCGCGGCCGGCGACAGCGGCCAATGCGCCCCGCAGCACAGCGCCGAAGGCTCCAGTCCCGCCTTCGCCAGCATGCGCGTGACGCCGTCGACGTGCGCCCGCTCACCGCTGTGCGAGGCGCAAGCCAGCGCTAGTTCCTCGTCGCCGAATCCATACCGTTCTGCCGCGCCCAATTCGACGAGCGGCAACGCCTGCAGGGCCTTGACCGCCGACCGCGGAAATACCGGCGCCGTTACGTCGCCGACGGAAAGAACAATCGCGCCGCCGCTATCAACGACGGCAACCGCGCCGCGGTGGCGGCTTTCCAAGAGGCCGCCGCGGATGACTTCAACGAGAACCGGGTTGCTCATCGTTCAAACGGCCGCGCCGCTGGCCTCGCCGCTTGCACGCGACCAAGGCCGGAGAATCGCGGCGGCATGAACAGAGCACTCATCGGCAACGATCATGTACGCAAGGGCGCGGCAGCAGTGGGCCGGATGTAGGTCCAAGCAACACGCGGATCAATGTGCTGTCGGGTCGTGGGGCGGCCAAGCGTACCGGACGGGACACCGCGGCGAGAGGCTATCGCCCGTTCACGCGTTGCGGCGGCTTCGCGGCGGCACTCGGCGCTTCGCCTTCGGGCAGTAGCCCGGCGATCCGAGCCCATTCGTCGCAGACCCGGATCGCCTCGCGCAACTCTTCGACGAGTTCGGCCTGGGTGTAATAGTGTCGCCAGCGCCCGGTGTCGTAGAGTTCGACGATATGGTCTCGGCGACGCTCCGCCAGGGCGACCCATTTGCGGGCGACACCATCAAGCGGGCAAGGATAGCGTTCGGGCATTGAGTGACCAGCGGCGCCCGTGCGAATCAGATCGAATGATGGTCACTTGCTACCGGCGGCTCGGCAACAAAATGCGTTGTTGCACGCTCACGACTCTGTGGAAGAATCGCGGCGCTGGAAAATGTCTGATGTGGATAACTTCGTGAAAAAACCGCAGCCACGCTTCAGAGCGGCACGCGCAGCAGGTTCGCGATCTCGCCGATTATGCCACGGCGGAAAACCAGGACACAGACGACAAAGATCACGCCCTGAATAACCAGCACCCACTGGCCGAACGGCGCCAGATAGTTCTCCATGGCGACGATCGCAAAGGCGCCGATCAGAGGCCCGAAGATGGTGCCGAGGCCGCCGACCAGCGTCATCAGCACGACCTCGCCTGACATGCTCCAGTGCACGTCGGTGAGCGAAGCGAGCTGAAAGACCAGCGCCTTCACCGATCCGGCAAGCCCCGCGAGCGTCGCCGACAGCACGAAGGCGACGAGCTTGTAGCGTTCGGTCTTGTAGCCGAGCGAGATCACGCGGTGTTCGTTTTCCCGGATCGCCTTGAGGATTTCGCCGAACGGCGAGTTGATGATCCGGTAGATGAACAGAAAGCCGGCAAGCGTGACGATGAGGACGAACAGATACATCGTCATTTCCCGGGAGAGATCGAACACGCCGAACAGCCAGCCGCGCGGCACGCCCTGGATGCCGTCCTCACCTCCGGTGAATTTCGCCTGCAGCGCGAAGAAGTACATCATCTGCGCCAAAGCGAGCGTGATCATCGCGAAGTAGATGCCCTGGCGGCGAATGGCGAGGCCGCCGGCAACGGCGCCGAGCACGGCGGCAGTTGCCGTGCCGGTGATGATGGCGAGCTCCGGCGGCAACCCCCATACCTTGGCGGCGTGGGCTGCGAGATAGCTTGCCCAGCCGAAGTAGAGCGCGTGGCCGAAGGAGACCAGGCCGACATAGCCGATCAGGAGATTGAAGGCGCAGGCAAAGAGCGCAAAACACAGCGCCTTCATGAGAAAGACCGGGTAGACGACGAAGGGCGCGGCAACGAGCAGCACCACCGTCAGCGCGAAAGCCACGACCAGGCTGCGCGGCGTCTCGCGACCCTGCGTCAACACCGGTGTATCGAGAGTGCTTTCGGTCATACGGCGCGTCCAAACAGCCCGGCCGGGCGAACCAGCAGCACGATCGCCATGATCACGAAGATCACCGTGTTGGAGGCTTCCGGAAAGAACACCTTGGTCAGCCCCTCGACCAGGCCGAGGGCAAAACCAGTGACGATCGCCCCCATGATCGAGCCCATGCCGCCGATCACCACGACGGCGAACACGACGATGATGAGGTCGGAGCCCATCTGCGGCGAGACGTTGTAGATCGGCGCCGCCATGACGCCGGCGAGCGCCGCGAGGCCGACGCCAAAGCCATAGGTCAACGTGATCATGCGCGGGACGTTGATACCGAAGGCGCGCACCAGGACCGGGTTTTCCGTGGCCGCGCGCAGATAGGACCCGAGCCGCGTGCGTTCGATGGCGTACCAGGTGGCAAGGCAGACCACGAGCGAGAACACGATGACCCAGGCGCGATAGTTCGGAAGGAACATGAAGCCGAGATTGCGGCCGCCCTGCAGCGTCGCCGGCACCTGATAAGGCAAGCCGGAGGAGCCGTAGGTGTTGCGGAACAGTCCCTCGATGATGAGCGCCAGGCCGAATGTGAGCAGCAGCCCGTAGAGCGGGTCGAGCTTGCGCAGATGCTGCAGGAAAGCCCGCTCGATGATGATGCCGGTCGCGCCGACGACGATCGGCGCCACCACCAGCGACGCCCAGTAGCCGAGGCCGACATATTGCAGCAGCAGATAGGCGGTGAAGGCGCCCATCATGTATTGCGCGCCATGGCTGAAGTTGATGATGTTGAGCATGCCGAAAATAACAGCAAGGCCGAGGCTCAACAGCGCGTAGAACGAACCGTTGATCAGGCCGAGCAGCAACTGCCCGAAGAGCGCCTGCGATGGGAGGCCGAAAATCTCAAACATCGTTCGCCCCCGGCCCCCCTCACCTGTTCAGTTGGTCACCAGCGGACAGCCGCCATCCTTGAGCGGCCGAAAGGCTTCCGCGGCCGGGATGGTGGCGCGCAGCTTGTAGTAATCGCCTGGATATTTCGACTCCTGAGGCGTCTTCACCTGAAACAGATAGGCGTCGTGGACCTTGCGGCCGTCGGCGCGGACGACGCCCTTGCCGAACAGCGGGTCATCGGTCGGCATCTCCTTCATCTTGGCAATGACCGTGCGCCCGTCGGCGTCGCCTTTGAGCGCCGCGACCGTTTTCAGGTAGTGGATCACAGACGAGTACACACCGGCGTGCACCATGGTCGGGAATCTTCCGGGTCGCTCCGCACGCCAGCGCTTGGTGAACGCGCGGTTGCCATCGGTCATGTCCCAGTACCACGACGCGGTCAGGACCAGGCCTTGCGCCGCTTCAAGCCCCAGCGCGTGGACGTCGGCGATGAAAACGAGAAGGCCGGCGAGCTGCTGACCATTCTTGGTGAGGCCGAATTCGGCGCTTTGCTTGATGGCGTTGACCGTGTCGCCGCCGGCATTGGCTAGGCCGACGACCTTCGCTTTCGACGCCTGCGCTTGCAGGAGGAAGGAGGAGAAGTCGTTGACATTGATCGGATGACGAACGCTTCCCACCACCTTGCCGCCATTGGCGAGGATGACGGCGGTGGTGTCCCGTTCGAGCGCCTGACCGAAAGCGTAGTCGGCGGTGATGAAGAACCAGGTGTCGCCGCCTGCCGCGACCAACGCCTTGCCCGTGCCATGGGCGAGCATCCAAGTGTCGTAGCTCCAATGGATCGTGTTCGGCGAGCACTTTCCCCCGGTGAGATCGGAGGTGGCGGCGGCTGAGACCAGCAACACCCTGTTCTTCTCGCGTGCGAGTTCGTTCACCGCCAGTGCGACGCTCGAAGTGGCCATGTCGACGATGGCATCGACGTGGTCGACGTCGAACCATTGCCGCGCGATGTTGGCGCCGATGTCAGCCTTGTTCTGATGGTCGGCGCTGACGATTTCCACTTTCAGGCCGTTGGCGGCCGGATTGAAATCCTCGACCGCGAGCTTGGCGGCGACGAGCGAGCCCGGTCCGCTGTTCTCCGAGAACAGGCTCGACATGTCGCTGAGCACGCCGATCTTGACGGTGCGATCCTGGGCGCGCGCCGCGATCGTGCCTGCGCACACGAGCGCGGCAGTCAGAACAGCCACTCTAACTGCGATGTTCATCGCAAAGCTCCCTCCATCCGCGACAGCGCACCCGCAGAACGCGGCTCACGGTAGCGGCAGGTCAAAGTTCTCCTAGACCCCGAGATACTCGTGCACCTTGTCCATGTTGGCCTTGAGACCGGCGGCCGAGAATTCGTCGACGATGCGCCCATGTTCCATGACGTAGTAGCGATCGGCAAGCGTGGCCGCGAAGTGGAAGTTCTGCTCGACCAGGAGAATCGTGAATCCCTGCTCCTTGAGCATTCCGATCGTGCGGCCGATCTGCTGGATTATCACCGGGGCCAACCCTTCGGTCGGCTCATCGAGCAGCAAGAGCGGCGCGCCGGTGCGCAGGATGCGGCCGATGGCCAGCATCTGCTGCTCGCCGCCGGAAAGCTTCATGCCCTGGCTCGAAAGCCGCTCGCGCAGATTGGGAAACAGGTCGAAGATGCGGCCGAGGTCGAGCCCGCCGGAGCGAACCTGCCGCGGCAGCAGAAGGTTTTCCTTGACATCGAGACTGGCGAAAATGCCGCGTTCTTCGGGACAAAACGCGATCCCGCGTCGGGCGATGGTATCGGAGGAAAGCTTGATCAGTTCGCGGCCTTCGAACCGGACCGAGCCGGTACGGTGATCGATGATTCCCATGATGGCCTTGAGCGTCGTCGTCTTGCCGACACCGTTGCGGCCAAGCAACGTCACTACCTCACCAGCCTTCACGGTGAAATTGACGCCGTGCAGCACATGCGATTCGCCGTACCAGGCCTCGAGCCCTTCGACCGTGAGTAGCACGCTGGGTTCAGGCATGACCGGTACCGAGATACGCTTCGCGTACGGCCGGATCGGCCGACACCGCCTCGTAGTCGCCCTCGGCGAGAACTTGGCCGCGGGTCAGCACGGTGATGCGGTCGCACAGGTCGGCGACGACGCTGAGATTGTGCTCGACCATCAAGACGGTGCGTTCGGCGCCTGCCGACCGTATCAGCGCACTGATGCGTTCGATGTCCTCGCGCCCCATGCCCGCCGTCGGCTCGTCGAGCAGCAGCAGTTCAGGTTCGAGCGCAAGCGTCGTTGCTATTTCGAGCGCCCGCTTGCGTCCGTAGGGCAACTCGACCGCGAGGCGTTCGGCATAGGAGGCAAGCCCCACGTCGGTAATCAGCGCCATCGCCCGCGTATCGAGGGCGCGCAGGGTCCGTTTCGAGCGCCAGAAATCGAAGGAATTGCCGCGCCGGCGCTGCAGCGCCACGCGCACATTCTCGAGCACCGTGAGGTGCGGGAAAACGGCTGAGATCTGGAACGAGCGTCCAAGGCCGAGCCGGGCGACATCGGCGGGCTTGAGCGCGGTGATGTCGCGCCCGGCGAACACGATCCGGCCGCGTGTCGGGGAGAGGAATTTGGTGAGCAGATTGAAGCAGGTGGTCTTACCGGCGCCGTTCGGTCCGATGAGCGCGTGTATGGTGCCGCGTTTGACGCGCAGATTCACGCCGCGCACCGCGACGAATCCGGCGAACTCCTTGGTCAGATCCTGCGTCTCGAGGATCGCGTCATCACCCACGACTTTTCCCCCCAGAGGCATTCTCGACGCCTTCCCCGCGCGGGTAAAGACTCAATTTCAACACATGGCAGCACAAGGCAAATTGTGCTTTCGGACTGATGGGCAGACCGCCACTTTCGCCCAAGAATGGCGCGCGACATTCGGGAACGTCTGGTGAACGAATGCGCTTGGCCCGACAAGGCGAGTGAAGTCGACGAAGATCCTCACCCTGGCCTGCTGCCCAACAGCAGGAAGCAACCCGCCCGAAGAACCGGGGCCTTCGCGCAAGTTTGGGATGCATTGATAAGTGGTCGCAGCTGCGGTCGCTGGCGGCCGGGCGCCGCTCGTGCGGTAACTCAGTGCTTGAGACTAGGGGCAGTCTTGAAGCTCGCCTCGGTCTTGGCCTTGATTTCATCAAGCGTCACGTCGGGCGCTAGCTCCACGAGCGTCATGCCGCCGCCCTTCTTGTCGATGATGAACACGCCGAGGTCAGTGATCACCATGTCGACGACGCCGGCACCGGTGAGCGGCAGCGTGCAGTGGTGCAAGAGCTTCGCCTCGTTCTTCGCCGAGTGCTCCATGACCACGACGACTTTCTTGACGCCGCCGACGAGGTCCATGGCTCCGCCCATCCCTTTGACGACCTTCCCGGGGATCATCCAGTTGGCAAGGTCGCCGTTCTCCGCCACCTGCATGGCGCCAAGGATCGCGATGTCGATGTGGCCGCCGCGGATCATCGCGAACGAATCGGCCGAGTTGAAGTAGCTCGTGGTCGGCAGCTCGGTGACGGTCTGCTTGCCGGCATTGATGAGGTCGGCGTCTTCCTCGCCCTCGAACGGGAACGGCCCGGTCCCGAGCATGCCGTTCTCGCTCTGCAATTGGACGCTCATCCCCGGCGGGATGAAGTTCGACACCAGGGTCGGGATGCCGATGCCGAGATTGACGTAGAAGCCGTCCTGCAGCTCCTTGGCGGCGCGCGCCGCCATCTGCTCGCGGGTCCACGGCATCAGACTTTCTCCTTCGCTGCGGCCGGCGCGCCTGCTGCCAGCCGCTTGCGTACAGTACGTTGCTCGATGTGCTTGGCCGCATTCGGCACATGGATGATGCGCTGTACGTAGATACCCGGCGTGACGATGTGGTCGGGGTCGATCTCGCCGGGCTGCACCAGATGCTCGACCTCGGCAATCGTTACTTTGCCGGCGGTCGCCATCACCGGATTGAAGTTTCGCGCTGTCTTCCGGTAGACGAGGTTGCCCTCGGTGTCGCCCTTGAATGCGTGCACGATCGACAGGTCGGCAACAAGCCCGCGCTCCATCACATAGCGCGCACCATCGAACTCGCGCTCGTCCTTGCCTTTGGCGATCTCGGTGCCCGCGCCAGTCCGGGTGAAGAAGGCCGGGATGCCGGCGCCGCCGGCACGTATGCGCTCGGCGAGCGTGCCCTGCGGGTTGAACTCGATCTCGAGCTCGCCGGCGAGATATTGCTGCGCGAAGGTTTTGTTCTCGCCGACATACGACGCGATCATTTTCTTGATCTGCCGCGTGTCGAGGAGAACGCCGAGTCCCTTGCCGTCGACACCGCAGTTGTTGGAGACGACGGTGAGGTTCTTCACCCCCGAGTCGCGGATAGCAAGAATCAGCGTTTCCGGAATACCGCCCAGGCCGAAGCCGCCGGCCATGATCGTCATGCCGTCCTTGAGCAAGCCGGCCAACGCGGCGCGCGCGTCCGCATAGACCTTATTCATGACCGCTCCATTTCTCCCCGGAAGCGCTCAGCTAGGCAATAACCGGGCAGACGGAAAGGTCAACTCGGGGAGGTGTAGGACGTGACGATCGGAAGTGGGATCGTGGGATGCGGATAGTAGTTCCACACCACGAACATCCCAGCGAACAGAAGTCCGGTAAGGATCGAGCCGACGAAGAGGTTTCTGAACGCAATGAGATTACCGAGCAAAGCGGCGATGAACGCGAACACCGCCATCAGCGTAACGAACATCCAATTCACAGTCGATAGATCGATAGGCATTGTCCGCTCCTGGTAGAGGCTCCTGATAGCCAAGCAGAGGCCAGCGAGTCAAACGACCATCCGTGCGTACCATAGCCGAGTCGCATCGGGGTGCGATGGTAGAACCCGCGTCGTCTTCGATTTTAGCATGGAATGCGGTGCGCGAGTACGGGAAAGGTTTGGCGAAACCGATCAGACCATCGCAGTAGCTTCAACTGGGCTCATGCATTGAGCCGGCGTCGCCGCAGGCAGCAAATATCATCGCGGATAAGCCGCAAACGCGCGCTTCCGCGAACCCATCCACCGAGCTGCTCTCAATTGCGCCGTGTTTCGTCCTCGGTTT
>Ga0207644_10003299_pt1 | contig 10433 bp, 12 predicted proteins | sample KBSS73metaG_FD_184326 | JGI IMG/M metagenome (GOLD analysis project Ga0207644, IMG submission 184326) | Switchgrass rhizosphere microbial communities from Kellogg Biological Station, Michigan, USA - KBS S7-3 metaG (SPAdes) (version 2) | ecosystem: Host-associated > Plants > Roots > Rhizosphere... | reverse complement strand
GCGGGTGTTCAACCCGCAGGACGCGCCGACGACGGTGACGCTGCCCGGGCGCACCGGCACCCTGGTCGACCTCCGCGGCCGCCCGCAGGGGACGTTCACGGACGGGTTTGCGCTCGGGCCGTGGGGCATCGCCACGGCCCGCCTGCTCGAGTAGGGCCGCCTCGAGCTGCGCGACGTGGGCGGCGAGCGCGTCGAGGCGGCCGCGGCGGCGACGCGACGCGCGCCACGCCGCGAGTGCGAGGAGCACGACGAGGACGAGCAACGCGAGGGGTAGCCAGGGGAACACGAACGTCGACGCTGTCGCGCTCGCCGACGGTCCGGCGCCGTCGGCGACCCGGGTGTCGACCTCGATCGGCCACGACTGCGGCCCGCCCCACGCGGGCAACGACCGGCGCAGCACGTAGGACTGCGCGGCGTGGCTCAGCAGCAGCGACGCCCCGTTCGCGCGGTGCCCGGCGACGGTCACTGTCGGCGCCACGCGCACGTCGCCGGTGTTGCGCACGATCACGAGCACGTTCGCCGATCGGGGTGAGAGCGAGTGCCCGCGGTCGACGTGCACGCTGGTGATGGCGACGCCCGCGCGCACGGCTCCGGGCACGGTCACGTAGAGCCGCGTCGCCACGCGCTTCACCACGCCGATCCCGCCGGCCCCTGCGGCCGTCGTCTCGGCCACGACGGCGCCGATGTGATCGCCGGGGTCGGTCCCATCGGGTACCCGCAGGGTGAGGGACACCGTGCGCGTGCCGTGGGCGGGCACCGTCACCGATGGCACGTCGAACCGGCCCCACGTGCCCACGTCGGTCGCCGGCTCGACGAGCTGTGGCTGGTCCTTGGCGTCGAACCGCAGGTCGGCGAGGCCGAGCCGGATGTCGGTCGGCACGTCGCTGGGGTTCTCGATGACCGCGTCGAGCACGACCTGCTGGCCGGGCCGGCCGTCGACGGTGAACCATCGGCCCTTGACCGGATGGACCATCGGCGTGCCAGGTGTCGCCGCCGCCGCGACCCCGGGCGCCGCGCCCACGAGCGCGAGCGCGACGAAGAGGACGGCGACCGGTCGTCTCACTGCAGCAAGGTGACGACGAGGTAGCCGTTGTACACGGCGGCGTTGGCGGAGGCGGGCGGCGTGAAGGTCACGGTGGCGCTCGCCGCATACGTGCCCGTGTAGACCGACCCCGCGCTCTGGCCCGTGTTGCTGATCAACGTGCGCGTCGTGGAGAGGTCGGCGGTGCCGCTCAGTGCCGTGGTGGTTCCGCCCGCCGACGGCAGCGAGGTGACCACGGGCGTCACGGAGGCGCCGCTCAACGTCAGGTTCGCTCCCGCGATGTTGCTGCCGCCGCCGGCCTCGACGAGCTTGTCGCCGTAGGTCGCGCAGTCCGACGCCGTCGGGGTGGTCGTGTTGTTGGGTCCACACAGGCGGACGGTGACCGACCAGCCGGTCGCGTCGCCGCTCACGGCTGCCTCGGTCACGAGGGCGTTCAGGGTGGATGACACGTTCAACGTGCGCACGACGCTGCCGAGCGGGGTGGCGAGGGCGGCGGAGGTGAGCGTGCGTGAGCCGCTCAACACCGTCGCGCTGATGGCCACGTCGCCGGCCGAGGCCGGGGCCGCACCGGCCATGAGGCCGAGCACGGCCAGCGGGCCGACCCAGCGGAGATGCAGTCGCGCAGGACGCATGCCTTCTCATCGGCGGCATGCCGGTGACGCACCATGGCCCGTTCGGGTCATTCGCCACCCACCCGGGCGGATCAGCCCCGGCGCAACGACACCGGCGTTCCCGGTGGCGCGACGGGCGCCAGGAGGGCATCACCCTTCGGCTGGGTGCTCGACCACGTCGGATCGAGGCCGGGCGCCGTCACGCGCACGCCCGCGGGGGCGTCCCACAGCAGCGCGGGCCGGTCGCCGTGCCAGCGCACGGCGAACGACACGGGCCCATGGGTGGTGGGCGCGTCGTGGACCTCGATGCCCTGCCCCAACCAGTCGTCGGGGACCACCGAGCACAGCGCCACCCCGTCGTCGGTCTCGCGCACGAGCTGGTCGCGCACGTCGAGCAGCGGCGAACGGCTCGCGACGGGCGCCGCACCATCGACACCTCGAGCCGCGTGACGAGCCACGGACGCCGCCTGCTCCTCCCCCGCCATCGCCAGCACCTCGGCGGCATCGAGCAAGGCCTGTCGATCCGGCGCCTTCGAACGGGCCATCCGATCAGCGGTGGCGGCGACGGCCGGCGCGACGCGCTCGGCCACCGCGACCGCTTCGTCGCGGTAGCCGTAGCGGGCCAGGACGAGCGCGTCGTCCTGGGTGAGCAGGGCGAAGCGCCGACCGGCTTCGATCGTCGCCTGCAGCGCGGCGTCGGGGACGACGATGCGCACGCCGCGATCGCTCTGCACCCGCCAGCCGTTCACGACCTGCTCGGCGGTCGGCAACGACGACGGGGCCGAGGGGCCGAGCACGAAGCGCAAGGTCGTGCGGTGCGCGAGGGGCCACACGAACGCGACGGCACCCCGCTTCACCGGCGCGAGCGAGTCCGCCGCGCCGCCCGACGTCACGATCGACGCGAGCAGCTCGACCTCACGCGCGCTCGCGGCGCGCGCCGGCGGCTTCGGGCACCACAACGCGGGGCGGCGATCGACGGTGACCAGCGCGTCGTCGACCGCGATGCGCTTGGCGCCTGCGAGGAACAGGGCGAGGGCGACGGGCACGGGACTCTGGTTCTCGAGCTCGACGACGACGACGTCGTCGCCACCCGAACGGGCGCCGAAGACGCGCTCGACGACGTCGCCGCTCGGCACGCGCATCGCCGTCTCGACGACCGGCGTGTCGTCGACGAGCCGCTGCCGGACCGCGACCTCGCGCTCGGCGCGGTGCCAGCGGTCCTCGGCGCCGACCCACCAGCCGAGCGTCCAGCGGGCACCCGCCGGTGCGACGGTGCCGCGGTCGTCGATGGTCGCGGTGACGCCACCGGCGATGGTGCCGACGGGCGTCACTCCCACTCGAAGCCGGTCCGTCGTTGGAGCAACGCCCGCATCGCGTCGCGCGCGGTGATGCCTTCGTGGCACACGGCCCGCACCTGCTCGGCGATCGGCATCTCGACCCCGTGCTCTGCCGCCAGGTCAGCGACGACCGACGACGACTTCACGCCTTCGGCGACCATGTTCATCTCGGCCACGATCTCCTCGAGGCACCGGCCCCGACCGAGCTCGACGCCGACGTGGTGGTTCCGGCTCTGCGTGCTCATGCACGTGGCCACGAGGTCGCCCATGCCGGCGAGGCCGGCGAACGTGATCGGGTCACCGCCCAGCGCGCCGCCGAGGCGAGCGAGCTCGGCCAGCCCGCGCGTCATCACCGTGGCCTTGGTGTTGTCGCCGAACCCCATGCCGTCGACCATGCCGGCCGCGATGGCGATGACGTTCTTGACCACCCCGCCGATCTCGCAGCCGACGATGTCGAGGTTCGTGTAGACGCGGAAGTGCGCGGCGCGGAACACGGGCTGCAGGCCGACGGCGATGCGCTCATCGGCGAACGCCATGACGGCGCCGGCGGGTTGCCCGGCGACGATCTCGCGGGCGAGGTTGGGCCCCGTGAGCGCGCCGGCCGGGTGGTCGGGGAGCACCTCGTTGATCACCTGCGTCATGCGCAGCCGGGTGCCCTGTTCGAGCCCCTTGGTGAGACTGACGATCGGGACCCAGGCCCGGACGTACGGCGCCGCCTCCTCGAGCACGACGCGGAAGCCGTGGGAGGGAACCGCCATCACCACGACGTCGGCGGTGCCCACCGCCTCGCTTAGCGACGGCGTCGAGCTCAGCTCGTCGGGCAACGTCACGCCCGGCAGGTACGCCGAGTTGGTGTGGGCCGTCGTGATCTCGTCGGCCACGTCCTTGCGGCGGGCCCACAGGATCGTCGGGTTGTTCACCGTCGACAGGGCGGCCACGGTCGTGCCCCACGAGCCGGCACCGATCACGGCCACCCGGAGCGCCATGAGGGCAGCGTACGCTGCGCGTCCCATGCCCCAGGAGGTCGCCGTGCTCGTGCCGGTCAAGGCCTTCTCGCGGGCCAAGGCCCGGCTCGCGAGCGTGCTCGACGCGCCCAGCCGGGCCGCCCTCGCCCGCGAGATGGCCGACCGCGTGCTCGCCGCCGCCATGGGGATGCCGGTGACCGTGGCCTGCGACGACGAGGAGGTCGCGGCGTGGGCGTCGGACGCCGGCGCGCACGTGGCGTGGACGCCCGGGCTCGGTCTCAACGGCGCCGTGACCGCGGGCGTGGACGCGCTGCGCCGGCAGGGGGTCCGTCGCGTGATCGTCGCCCATGCCGACCTGCCGCACGCCCGTGACCTCACGGTGGTCGTGGCCGAGGGCGAGGGTGTGGTTGCCGTGCCCGACCGCCACGAGGACGGCACCAACGTCCTGGTCGTCCCCACCGACGCCGGCTTCGCGTTCGCCTACGGCCCGGGATCGTTCGCCCGCCACCGCGCCGAGGCGGCGCGCCTCGCACTGGCGTTCACGGTCCTGCGCCCGGCCGACCTCGTATGGGACGTCGACGTCCCCGCCGACCTGGAGGGGCCGTGAGCGAGCGCGCGAGCGAACCATCGGCACCGAACATCTTCGTTCCCGCGCGGGCCCTCGCCATCGGCGCCCATCCCGACGACGTCGAGTTCGGTTGCGGCGCCACGCTCGCCCAGTGGTCGGCAGCCGGGTGCGAGGTATCGCACCTCATCTGCACCGACGGCTCGAAGGGCTCGTGGGACCCGAGCGCCGATCGCGCCGCCCTCGTCGTCACCCGCCAGGACGAGCAGCGCGCCGCGGCGGCCGCGCTCGGCGCCACCGGGTCCTGCGTGTTCCTCGACTGGGTCGACGGCGAGCTCGAGGCCGGCCTGCGGCAGCGGTGGGAGGTGGCGTACTGGATCCGCAAGCTGCGGCCCGACATCGTGCTCGGCCACGACCCGTGGAAGCGGTGGCGGCTGCACCCCGACCACCGCGCCGCCGGCTTCCTGACCGTCGACGGTCTCGTCGCCGCGCGCGACCCGCACTTCTTCCCGGAGCAGGAGCTTCCGCACCACCGGCCGAGCGCCCTGTGGTTGTTCGAGGCGGACGAGCCCGACCACGTCGAAGACGTCACCGGGTTCGTCGACGCCAAGGTCGACGCCCTCCTCGCCCACCGTTCCCAGTGGCGCTCCACCCACCACATCGAGGGGCCCGACGACGTCGAGCGATTCCGTCGAGCGGTGCACGCCGAGGCCGCGGCTGCCGGAGGCGAAGCGTTCCGCCGGATTGTGACGGAATGACGACACTGGCCCGTGACGGTTGACACACGCATCGCGGCCAGGCAAACATGAGGGCACGTTCCAGTCGCCTTCGGGGGTCCGCCCCCGTGGCGCCGGAGCAGAGCGGTTGCGGGCTGGGGTGTGTCGGGGGGGCACACTCCAGCCCCCGCCTCGTTTTGGGCCCGGTTCGGTGCCTCAGCGCTGATCGCGGGTGCGCCGGCCCACGTACCAGCCGGCGCCGAGGATGGCGGCCAGCAGGAGGATGCCGGAGGCCCACCAGACCCAGAGGGCGAGGGGCTGTCCGACGATGCGGGGGGCGTCGTCGATGGCGGTGGTCGTCGTGGCGGCCGCCAGGAAAAGCGTGAGCATCGGCACCGGACGGTAGGCGACCATCGTCCATGGCCCACCATCACTGGCCGCTGTTCGACCTGCGGGTCACGACGCCGCGCCTCGAGCTCCGCTACGTCGACGACGAGCTCGCGGTGGCGCTCGCCGACCTCGCGGTCGAAGGCATCCACGACCCCGACGCCATGCCGTTCGGCATCCCGTGGACCCGCCAGGAGAACCTGCCCCAGGAGTACCTCAAGCACCACTGGCGCTGCCGGGCCGCGCTGCGCGCCGAGGCGTGGACGATCGCCCTCGCCGTGCTCGAGGACGGCGTCCCGGTCGGCGTGCAGGACCTGCTCGCCAAGGACTTCGCCGTCACGCGCGCCTTCGAGACCGGCTCCTGGTTGGGCCGCCGGTTCCAGGGGCGGGGCATCGGCACGGAGATGCGGGCCGCCGCCGTCCACCTCGGCTTCGCCGGCCTCGGCGCCGACCTGGCCCAGACCGGCGCCTGGCACGACAACGGCCCGTCCCAGGGCGTCACCCGCAAGCTCGGCTACGAGCCCGACGGCTGGACCCTCCTCGATCGGGAAGGCACCGCCACGCGCATGCTGCGGTTCCATCTCCCCCGCGAGCGGTGGGAGCCGAACCGACGGGCCGACATCCAGCTCCACGGCGTCGACGCCGTGGTCGACCTGCTTGACGCGGGAGCCCCGTAGTGTTTCTATTTGTAATAGTCCACTGAGGGGGTTGCTCGCGTGAAGTTCTCGCTGATCTACGAAGCCCAGACCGCCGACACGTCGCGCGAGGGCGACGCCAAGATCCTGAACGACATCGTCGAGCAGGCGATGCTGGCCGAGCGGATGGACTTCGACGTGATCTGGTGCGTCGAGCACACGGCCCTCGAGCAGTACGCCCACATGAGCGTGCCCGAGACCTTCCTCGCGTTCGTCGCCGGGCGCACCTCGCGCATCCACGTCGGCCACGGCGTCATCTGCCTGCCGCCGCACATGAACCACCCGGTGAAGGTCGCCGAGCGGTGCGCCGCCCTCGACATCCTCTCGGGTGGGCGCCTCCACGTCGGCTTCGGGAAGGGCGGCACGCAGCAGGAGGCGGGCACGTTCGGCTACGAGCTCGACGACCTGCCCCCCATGATCAAGGAGGCGATGTACCTCGTCCCGCGCCTCTGGGTGGAGGACAACTGGTCGTACGAGGGCCAGTTCGTCAACATCGCGCCGCGGCCGATCCACCCCAAGCCGCTGCAGGACCCCCATCCGCCGCTCTACATGGCGTGCACCCACAACGAGACGTTGAACGACGCGGGCGGACGCGGCATAGGCGCCCTCGTGCTGGGCTTCGGCGGTCCCGAGCAGGTCGCCGAGAAGAACGCCATCTACCGCACCGCGTTCAAGAACCGCGATCCCAAGGAGCAGGTCGGCTACCGCCCCACCGAGCACCTCGCCGCGCTGTGCCCGGCCATCGTGCTCGACGACCGCAACGAGGCACGCCGCATCGGCTTGCGTGGCCAGCGCTTCTTCATGGAGTCGATCGGACACTGGGGCAGCAACGGCCAGGTGCCGCTGCCCGATCCGTCGGCGTGGCCCGACGACCTCGAAGCCCACACCGTCGATGGCAGCACGATCATCGAGTCGGCGATCGGTCGCGAGAAGATCAGCCTCGACCTGTCGCAGCCGAGCGACGCCATGCTCAACCCGAACCACGCCTACGGCACGCCGGAGGACTGCATCGCCTACGTCGAGCGCCTCATCGAGGCCGGCGCCGACGAGATCCTCTTCCTCAACCAGATGGGCACCGTGCCGCAGTGGGCGATGCTCGAGACGATCCGCAACATCGGCGAGCACGTCATCCCCTACTTTCGGCGGTAGTGGACTCGCTGTTCGAGCGTGACGGAGACGACGTCGTCGCCACGGTCCTGACGCAGGGGCCGTGGCACGACAACGCGCAGTACGGCGGTGCACCCGCGGCGCTGCTCACGTGGGCCGTCGAACGCGTGCCGACGCTCGTGCCCATGCGCGTGGCCCGCCTCACGTTCGACATGCACCGGCCCGTGCCGATCGAGCGCCTGCACGTCGGCACCGAGGTCGCACGCGAGGGCAAGCGGCTGCAGCTCGTCACCGCCCGGCTGCACGACGAGCGCGGCGTCGAGGTGGCGCGCGCCACGGCGCTGCGGTTGCGGGTCGGCGACGGTCCCGACCAGCCGACCGACCCACGGCGATTGCCCGTGGTGCGGCCCGACGGCCCCGGTCCGGAGATCCGCTTCGACGCCCGGAGCCGCAACGGGTTCCTCGCCGCCATGGAGATCCGGGCCGGAGGCGAGGAGATGGCGACGAGCTGGTACCGGTTGACGAAGCCGGTCATGGCCGGCGAGGAGCCGTCGGCCACGGTGCGCCTGGCGATGGCCGCGGACTTCACCGCCAACGCCGGCAACTACCTCGACCAGGCGCAGTGGTCGGCCATCAACCCCGACCTCACGATCCACCTGGCCCGCCAACCGGTCGGTGAGTGGACCGGCATCGCGACCCGTGCGTGGTACGCCCGCGACGGCATCGGGCACGCCCGCGCCGACCTGTTCGACCTCGACGGCTTCGTCGGCACGTGCACGGCCACCTCGCTGGTCGACGAGGTGCCGTCGCCCTACATCGCCTGACGGATCGCGTCGGCGACGGCGGCCGCCTGCTCGTCGCTGTCGTACTTGGTGCGAGGCCAGAAGAAGCCGCGCAGCCCGTCCTTCGGTCGGCGGGGCACGACGTGCACGTGGAGGTGCGGCACGGACTGGCTCACCGTGTTGTTGATGCCGACGAACGTGCCCACGGCGTCGACGCCCTTCGGCACCGCGACCGAGAGGCGCTGGGCGCGCGAGAAGAGCGGTTCGACCAGCGCGGGCGGCAGGTCGGCCAACGTCTCGTGGTGCGCCTTGGGGACCAGCAGCACGTGACCGGGGAACACGGGGCGGGCATCGAGGAACGCCAGGCAGCTGTCGTCGTCGAGGACGACGTGGGCCGGCCGGGTCCCGGCCACGATCTCGCAGAAGGCGCACACCGAACCCCGTTCTAGTTTCTCGATCTATGCTCCCGCCATGACCCGACCGCTCGAGGGGGCCGTGGCCGTCGTCACCGGCGGCAGCCGCGGCATCGGCAAGGGCATCGCGACCGAGCTCGGCGCCGCCGGCGCGACCGTGTACGTCACCGGGCGCACGGTGACCGCCGGGCCGCTGCCTGGCACGGTGGCCGAGACGGCCGAGCAGGTGACCGCCCTCGGCGGACACGGCATCGCCGTGCCGTGCGACCACGAAGACGACGCCCAGGTCGCGTCGCTGTTCGAGCGGGTGGCGTCGGAGCAGGGCGGGCGCCTCGACGTGCTCGTCAACAACGCGTTCCCGGCCGCCGAGCTGGCGCAGTGGCTGGGCCAGCCGTTCTGGGAGCTGCCGATCCGCTCGTGGGACGCGGTCGTCGGCATCGGTGCCCGCGCCCACTACGTTGCGAGCATCCACGCCGCCCGGCTGATGCTGCCCGCCGGCCGCGGACTGATCGCCAACGTGTCGTCCTCGGGGTCGGTGCAGTACGCGCACAACGTCGTCTACGGCGTCGGCAAGGCGGCGCTCGACAAGATGACGTCGGACTGCGCCCACGAGCTGGCGCCGCACGGCATCTCGGTCGTCTCGCTGTGGCCGGCGTTGGTGCGCACCGAGCTCGTGCTGTTCGGCGCCGAGGACGCCGGCGACGGCCGCCGCACGCTCGCGCTCCCCGGTGAAGGCGTGTTCGACCTCGCCAACGCCCAATCGCCGGAGTTCGTCGGCCGCGCGATCGTGGCCCTGGCGACCGACCCGAACGTCCAGGCCCGATCGGGTGGCGCCTACCCGGTCGCCGAGCTGGCGAAGGAGTACGGCTTCACGGAGGACGACGGCTCGCAACCGGAAGCGTTGCTGCGCCCGAACGACCCGCACTGATGCCGCCGCGCCTCATCGAGAGCCCGCCGCTCCCCCAGGACCTCACCCCGTCGCAACAGGCGCGCCGGGCGCGCATCGTGGCGGCGGGACTCGCGCTGCTGCGCGAGGACGACTACGACAAGATCCAGATGCGCGACGTCGCGGTCGAGGCCGAGGTCGCCATCGGCACCGTGTACCACTACTTCCAGTCGAAGGAGCACCTGTTCGCCGAGGTGCTGGCCGAGTGGGCGGTGTCGTTGCGGGGGCACGTCGAGCGCTCGCCGTTGCGGGGCCAGACGAGCGCGGCGCGCCTGCGCAAGGTGCTGCACCGGTCGGTGCGGGCGTTCCAGTCGTGGCCGCAACTCGTGCGCGTGCTCATGACGCTCGAGGCGTCGACCGATCCGTTCGCGTCGGAGATCTTCGCCCGCATGAACGGGTCGATCCAGACCATCTGGGCGGAGGCGCTCGCCGGCCTGCCCGACGAGGTGATCGACATCGTCGTGAAGGTCGCCGGCGCCACGCTCGACCTGCTCCTGCGCCAGTGGGTGATGGGGCGCATGTCGATCAACGAGGTCTACGACCAGATCGAGCGCGCCGTCACCGTCCTCCTCGAGTTCCAAGACGACCACGCCCAAGACGACCATCCCCAGAACGACCATGCGTAGAAGTGCGCCCGCGGCGGGCGTGTTCTTACGCAGCTAGTGATCTGAGTCGGAGATCCGCAGGCACCTCGACAGCCAGTGACGCCGATCGCGGCGTCCTCCGCCCTCCAAAGCCGACAAGAGGATTCGTTCGGTTGTGCGTCCTTGCGCTCGACGCCTCTGGTTCGCCGATCTGCCCACGGACTTCCGACTCAGGTCACTAGAAGGTTTCGGGGTCCGCGACGACTGACGCGGGGACGGGGAA
>Ga0207644_10003298_pt1 | contig 10433 bp, 10 predicted proteins | sample KBSS73metaG_FD_184326 | JGI IMG/M metagenome (GOLD analysis project Ga0207644, IMG submission 184326) | Switchgrass rhizosphere microbial communities from Kellogg Biological Station, Michigan, USA - KBS S7-3 metaG (SPAdes) (version 2) | ecosystem: Host-associated > Plants > Roots > Rhizosphere... | reverse complement strand
CCTAATGATGTGCCTGCCACACGTGGGGTCGCGAGGCATGTCGAATCAATCTGTCCGGATTGCCAGCAGCAAGCTGATCATCAGCTGTGCGACGATTGCCGCCCTCATCCTTTTCGTTGGGCTGGGCAGCCAGGTGCTCGGCCCCGCGTTCAGAGGCACCCGCGTGCCGAACACCAGCCTGACGGTGGCGTTCCTGCTCAATATTGCGATCATCCTGTTCGGCTGGCGCCGCGCCAAGGACCTGCAGAACGCGCTCGATGCCTATGAGAAGGCGGAGCGGCTCGCCCAGCGCAACGCAAGCATCGACGCCGCGACGGGGCTGTCGAACCGCAGGGAATTGTTGCGCTCGATCCGTGACGCCCTTGATGCCAAGAAGGCGGGATCGCTGCTCCTCGTCGATCTCGACCATTTCAAGCGGGTCAATGACCTGCACGGCCACCTCGCGGGCGATCAGCTGCTGAGGAGCGTGGCCGAGATCCTGCAGGAATCCGCACCGCAGGCGGCCTGCTGTGCCCGCACTGGCGGGGACGAATTCGGAATCTTGCTGGTCGGGGAGTCGCCCAAGAAGGCGGAAGAAATCGCGGGATTGATCATCGCACGGCTCGCCACCCCGATCTTTGCCGCGGGGGCGGAGGTGCAGGCATCTGCATCCATCGGCATCACCTCCATCGCCAAGCTGGCGAAGCAAGAAGACGTGCTCCGCCAAAGCGACGTCGCTTTGTTTGCCGCCAAACGCGATGGGCGCAATCGGTTCGCCTGGTTCGACCAGCAGCTGAATGACGAGCTCGCCGATCGGGTGGCGTTCGAGGAAGAGATGCGCACCGGCGTCCGCAATGGCGAGTTCGTGCCCTTCTTCCAGCCTCTGATCGACCTCAACAGCCGCGACTTGGTCGGGTTTGAGGCTCTCGCCCGCTGGCGCTCGCCAAAGCGCGGCTTCCTCGAGGCGGACCAGTTCATCGAGCTCGCGGAGGCGACCGGTCTCGTCGGTCCATTGACCATGAACGTGATCGAGCAGGCGCTGAAGGAGGCGGCCACGTGGCCGCCGCACCTCAAGGTCGCCGTCAACATCTCGCCGGTCCAGTTCCGCGACGTGCGCCTGGCGACCAACATCATCAAGCTGCTGACGGAGACGGGCTTCCCCGCCAAGCGCCTCGAGGTCGAGATTACCGAGAACTCGCTCCTCGAAGATCGGGACCAGGTTCTGAATACGATCCAGAGCCTCAAGAACCTCGGTGTCAGCGTCAGTCTCGACAATTTCGGCACAGGCTATGCGTCGCTCGCGCAGGTCAACTCGTTGCCCGTGGACCGCATCAAGATCGACCGCAGCTTCATCAGCACGATCGTGAAGAGCGAGCAGACGGCTGCGATCGTCGGAACCATCGCGAACCTCGGCCACAAGCTCAACGTTCCGATCACGGCCGAAGGTGTCGAGTCCGAGCAGATCCGGAACGCGCTTGCCGAGTTCGGATGCTCGGAAGCCCAGGGCTGGCTGTTCGGCCGTGCGGTGTCCGGCGAGAGCGTCCGCACCTTCCTCGGCCTCAAGCAGAAGGGCGCACCGCCCGCATCATCTTCCGGTGAGAGTGACGAGCACCGGTTCACGCCGCGAATCAAGCGGCGCTAAGCGACCGCTCAACTCTGGAGCCGCCAGGCCCGGGCTGAATAGGTGACGAAGGCGATCAGCCCGATAATTACCGCGACGCGGAGGTAGAATCCGCTGACCAGCCAGTAGAACAAGGCCGCGACTAACGCTGAGGCGGGGATGGTGATGAGCCACGCCACGGCGACGTTGCCAGCAATGCCCCAGCGCACGGCCGAGGCCCGCCGCGCGGCGCCAGCACCAATCACGCAACCCGTGATCGTATGCGTCGTCGACACCGGGATGCCGAGATACGAAGCGGCGAAGAGCATGATCGACCCGCCGGCCGACGCCGAGAAGCCCTGGTGCTGCGACAGCTTGGTGATGCGGGTGCCCATCGTCTCGATGATGCGCCACCCGCCGCTCAGCGTACCGAGACCCATCGCGATGTAGCAGCTCAGGGCGACCCAGCCGGGCACGTGGAATTCGCCGTTCAGATAGCCGGTCGAATAGAGCAGGACGCTGATGACGCCCATCGTCTTCTGCGCGTCATTGAGGCCGTGGCCGAGCGAGTAAGCTCCTGCCGAGACAAGGTGCAGGCCGCGAAACGTTCGCTCCGCCCCGCGAGCACTGGCGCGGAGGCCAAGCCAGCTGGTGACGAGCATGATCGCCATGGTGAGGATGAGCCCTAGCATCGGCGACAGTACGATCGCGATGAGGGTCTTGTTAAGCCCGATCCACTGGATGCTTGGAACTCCCGCATGGGCAACGCCAGCTCCGACGATTCCACCGACGAGGGCATGGCTCGACGACGACGGGATGCCCTTCAGCCAGGTGACGACGTTCCAGAACATGGCGCCGATAAGCGCCCCGAAGACGACCGCGGGCGTCACCAGGTCCTTGTCGATCAGGCCGCTGCCAATCGTGTCGGCGACCTTGTGCAGTGCAGGCCACTGGAGCGCCAGGAAGAAGGCCGCGAAGTTGAAGAAGGCGGCAAAACCGACCGCGGCCACTGGGCTGATGAGCCGGGTTCCGACGACCGTTGCAATCGAGTTGGCCGCGTCGTGCAGGCCGTTCAGGAAGTCGAATGCAAGCGCTACGGCAATGAGGCCGACAAGCAGCGGAAGCGCAAGTTGGTGCATCCGCGTCGGCTCAGGCGTGGTCGATCACTATGCCGTCGATCTCGTTTGCGACGTCTTCCATCGCGTCCGTGATCCGCTCGAGATGCTTGTAGATCTCGCGGGCAACGATGAATTGCATCGGGCTTCCGGCATGCTCCTGGAACGCCTTCTTTAGCCCGCTCGCATGCTCGTCGTCGGCGTCTCCTTCGAGGCGCACGATCCGCTCGGTGATCACGTGGATACGGGGGCCATTGCGGCTGATGTCGCGGAGCAGGGGCATGGCCTCGGCAATCAGACCAGCAGCCTCCGCAATAATCGCGACCATCCGCTTCATGTCCGGCTCGAAGTGATCGAGCTCATAGAGATCGATAGCGCGGGCCGCGGCCTGCATCTCGTCCACCGCGTCGTCCATCGAGGCGATGAGCGAAGTGATCGCGCCGCGGTCGAACGGGGTCAGGAAGGTCCGGCGGACGGTCCGGAGCACCTGGCGGATGATGTCGTCGGCCGCATGCTCCTGCCGGTCAACTTCCGCGATGTGCTGCTTCTGCGGCGTGCCGCCGTCGACCAGCCTGGTCATCGCACCCGCCGCGCCGACGATCGTCGCCGCATGCGCCTCGAACATCCCGAAGAAGTCGCCTGTCCTCGGGAGGAGGCGCTGGAACCAGTTGAACATGACCACCCCTGCTTCGACCGCGATGCGATTAGGCGACCGGTGCGGCGGCGGCAACAGTAGCGTTCGGGGTCAGCTCTTCCGGACCAGCGCTGCGCCGACCAGCACCAACGCAAAGCCGAGTGCGCGGGTTACGGTGACCGGATGGCGGGCGAGGCCGAGCAGGCCATAATGATCGAGCACCAGCGCCACCGCGAGCTGTCCCGCGATTGCCGCCGTCAGAAGCACGCCGATGCCGACGCGGGGCGCGCCGAATGCGGCGACCGCCACGAAGAACGCGCCGTAGAAGCCGCCCAACCAGGCATACCATGGCACTTGCTTCAGCCCCGGTGCGAACAGCTTGCCCGAGCTCACTCCGATGGCAGCTCCAAGCGCAACCGTGCCGATGAGGAATGAAATGAACGCGGCTACGATTGGGGAACTGGATGCTTTGCCGAGCAGTGCATTCGTCGGCGCCTGAATCGCCAGCAGCGCGCCCCCGATCAGCGCCAGAATGAGCGACAGCAGCGCACCGTTCATATCATTCCCCCCAGTCGAACAGGTCGCGGTGCTGGCGCGGTTGCGAGCGCAGATACTGCACCGGTCCCTTCACCTTTGCTCCCAGTCGGGCGGCCGCATGCCATGGCCACCGCGGGTCGTAGAGGATGCCGCGGGCCAGCGCGACCATGTCCGCGTCGCCAGTCCCGATGATCGCCTCGGCCTGTTCGAAATCGGTGATCAGGCCGACTGCCACGACCGGCATGCAGACGGCGCACTTCACTTCCCGGGCAAGGGGCACCTGATAGCTCGGGCCGACGGGGATTTCCTGCCGCGGGTCGAGGCCGCCGCTCGATACGTGGATCGCGGCGCAGCCACGCTGCTCCAGGGCGCGGGCGAACTCGATGGTCTGCTCGATGTCCCAGCCGCCCTCGACCCAATCGGTCGCGGAGACGCGCATGGTCACCGGCCGCTCCGCAGGTAGCGCGGCCCGCACTGCGTCGAACACTTCCAGCGGGAAGCGCATGCGGTTCGCGAGGCTTCCGCCATATTCGTCGGTGCGCCGGTTCGAGAGTGGCGAGAGGAACTGGTGGAGCAGATATCCGTGAGCGCCGTGCAGCTGCACCGCGGCGAGGTCGAGCCGCGCCGCCCGGACGGCGGCATCGGTGAACCCTTGGCGGATGCGATCCAGCCCTGCGCGGTCGAGCTCCACCGGCGGGTTTTCGCCCTCCATGAAGGGGAGCGGCGACGGCGCGACCGTCTGCCAGCCATTCGGCTCGCCCGGAGCGATTTGCGCTCCGCCAAACCACGGCTTGTCGGTTGAAGCCTTCCGGCCGGCATGGCCGAGCTGGATGGCGATCGGCATTTCCGACCAGCGGCGAACGCTCGCCAGCACGCGAGCCATCGCCTCCTCGTTCTCGTCGGACCACAGGCCAGTGTCGCCGTAGCTGATGCGCCCCTCCGGAGTGACGGCAGTCGCCTCGATGGTCAGCAGCGCGGCGCCGGACAACGCGAGATGCCCAAGGTGGATCGTATGCCAGTCGGACATGCAGCCGTCCTCGGCCGAATATTGGCACATCGGCGCGATCACGATGCGGTTGGCGAGCTTGAGGCTGCCGATTTCGAGTGGGCTGAAAAGGGCGGACACGGCAATTCCTTACTTGGCGAGAGCGGGCGAGGGCTGCGACACGGCCTGCCTCAGCAGCTCGTAGGACCGGAGCCGCGCGGCATGATCGTAAACCTGGCTCGTGACCATCAGTTCATCCGGCTTTGTTCGCTCAACGAACTCGGCGAGCTGCCGCCGCGCCGTCTTCGGGTTCCCGATCGCGCTGGCCGACAGCACCGAACGCAGGATCGCCCGCGCTTCCAGCGGTTGCTCGTCGGCGTAGCCGGCCTTGGGCGGCGGTAGCTGGATCGGCTTGCCGGTGCGCAGTGACACGAACGCCTGCTGCACCGAAGTCGCAAGCAGCTCGGCCTCCTCGTCGGTATCGGCAACGATCGCATTGAAGCCGAGCATCACATAGGGCTCGGCAAGCTGCTCCGACGGCTCGAAGCGCTCGCGGTAGACCTTGATTGCCTCCATCATCATTTGCGGCGCAAAGTGCGAGGCGAAGGCGTAGGGCAGGCCGAGCATCGCCGCGAGCTGCGCGCCGAACAGGCTTGAGCCGAGGATCCAGATCGGAATGTGCAGCCCCTCGCCGGGGATGGCGCGCACCCGTCCATTGTCGCCCCGGAAATAACCCATCAGCTCGACGACATCGTTGGGGAACCGGTCGGCGTCCGACGAGAGGTTGCGGCGTATCGCATAAGCCGCTGCCTGGTCGGTTCCGGGAGCGCGGCCGAGCCCCAGGTCGATGCGGCCGGGAAAGAGCGATTCCAGGGTCCCGAACTGCTCGGCGATGATCAGCGGCGCATGGTTGGGCAGCATGACCCCGCCCGCGCCGATGCGGATGGTTGAGGTCTGCGCGCCCACGAACGCCAGCGCTACCGCGGTCGCCGCGCTGGCGATCCCCGGCATCGAATGATGCTCGGCCATCCAGAAGCGCTTGTAGCCGAGCCGCTCGGCGTGGCGGGCGAGATCGGCGGAGTTGCGCAGCGACTGACCGGCGTCGCTGCCTTCGGTAATGGGTGAAAGGTCGAGAACGGAGAGGGGGAGCATGCGCGCCGATGTGGGCGAGGGCGCGGGGGATTCAATGTCCTGCAAAGGGCGCCCGCAGGGGCGCGTTCAGCCGCTTAAGGCCCGTAGAGTCACGCGATGAGGCGCCATTTCTCCGCCGATCTTCGCGGTGACGTCGGGGACTTCGCGCCGGCGAATGCTTGAAAACGGGAGCCCTTTTACTTCCTCCACTTTGTTGGAATGCGCACAGGCGAGCGAAGACTTTGGGCCGACAGGGTCAAAGAGCCGCGATCACGTGAGCACAATTGATGGGGGGTAGGAAAGACTAAGTAGACATTGGCGAACCGCGGCGCGTCATGCCAGACACATCTGCGGCGCTGTGTTCATTTGCCCATGAACCTGATGATTTGTTTGGCGACGGCGCGGGGAGCCTCTTCAGGAATATAGTGCCCGCAGGCAGCAAACACAGCGCCCCGCACATCGGCCGCGACTAAGCTCATCGTGTCGATCAGCGTTGCACCGACTCCGCTCTCCGCGCCGACAGCGAGTACCGGCATGGCGAGCTTCCGCTCGGCGCGGGCCCGGGTGTCCGCGATTCCCTCAGGCGCGAGATTGTGTCGGTAGTAGGAAAGCGCCGCCCGCGTCGCGCCGGGGGCGGCGTTGACGCGAGCATATTCACTTAGATCCGCCGGCGTAATCGTCCAAGGACGAGTGGCTTTGTTTCTGAACAACCAACTCAGCAACTCTCGCTCGCGTCCCTGCAGCAGGATCTCCGGCAGGTCATCGAGACGATTGAAGGCCAACTGCCAGGTCTTCATATTCACCTCCGCCGAGGGAATGCCGGCCGGAGGCGGCGGGGTGATGCCGGGCAGCAATGCATCGAACACGGCGAGCTGCTTTACGTCGCCCGGCCATTCGGCCGCATAGGCATAGCCGATCCAGGTGCCGAGATCGTGACCGACGATATCCACGGGCCCGTTCGCCGTCAGTCTGAGCGCCTCGACGACGCCATGAAGCTCGGCGGCGACGGTGCGCATGTCGTAGCCGGACGCGGGCCGATCGGAGTCACCCATGCCGCGCGGGTCAAGCGCGATCACGCGCCGGCCTGCCTTGGCGAGCAGCGGCATCACATAACGCCATGCGTACCAGCTCTCCGGCCAGCCAGGCAGCAGCAGGATCGGCGCGCCGCTGCCGCCTTCGACGACATGCAGCCGCACGCCGGCGACAACGACCGTATCGTGGTGGAACTGCGTCCAGAAGGTCGGTGGGTCGAAGGGCGGCAACGTGTCCGCGGCGGAGGTTTGCACGCTTTCATGTGTCATGGTCTAATCCTACGTCCCTTGAACGCCTGCCATGTTCCGGCGAGCCTCCTCGCAAGATTGTCGGGCTCTAACCCGCCGCCTCGAGGATGAGACGGGTAATCTCGTCAGGGTGCGAGATCAGCGACAAATGGCTCGAGTTCACCTCGATGGTCGTGGCGCCCATTCGCTTAGCCATGAAGCGTTCGAGGTCCGGATTGATGGTTCGGTCCTGGGTGGAGACGGCGTAGAAGCTGGGCTTCACGCGCCAAGCGGCGTGGGTAGTCTTGCCGTTCAGAAGCGCCTTATGGAACGGCTGCTGGACGGCGTAGAGCGCCATGGCTTTCGCACGCGGAAGGTCTCCAGCGAAATCGCGCAGGAAGGCTTGCTCGGTTAACCGCCCTTCATCGCCGTCGTAAACAATGCCGGCGGAGGCGGGAGGCGTCGGGTATCTGGCGGCGAGAGCGGTATAGTCCTCGCCCGCGTCGGGGGCGCGCGCGGCGACGTAGACAAGGCCGCTTACATTCGGATGCAAACCGGCTTCGGTGAGGATCATGCCGCTAAAGGAGTGGCCGACGAAGACAGTCGGTCCATCCTGCCTGTCCAGCACCTCGGTTGCTTCGGCCACGGCTTCTGGGAGCGTGGTTAGGGGGTTCTGGACGGAGGTCACGTTGAAACCCTTTGGTTGCAAGCGTGCGATAACTTCCGACCAACAGGAGCCGTCGGCGAACAGGCCGTGAACCATGACGATGTTGCGCGACTTCGCCGGTGAGGTCTTGGCCGCGAATACCGCAGCGGGCGAAACCGCCTGCGTAGTGGCCACTGCAATGAGGCCCGTGTTGAAGCTGCGTCTGCCAAGCATCGCGATCTCCCTTGGCTGGAACTTGACAGCTTTGTGGGAATCGACTTCGAGCGAATTGGGCAATGCGGCCATTGGCCGTGTTGCGCAAGTGCTCGCGCAGACGCTGCGGGCAATGACAGCTTTGGGCGGAGAGCTGACTCTAGCGCTCAGCCCGACCGCTTAACGAACAATCCGTGAAACTGCTGAAGCTCCGCTGCCGGAATGTCTGAGACAGCCGCGAACCGAAGGCCGTTGCGGCTCCACTCTGAGACCGCAAAGCCATCTTTTACGAACGATCGATCGGCCGCCTCCTTTGCCGGCCAGACGAACAGGTTCACCGTGTGGAGCCTGCGATGATAGACGATGGCGGCGACGGTCTTGCCGTTGATGGAGTCTAACCGGCCGCCAGCCAAAGGGAATCCCCGGTCCGCAAGCTCCGGCACCGGTGGCGAGAAGTCGATCCTTCCGTTGAACCAGGGCTTCACGATGTGCTGGTTGGTCGTCTGAACGTCCGTCAGGTGACCCGGCTGGAGCGAACGAACGTGGCTGGAGACGATCTCGTCGTCGAGAGCGGCCGTGGTCGAGGGATTTACAAAGGTCACCATTGCCAGGGATGCGGCAAGGGCGCCGCCCACCGCGGGGCCAAGCCATCGCGGCATCCTGTTGGCATTCGCGGTTTTCGGCGCGATCTCCGGCATCGATTCGATCCGAGCAACCAGCGATTCCGGAGCCGAGTGGCGCACACCGTCAGCGCGCATCAGGTTGCGTACAGCCTGCAGGCGATCGAGCTCTTCGCGGCAGCCCTCGCAGCGCGCGACATGCGCCTCGACCATCGCGGTGTTCGCCGCGTCGAGCTCGCCATCGATGAGCCCGCCGAGAAGCAGTTCCTGATCAACGCAGGCGGCCATCATTTTGCGCTCCTCGACTGGTCGCTGCCGGCTCTTGCGGGAGGAAGCAGCTCCTTCGCAAGCATCCCCCGCGCGCGCGACAAACGCGACATGACTGTGCCCACGGGAATCCCGGTCACTTCGGCAATTTCGGCGTAAGATAAGTCCTCGAGGTCCCTGAGCACGATGGTTTCACGGAAGGGCTCCGGAATAGCTTCGATCGCTGAGCGCACACGGTTGATGTCCGCCTTGCGGAACACTTCTTCCTCCGGGGTTGGGCCTGGGTCAGCCTTATGTGAAAGCTCGGCCGCGGCTTCGTCGCTGAGCCCGCTTTCAGTGATCACGAGTGAGACGGCACCGCCGCGGCCCGCCTGCGCCGTCCGGCAGCAGTTTCGGACAATCGTGAACAGCCATGCGCGAGGCGAGCCACCGCGGAATTGTCCGAAGCCCCGGAAGGCGCGGAGGACGGCGTCCTGCACCACATCTTCGCTAAGCACCGCGTCACGCGTGAGATAGCGCGCGAGATTATAGGCACCCTCGACGTGCGGCAGGATCAGCCGCCGAAACTCCTGGTTTTGGTAGGCATCGGGCGCGTGTGAACCCGGCGCCGGACCGTTGGCCGCGAGACGCGGCGCGAAGAAGGGAGGGGGGAATTTCTTCACGGCGGTCACGGCCAGTCTTTGCCTCAGGCCTTCACGACGATCGTGCCGGTCATGTGCGGGTGGATGGAACAGAAATAGCCGAATTGTCCCACCTTGGCGAAAGTGAAGGAGAAGCGGTCTCCGGTGTCGAGCACTTTGGACTTGAAGCTGCCATCCTTGGCGACGACGGTGTGCGGGATATCGTCGCCGTTGGTCCAGGTGACAGTTGTCCCGGGTTTCACCTTCACGACGGGATCCTTGAACGTGAAATTGTCGATGCGCACAGCGGCCGCGCCGGGGAGCGGTGCAGCCTTGGTAATGCTGGCAACCGTCGTCATGACGAAAGCGCTCCCAACAAGAATGGCAGCCTGAAAGGCGAGAATCTTAGATCCGCGTGTCATTGTGATTCCTTGGGTTAGGCCGAGAGGGTGGAGTCGATCAGGGCGATGCGGTTGTGACCGCGCACGAACATCGCGTCGGTAATTCCGAGCATGTTGCGGAGCTGATCGGGCGGGACCTTCAGCGGCCCCGGCGACGGAGCAGTGCCTGGCGCGGGCTGAGGGAATGCGGTGGAGCGCGCCGTGTGGAAGGCGATGCGGCCTTCAACCTTCTGCGTGATCTGGTGGATGTGCCCGTTGAGGACCGTCACCGACCCGAACCGCGCGAGCAGCTTCAGCGCTTCGGCGGAATCGTCCGTACCCCAGCCCCAGTCGGCATAGACAGTCCACAGCGGGATATGCGCAAAGACGACGATGGGTGTCGATGATGAACGGCCTGCGAGGTCCACTGCCAGCCACTTGAGCTGT
>Ga0207644_10003289_pt1 | contig 10443 bp, 10 predicted proteins | sample KBSS73metaG_FD_184326 | JGI IMG/M metagenome (GOLD analysis project Ga0207644, IMG submission 184326) | Switchgrass rhizosphere microbial communities from Kellogg Biological Station, Michigan, USA - KBS S7-3 metaG (SPAdes) (version 2) | ecosystem: Host-associated > Plants > Roots > Rhizosphere... | reverse complement strand
TGGTTCTCCGAGCTCGCCCCCGCCTGACGTTCACCAGCTCGTTGCACGACGAGCGGATCGCCTCGATCCTCGGCCTCGCGCTCGGCGTCAGCTTCAGCGTGTGCTTCCTGACGGGCTTGACGTCGCACGGCATCCAGCACGGCTGGTGGTTGTGGCCGACCCGACCGGTGCAGCTGTACCGCGTCACGCAAGGCGTGCACGTGGCGACCGGCATCGCGAGCATCCCCTTGCTCCTCGCCAAGCTCTGGACCGTCTACCCGCACTTCTGGGCCACGCCGCCCGTTCGCAACGTCGCGCACGCCATCGAGCGCGCCAGCTTGCTGCCGCTGGTGGGCGGGTCGCTCTTCATGCTCGTCACCGGCGTGCAGAACATCGCCCGTTGGTACGCGTGGGGCTTCGACTTCACGTCCGCCCACTACGCCGTCGCCTGGATCACGATGGGAGCGCTCGTCGCGCACGTGGGCGCCAAGGTGCACATCGTCCGTCGTTCGCTGGCGCGCCCGTCACCCGCCGACGAACCGTCGTCGCCCACGTCGTCGCTGAGCCGCCGCGGGTTCCTGTCCACCGTGGCCGCGGGGTCGGCGGCGCTGACCATCGCGACGGTGGGCCAGACGCTGCGGCCGCTGCGCGCCGTGTCGGTGCTGGCGCCCCGCGATCCGGAGGTCGGACCACAAGGCCTTCCCGTCAACAAGTCGGCGGTCAGCGCCGATGTGATCACCGCCATCCACGATCCGTCGTGGCGACTCGTGGTCGACGGTTCGGTGGAGCACCCGCTCTCGTTCTCGCTCGCCGATCTCCGGGCGATGCCCATGCGCGAGCTGGAGCTGCCGATCGCCTGCGTCGAGGGGTGGAGCTCGACGGGCCGCTGGCGCGGCGTGTCCGTGGTCGACCTGCTGCACCACGCCGGCGTGCCGACCAGCGCAGTCACGGTGACGTCGTTGCAGGCGCACAGCCGCTACCGCTCGTCGAAGTTGACGCGCGCCGAGGTGGCCGACCGGTCGGCGCTGCTCGCGCTCGAGCTCAACGGCGAGCCGCTGGCGCCCGACCACGGCTACCCGGTGCGGCTGATCGCGCCCAACCGTCCCGGTGTGCTCCAGACCAAGTGGCTCGAGCGGGTGACCGTGCGATGACCGACCATCCTCGCTGGCCGGTGGTCGTGGGCTCGTTGACGGGGGCCGGTCTGGCCGGGTTCGGCGTGCACACGTTGCTGGCCCACGCGTCCGACACCCGTCCGGTGGTGGTCGTCCGCTGGGTGATCGGCCTCGCCCTCGTGCACGATCTCGTGCTCGCACCGATCGTGCTGCTCGTTGCGACCGCCGTGCACCGATGGGCGCCCCGTCCCGTGAGGGCCGTGCTGGCCGGCGTGCTCGTGGTCACCGGCGTGCTGGTGCTCGAAGCCTGGCCCGCGCTGCGCGGCTACGGCCGCATCCGCGACAATCCGACCGTCCTGCCCCGGAACTACGCGGTGGGACTGGGGGTCGCGGTGGCCGTCGTGTGGTTGGCCGGGCTCGCGCTCGTCGGCGCACGGGCGCGGTGGAGGAGGTTCGATGGCAACGGCTGAGGTCGGGGTGTTCGGAGGATCCGGCTTCTACTCGTTTCTCGACGACGTCGAAGAGGTGGTGATCGACACGCCCTACGGGGCGCCGTCGGCGCCGCTCGCCATCGGTCGCATCGCTGAGCGCACCGTGGCGTTCCTGCCGCGTCACGGCCGGCATCACGAGCTGCCGCCTCATCGCGTGAACTACCGAGCGAACGCGTGGGCGATGCGCGAGCTGGGGGTCACGCGCGTGTTCGGCCCGTGCGCGGCCGGCTCGCTGCAGCGCCACGTGGCCCCCGGAGACGTCGTGGTCTGCGACCAGCTCGTCGACCGGACGTGGGGTCGTCCCGACACGTTCTTCGACGGCCCCCACGTCGTCCACGTGTCCTTCGCCGATCCGTACTGCCCGGAGCTGCGCGCGAGCGCGGTCGCCGCCGCGGCCGCCAACGACGTGCCGGCCCACGACGGCGGCACGGTCGTCGTCGTCCAGGGGCCGCGCTTCTCGACGCGTGCCGAATCCGGCTGGTACCGCAGCCAGGGCTGGGAGATCATCAACATGACGCAGCACCCCGAGGCGTACCTCGCGCGGGAGCTCGGCATGTGCTACGCCGCCATCGGCCTCGTCACCGACTACGACGTGGGCATCGACGGCGTCGAACCCGTGGCGATGGAGGAGGTGCTGCGGTTCTTCGACGCCAACCTCGACGGGCTCCGCAGCCTCCTCGTCACCGCCATCGAGCAAGTGCCGGCGACGCGCCGGTGCGCCTGTGCCGACGCGACGGGCGGCGTCGCGGCGACCGTGAGGGAGACACCATGACGTTGAACGCCATGCAAGAGGAGCTGTGCTCGCAGAGCCGGTGGGACTTCTCGGACCTGCGGGCGCTGTTCATCAGCTGCACGCTCAAGCGCTCACCGGAGGTCTCGAACACCGAAGGACTCGCGTCGATCGCCATGGAGATCATGCGCCGCCAGGGGGTGCAGGTCGATCTCGTCCGCGCGGTCGACCACGAGATCCCCGTCGGCGTCTACCCGGACATGACCGAGCACGGCTGGCCGGCCGACGAGTGGCCGGCGATCTTCGCCCAGGTGCAAGCCGCCGACATCCTCGTCGTGTGCACGCCCATCTGGCTCGGCGAGAAGTCGTCGGTGTGCACGAAGGTGATCGAGCGGCTGTACGGCAACTCGAGCCAGCTCAACGACGCCGGCCAATACGCCTACTACGGCCGCGTCGGGGGCTGCCTCGTGACGGGCAACGAGGACGGCGTGAAGCACTGCGCCATGAACATCCTCTACTCGCTGCAACACCTGGGCTACGTCATCCCGCCGCAGGCCGACGCCGGATGGATCGGCGAGGCGGGTCCCGGTCCCTCCTACCTCGATCCCGGATCGGGCGGCCCCGAGAACGACTTCACGAACCGGAACACGACGTTCCTGGCGTGGAACCTGCTGCACGTGGCGCGCCTCCTCAAGGACGCCGGTGGCATGCCTGCCCACGGCAACCAGCGCGCCGCGTGGGACGCCGGTTGCCGGTTCGACTTCGCCAACCCGGAGTACCGCTGATCGCCGGCCTCCACTCGCGACGTCGCGGTCGAGGACAGCTGTGGGACCCTGTCCGGGGTGACCGTCGCCATCGACGTGCGCCAGCTGCGGCACGAGTACCGCACCGACGGGCGCGCGCTCGTGGTGCTCGACGACGTCACGCTCCACGTGCCGGCCGGTGGGCACGTGGCGCTCACCGGCCCGTCGGGCGCCGGCAAGAGCACCCTGCTGGCGCTGCTCGGCGGGTTGGAGCGGCCGCAGACGGGGACCGTTCGCGTCGGTGACGTCGACCTGACGGGCCTCGCCGGGAACGCCCTCGCCGCGTACCGGCGCGAGACGGTCGGCTTCGTGTTCCAGCACTTCGGCTTGCTCGAGGCGCTGACCGCGCAGGAGAACGTCGAGCTGGCGGCCACACTGTCGGGCCGACGTCCTGGTGAACGACGCCGCCGCGCCCTCGAGCTGCTCGACCGCGTCGGCGTCGCCGACCGGGCCCGGCATCGCCCGCTCCAGCTGTCGGGGGGCGAGCGCCAGCGGGTGGCGATCGCCCGCGCCTTGGCGAACGGGCCGCGCCTGGTGCTGGCCGACGAGCCGACGGGCAACCTCGACGAGGACTCGGCCCTTGCCGTCGTCGAGCTGCTCGAGACCTTGCCCGCTCAGCACGGGTGCACGCTCGTCGTCGTCACCCACAACCGATCGATCGCCGCCCGAGCGCCGACGCGGGTGGCCTTGCGCGCCGGACGCGTCGTGCGCCCATGACGGCGATCGACGCGTTCGTGCTGGCCTTGCGCGGCGTGCGGCGGCGCCCGGGGCGCGCTGCGCTCACCGTGATGGGGGTGGCTCTGGCGACCGCGCTGCTCGTCGCCCTGCTCACGATCGCCCGCACCGCCGAGACGCGCGTCCTGGGCGAGCTGAGCAAGGGAGGTCCGCTGGCCGGCATCCACGTCGCCGCCGCGGCGCCCAACCCGACCGCCCTCGACTCCGACGAGCCACGTCCGGGCGCGCCGCGAGACCTCGGTGACACGGCGCTGGCGAGCATCCGCGCCCTCCCGAACGTGCGGTCCGTGGTGCGGGTGGTCGCCACGCACGCGGTCGTCACGCTCGACGACCCGCTGCGCCTCGCCGACGGTTCCGTGGCCCATCCCCAGCTGCGCCGGCGCGACCCGGGCGGCGTGCTCTTCGAGGACGTGGTGGGCATCGACCTGCGCCTCGCGTCGAAGCTTCCGATCACCGTGCTCTCGGGTCGTCTGCCCGCCGTCGGCTCCCAGACCGAGGTGGCGGTCACGCCGGCGCACCTGGCTCGCCTGGGGCTCGCCAAGGCCGCGGCCGACAAGGTCGTCGGCACCACCTTGGAGATCGGATCCGCACGGGTCGAGGACCAGGACTCCGGCGATCGTGTCTTCCGCGTCCGCTGGACGCGCCAGACCGTCGTCGGTGTGGTCGCCCAGGAGGCGGCCGACGGCGAGATCCTGGCCGCCATCGAGCAGACGCAGCCGGCCCGGGACTGGACGAACAGCGGCGACGACCACGGCCGCGAGGTCGGGTCGTCGACGTCGCCGTACACGGGGCTGTTCGTCGTCGCCAGCGGGCTCGACCACGTCGCACCGGTGCGGGCCGCGATCGACCGCATCGGCTACTCGACGAGCGCGCCGGAGAACCTCGTCGCCGCGGTCCAGCGCTACCTCCACGTCGTCGAGATCGTGCTGGGCGGCATCGGGTTCATCGCGCTGCTGATCGCCTCGCTCGGCATCACCAACGCGCTGCTGGCGGCCATCCGCGAACGACGGCGAGAGATCGGCGTCCTCAAGGCGATCGGCGCCCGCGACCGTGACGTGCTGCACGTGTTCCTGCTGGAGGCGGGGATGCTCGGCTTCGTCGGTGGTCTGATCGGCACCGTCCTCGGCGTGGCGATCGCCCGGACCGTGGGCGCCGTCGTCAACGGCTACCTCACGAGCCAGGGTCTGGCCGGGACGCATGCCGTCGTACCGTTGATCGTCATGCTGGGCGCGGTCGTCGGCGCGACGTCGTTGGCCGTGCTCGCCGGCGCCGTGCCGGCCGTGCGGGCCGCCCGCTTGCCGGCCCGGGAGGCCGTCGATGCGTAAGTCCCTCCTCGCGCTCGTCGCCGTGCTCGCCTGCCTCGACACCGGGTGCGTGGCGAGCCACCGCGCTGCCGACGTGCCGGTGGCGGCCGCCGGGCCGCGCTCGGTCTACGTGGCGGTGGGCGCGAGCGAGACCGTCGGCGTCGGTGCCGACAACCCGATCCGACAGTCGTGGCCGCAGGTGCTCTACCGAACGGCGCTGCCCGCCGGCACCGTCTTCTACGACCTCGGTGTGTCGGGCTCGACCGTGGGCGAAGCGGTGGACCAGCAGCTCCCCGAGGCGATTCGGCTCCGGCCCACCATCGCGACGGTGTGGCTCAACGTGAACGACGTCGCGGCACTCGAGCGCATCGGGTCGTACGAGGCGACGCTTCGCTCGCTGGTGCACGGCCTGCGCAACGGCGGCGCGACCGCGGTCTTCGTGGCGAACACCCCGCCGATCGAAGCGCTGCCGGTCGTCGACCGCATGGGGATCCCCGCGTCCTTGGTGCGGCCGATCGTCGACCGCTACAACGCCGCCATCGCCCGGGTGTGCGCCGATGAGGGGGCGACCGTCGTCGACCTGCACGCCGCCGGTGTCGCCCGGATCGCCAACGGCACGTTTGCCTCGTTGATCAGCGGTGACGGGTTCCACCCCAGCACCGCTGGTCATGCCGCGGTCGCCGCCGTGTTCGCGGCGGCCATCCGCGCCGCCTCCCCGCACCCGAAGTCGACGACACCATGATCGAAGGAGCCGCGCCATGACGAAGGCAACCGACGACGGTGAGGTCCAGTGGCTGGCGCTCGACCTGCCCGACATCGCCGTCGGTCGTGTCACGACCGTCGTCGCCGGTGGGCGGGCCCTGTGCGTCACCCGCACGGACCACGGGTGGGGCGTCCTCGACAACCGATGTCCCCATCAAGGTGGGCCGCTCGGCGACGGCCAGCTCGAGAACGGCTACGTGATCTGCCCGTGGCACGCCTACGAGTACGACCCGTCGACCGGTCGCCCGCCGGGCGGGTTCGCCGATGCCGCGGTCGCCTATCCCACGCGGCTCGCGGCGTCGGGCGGTGTCGAGGTCGCGCTGCCCGTCGTCGTCGACGCGCCATCGTTGATGGATCAGGTCGTCGACGTCCTCACCGACTGGGGCCTCGACGCCGTGTTCGGGATGGTCGGGCACTCGAACCTCGGACTCGCCGACGCGTTGCGGCGGGCGACCGAGGACGGACGGCTCACCTACGTCGGCATCCGTCACGAGGGCGCCGCCGCGTTCGCCGCCAGCGGCTACGCCAAGCTCACCGGGAGACCGGCGGCGTGCTTCTCGATCGCCGGGCCGGGGGCCACGAACCTGCTGACCGGGCTGTGGGACGCCAAGGTCGACCGGGCCCCGGTCGTCGCGCTCACCGGGCAGGTGCAGACGCAGGTGATCGGGCCTGGTGCCTTCCAGGAGATCCCGCTCGACCGGGCGTTCGAAGCGGTTGCCGTGTTCAGCCAGCCGGTGCTGTCTGCTTCCAACGCGACGGAGCTCGCCGCGCTGGCGATGAAGCACGCCATCGTCGAGCGCGACGTGGCGCACCTGATCTTCCCCGACCAGGTACAGGAGCTCGAGGCGCGGGCCGATCCGCCGCCCAAGCCGCGCGCCGGTCGTGTCGCGTCGGCCACCATCGCCCCGCCGGAGGACGAGCTCGAGCGAGCGGTCGTCCGGCTGCGAGATGCCGAGCGACCGGTGATCGTCTGCGGCAACGGCGCCCGTCCGTTCCGCGACGCCGTCGTCGAGCTGGCCGAGCACCTCGACGCGCCGATCATCACGACGTTCAAGGCGAAGGGGCTCGTCAGCGACGATCATCCGCTGGCGTGCGGCACGGTGGGCCGTTCTGGCATCCCTGTCGCATCGCAGACGATGGCCCGGAGCGACTGCCTGCTCGTGCTCGGCGCGTCGTTCTCGAACCACACGTCCATCGCCACCTACGTGCCGACGATCCAGGTCGACTTCGACCGCATGGCGCTCGGTCGGTTCCACCCCGTCGACGTCCCTCTGTGGGGCGACATCGGGCGGGCGGTCTCGTTGCTGCACGCGCGCGTCCCGGCGCGCCGCCGGCCCGAGCAACGAGAGGCCGTCGCCACGCGGTGGGCGCGGTGGCGCGCCGAGAAGGCGCGGCGGGAGTCATTCACGGACGCGCACGGCCGGCTCCATCCTGCGCTGGTCTTCCGCGTCCTGTCGGAGCTGATGCCACCCGATGCGGTCATCGCCGTCGACGTCGGCAACAACACCTACTCGTTCGGGCACTTCTTCGAGTGCCGAGGTCAGCAGGACGTGCTGATGTCGGGCTACCTCGGGTCGATCGGGTTCGCACTGCCGGCGGCGATCGGTGCGTCGGTGGCGGTGCACCGGGAGGGGTCGGCGCGGAAGGTCGTGTCGATCTCGGGCGACGGCGGGCTCGGGCAGTACCTCGCCGAGGTCACCACCGCGGTGAAGTACGGGTTCCCGCTCACCCACGTGGTGCTCGACAACGGCGAGCTGGCGAAGATCAGCCGTGAGCAGTTGGGTGCCATCCGCCCGGTGTGGGAGACGAACCTCGTCAACCCCGACTTCGCGGCCTACGCCCGTGATTGCGGCGCCGCCGGGTTCACGGTGACCGCGGCGGACGATCTGCGACCCGCGCTCGCCGAGGCCTTGGTGTGCACCGATCGCCCGAGCCTGGTCCACATCCACGCCTCCAACCGCGATGTCTGAGCCGCCGCGCGGCCGGCGACCCAGTCCCTGTCATCTGATCGGCGCCGCGCCTCCGGATAGGTGGCACACGCCAACAGAGGGGACGTCATGGGAGCGATCGAGAACGCCAACCGGGTCCGGGACGGGTACGACGCCTTCAACAAGGGGGACGTCCCGGTGCTGATCGATCTGTTCGACGAAGGGATCGTGTGGCACTTCCCGGGGGCCAGCGCGCTCGGCGGCGATCACGTGGGCCGGGACGCGACGCTCGCGGTGCTGGGCGCCTACGGCGCAGCGGCCGGCGGCACGCTCAACGCCGGGGTCATCGACATCATGGCGAGCGACGACCACGTGGCGGGCGTCGCGAACGACACGGCGGTGAACGAGGGCCGCGTCCTCGACGTGCGCTCGACGGTCGTGTTCGCCATGAGGGACGGCAAGATCACCGAGGCCTGGCACTACATCGACGACCTCGCCGCCTTCGACGCCTTCCTCGCCTGAGCACCCGCCTCGCCCTCACCCCTCGCCGTTCTTTGTCGGATCTGCCCGGCTCAGCCGGGCAGATCCGACAAAGACGAGGCTGGCGGGAGGAGCGCCGTTCAGGCGAGTGCGCGGCGGCCGGTGAACGGGTCGAGCGTCTCGTGGCCCCCGGCGTCGAGCCACTTCTTCGACGGTGCCGGGTGGTCGGTGAGCGACAGCGCGTCGACCCCGACCGCTTCGGCGACCTGCGCGAACTCGGCCATGTTGGCGGGCTGCAGCCACGCCCCGCCGTCGCGGTGGGACTGGATCGGGTACTCGACCATGAACTTCACGGGGCGCATCATGGTGCGTTGGGTTGTGCCTACGCTCGTCGATCGGTGGAGCTGTGGGAGGTCGTGGCCCGTGAGGAGGCCGAAGGTCTCGCCCAATGTGTCAACGTGCACACGGACGACCTTCGCGAAGCGCTCGTCGCCTACGCCGAAGTCGCCCGCCGATCTTCACCGGCCGATAGGAACCGCACGAACCATGGGTGAATCCGAAAGCTCCGGCGAGTGGGAACTCGTCCTCGAGGAGCTCCAGCAACGACGGGCCCTCTCGCGCTCGATGGGCGGCGAGGAGCGCCTCACCAAGCACCGGACCGCCGGCAAGCTCGACGCCCGGGCCCGCATCGATCATCTCCTCGATCCCGGATCCTTCCAGGAGCTCGGCACCCTCGTCGGCGGCGAGGAAGCGCCGGCGGACGCCATCGTGATGGGTTCGGGCCGCGTCGATGGCCGGCCGGTGATGGTCGCGGCCGAGGACTTCACGGTGAAGGCGGGCACGATCAGCCAGGCGGCGAACTCGAAGCGGTACCGCGCCGCCGAGATCGCGGTGACCGATCGAGTGCCGCTCGTCATGATGCTCGAAGGCGCGGGGTTCCGCGCCGACGGCCGCAGCCACTCCCGCGCGCCCACCGACCTGCTCGCCCAGGCCCGCTGCTCGGGACGCGTGCCGCTGATCACCGCGGTGCTCGGCGCCTCGGCCGGTCACGGCGCGCTCGTCGCCCCGATGTCGGACTTCTCGGTGATGAGCGGGCACGCTTCGGTCTTCACCGCCGGCCCGCCCGTCGTGTTCGAGTCGCTCGGCGAGACGATCACGAAGGAGGACCTCGGCGGGCCGACGGTGGCGCTGCCCAGTGGGTTGATCCACAACGTCGCCGCCGACGACGCCGGCGCGCTCGACTTGGTGCGCACCTACCTCCGCTACTTCCCGTCCTCGGCGTGGTCGTACCCGCCGGAGGTCGACGACGGCGACACCGGCCCTCGGCTGGTGCCCGACATCCTCGACATCGTCCCTCGCAACGGCCGGCGCGTATACGACATGCACGAGGTCATCGACGTCGTCTTCGACGCCGGCTCGTGGTTCGAGGTACAGCCCGCGTTCGGGCGTTCGTTGATCTGCGCGCTCGCCCGCCTCGGTGGGCATCCCGTGGCCGTCATCGCCAACCAGCCGTTGGTGCTCGCCGGTTCGATCGACGCCGACGGCGCCGACAAGGGCGCCCACTTCATCACCGTCGCCGACGCGTTTCACCTGCCGCTCGTGTTCCTGTCCGACAACCCCGGCGTCATGCCCGGCAGCGCGTCGGAGCGGCAAGGCATCCTCCGCAGCGGGGCCCGCATGTACGCGGCCCAGACGCTGGCGACGTCGCCGAAGTTCGAGGTCACGCTGCGCAAGGCGTACGGCTTCGGCTCGATGGTGATGGGCATGATCCCGTTCGACGGGCAATCCGGGGTGTTCGCCTTCCCCGGCGCCACCATGGGTGCCATGGGGGCGGCGGCCATGAGCCGGGCCAAGGGCTCCGACGCCGACGAGGCCGCCATGCTCCGCTCGCTCGAGGTCGAGGCGTCGTTCCGCTCGGCCCAGACGTTGGGCTTCGACGAGCTGATCGACCCCCGCGAGGTCCGCAACATCCTCCTGCACTCGCTCGAGCGCGCCCTCTACCGCCGGCAGGCGCCCCCCGAGCCCGTGGCCCGCATCGGCATCGCCCCGTAGTCCGACAAGAAGCAGGGCGCCACCCGACGTCCACCGCTCGCTGGTCGCCCCAGCGCCAAAGCTCTAG
>Ga0207644_10003286_pt1 | contig 10449 bp, 10 predicted proteins | sample KBSS73metaG_FD_184326 | JGI IMG/M metagenome (GOLD analysis project Ga0207644, IMG submission 184326) | Switchgrass rhizosphere microbial communities from Kellogg Biological Station, Michigan, USA - KBS S7-3 metaG (SPAdes) (version 2) | ecosystem: Host-associated > Plants > Roots > Rhizosphere... | reverse complement strand
AACAAATCGCTGACAACGATTCCACGGGGTTTTTCAACGCCATCGGCGATTTGTTCACGACCGGTCCGACATTCACCAACGTGACCGATTTCCGTGCGATTGTCGTTGGGGGCCCATGAATTTTGTTTCGGACCCTGAACCGGCGATGAGGCAGGCGAGTTTCCTTAGTCTGGCGGCGAGCGCGCTGATGGTGAGCGTCATCGCGATCGCAGGAGTAGTGGCCTCGGGTGGACCGGCGGCGGCGGATTTCCGGCTTTGCAACAACACCGCAAGCCGCGTCGGCGTGGCGGTCGGCTACAAGGATGCCGACGGCTGGACCACCGAAGGCTGGTGGAACCTGCCCTCGCGCAGCTGTGAGACCGTGCTTAAGGGTAATCTTGTCGCGCGTTTCTACTATATCTACGCCATCGACTATGACCGCGGCGGTGAATGGGTGGGAACGGCCTTCATGTGCACGCGCGACAAGGAGTTCACTATCCGCGGCATCGGCGATTGTCTCGCCCGCGGCTATGATCGCAGCGGCTTCTTCGAAGTTGATACCGGTGAGCAACGCGCCTGGACGGTCCAGCTCACCGAGACGAGCGAGCAATCCCCGCAGCATCCACTGCGTTCGGGCAATCCGCTCGCCCCGCCGCCAGCCGGCGTGCGCGCCAAAGGCCCGCCGCTCGCGCCGGGAAGCCAGGGCAAATGAGGCGTCGGCGGCGCACCAAGGTCGTGGCGACGCTCGGGCCGGCTTCGTCGGGCCGCATCATCATTCGCCGCCTGTTCGAGGCCGGCGCGGACGTCTTCCGCATCAATATGAGTCACACCACGCACGAGAAGATGCGTGAGCTGGTGACGACGATCCGCGAGGTTGAAGCGGAATGCAATCGGCCGATCGGCATTCTCGTCGATCTGCAGGGGCCGAAGCTCAGGCTCGGCAGCTTCAAGAACGACTGGGCCGAAATCGACAGCGGCCAGGATTTCGTCCTCGATACCGATCCGACGCCGGGCGACGCCACGCGCGTGTACCTGCCGCACCCGGAAATCTTCGCGGCGATCAAGGCCGGAGATGCCGTCCTCATCGATGATGGCAAGCTGCGGCTCGTCGTTACCGAGGCGACCCCGCAGCGGGTCATCGCGCGCGTCGAGGTCGGCGGCAAGGTGTCGAACCGGAAAGGCGTGAGCCTGCCGCAGACGATGGTGCCGCTGGCGGCGCTGGCCCCGAAGGATCTCGCCGACCTCGAAGCCGCGCTCGACGCGGGCATCGACTGGGTGGCGCTGTCGTTCATCCAACGCCCGGAGGACATCGCAGAGGCCAAGAAGATCACGCGCGGACGCGCGGCGGTGATGGCCAAGATCGAGAAGCCGCAGGCGGTGACGCGGCTCGGCGATATCCTCGACCTTGCCGATGCGCTGATGGTGGCGCGCGGCGACCTCGGCGTCGAGATGCCGCTGGAGAAAGTCCCCGGCGTGCAAAAAGAGATGACGCGCGCCTGTCGCCGCGCCGGCAAACCCGTTGTGGTCGCGACGCAAATGCTGGAATCGATGATTACCGCGCCGGTGCCGACGCGCGCCGAGGTCTCCGACGTCGCTACGGCGATCTTCGACGGCGCCGACGCAGTCATGTTGTCGGCAGAATCCGCGTCCGGCCAATACCCGGTCGAGGCGGTGGCAACGATGAACCGCATCGCCGAAGAGGTGGAGAACGAGGCGATCTACCTGCAGTCGATCCATGTCCTGCACACGGAGCCCGAGCGGACCGGAGCCGACGCCATTGCTGCCGCGGCGCGGCAGGTCGCCGAAACGCTCGATCTCTCTGCCATCGTCTGCTGGACCGGTTCCGGCTCGACCGGGCTGCGGCTCTCGCGCGAGCGCCCGCAGCCGCCGATCATCGCCATCTCACCGGTCATCGGTGCTGGACGGAAGTTGTCGCTCGCGTGGGGCATCCACTGCGTGGTCGCCGAGGACGTGCGCGATCAGGACGACATGGTGGAACGCGCCTGCCGGATCGCGTGTCGCGAAGGCTTTGCTGCGGCCGGTCAGCGTGTCATCGTCGTCGCTGGCGTGCCGTTCGGCACCCCCGGCACAACAAACATGATCCGCGTCGCCTTCGTCGGGTCGGAGAGCGCGGCCGCCTGACGCATCGGGGAACCAGGCTCTGCTGAAACTTGATGGGTCAAGCGCGGCCCATCAGCTCCTCGACTGCAGCGACGACGCGGTCCGCAGCGGCGTGGTGCAGCAGATGGCCGAAGCCCGGCAGGACTTCGAGCTTCGCTCCTGATACGGCGGCAGCGAGCCGCATCGCATGGTGCTGCGGTGACACGATGGTATCGCGGTCGCCGGTGATGATGATCAGCGGCGCGCCGAGCGTGCGATAGCGCTCGGCTTGCCGCCTGAGAAACGCCTTGAGCCCGGCGATGTCGGCCGCATTCGCAAGCAGCGTCGCCGGCCGCAGCAGCAGCCGCGCTGACGTGCGCTTCATGTAGCCGGACGGCAGCGACTGCGGCCGGAAGGCATTGCGAAAGCCCGGCGCAATCAGCAAGGCGCCGAATGGCAATGTCAGCGTGTGGGCGAACAGCCAGCCGAAAACGGGAATCCCGAACGCCGAATTGAGCCACGTGCTATGTCCGAGCCACGGATGGGTCGGCGGCGCGATGACGACGAGCCCGGCTGCGCGCTGTGGATGATCCAAGGCAAACGTCAGCGCCAGCAGGCCGCCCCAGGAATGGCCGACCACAATGGCGCGCTTGACGTCGAGCCGCTCGAGCACGGCGTTCAGCATCGCCGCCTGATAAGTGGGCGAGCCTCCCTCGCCACGTCCGCGCTCGCTCCAGCCAAGGCCGGGGCGGTCAAGCAGGATAACCCGGTAACGGGCAGCGAAGTGATTGCCCAGCGCGAGACGCATGTCCTCGAGATTGCAGCCGGCGCCATGCAGGAGAACGATCGCCGGCGTGTCCGGGTCGGCGGAGTGTTCGCCCAATTCAACGACATGCTGGCGCAGGCCATTGGCCTCGACAAAGCGCCCGCGCGGCGGATGCGCCCGCTCAATCAGCCGCACGCCGACGAAAGTGGCAGCGGCGCCGGCGCCAAGCAGTGCGGCGACAACGGCGAGCGTGTGCATTCAGGTCGCCCCTGTCGAGCCGAGGACGCGATCAGTGCAGCGGTTTTCCGTTCAACCAGCGCGCACCGCGAGCGTAGAGCGCGTCGAGTTCCGCCCCTTCGATGCCCGGCATGTCGGGCTTCACCTTGTAGCCGACTTTGGTTTGCAGATAGGCAAGATGGCGGTAGCCTTCCGGGAAGCGATTGAGCAGATCCTGATCGAGCGTCAGCTTGGCCGACGGATCGACCGGGTCGATGCGATCCTTCTCATAGATCGGTTGGCGCAGCACCAGACCCCACCGATCGGTCCGCCTTTCGAAGAAATCGTAGAAGCGGCCGGTGCAGACGACGTCGCAGACCACACCGTCCACCGGCGCACGCTGGGAGATTGTCATCTTCGTCTGGGCAATGGCGCGGTCGCCGGCGACGCCGATCGAGCTGCCGCCGAGAAAATGCAAGATGCGCACGCCGCGCGCCCAACCCTCGTCATTGACTTTGATGAAGTCCTCGAAGCCTCCCTGGAACCAGGTCGCCATCATGCGCCCGTCGGTATGCCAGACCGTGCGGAAGCGGTCCCACAGCCGCGCATCGCGCCACAGCACCCAGTTTTCCAGGAGCTCGCGGATCGCGGCTTTGTCAGCAGCGGTGTCGGCCATGACGCCCAACACCATGGGAGGATGGGAGGGAAAACACCGAAGCACGCATCAAATCGCGCGACCTTCGACCTTCTCGGTCAATGTCTTCACGACCTCGCCGATGTGCTCGAGATGGGGATCGATGGCGAGCGCCCTCCGATAGGCTGCGAGTGCGTGCTTGTCATCGCCGATCTCCTGCATTATGGCGCCCAGACCGGAAAGGGCGCCGAAGTGGCGCGGCTCGCGCGCCAGAACTTCGCGGATGTCGGCGAGCGAGTGGGCGTAGTCTTTCTGCAGGTAGTAAACCGTCGCGCGCCGGTTCCAGCCCTCGGTGTACTCAGGCCGCAGTTCGATGACCGCATTGAGGAGCTTGATGGCGAGGCCATAGTCCCGGCCGTCGGCCGCCATCTTGGCCCGGCTCATGAGCACGTTGCAGGTGTCGCTGCCTGAGACCATCCACAATGCCCAGATGCGATCCTCGATCGCCTTGGCGCTGGCTTCGTCGGGAGCGACCTTGAGGGCCTCGAACAATGTATCGAGGCTGTAGGTGCGCTCGCCGTGCTCGGGGCGCTGAGCGTCACCTCGCGGCTTCACCCAGTCGGGAGCAGCCGGCGCGTCGGGTTTGACCTGCGCGGTCGCCGGAACCGCGGCAAACAACGGCGCCGCCAGCATGGCGGCGACGGCGAACGGGGAGAATCGGGAGCGCATCCCACAAGTCTATGCAGCCAGGGGAGCCCGGCAAGCCCGAAAAATGCTCACAGACGCGTGAACTTGCAGCCCAAACGGGCAGTGCCTCCGGGTGAGGAAGCCGCCAAACGGCGAAAATGGCCAATCGCCACCTCCGCGCAAGCAACCTAGGCGAGGAGATTCAGCCTTGGCGAGCCTTGAAGCGCCGCTGCGTCTTGTTGATGACGTAGACGCGTCCCTTGCGGCGCACGATCCGATTGTCGCGATGGCGGCCGCGGAGCGATTTCAAAGAATTACGGACTTTCATGAGCAACTTCCCGCTGTTGGCGGTTGCTTAGGCGAGACGCTGCCGGCTTGTCAACGACCGCGCCACCTACGCGGACGCAATGCGGGCCCCAGAGTGCGCGGCGGGACGGCCGCCTGCCTGGCGCTCACCGGCCGAAAATCCGGTGAACATATCGACTGCCTTGTTCCAGGCTCGGAGCACGTGGCCAAAGAGGCGCGGCATGCTGTGACGGCACACGGCAAGCTTTCTCACTTCGTTCGGCACGGTCCAGGTGCTGCGGCTGCCGGCCGGGAAGAATGCCATGTCGCCCGGCCCGAGGCGGCGCGTTGCTCCGCTCTCGTCGGTGACGAAAACCTCACCTGAGATGATGTGCACCGTTTCGTCGACCGCGTAGCACCATCTGAAGCGTCCGGCGGTACACGACCACGCCATGACTGAAGAGGTGCCATCTGCGCTCTCGGCAAGTCGCAACGAACGCGCCTCGGGCTTGCCTTCGATGATCCAGTTCGGGCGGATCGGATCGGGCACAAGCTCAACGTGCGCAGGAGCGGCAAAACGGATCGGTTCTGACATGGCGTTACCCCCGGAAAATCATCCGGCTAAACGTTTAGGGGCCGAACGCCAAGAAACCGTAAAATCGGGCTGTTCAATGCGACCGAACGCAGGTGCATGCCGCGATCCAGAGAAGCAAAGATTCCGCCCTCGCGCGGGTCACCCGGCTCGGGCAGATGGAGGTGCATTCGGCTTAAAAGAAGTAGATGCGTCAGCGCGCCCTATCCGCCGCTGGACGCATGCCGACGCTCGGCCAGACGCCCTGCCGCGAGCGTTGCCCGGCGGCCGACACTTGTCGCGGCTGAGCAATGCGCCCTTTAAGATCGTGCAGCCAATTCTGATAGATGCGGACGGCGGAGCGATACCAGGCACCTTCAATGCCGGCTTCGAGAACGCGCATCGGGAAATCGGCCAGCATGCCCTCGCGACGATCATCCTGCGCCCGCGCGCGAAAGTCGTCGTCGGCGGCGGCGGCGGAGTCATCGAAATAGCCCTCCGGCGCGGCCGGATAGTTGTCGCGTTCGCCGCGGAGGAAGCGGCCGACGTCACGCCGGTATTCGCGCAGCAGCGTGTCGCCCTCGTATTCTGGATGGCCCTGAAAAAAGACGAACTGGGAGCTCCGCTCCTCCCGCGTAAAGGCGTCCACGCCAGCCGCGGCCGATCGGGTGAGCAGGCGATAGCCCGCGGAAGCCAGCGCCGCTTCCGGCAAATCGTTGCAGCGCGAATGCGGAACGCGCAGCCGCGGCCCCGCGCCCTTGGTGAGCGGGTGCGCCTGCGTCACCTTGCAATCGAATATGCCGAACTGCTTCTGCGCCAACGGGCGCCGCTCGATGCCGTCGATATGGAGCACCACGGCGTGCGCAGCGAGACAAGACCAGATCGCCGACGTGGTGTTGTCGCGCGCCCAGTCGACGAGCTTGGCCAGCGTCGGCCAGTAGGGCTCGTCCTTGAGATCTGCGGCACGCGGCTCCGTGCCGGTCACCACCAGGCCGTCGAGATGGCTGTTCCACAGTTCGGAAACATCGCGGTATCGCGCGGCTATTTCCTGCCGGCCGCGCTCGCCGCGGGGGACATCCGGCAGCGAATAGAGGCGCAGGCGCACGACGCTGTCAGTCGTCGCGGCGCGAATGAGTTCGACGAACTGGCGTTCGGTCGCCTCCAGCGCAGCATCGGGCATGTTGTTGACGAGCCCGATCTCGATGCAGTTGCGGCTGCGCAATTCGACGGCGGCGGCATCGGCCGGTTTCGTGTCAAGAAGAAGCGGCATCTGGCTTGGCGCTCCCGACTTATTCGGCGGCGATGAGCGGCGACGCGCCGTGCGCCTGCGCGGCGGCGAGCGCCTGATCGAGATCGGCCAGAATGTCGTCGATGTGCTCGATGCCGACGCTGATGCGGATCGTCTCCGGCCGGATGCCCGCCTTCTCCTGCTCTTCGGCCGACATCTGCCGGTGCGTGGTCGAGGCCGGATGGCACGCAAGCGACTTGGCGTCGCCCATATTGACCAGCCGCTTGATCAGCTTGAGCGCATCGTAAAATTTCTTGCCCGCTTCGAGACCGCCGGCGACGCCGAACGTGAAGAGCGAGCAGGCATGGCCGCCGAGATACTTGCGCGCCAGCGCGTGATAGGGGTGGTCGGCAAAGCCGGCGTAGTTGACCCACGCCACGCGCGGGTCGCGGCGCAAAAATTCGGCGGCGCGGCGCGCGTTTTCGACGTGACGCTCGACGCGCAAGGCGACGGTCTCGATCCCCTGCAGCAGCAGAAAAGCGGAGAGCGGCGCGAGCACGGCGCCGGTCGTGCGCTGATAGACGCTGCGGCAGCGCGCGATGTAGGCGGCATTGCCGAAATGCTCGGTGTAGACGAGGCCGTGATACGAGGCGTCCGGCGCGTTGAACATCGGAAAGCGGCGCGCGTAGGCCTGCCAGGGAAAGCGGCCGCTGTCGACGATCGCGCCGCCGAGCGTCGTGCCATGTCCGCCCATGAACTTGGTGAGCGAGTGCACCACGATGTCGGCGCCGTGGTCGATCGGACGCAGCAGGATCGGCGTCGCCACGGTGTTGTCGACGATGAGCGGAACGCCGTGACGTGCGGCGACCGCCGCCAGCGCGGCGATGTCGCAGATGTTGCCGGCCGGATTGCCGACGCTTTCGCAGAACACGGCGCGCGTCTTTTCGTCGATCAGCTTCTCGACCGCCTCGGCGGCGTCGGAAGCGGCGAAACGCACCTCGATCCCCTGGCTCGGCAGAATGTGTGCGAACAGCGTGTGCGTGGTGCCGTAGAGCTGCGGCACGGAAACGATGTTGGTGCCCATCGACGTGAGATTGAGCACGGCATAGTTCAGCGCCGCCTGCCCGGAGGAGACGCACAGCGCCTCGACACCGCCTTCAAGCGCGGCGACGCGCCGCTCGAGTACGGCCGTTGTCGGATTGCTGATGCGACTGTAGCGATGGCCCTCGGCTTCGAGATTGAACAGCGCGGCGCCGTGATCGGCGCTCTCGAACTCGTAGGCGACGGTCTGGTAGATCGGAACCGCAACCGCCCTGGTCGTCGGCTCGGTCTCGTAACCGCCGTGGACCGCCACCGTGTCGCTTTTCATGCCTAACCGCCGCGTCTTACAGCCTCGCCGGAAGTTAGCCCCTACCGGTTTCTTATCCGTGGCGGTGAAAGCAAACAACACAAGCGACACGAATGCGAAGTAATAACCTTAATTGTTTTCCTTGAAATGCCATCGGCGGTGAAATCGCGGGCGCCGCCGGTTCGAGACGCGTAAAATTTTACGCAATGTCGAAGCGTGGAATTGACGTTGCCGCGCCATCATTGCGCATGGCGTTGCTCGAGGCGGGACGAACGGCGCGCGGCAGCGGCGGCCAGGAGACGGCGCTGCGCGACTGGGTGCGCGCGCTCGAGGCAACGGCGCCGATCGCTACCCGCAGAGAGCGTACCTTGCCCTCCGTCATCGCCGAGGTCGCCGAGGCGCAGGGCGATGCTCCCGCCCTCCTCTCGGCCGGCGAATCTATGACCTACGCCGAGCTCGCCGGACGCGCCAACCGTTACGCGCGCTGGGCGCTAGAGCAGAAGCTCGCCAAGGGCGAGATCGTCTGCCTGATGATGCCGAACCGGCCCGAATACCTGGCGATCTGGCTCGGGTTGACCAGCATCGGCGTGGTCGTTTCGCTCATCAACACCAATCTTCGCGGACCTTCGCTCGCGCATTGCATCGATCTCGTCGCACCGGCGCACGTGATCGTCGCCGCGGACCTGACCGAGCATTTCTGTTCAGCCGCGGCGGAGCTCAAGAACGGGCCGAAGATCTGGTCGCACGGTGGCGATGATTTCGAGCGCATCGATCGCGCCGTCGAGAAGCACTCGGGCAGGCGGCTGACTGCGGCCGAGCGCCGCGATGTGACCATCACGGATCGGGCGCTGCTGATCTATACGTCCGGCACGACCGGGCTGCCGAAGGCCGCCAGCGTCAGCCATCAGCGAGTGCTGCAGTGGAGCTTCTGGTTCGCCGGCCTCATGAACACCGGGCCGCAGGACCGCATGTATGACTGCCTGCCGCTCTATCACAGCGTCGGCGGGGTCGTCGCGACCGGCGCGGTGCTGGTGCGCGGTGGATCGGTGGTGATCAGGGAAAAATTCTCCGCGCAGCAATTCTGGGACGACGTGACGGACTGGGACTGCACGCTTATCCAGTACATCGGCGAGCTTGCCCGCTATCTGCTCAACACGCCGCGTCATCCGCGCGAACGCGCGCACCGCATCCGATTGTGCTGCGGCAATGGGTTGCAGGCCGACATCTGGGAGCAATTCCAGGCGCGCTTCAACATTCCGCGCATCCTGGAGTTCTATGCCGCGACCGAGGGCAACGTCTCGCTCTACAATGTCGAGGGCAAAGTCGGCGCCATCGGGCGCGTTCCCCCTTTCCTCACCCACCGCTTTCCCCTGGCGCTGGTGAAATTCGATGCCGACGCGGGCGCGCCGTTGCGCGACCCGGAAACCGGCTTCTGCATTCGTTGCGCGGCCGAAGAGGCCGGCGAGGCGATTGGCCGGATTCGCGACGCCTCGGCCAATTCCGGTGCGGCGTTCGAAGGCTACACCAGCGCTGCGGATACCCAGGGAAAAATCCTGCGCGACGTGTTCGCCCGCGGCGATGCCTGGTACCGCACCGGCGATCTGATGCGCCGGGACGCTGGCGGCTTTTTCTATTTCGTCGACCGGTTCGGCGACACGTTTCGCTGGAAAGGCGAGAATGTTGCGACCGCGGAAGTCGCCGCGGCGATCACTGCATTTCCGGGCATCGTCGAAGCCAACGTCTATGGCGTACGCGTGCCCGGCAGCGAGGGCGCCGTCGGCATGGCCGCAGTCGTCGTCAACGGCGCGCTCGATTTGCCGGAACTCCGCGCGCACCTGGCGCGCCGGCTGCCGCCCTATGCCCGACCGCTGTTCCTGCGCATCGTGAAGGAAATGCCGGTGACTGCGACGTTCAAGCACTTGAAGAACGATCTCAAGCGCGACGGCTACGATCCCGCAGCAGGCGACGCGCTCTATTTCGATGATCCCAAGCGGCAGGCTTTCGTGCCGCTCAACCGCGCGCTCTATCGGCGCATTGTTACCGGCAAGGTACGAACCTGATTCGCAGCGCGCCCAAATCTTTGTAGGGTGGGCAAAGGCGCCAACGGGTCCGGCCCGAAGTGGCCGGCCCGATGACAAGCTCCGCGCCGTGCCCACGTACCGCTTGACGATCGTTCCGCGTGGGCTGCGCTGCGCTCCGCCCACCCTACCCGGGCTCAGGAGCGCGAATGGCGCGTGGCTGTCAGCTCCTCGCCGTTCGCAATTCGCATCCCCAAACAAATTCGTTCTCGCGGCGCCATAGTCTCGTCTTTGCGAGAAGCGCAGACGAAGCAATCCAGAACCTGCGCACCAGAACTGGATTGCTTCGCTTGCGCTTGCAATGACGCGGTGTTCTCGCGGCGCACCTGCGCCCGAGTTTGTTGACGAACGCCACGATTGCCGTGCCCCCGAAAAAGCTGAGGGAGGCGGAGCGCCGAAAGGCGCATCCAACCATTCCGCGCGGCGCCGTCAGATGTTGCCACCTGAGGGCGCTTCGGGCGCGGAAGCGGCCCGATGTCGGGGGCCGCTCGCCTTCCGGCGCTCCGACCGCGGCGCTTGCCAAAGCGACCGAACGCTTCGACTCAGCCCAGGCCGCG
>Ga0207644_10003285_pt1 | contig 10449 bp, 9 predicted proteins | sample KBSS73metaG_FD_184326 | JGI IMG/M metagenome (GOLD analysis project Ga0207644, IMG submission 184326) | Switchgrass rhizosphere microbial communities from Kellogg Biological Station, Michigan, USA - KBS S7-3 metaG (SPAdes) (version 2) | ecosystem: Host-associated > Plants > Roots > Rhizosphere >... | reverse complement strand
TACGCTCCGGCCCCTCAGCAGACCTACGCGCCCGCTCCGCAGCAGGCCGCACCCCCGCAGCAGCCGTACGCTCCGGCGCCTCAGCAGTCCTACGCGCCCGCTCCCCAGCAGGCCGCGCCCCAGCAGCAGCCGTACGCTCCGGCCCCTCAGCAAACCTACGCACCGGCTCCCCAGCAGACCGCGCCGGTCCCGCAGCAGACGTACGCCCCGCAGCAGCAGGGGTATGCGCCTGCACAGCCGCAGGCTGCGCCCCCGCAGCAGCCGACGTACGCGCCTCCGGCGTCTGCGGCTCCCGCCGCCGGCGCGGCCACCGGCGCTGCGGTCGCTGCTCCCGCCGCCCAGGCCCCCGCCGCGGTGCCCCAGACCTCGGCACCGCCGCAGCAGCCCGCGGTGCCGCAGCAGTCGGCGGCGCCGGCCTACGCGCCTCCTGCGTACGCGCCGCCCGCCGCTGCCGGAGCGGCCACCGGCGCCGCGGTCGCTGCTCCCGGAGCGCAGGGCGCTGAGCCTGCTCCTGCGGCGCCCGCCCCGAACGCGGCCCCTCCGGCCGCCGCGCCGAGCGTCGTCCAGCCTCCGACGGTGCAGGACGTTCCCCTGGCCGGCCCGCGGCTTCCGCCCGGCGCCGTGACGGTGCCGCAGAGCGTTGCGCCGGCGCCGACTGGCGAGGCCGACCTCGGATCGGCGCCTCCACCGCCCGCGCCTCCGGCCAAGGTGAAGAAGGCGAAGCCGTCCCCGCAGCAGACCGCGCTGGTGGATGACCGGCTGATCCGCCTCGAGTGGCGGCCGCAGCACGTGGAGGGGAACCGGGGCTGGGGCCCGATGGTGCAGGTCCCGGTGCTGGGCCCCGACAAGCGTCCGCTCTCGGGGCGCTCGCTCTACCTCGCGCTGGGCCGCAACGACCTGGCGGAGGAGTACGAGCGGCGCCAGGCGGCGAAGCGGATCATGGGCGTCGGCAGCGCACTGCTCCTCGTCTCCGGCATCGCGGTGGGCCTGAGCGCGTTCGCCATCCACGGCTGCGCGCAGGGAGACCTCCACTGCTGGGACGACCGGGACGCGCAGCTGCAAAGCCGCTTCTACTGGTCCGGAGGCCTGGTCCTCGGCGGCGCGGTGCTCGGCATCGCCTCCAGCGCCTACAGCGCGCATCCGGTCTCGCGCGACGAGCTCCTCGGCCTCATCCGCGAGCACAACGCCGAGATCCGCAGCAAGCCGGGAGTCCGCTTCGGGGCGATGGCGCTGCCGGGTGGCGGCGCGCTGAGCCTCGCAGGGAACTTCTAGCCGCTCGCGCGCGGCGAGACGCGGCGAAGGGCGGTGAGCAGCGAGTCGAGATCGAAGGGCTTGCTCAGCACCGCGGCGACCTGGCCGCCCACCGTCACGGCCATCGCGGAGCGGTCCGCGGTGGAGAGGATGACCGGGAACTCACTGCCGCGTGGAAGCTCGCGAAGCCGGTTCAGGAACTCGGACCCGTCGAGCACCGGCATCCGCCAGTCGAGCAGGATGGGGCAGGGCTCGGCCTGCTCGGCTGCGAGCTCCAGGCCGCCACGCCCGTCCGGCGCGGACACCACCTCGTAGCCGAGATCGCCCAGGACCTCGTCGAGGGCCTCGCGAATGGCGGGGTCGTCCTCGACGAGAAGGATGCGCCGTGCCGGAGCGTCCCCGCTCATACGCCCGCCCAGTGCAGGGCGAGGCGAACCACGCCTCCCGCGGCAACGATCCACGCCGGATTGAGGTCGTAGCGAACCAGGGTCAGCGCCGCGGCACCAGCGATCGCGAGGCTGACCGGGCCGTGAAAGCTGCTCCCGAGGACCACCGCCGCGGATCCGATCAGACCCACCACCGCGGGGAGGAGCCCGCTGGCCGCGGCCTGGACGAAGGGGTGCTCCCGGATGCGAGCGAGCCATCCGCCGGCGAGCTGCACCAGTGCCCAGGGCGCGGCGAGCAGCGCGAGCGTGGACGCGGCGGCGCCGGACCAGCCGTGGTGCACGTAGCCGGCGAAGGTCGCGAGGAGAAGGACGGGTCCGGGCGTGAGCAGCGACACCGAGACCCCATCGGCGAGCTGGCGGCGGGTGACCCAGTCGAGCGCGTCGAGACGCTCGCTCAGGTGCGGGATGATCGCGACTCCCCCGCCGTACGCCCCGAGGCCGGTGCGGAAGTAGAGCACCAGCGCCTCGACGACCTGCGCATCGAGCCCGGTGACGTGCATGACCGCCAGCACGGGGAGCGCGGCCAGGACGACCGAGCGCACGGTGCTCGCCCCCTCGGCGGGCGGCGGTGGAGCGGTCGGGCCCCGGGAACGCCGGCGGCGGAGGAACCCGATCTCGAGCGCCAGCCCCGTCGCCGCGCCGAGGAGCACCACCTCGGTCGGTGAGGCCTTCCCGGCCACGGTGAGGAGCAGCGCCGCTCCGGCGACGGCCATCTGCCACCGGGAGTGGACCGCGCCTCGCACCCGCCGGAGGGTGAGCGCGAGGATGGCCCCCACCGCGGCACCGCCGAAGCCGCGGAACAGTGGCTCGAGGCGATTGCCCAGATCGAACTGAACGTAGAGCCACGCCGCGGCCGCCGTCACCAGGACACCGGGCAGCACGAAGCCGAGGTACCCGAGCAGCGAGCAGGTCCAGCCGCCGAGCCGCTGACCCACCAGGGCGAGGGTGTTGGCCGAGAGTGCGCCGGGGAAGAGGTCGAGCGTGCGCATCATCGCGGCGTGCTCGTCCTCGGTCACCCACCGGCGCTCGCGGACCAGCGCGGCCTCGAGCGGGGCCTGCATCCGCTGGCTGCTGCCGAAGGCGGTGACGCCGAGCCGCACCGCGGCACGAAAGAATGCCAGCCGGCCCGGGACCGAGGGGGTGGGCTGTCCGGTCTGCTCCTCCACGGGGCAGTCTCTAAGCCAAAGACCGGCCGGAGCCCACCCCCCTTTCCAGGACTGCCGCCGGGACGCGAACACCGGCGAGGTGGGGGTGCGTGGCGGTCAACAGCCCATCGGTCCGACTTCTCACTCCAGCGCGTGGACCCCGGCGTCCACCGCCCGGTGGAGGCGCTCGGCAGGGACGGGCTTGCTGAATGCAGCCGCCACGTGGTCGTAGGACTGCCGGCGCTTCACGTCGATGTTTGCCGAGAGCACGATGATGCGGAGGGGGCACGTCGGGGGGTGCCGCGACACCTCGTCCAGCAGGGCGTCGCCATCCATCACCGGCATCTGGAGATCCAGGAGCATCAGCACGGGTTCCCGTCCGGCACGGAGGCGCTCGAGGGCCTCGCGCCCGTCGCAGGCCGCGAACACCCGATAACCCCAGATGGTGAGGAGCTCGACGAGGGCGGACCGCAGGTCCGCCTCATCCTCCACCACCAGTACACGCGCGCCCACGGCCCGTCCTCCTCCCGACAGTCCCTGTTCCTCACGTCCCAGGGTTTGCACGAGGGCCAACAGGGGGAACCCGTGTAGCGGTCTGTGTGCAAGGAGGGCCCTCTCGCCTGGCCGGTCTGCGGCGTGCCCGGGTGCGTTCGCTGCATCGACCGCACCAAAGTCGCCGTGACTCAGGCAGACTGCGTGATCGAGGGGGGACCTGGCGCCTGGGCGGGCCATCCCCGGGCGAAGGCGCTTCTCTCTTGTTTCATGAGCGGCGTGCGCTGGAGCAAGCGCGCAAGGCGCATCCAGCGCTGCACGTGGACCCTCCGGCGTTCATGCATTTCCTCGCACGACGGCGGCCGGCGCTCGACCCGGACGGCGTGCCGGTGCACGTGGCGGACCTCTACCTCGTCGCCGCCTCGCTGGAGGGAGGGGGCGCGGCGCTGGAGCTGCTGGATGCGCGGCTGCGCGCGCTCCTTCCGCGTGCGCTGCGCAGGCTACGGCCGGACGACGAGCTTCGGGGCGAGGTGCTGCAGCGCACCCGCGAGCGGCTGCTGGTGGGCCCCCGGGTTCCGAAGCTCGCCGAGTACCAGGGACGGGGAGGGCTCGATCCGTTCCTCCGCGCGGTGCTGATGCGCGTGGCCTTGAACCTGCTCGAGGCGATGCCCCAGGGCGAGGAGGAGTTCCGGGTGCTCGCCGAGCTGGCGGCGCCCGGACCCGATCCGGAGGTCTCGCTGCTCCGCCGCTCGGAGCAGGCCGCGGTGCAGGCGGCGCTGGTGGAGGCGCTCGCGACGCTCGAGCCGCGCACGCGGCACTTCCTGGCGCTCTACGTGCTGGAGGGGCTCACTCTCGAGGAGATCGGGCGCCGGGTGGGAACGCACAAGTCCACCGTGTCCCGGGCGCTGAGCGCCGCGCGGGCGCGGGTGGTGGTCGCGCTGCGGCGCCGCTTCCGCGGCATCGAAGGGGAGCTGGAATCGATGCTCGGCATGCTCGGCGAGACGGGCGGCGCGGACCTTCCCTGGGTGCTCCGCGAGCTGCTCACCGGCATCGACGGGAGCTGAGCGTCACCCCAGCTCCTCCATCCGCCGCTCGAGGAATCTCCGCTCCGCCGGGTGCCGCACCAGCGCCAGCGCCCGCCGGTACGCCGCGCGCGCTTCCTCCGTCCGGCCGAGGCGCCGGAGCAGATCCGCCTGGGCAGCGGGAAGGAGGTGGTAGCCGGCCAGCGCGCCCGACCTGTCGAGCCGCTCCATCCACTCCAGCCCCACCGCCGGCCCGTGGGCCATCGCGACGGCGGCCGCCGCGTTCAGCTCCACGATGGGACCGGGCGTGGTCCGGAGCAGCGCGCCGTAGAGCGCGGCGATCTGTCGCCAGTCGGTGTCCTCGGGTCGAGCGGCGCGCGCGTGGAGCGCGGCGATGGCCGCCTGCACCTGATACGGCCCGGGCCGGCCGCGGGCCACCGCGCGGTCCAGCACCTCCGCCCCCTCGTCGATGAGGGCGCGGTCCCACGCCGCTCGGTCCTGCTCCTCGAGCGGCACCAGGGCTCCGTCGGCCGCGGTCCGTGACGGCCGCCGCGCGTCGTGGAGGAGCATCAGCGCGAGCAGACCCTCCGCCTCGGCCTCGCCGGGGAGAAGCTCCACCACCAGGCGCCCCAGGCGAATCGCCTCGGTGCACAGATCGGCCCGGATCCACGACTCGCCCTCGGTGGCCGAGAAGCCCTCGTTGAAGACCAGGTAGATGGTGGAGAGGACCCCGTCGAGCCGCTCGGCCAGCCGGTCCGCCGCCGGCACCTCGAAGGGGATGCGGGCCTCGGCGATCTTCCGCTTCGCCCGGACCAGCCGCTGCGCCGTGGTCGCCTCGGGCTCGAGGTGGGCGCGGGCGATCTCCGCGGTGGTGAGCCCGCACAGCGTCCGCAGCGCGAGGGCGACCTGCGCCCCGGGGGCCAGCGCCGGGTGGCACACGGTGAAGAGCAGCCGGAGGCGGTCGTCCTCGACCTCGGGGACCGACCCGGGCTCCTCCTCGTCCGTGCCGAGCGCGTCGAGCAGGGCCGGCTCGAGCGGCACGTCGGGCCGCCGCCGCCGCATGAGATCCACCGCGCGGCGACGGGACACGGTGGTCAGCCAGGCGCCGGGCCGGCGGGGGAGCCCGCGCACGGCCCATGCCTCCAGGGCCTGGGCGCACGCGACCTGGAAGGCCTCCTCCGCCAGGTCGAAGTCGCCGCTCCAGCGGATGAGGCCCGCGAGGACCCGAGGGCCCTCGCGGCGCACCAGCTGGTCGATGGCGCGGGCGAGCATCGACCTTCCCCCGGGTCAGGCCTGCGGGCTCTGCGCGAGCGGCCGCACCTCGATGGAGCCGTCGTGCGCCGAGGGACACCTGGCCGCCCAGTCCAGCGCCGCCTCGAGGTTGGGGACGTCGATGAGGTAGAAGCCGCCGAGCTGCTCCTTCGTCTCGGCGAACGGGCCGTCGGTCACCTGCCGCTTACCGCCGCGGACCCGCACCGTCGTCGCGGTGCTGGTGGGCTTGAGCTCGCTGCCGCCGCGGATGACTCCGGCCTTCGCCAGGTCCTCGCTGTACTTCCGGTACTCGGCGTACATCTGCTCGACGCCCGCCTTCGACATCGAGCTCCAGCCCTTCTCGCTTCCGTGGATGAGGACGATGTACTGCATGGCGTTCGCTCCTTCGTTCGGGACCTGCACCGTACCCGGTCCATCCGGGAACACCCCACGTCGCGCGGACCCCCGCCGGATCGACATCCGCCGCGAACCATCGGCCCGACCGAGTGAATCCAGTGGTTTTTCCTCGGGAAGTCCGCCGGGCGGGGGCCGGTTCCCGGACCATGAAGCTCGAGCTCCGCACCCGCCACCTCGTCGTCCATCCCGGCCTCCGGGAGCTCTGCGAGCGCCACCTCCTCTTCTCGCTCGGGCGCTTCGAGGAGCACGTCCGCCGCGTGCAGCTCTGGATGGAGGACGTGAACGGGCCTCGCGGCGGCCGCGACCTCCGTTGCGTCCTCCGGCTCGCCCTTCGCCACGGGGGCGTGCTCGCCGTGGAGTGCACCGACGAGCGGGCCGAGCTGGCGATCGGCGAGGTCTTCGACCGGGGCCGGTCAGCGCTGGTCCGCACCATCCAGCGGCGGCGGTGGGCGCCGATGCGGAGGCACCTCCGCCTCGTGGTCACCTGAGCGCGGGAGGCGGAGCCCGCCGGCACATGCGCCGGCCTCTCGCCATCGCTCTGCGGTAACCTCCGCCGCCCATGCGCGGACACAGCCGGATGTTGCTGGGGCTCGTCGTCGGGGCGGGGCTGGGGCTCATCGCCCGGGCTCTCGCCGGCGACGCACCATGGCTCCAGTGGACCCTGACCAACGTCACCGGGCCCATCGGTCAGATCTTCCTCCGGCTGCTCTTCATGCTCGTGGTGCCGATGATCTTCTCGGCGCTGGTGATGGGCGTGGCGGATCTGGAGTTGCGTCACCTCGGCCGGCTCGGGGTTCGCGCCCTCGGCTACACGGTGGTCATCTCCACCATCGCGGTGCTCATCGGGCTGGTGCTGGTCAACGTCTTCCGGCCCGGCGAGGGGATGAGCGACGAGGTCCGGGCCCTTGCCCGCTCCAGCGTGGTTCCCAAGGCGGCCGCCGCTCCGGGCGACACCTCTCCCGCGGCGCTGCTGGTCTCCCTCGTCCCGGACAACCCGGTGAAGGCCGCGGCGAACGGCGACTACCTCGGGCTCATCTTCTTCGCCCTGGTCTTCGGCATCGCGCTGGGTCTGACCCGGAGCTCCGCCTCCGAGAAGCTGAAGGAGGTCATCGCCGGGCTGTACGAGGTCACGCTGGTGCTCATCGACGGGGTGCTCAAGGTTGCGCCCGTCGGAGTGGCGGCGCTTCTCTTCGGGCTGACCGCGCGCCTCGGGTTCGACGTGCTCCGCCAGCTCGCGGCCTACGTCGGCGTGGTGCTGCTTGGGCTCGGCCTGCACATGTTCGTCGTCTACTCGCTGTCGGTCCGCTTCTTCGGGGGCCGGAACCCGCTGCAGTTCTTCCGCGACGTCCGGATGGCGGCGATCACCGCCTTCTCCACCGCGTCGTCGAACGCCACCCTGCCCACCGCGCTCAAGGTGGCCGAGGAGAATCTCAAGCTTCCGCCCAACGTCGCCCGGTTCGTGCTCACCGCCGGGGCGTCGATGAACCAGAACGGGACGGCGCTCTTCGAGGGAGTGACCGTGCTCTTCATCGCCCAGCTCTTCGGCGTGCACCTCACCCTCCAGGAGCAAGTGGTGGTGATGTTCATCTGCGTGCTGGGCGGAGTCGGAACCGCCGGAGTTCCCGCTGGCTCGCTGCCGGTCATCGCGATGATCCTCGGGATGTTCCGCATCCCCCCGGAGGGCCTCGGCCTCATCCTCGGCGTCGACCGGCTTCTGGACATGTGCCGGACGACGCTGAACGTGGTGGGCGACCTCGCCGCCGCGGTCTACGTCGCGCGCGGCGAGCCGGTGGAGGAGCCTGCCGCAGTCCCGGACGCCTGACGGAGGAGCACGGCGACCGCGCACCCGCCCATCCAGGCGACGGCGGCGAGGAGCGCCAGGCGCTGCACCGCCGGAACGGCCAGCGGGACCCTCGTCGCCCCGAAGCGCTCGTGGAAGGCGAGGAAGAGGACGAGCTCCAGCGCGGACAGACCGAGCGCCAGCAGCCCGAGTCGCGCGAGGACCGGACGGTGCCGCAGCCCGCGCAGCACCAGGAGCGTCGCAGCGAAACCTGGCCCCGCGCCGGCCACGAGCGCGATCGCGTGAGGAACCTTGCTGGTGACCGGCACCAGCAGGAGCCCGAGCGTGGCCACGGCGCCGAGCAGCCGGATGGTCCAGCGACGGCGGCTGGGCTCGACCAGCGCGGGGGCGATCCAGAAGAAGAGGCCGAGGGCCATCACCAGCGCCCACTCGGCCGTCCGTCCCCACACGGCGGCCGGATGGGGACGGCCGTCGAGCGCGGGGTCGCGAGCGATGTCGCAGAGGAAGTTCGCCCAGAACGAGTGCCCCTCGGTGGTGCGGTCCATCCAGGTGCCGCCGGGATAGCGGGCCGCGGCCACGATGGCTGCCAGCGCGCCGCCGACGAGCAGCGCGAGCGACACGATGGCGAGTGCCCGGGTCCACCCGGTCTCGCGCGGCGAGGGCTCACCCATCCATCCGTGATCCCAGCACGCCTTGACCCCGGGATGTGCGACCTCGTGTGGGGGACTGTTCCCCCCGGGTGGGGTGGTTGTTCCCCTCGCGCGGCTCCTGGGAAGGAGGAGGGCTCCCCGAGGGACCTCCCATGCGCGCGAATCTCCGACGACTGGCATGCGTCCTCTCAGTCGCGCTCGCCACGAGCGGCTGTGACGGAAAGCTGACCGGAAAGACCGGCAGCGACACGCCCGGTGGCGGGACCCCGGACACGCCCGACGTGCCGCAGACCCCCTGGGAGGCGGTCGCGCCTCCGATCTACCTGGCGAAGGTGAAGAACCTCCTCACCGGCGTCCCGCCGACGCCGGCCGAGCTGGCCGCGGTGACCGCCGACCCCTCCACCCTGAAGGGCATGGTCGACGGGTGGGTCGCCTCGCCCGAGGGGCAGGCCAAGCTCCGCGTCTTCTTCATGCAGGCGTTCCAGCAGACGCAGATCACCCGGAACGAGCTGGTGGACCAGATCGGCAACGGGGACAGCCTCGACGGCAATGCCACCGCCCAGAACAACCTCGTCTCCAACATCAAGGAGAGCGTCGCCCGCACCGCCCTGGCCTGGACCACCGGCGGCAAGCCGCTCAACGAACTGGCCCGCACCCGGAAGCTGCAGCTCACCACCGCGCTCATGAGCTACCTGGCGTTCATCGACGCCCGGGGGGTGACCGACCGCGGCTCGGTGAACGACCGCTACTACCTCTCGCTGCCGGCCGCGGAGCGCCCAGACGCTGGATTCACCGTACAGCTCGGCGTGCCGACCGGGACCATCGACCCGAAGAACCTCGAGACCCAGGTGTGGGGCGTGGCGCCGAGCCCGGCGGACGCCGGGACCTTCCCCGCCTGCGCCACCGCGCCGAACAGCACCACCCGGGCGCTGAAGCCGCGCGGAAACTTCTCCCGCGATCTCTTCAACCTGCTGCTCGGCCACGTCCCGGACGATCCGACCTTCACCGGAACCGGCACGCTGCCATGCCGCGCCTTCAACACCGCTCCCCAGTTCATGGACAGCGACTTCACCGACTGGCGCGAGGTCAACATGCGCGCGCCGGGTTCGGGCGAGGCGCCGACTCCCTTCTGGGACCTGCCGAAGGTCCGGAGCAGCTCGGAGGTCGTGGTCACCCTTCCCCGCGCCGGCTTCTTCACCACGCCCGCCTTCTTTGCCAACTGGCAGACCAACGGCAGCAACCAGCACCGGGTGACGATGAACCAGACGCTCATCGTCGCCCTCGGCAAGAGCTTCGATGGCACCGGGAGCACGGTCCCGGTCAGCGAGAACGGCCTGGACGAGGAGCACGCCTCGGATCCGGCCTGCTACGCCTGCCACCGCACGCTGGACCCGATGCGGCAGTTCTTCCGCCAGTCCTTCACCGTCCAGTACGGCCAGCAGACCGACGCCGGGGTCATCGCCCAGAACGGCGAGTTCGCCTTCGCCGGGGTCACCGCCACCGGCACCGGGCGCGGCGTGCTCGACCTCGCCGACCAGCTCGCGACCCACCCCCAGTTCGCCATCGCGTGGGCGCAGAAGCTCTGCACCTGGGCGGACTCGTCGCCGTGCAGCGAGGACGACCCCGAGTTCCTGCGCGTGGCGAACGCGTTCCGCGACTCGGGCCACGACTTCCGGGTGCTGGCGCGGGAGATGCTCTCCTCGCCGCTGATCACCGGCACGGCGGGCACCAAGACGTTCACCGACCGCGGGTACCTGGTCTCCATCGCGCGGGCGGACCACCTCTGCGCCGCGCTGAGCAGCCGCCTCGGCCTCACCGGCGCCTGCCAGGTGAACGGGACCGTGCGCGGCCTCTCCGCCACGCTCCCCGCCGACGCGTACAGCCGCGGCGCCGAGGCTCCGGTCCTCACCGCGGACACGAGCCTCTTCTACCGCTCGATCACCGAGAACCTGTGCCGGGCGCTGGCCGACCAGG
>Ga0207644_10003282_pt1 | contig 10452 bp, 9 predicted proteins | sample KBSS73metaG_FD_184326 | JGI IMG/M metagenome (GOLD analysis project Ga0207644, IMG submission 184326) | Switchgrass rhizosphere microbial communities from Kellogg Biological Station, Michigan, USA - KBS S7-3 metaG (SPAdes) (version 2) | ecosystem: Host-associated > Plants > Roots > Rhizosphere >... | reverse complement strand
GGTTGACCAGCGTCGACTTGCCGACGTTGGGACGACCCACGAAGGCGATGCGCATGCGCCCGGGATCCTCGTCCAGCACCTTCGCGTCGCCGTCCTCCGGCAACGCCTCAACCGTGCGCTTGAGCAGGGTGTCGAGCCCCTGCCGGTGCGCCGACGAGGTCCCGATGACGGTGCGAAATCCGTAGCGCGCGAAGTCGGCGAGCGCGGCCTGCGCGTCGACGCCGTCGATCTTGTTGACGACCAGGAACGTCGGCGTGTCGACCTTGCGCAGCCACGCGAGGATCTCGTCGTCGAGCGCCGAAGGGCCTTCGCGCCCGTCGACGATGAACAGGATCAGGTCGGCCTCTTCCGCCGCCGCGCGCGACTGCCGCGCGGTGGCGCCGGCCAGGCCTTCGTCGATGCCGGCGATGCCGCCCGTGTCGACCAGCACGAACGGGCGCGCCTCCTCGAGGCGGCATACGCCGTAGTTGCGGTCGCGCGTCACGCCCGGCGCGTCGTGCACGAGCGCGTCGCGGCTGCGCGTCAGCGCGTTGAACAGCGTCGACTTGCCGACGTTGGGACGACCGACCAGGGCAACGAGCGGCAGCATGGGGGTCGGGTCTCCTTGAAAAAACGACGGCCCCGGGCAGCGGCTGCCCGGGGCCTCGAGGGGCAGCCAGCGGCCGGCTTACTGGCCGAGGCGGTAGGCGCTCAGGCCGCCGTCGACATCCTGCACCACCAGGACGCCGTCCGCGACAACGGGTGCGGCCTTGAGCGCATCGTGGCCGGTGCGCACCCGGGCGGCGAGGTCGCCGGTGTCCAGCTTGAGCCAGTGCAGGTAGCCGTCGTAATCGCCGACCACGGCGTAATCGCCCTGGACGGCCGGCGACGTGAGGTTGCGGTTCTTGAGCTTGTCCTGTTGCCAGAAGGCGCCACCACCGTTCTTGTCCAGCGCCCACACCGAGCCCGACGGATCGCTCACCACCAGGCGATCGCTGGCCACGGCCACGCGCCCCGGACCACCGGCATCGTGCTGCCATAGCGCGCGGCCGCTCGGGCCTTCGATCGCGGTGGTCTTGCGCTTGTAGCTGGTCGCGTAGAGCGTGGTGCCGTCGAGGGCGGGCGTGCCGTCGACATCGGCCATGCGCTCGAGTTCGGTGCGACCCTCGCCCTCGGCGACCGGGGTCTCCCACAGCGAGCGACCGTCCGCCAGCGAGAGTGCGGTCAGCGTGCCGTCGTCGTTGCCGACGAACGCGTAGCCCGGACCCAGCAGCACTGCATCGTTGCCGCGCACGGTGAGGTTCGGCATGTCGTGGTTCCAGAACCAGCGGCGCTCGCCGGTCGCCTCGTCGAAGGCGGTGACGCGGCCGTCGTTCGAATGCACGAGCACCATGCCCTGGCCGACGGTCGGTGCCGCGATGACTTCGTTGGGCACCTTCGCAGTCCACTTCTCATGGCCGGTGGCAGCGTCGAGCGCGACCACATCGCCTTCAAGGCTGCCGACAACGACAAGGTTGTCGCCCGCGCCAGGACCGCCGGATAGCGACAGCTTCGACTTGTAGTCCCACAGCGACTTGCCGGTCTGCAGGTCGAACGCATGCACGCCACCCTTGACCGCGGCCGCATACACGTGGCCGTCCGCGATGGCCGGGCCCTGGCGCGCGCCGAGGCGACCTTCGCCCTTGCCGGCCGCCGCCTTCCACAGGCGCGTCACCGTCACGCTCGGCGTGATCTCACCGAGCGCCGCCGGCGCCAGCGGATCGTCCTTCTTGTTTCCGCCGAACCAGCCCTTGACGGTGCTGCAGCCGCCGAGCGCGACGGTGGCAGCGAGCAGGAAAACGGCAGCGCGCGCGGCGGGGCGCACGCGCAAGGTCGGAGTCATCATCAAGACGAAGCCTCGGGCTTGGCCGGCGTGCCGCCGACCTGGGAAAGTTTGAGTTCGACGAGCTTGCGCTGCGGCGCGGCGACATCGAGGTGCGACAGCGCCAGCGCGTACGCGGCGCGCGCCTCGGTCGTCTTGCCGAGTGCGAACAACGCATCGCCGCGTGCCTGCTGCACGTCGGCATTGGTGCTGTCCTGCGGCAGTCGCGACAGCGCGTCGGCCGGCTTGCCGGCATCGGTCAGCAACTGCGCGAGGCGGAGATCGACGACAACCGCAAGCGTCGCGTCCTGTGACTGCGCACCGCGCAGCGTGGCGATCGCGGCATCGCGCTGGCCCGCATCCACCTGCGCCTTGGCGAGGTTGAGCGCGGCAAGGGTCGCGTAGGCGCCTTGCGGCAGCTTCGTCGCCTGGTCCTGGGCCTGCTTGAGCTTCTTCGCGCCGATGTCGTCGACCACGGCCTGGAACTGTGCGCCGGCCTGGAGGCGTTGCTGGTCGCGCTGCTTCTGCCACCACTGCCAGCCGCCGATCACGGCGAGGCCGAGGATCACGCCGCCGATGAGGCCCGCGCCGTTCTCACGCAGCCAGGTGCGGACGCGTTCGCCTTGTTCGTGCTCGTCGAGCAGGTCGTCGATTGCCATGCCGTGCGCTGCCTCGGGCCGGCAGGGCCGGCGACTCAAAGATGGGACAGCCCCGCGACCCGTGCGGGTCGACGACAGGGTCAGTCGACGGCAGGCGCGAGGGAACCGTCAGAGGATACCGTAAAGCGCGCGACATTCGCTCGTCGGAAAGGCGCGAGGTCCAGCATCTGGCCGTCGCGCAGGACGTCGACGGCGGTGGCGTCGCCGAGCACGACGCGCGACACGGTGTCGCTCGGATAGCTGCGCTGGTCGCCGGCGTGCAGCAGGCCCTGTTCCAGCACCTGGCCATCGTCGCCATAGACCTGCACCCAGCTGTCGCCACGTACTTTCAGCGACAACACCGGAGCCGCATCATTGCGCGTGGGCAGCGGCGCGAGCGATGCGACCAACGCCCTCGGCGCGGCGTGCGTGGCCGGCGCGTGTGCCGGTTGCTGCTGCACCTGGCCGATCGATGTCGCCGGCACGTCCAGCGGTGCAGCGTCGTGCGCGACGGTGCCAAGGTGCGGCCGCGTGGCCAGCCACACCGGCACTGCAATGGCGGCGGTCAGCACGATGTAGACGAAGCGGCGCGCGACCTGTTCGGCGAAGCGCTTCACCGGCGGCGTGAAGCTGCGCGGCGTGAGCACCGGCGGTTCCACCGGGGCCACGCCCGAGGCGACCATCATCGGCGCGGTCGTCAGGCCCAGCAGGCGCGAGTAACTGCGCAGCTGGCCGCGCACGTAGACGGGCGCGCCTAGGCGGCCCCAGTCTTCCTCTTCGAGGGACTGCACGACGCGGACGGGCATTTTCAGACGCGCGGCGACCTCGGCCTGGGACAGGCCGGCCGCCTCGCGGGCTTTACGCAGACGGACGCCGCAGCCGCGATCGCCATCCGGAATCGGATTCGCTTCTGTGCTCACTGCCCTGTATCCCCTGGCGGAACTGTTTGTTTTTCGGGGAATTCCGCCTTGATTCGCTGAACATAGCGAGCAGCTGCGGCGGTGTCGCCGAGTTTTTGCTCGATCTGTGATGCCAGTTGCAACACTTCGCGAGTCGCCGGTGCTGCGGCCAGCCGGCGTTCCGAGAAGGCCCTCGCCTCGAGGTAATGCCCGGCGCGGTATTCGCTGTCGGCCAGTGCTGCCAGTGCCACGGCGTTGCCCGGGTCGAGTTCCAGCGCCTTGCGCAGGCGTGGATCCGCATACGCCGGCTGGCCCGCGCTCAACCCGCATGCACCTGCGTTGGCCAGGGCGGTGGCGGGCGTGGGATACGACGGGTCGCCCAGCGCTCGATCGAACAGGGGGAGCGATTCGGCCGCACGTCCATTGCCGCACAACCAGACCGCGTAGTTGTTCAGCACGGTGCCCCGCTGCGGATCGAGCGCGACCGCCTTCGCATACTCCGCTCCCGCTTCGACGCCCTTTCCGCGCTGCTGCAGCACCACCGCCAGGATCGTGTGCGCATCGCCGGACTTGGGGTCGGCCGCGACGGCCGAGCGCGCCTGCACTTCGGCCTCTTCCACCTGGCCCTGCTGGAGCAACTGACCGGCCATTCCAATCGCATTGAGGGCGGCAATGCTCTTCTGGTCCTGCGCGTCCTCGCGGACCTGATAGTCAGGGGCGACCTGGGTGTACTCGCCACGCTCGAGCTTCGGCTTGACGAAGGTCAGCCGCGAGCAGGCCGCTCCGGCCAGCACGAACAACGCCAGCAGGAGCACCCAACCGCTACGCAGCCGCATCGGTCGGACCCAGGGTGGCGAGGCGCTTGCGGAATTCCGCCTGGCGTCGGGTGCGGTCCATGACCTGTCCCTTCAATTGGCCGCAGGCCGCGTCGATGTCGTCGCCGCGCGTGCGGCGCACCGGCGCGATCATGCCGGCGTTGTTGAGCAGTTTCTGGAAGCCGCGGATCGCCTCGTCGTCGGGCCGCTCGAAGCGCGTGCCGGGAAACGGGTTGAAGGGGATCAGGTTGACCTTCGCCGCGTCCTTCATCTGCACGGCGTTGTCGAAGGCGCGCAACAGCTTCACCAGTTGCCGCGCATGCTCCGGCTGGTCGTTGACGCCCTTCATGAGCGTGTATTCGAAGGTCACGGATGCACCGCGCTTGCGCAGCGCATAGCGCACGCAGGCGTCCATCAGATCGGCGATCGGATACTTCTTGTTGAGCGGCACCAGTTCGCTGCGCAGCGCATCGTTGGGCGCGTGCAGCGACACTGCCAGCGCCACGTCGCTCTCGACGGCGAGCCGATCGATCATGGGCACCATGCCGGCGGTCGACAACGTCACCCGCTTGTTGGCGAGGCCGTACCCGAGGTCATCACGCATGATGCTCATCGCGCGCACGACGTTCTCGAAGTTCGCCAGCGGCTCGCCCATCCCCATCATCACGACGTTGGTGAGCTTGCGCTGCTGGTGCGGCACGTTGCCGAGGTGGCGCGCCGCGACCCACACCTGGCCGATGATCTCGGCGGTGGACAGGTTGCGGTTGAAGCCCTGTGTCGCGGTCGAGCAGAACTGACAGTTGAGCGCGCAGCCCACCTGCGACGACACGCACAGCGTGCCGCGTCCCTTGTCGGGAATGTAGACCGTCTCGATCGCGTTCTTCGGGTCCATGCCGAGCAGCCACTTGTGGGTGCCGTCGGTGGAGGCCTTGTCGAAGATCAGCTGCGGCACGCGGACTTCCGCGCGCGCCTCGAGTTTGGCGCGCAGCGCCTTGCCGAGGTCGGTCATTTCGGTGAAATCGGTGACGTAGCGGTGGTGGATCCACTTCATCACCTGGTGCGCGCGGAATTTCTTCTCGCCCAGTTCCTGCTCGAAGAACTGCTCCAGGCCGGCGCGGTCGAGGTCGAACAGGTTGGTCTTCGCGACAGGCGCGCGCGCATCGCCGGCTGCCTGCACCGGGGCGAGTTCGATGGCGATGGCGCGCGTGTCGTTCATCGGATCAGCGGGCGAAGACGTCGGTCTGCGGGAAGAAGTACGACACTTCGATCGCGGCGTTCTCGAGCGAGTCGGAACCGTGCACCGCGTTCGCGTCGATCGAGTCGGCGAAGTCGGCGCGGATCGTGCCCGGCGCGGCGTCCTTCGGGTTGGTGGCGCCCATCAGGTCGCGGTTCTTCAGCACCGCGTTCTCGCCTTCCAGCACCTGGATCATCACCGGGCCCGAGATCATGAAGTTGACCAGCGCGCTGAAGAAGGGGCGTTCGCGGTGAACGGCATAGAAGCCTTCGGCTTCCTGCTTGGACAGCTGCGTCATCTTCGCGGCGACGACCTTCAGGCCGGCCTTTTCGAAACGCGAATAGATCTCGCCGATGACGTTCTTGGCGACGGCATCGGGCTTGACGATCGACAGGGTGCGCTCCAGCGCCATGGGGAATTTCTCCAGTCAGGCGGGTCGCGGGCCTCTTGCCCCGACCCGAGAGTAACAGAAAAACCCGCGTGGAGACGCGGGTTTAGCCAATATGGCTGCGGTAATTCTAGCGGAATTACGGGTCCGGTTCCCATGGCGACGGCCGCCCGATTTGACGCCGTTCACCCGACACGGCTAGGATCCAAACAAGCGTTTGATTCAGGCAGTCCGCACATGGCCACCACAGCCCACTTTTCCACCAAGGACCGCATCCTCGGCGCCGCCGAGGAATTGTTCGCCCAGTTCGGCTTCGCGGGCACGTCCCTGCGCCAGGTCACCAGCCGTGCCGACGTCAACATCGCGGCCGTCAACTACCACTTCGGCAGCAAGGAAAACCTCGTCAACGAGGTCTTCCGCCGGCGCATGGACGAGATGAGCGCCCAGCGCCTGGCGGCCCTCAAAGCCGCCACCGCCGGGCATTCCTGCGAGCTCGAGCCGATCCTCGCCGCCTTCGTCGAACCGGCGCTGGCGATGGCGCAGGACCGGCACGGCGGCGGTGCGTTCATCCGGGTGATCGCCCGCGCCTACGCCGAGAAGAACGACAGCCTGCGCAAGTTCCTGTCGGACCAGTACGGGCACGTGCTGCGCGAATTCGCCAAGGCCATTGCTGCCTGCATGCCCGACCTGAGCAAGGAGGAGCTGTACTGGCGGCTGGACTTCCTCTCCGGCGCCCTGACCTACGCGATGGCGGACTTCGGCCTGATCAAGCGGCCGACAGGCGTGACCGAAGCGACCCACCGCGCCCGCGCCGCCCGCGAGCTGATCCGCTTCGCAGCCGCCGGGTTCAAGTCTTAACTCAAGGACTTACACGATATGTCTCAGAAACTGCTTGTACGGCGCGCCGCCGTGCTCGGCGCGGGCGTCATGGGTGCCCAGATCGCCGCGCACCTGACCAACGCCGGCGTCGACACGGTGCTGTTCGACCTTCCGGCCAAGGAAGGCGAGCCGAACGCCATCGTGCAGAAGGCGATCGCCAACCTCGGCAAGCTCAGCCCTGCCCCGTTGGCCGACAAGGCGCTGGCCGAGCGCATCGTGCCGGCCAACTACGACAGCGGCCTCGAGCTGCTGCGCGGCTGCGACCTCGTCATCGAGGCGATCGCCGAGCGGATGGACTGGAAGCAGGACCTGTACCGGAAGATCGCAACCTTCGTTCCGGCGCACGCGGTGCTGGCGAGCAACACCTCGGGCCTCGGCATCAACGCGCTCGCCGACGTGCTGCCCGAAGAATTGCGCCACCGCTTCTGCGGGGTGCACTTCTTCAACCCACCGCGCTACATGCACCTCGCCGAACTCATCCCGGCGAAGACCACCGACCAGGCGGTGCTGGACGCGCTCGAGGCGTTCCTGACGACGACGCTCGGCAAGGGCGTGGTGATCGCGCGCGACACGCCCAACTTCATCGGCAACCGCGTCGGCGTGTTCTCGATGCTGGCGGCGATGCACCACACGCAGCAGTTCGAACTGGGCTTCGACACGGTCGATGCGCTGACCGGCCCCGCGATCGGCCGTCCCAAGTCGGCGACCTATCGCACCGCGGACGTGGTCGGCCTCGACACCATGGTGCACGTCATCAAGACCATGCAGGACACGCTGCCCGATGACCCGTGGCATGCGTACTTCCAGCCGCCGAAGTGGCTGTCGGCGCTGGTCGCGAAAGGCGCGCTCGGCCAGAAGACCGGTGCCGGCATCTACACCAAGCCCGGCAAGGACATCCTGGTGCTCGACCTCAAGGCGCAGGACTACCGCCCGAGCGTGGGCGACATCGATCCGATCGTCGGTGGCATGCTGAAGGAGAAGGATCCGGCGAAGAAGTTTGCCGCGCTGCGCGCCAGCGAGCATCCGCAGGCGCAGTTCCTCTGGGCGATCTTCCGCGACACCTTCCACTACAGCGCCTTCCACCTGAAGGACATCGCCGACACCGCGCGCGACGTCGACTTCGCCATGCGCTGGGGCTACGGCTGGTCGGCCGGTCCGTTCGAGACCTGGCAGGCGGCGGGCTGGAAGCAGGTCGCCGAATGGATCGCCGAGGATATCGTCGCCGGCAAGGCGATGAGCAACGCGCCGCTGCCGGACTGGGTGTTCGACGGACGCGAGGAGGTGCACGGCAGCGTCGGCAGCTGGAGTCCCGCGCGCAACAAGCCGGTGCCGCGTTCGGAAAATCCGGTGTATGCGCGCCAGCGTTTCCCGGATCCGCTGCTGGGCGAGAAGTTCTCGCAGGGCCGCACGGTGTTCGAGAACGACGGCGTGCGCATGTGGGCGGATGACGACGACATCGCGGTCGTCAGCTTCAAGACCAAGCTGCACACGGTCAACGACCAGGTGCTCGACGGACTGCAACAGGCGATCGGCCACGCCGAGCGCGAGTTCGGCGGCCTCGTGCTGTGGCAACCGAAGGAACCTTTCTCCGCCGGCGCGGACCTCGCCGGCGCACTAGGGCTGCTGCAGGCAGGCAACGTGGCGGGTTTCGAGGCGATGGTCGCCAACTTCCAGGCCACCAGCCAGCGCATCAAGTATTCGCTCGTCCCGGTGGTCGCGGCGGTGCGCGGCCTCGCGCTCGGCGGCGGCTGCGAGTTCCAGATGCACGCGGCGCGCACGGTGTTCGGGCTCGAGAGCTATGTCGGCCTGGTCGAAGCCGGCGTCGGTTTGCTGCCGGCCGGCGGTGGTTTGAAGGAACTTGCGGTCCGCGCATCCGATGCCGCGGGCCCCGGCGGCGACGTGTTCGCCCACCTGAAGACCGCGTTCGAAAGCGTGGCGATGGCGAAGGTGTCCACGTCGGCATTCGAGGCGAAGGCCTTGAAGCTGGCGCGCGATGGCGATCCGGTCGTGTTCAACCCGTTCGAGTTGCTGCATGTCGCCAAGGCACAGGCGCGCGCGCTGGCCGAAAGCGGTTATCGCCCCCCCCTGCCCGCCCGTCGGGTGCAGGTTGCCGGCGACGTCGGCATCGCCACGTTCAAGATGCTGCTGGTCAACATGCTCGAAGGCCGCTTCATCTCGCCGCATGACTACGAGATCGCGACGCGCATCGCGACCGTGATCTGCGGTGGCGAGGTCGACCGCGGCGCGCTGGTCGACGAGGACTGGCTGCTGCGCCTGGAGCGCGAGCACTTCGTCGCATTGGCGCAGATGCCGAAGACGCAGGAGCGCATCGCGCACATGCTCAAGACCGGAAAGCCACTGCGTAATTAGTGATGAAGAAGATCGGGCATCCTGCCGCGACTTCTTCGCCTTTGGCGAAAAGCGTGGTTTTCGCCAAAGGCCGCGTCGTCGCTTTGCGATGTCGCGCCGGCACATCCATGTGCCGGAACAACCACCCGCATTCGGAGTGACCATGAGCAAGCAAGTCCAGGACGCCTACATCGTCGCCGCCACCCGCACACCGGTCGGCAAGGCGCCGCGCGGCGTGTTTCGCAATACCCGTCCCGACGACATGCTCGCGCACGTGCTGCGCAGCGTGGTCGCGCAGGCGCCGGGCATCGACCCGAACCGCATCGAGGACGCCGTGATCGGCTGCGCGATGCCCGAGGCCGAGCAAGGCATGAATGTCGCGCGCATCGGCGTGCTGCTGGCGGGCCTGCCGAACACCATTGCCGCGCAGACGATCAACCGCTTCTGCTCGTCTGGCCTGCAGGCCGTCGCGTTGGCGGCAGACCAGATCCGGTTGGGCAACGCCGACCTCGTGCTCGCCGGCGGCACCGAATCGATGTCGATGGTGCCGATGATGGGCAACAAGGTCGCGCTCAGCCCGCAGGTGTTCGCGCGCGACGAGAACATCGCGATCGCCTACGGCATGGGCATCACCGCGGAAAAGGTCGCCGAGGAATGGAAGGTCAGTCGCGAGGACCAGGACGCTTTCGCCCTCGCCTCCCACAAGAAGGCGATTGCTGCAATCCAGGCGGGTGAGTTCAGGCAGGAAATCTCGCCGTTCGAAGTGGTCGCGCATCTGCCCGACCTCGCCGGCAACGCGATCCGCCTGAAGAAAGCCCTCGTCGACACCGACGAAGGCCCGCGTCCGGATACGTCGCTGGAAGGACTTGGCAAACTCAAGCCGGTATTCCGCAACGCGCAGTTCGGCGGCACCGTAACGGCGGGCAACAGCTCGCAGATGAGCGATGGCGCGGCGGCGGTACTGCTCGCCTCCGAGCAGGCGATCAAGGACTACGGGCTGATGCCGCTCGCCCGCTTCGTGAGCTTCTCGGTCGCCGGCGTGCGGCCCGAGGTGATGGGCATCGGCCCCATCGCCGCCATTCCGAAGGCGCTGAAGCAGGCGGGACTCACGAAAGACCAGCTGGACTGGATCGAACTCAACGAAGCGTTCGCCGCGCAGGCGCTGGCGGTGATCCGCGACAGCGAACTGGATCCTGCGAAGGTCAATCCGCTCGGCGGCGCGATCGCGCTCGGCCATCCGCTCGGTGCCACCGGTGCGGTGCGCACTGCGACGATCGTGCATGGCCTGCGTCGTCGCCAGCAGAAGTACGGCCTGGTGACGATGTGCATCGGCACCGGCATGGGCGCGGCGGGCGTGTTCGAAGCGCTCTGACACGAGCGCGGCTCGCAAAAAAAGGGCGGCCGATGGCC
>Ga0207644_10003281_pt1 | contig 10457 bp, 10 predicted proteins | sample KBSS73metaG_FD_184326 | JGI IMG/M metagenome (GOLD analysis project Ga0207644, IMG submission 184326) | Switchgrass rhizosphere microbial communities from Kellogg Biological Station, Michigan, USA - KBS S7-3 metaG (SPAdes) (version 2) | ecosystem: Host-associated > Plants > Roots > Rhizosphere... | reverse complement strand
TCTACCCGGCAGCACGGCGGGTACCTCCGCGGCGACCTGGCTCGGAGCGGGCGGTTACTTCGACAGCATGACCTGCAACATCAACTCGCAGGCCGGCACGACCCGGAACATCTCGGCCCAGGGGAACCCGGGCGCCGGGAGGTTCGACCTCTGGCTCGTCCGCAAGCACGGCGGAAGCTGGGAAGAGATCGGAAGCACCGCACTCGGAACCACGACGCGCGACAGCGTGATGGTCGATACGACCCCGGTATGTCCGTAAGGCCGGGAGACAGGCAGAAAGGCTTCCAGAACCGGAAGGGCGACTCCTTTTCCGAGAGCCCCATCCGGTGCGAAACGAGGGTATCTTCCGGAAATGGGGGGCCCATCGCCTCCCGCGACCCGCAGCGGGTCGGCTCGTGAACTTCTCGTGGAGGGGGAAGCTCATGCATATCGGGAGCGTACGCGGGCGGGCGCCCGGATTCGTCTCGGGCCGGGCCTTCTGCCTGTCTCTGGCGCTGGCGGTGGGCCTTTCGACTGCGGGCGCCGCGGCAGGAGGGGCGGGGACGGCGCCGGACGTTCGCGCTGCGGCTGGGGCCGTGGCGACGCTCGAGGACACCTACGACGCGGAGGCCGGCGATCAGTTCCAGGCCGCCCTGGGCTTCATCGTCTTCCAAGGAAGCCCCGGCAACGTCCCCAAGACCACCTACGGCGTGGGCCTCGACGACATGACCGTGGAATGGTCCGAAGAGCACCCGATCGAACAGACGGCTACCGAGGGCTGCGGCAACAAGACCTGCACGGGCGGTCCGCGCGCCGGCAAGCTCTGCTTCAACACGGACGACTGCGGCGCCGGCGCCACCTGCGGCGGTGCGGCCAGCACTTCCTCCGCGTGCGCGGCCCTGAGCTGGGGCGTCTCGACCCTCTACTCCGGAAGCGGCACCGTCCCCCTCGACCTGGTCGACTTCAATGCCGAGACCACCCAGGGCGGCTTCGACTGCACCCGCTACGGGTTTTCCGCCGGATGCGGCGGCGGCAGCTGCGCCAGCAGCAACGACTGCGACAACGACGGGTTCAGGGAGGTCGAGGCTACCGTGCGGACCTCCGCCGAGCCCAGCCCCGAGTTCTTCCGTCTCGAGCAGACCGCGGCCGGCTCGTCCAGCTACACCGGAATGGTCGCCGTCTCCTCCGCCATCAACGCGGCGAACGACGGGGTGGTCTTCATGCAGTTCAACGGCGCTCTCAACCCGAGCCTCAACGCCTTCTACTTCGACAAGGACTCGGGCGCGGGCGATGCCAACGGCGACGGATCCCTCGACGGACCGCCGAACGCCGGCAAGGACGGCTGCCCCGGCTTCTGCAACGTCGACGACGACCTGGACGCGGGCGGGGCCGACAAGCGTGGCGGTTTCTCCAACGTCGACGACGACGGCAACGGCATCTGCGATTTCCGTTCGAGCAGCGCGGGCGCGTCCTGCGTCGTCGACGCGCAGTGCCCCGGCGGCGGCTGCCTGAACATCGACGAGGCGGACGAGCTGTGCAGCAAGGTCTGCACCGCCGGCCCCGCGTCGGGCCAGTGCTCGTCCGGATCCGTCAATCCGGGCGCCACCTGCGCATCGCCGGGTACGGCCGGGGGGATATGCAACGGCGGCACGTGCATCGCAGTCCAGTGCGTCAGCAACGCCGGTTGCGGCGCAGGCGGAACCTGCGGCGCCACGGCGCTCGCGTGCGGCGCGGGGGCGACGGTCGTCAACGGCCGCTGCCAGCGCGGCGAGGACAACTGCAGCAACATCGACGAAGCCGACGAGCTCTGCCCGATCGCGAACGGCAAGCTGGTGGCCGGCATCGACGACAACTGCGGCTGCGCGAACAACCCCGTCACGGCGACGCTGAACGCGGCCTACGACGTGGCGGACATCGTCGTCGCCAGCTACACGGTCGTGGACAACAACCCCGGCGACGACAACGACGGGTTCGCGGACACGGGCGAGCTGGTCAGCATCATCCTGACGCTGCGCAACATCTCGGATTTCGACGTGGAGAACGTCGCCGCGCGGCTCACGACACAGAGCCCCACCATCGCTTGCATCAACGACGCCACGGCGAGATTCGGCAGGATCAACGTCCTGCAGAGCGTCTCCAACGGCGCGGGGCCGTCCGACGACAAGCTCCAGTTCACCGTCGCCAACGTGAACCGGGCCGCGATCTCGGACATCCTGCAGGCGCCGTTCGTCGTCACGGTGTCGGGCACGGCCATCCTCTCCGACGGCTCCAAGGTGCCGATCGAAGGGACCGCCGTTCCGCAGTCCTTCACGCTCGATCTGGACGTCGACGTGAACGGGTCTGCGCCGCCGGCCGCCACTACGACGAAGACCTTCAGCTTCGAGCCGGCGCAGTACGGCACCGACGCCGCATGGGCCGCCGACTGGGGCCACACCTTCGTCGCCAACGCCCCGGGCCTGCACTGCCAATACACCAATCCGAGCAACCCCGCCGCCCGTCCGGCTCCGCAGGGATGCTTCCTGCGCCAGGACCCCGGCACCGCGGTCCCCGACGACTGGCACCTGCACTCGAACGTCAGCGTCACCCCCGGTCCCCCCCCAGACGGCGGGCGTGACTCAGGCGCGCCCGGAACCTGCACGGGGGGCAGCATTCCCGGAGGTCCGTGCTCCGGCGATCTGGACTGTCCCGGCAAGTGCGCCGGCGGCAAGGTGCCGGGTGAGCTGTGCGATGCAACCGGCATCGGCAACTGTCGTGGAGCCTGCTCCGGCAACGGGAATATCCGCTGCGACCTCAACGCCGACTGCTCCGGTCTGGGACTGGGGAAGTGCACCAATCCGCCCACGGGCACCTGCACCAACCCGGTCCCCGGCACGTGCGCGGGTACCGGCAGCTCGTGCATGCACTTCGGCTTCCACGGAGGGGCCACGGTCAACTACGACACGATCCATCTGGACAACATCACCTACGCCTACTACAAGCCGACGATCCAGGTCGGTCTCGGACGCGTCGGGACGGATCCGCGGCCCACGCTCGACTTCTGGCATCAGATATCCATATTCAACGAGTTCAGCAACCTCGATGCGAACTACGGAGTGTCCGCGGCCGTGATCCAGGTTCTCTCCGACAGGAACAGCAACGGCATCCAAGACGTGGGTCCGCCGGCCGATCCCTCGAAGGACGGGTGGTGGGAGAAGGTCGTTCCGTTCTACGGCCTGCCGACCATGCAGCGTTTCCCCGCGGGCAACTGCACGTACGATCCCACCGACGACGGCAACAACGAGAACGACATCTCGGAGGCCAGCCCGACCTTCGTGTTCAACGGGGCGGGCACGGTCTTCGGGCCGTCGAGCACGTGCTTCCCCGAGTTCATCTATGGCTGCGCCGGCGACACGATGGATCCGCCGTACGACCCCAATGAGGGCCAGATCGACCCCGGGGCGTTCTGCTTCCCCGAGGTTCTTGCCAACGGGTCCCCCGTCATCCGCGAAGGCGTCGGGCCGGGCCGCTGGATCGAGACCAAGGTGGATCTGTATCCGTACCGCGGCCGTCAGATCTGGTTCCGCTTCCTCACCACGATCGTCCAGTTCGGGTTCGATACCTGGACGACGGGCTTCGGTGGTCCGTTGGGCGGGAACCGGGACGACGGGTGGTACATCGACGACATCAACATCACGGGCCTCAACGCCTCCCCCTTCACCCTGAAGGCCGATTCGGACGCGCCGCCGGCGTCGTCGTGCCCGAACCCGGGCACCTGCCTGCCGATCACCGCTCGCGTGAGCGGCAGCACCTTCCCGACGCGGACGGACCACGCCGACAACGACGCCGACGGCACGACGGACGAATCGGACGAGGGCGCCTTCACCGCCGTGCCGAGCGACGCTCCGCTGCGCAACGTGCTCCTCAACGGTCAGGACCCGGCCAACCCGACGACCACCGCGGGGTGCCTCACGGGCGTGCTCCAGTACCGCTTCTCCATCGACGGGAACGGAAACGGCGCCACGGACGCCGGCGAGGTCTTCCGGGACTGGACCGAGGACCCGCACGCCACGGCCAACCCGGCGGAGTCGAGCGCGGTGGCCATGGACGTCCGGTGCTCCACACTCCAGACCTGCGTCGGGCGGGCGACGCTCAACGTCGTCATCAACGACGTGCCGTACCTGACCTTCATCGACAACAACAACATCAAGTGGAGCGCCACGACGGGCGCCTCGACCTACGACGTCGCGACCCAGCAGGGCACCGCATCCCCCGCGGGCACGGGCATCCCGGTCGACACGACGGGGACCTCCGCGGCGACGTGGCTGGGTCCCGGCGGGTACTTCGACGGCATGACCTGCAACATCAACTCGCAGGCCGGCACGACCCGGGACATCTCGGCGCAGGGGAGCCCGGGCGCCGGGAGGTTCGACCTCTGGCTCGTCCGCAAGCACGGCGGAAGCTGGGAAGAGATCGGAAGCACTGCGCTGGGAACCACCACGCGCGACAGCGTGATGGTCGATACGACACCCGTCTGTCCCTAGATCGGGAGCGGGCCGAGGAGCGTCCGGCAGAAAGGGTTGCCCGCCGCGCACGCATGAAAAAAGGGCGGGACCGAAGCCCCGCCCTCATGGCGATTCGGTGCGAAGAAGGTACTAGCGCTTCACGGTGGTCGTATCGGCCACCGGCGTCGTGGCCTGGGCCGTGGGGACCGCGATCCCCTTCATCATCAGCTCGTCGTCGATGACCTTCTTGAACGCGTCGTAGGGCTGCGCACCGCTGAGGAAGCGGCCGTTGACGAACGAGGCCGGGGTTCCCGTGACGCCGTAGGTGCTCCCTTCCTTCGTGTCCTTGTCGATCTCGGCCTTCATCTCGCCCGAGTCGAGGCACTGGTTGAAGGCCGCCGTGTCCAGCTTCATGTCCTCGGCCTTCTTCTTGAGGTCGGCGACCGAGAGCTGGGCCTGATTGGCGAAGAGCGAATCGTGGAACTCCCAGTACTTGCCCTGCTTGTTGGCGCAGTTCGCGGCCTCGGCGGCCTTCTCGGCGTTCTGGTGGAACGAGAGAGGATAGTCGCGGAAGGTCACCGCCACCTTGTCGCCGTAGGTGTCGCGGACCTGCTTGATCGTGGCCTCGACGCGGCTGCAGAAGGGGCACTGGAAGTCCGAGAACATCACGATCTGGACGGGGGCGTCCTTCGGACCGCGCGTGGGATCGTCGTCGAGCGAAACGGAGATGCGAGGCACCTCGAGGTTCACGCGGACGTTGTTCGAGGCGCGCAGCGAATTGCGCCATTCGGCTCGCTTCGCGGTCGCGCGCGTGTTCTTGATGTTGTCCTCGATCTGCTTCGAGACCGCTTCCTTCGCCTGACCGCCGAACATGCGCTGGTTCTGGGTGTAGTACTGGTCGATGTCGGCCTGGGTGACGGGCGCGACCTTGGCGTCGACTTCGGTCTTCACGAGCTCGTCGACGGTCGTGTTGCGGTCCTTGGCCGTCTTCTCCTCGAGCCTCTTGCCGATGAGGTCATCGAGGGCCATGCGCTTCGCATCGTAGATCTGTTGCTTGATCTGCGCGACCTGGACCTTGTACTCGGCCGGCATCGTGTCCTTGTTGGCGGCGATCTCCTGCGCGTAGAAGTCGTCTTCGGAGATCCCCTTGGCCTTCGCCTGCTGCTCCACGTAGCGCTGCGCGAAGACTTCCGTCATCGCCCCGCGCTCGGTTTCCTGGATGCGCTGGTTGGCCTGGGTGAACGCCTGCTGGCGGTCCGGAGGCAGACTGGACATGAGGTCCGCCTCGGTGATCTTGGTGTCACCGATGACCGCGATCGTGCCGGAATCCATGGGCGCGGGCGCGGACTTCGGGGGATCCGCCTTCTTGGCGGTGGCGGCAAACGCCGCTGCGCCGATCGCGAGACCCATGATTGCCACGAGAGTGGTACGGACGGACTTGGAGATCATCAACACTCCTCCTTACCTTTTGAGATTGGGCAGAAAATACTAACGCAGCAGCACGGGATCCGCAAGGAGCCTTTCCGGGGCCCTCCCGGCGGGCTACGCGGCCGCGACGGCCGCCGCCACGGCGTCCCCTGTAGCGGACGTTCCCAGGCTCCCTCCCACATCCGACGTGCATGTCCCCTTTTCCACGGCGGCGACGACCGCCGCCTCGATCGCCGCAGCCGGCTTGGCCGCGCCCAGGTGGTCCAGCATCATCTGGGCCGTCAGGATCGCTCCGAGCGGATTTGCGCTGTCCTTGCCCGCGTACTTGGGGGCGGACCCGTGCACCGGCTCGAACATGGAGGTCCGGCCCGGGTGGATGTTCCCGGACGCCGCCATCCCGAGCCCCCCCTGGAGCTGGGCGCCCAGGTCGGTCACGATGTCCCCGAACATGTTGCAGGTCACGATGACGTCGAACTGCGCCGGGTTCTTCACCATCTGCATGGTCAGCGCGTCCACGTAGAGGTGGTTGGACTCGATCGCCGGATAGCCCTTGGCGACCTCGGCGAACACGCGCTGCCACAGATCGTGGCCGAAGCGCAGCACATTGGACTTGTCGCTCATGGTCACGGATTTGCGCTGGGTGCGGACCGCGTATTCGAACGCCTCCCGGATGATCCGCTCGACCCCCCCGCGGGTGTTGACGTCCTCCTGGATCGCGATCTCGTCCGGGGTCCCCTTCTTGAAGTTCCCGCCCATCCCGACGTAGAGCCCCTCGGTGTTCTCGCGGAAGACCACGAAGTCGACGTCCTTGCGGGTCCGTCCCTTCAGGGGGCACAGGTTGTCGGCGAGGCACTTGACGGGCCGCACATTGGCGTACAGGTCGAGCTGGAATCGCGTGCCCAGGAGGATTTCGGCGGCGTGGCGCATGTCGGGGACCCGCGGGTCGCCGAACGCGCCCATGAAGATCGCGTCGTAGGTCCGGAAGCGGTCCATCATGCCGGGCGGAAGCGCTTCGCCCGTGCGGAGGAATCGCTCCGCCCCGAAGTCGTACTCGTCCAGCACGAGGCCCAGCCCGAAGCGCGCGTCGGCCGCCCTCAGGACCTTCACCGCTTCGCGGGTGACGTCGACGCCGATCCCGTCCCCCGGGACGATGGCGAGCTTGTACGGCATCCGTACCTCCCTTTCCGGCCCTCTCGCCGGCTTCCTAGGACTCGATCGCGGTCTCGCGAGCCTCGTGCGCCCGCGCCGGCCCGCCGCCGCGAAGACGCCCCCGCTCGTCGAGCAGCCGCCGCAGCCGCGCGGGCTCGATCCGTCCCTTGAAGCGCTTGATCCCGTCGATGAGGACCACCGGGACCTCGTCCCCGTAGCGCGCCGCGAGCGACGGGTCGGCGTCCACGTCGACGATGCGGAACCCCTGCCCCGCCGGGCCCAGCGCCGACACGAGAACGCCCTGAGCCTCCTCGCACAGATGGCATCCCTCCCGGGTCAGAAGCTCCACTCGCGGCTCCCCCCCCGATCCCCCCGCACGCCGGGAGGCACGTCCGCCGAAGAGCCCGCCGAGAAGCGCGATCACCCCGACCGTCGCGAGGGTCGCGGCCGAGTCGACGGCGGCATCCTTCACGGACGAGTGGCGTCCGGGGGTGAAGTACTGGTGGATCTCGTCGGCCGCCCCGTAGAAGATTCCGAACCCCGCCGTGAGCACCAGATGCCGGGCGGAGTGCCGCTTGAAGAGCCCCTGCCCCAGCGCCTGGATCAGCAGGAGCGCCATGGCGGTGAACTCGAGGGCGTGCAGCACCGTGTCCGAGACGGCCTCGCCCACGGGCGGACGGGTCATGCTCGAGAGCAGGATGGTCAGCGCCAGGTAGGCGCCGAAGAGCGTCCAGCGAGCCGCGCGGAGCACGTCACCTCACCGGGAACGGGTACATGATCCATGCAAGAGCGAGGGACAGGAACAGCATCGACCCCCCCAGGATCAAGCCCAGCCGCCATCGCGCCCGCGGCTCGTTCCTGGTCAGGAACGCGAAGAAGGTCGACACGATGATCGTGAAGATCAGCATGTTGAGGAAGTGGCTCGTCAATCCTTCCTCCCGATGCCGATGTCGAAGACGTCCAGGATGAGGAGAAGGTTCATCAGGCCCGCGGTCCAGAGATACGCCGTTCCGTAGGCGGAATCGCGAGCCTCGTTGCGCGAGCGCAGGAGCTGCCCGACGACGGTGCGGGGACGGCCCCCGTCACCCGCCTGCATCGAGTCCTCTTCCGGCATGAAATAGACGGGGCCCCCGTAAAGAAGCGAGCGGGAAACGACCTCGATCGGCCCCGTCCCGAGACAGGCGACGACCTGCAGCGTCGAGAGCAGGGGCGCGCGGCGGTCCCGCACGGAAAACCGACCGTGGAGGACCGCCCCGAGTACGAAGGACACGATGACGAGGCAGAAGAAGACGCCCGCGCGGGCGCGCCTCCCCAGATACCAGTGCCCGGCTCCCGGAATCACCCAGGCGAGGGCGCAGGCGAGGGCCAGCTTCTTGCGCCGGCCCCCCGAAGGCTCCTCGGAGCCGGCGACATCGCGGCTCCCCAAGCTATTCCTCTTTCACGACCTCGATGCTGACCCGGGCCGTGACGTCCTTGTGCAGCTTGATCTCGACGGTGTGCGATCCCAGGGTCTTGATCGGCTCCTGCAGCTCGATGCGGCGCTTGTCGATCTCGAAGCCCTTGCCCGCCAGAAGGTCCGCGATGTCCTGGCTCGTCACGGAACCGAACAGCGCGTCGTTCTCGCCGACCTTCTTCGCGACGGTGAACGAGAAGCCCGAGATGACCGAGGCCATCTTCTCGTGGTCATGGCGGACCTTCGCGTCCCGAGTGTCTTTCGCGCGCTTCTCGTGCTCGATGACCTTCAGGTTTCCCGGAGTGGCCGGGTACGCGAGCTTCTTGGGGATCAGGTAGTTGCGGCCGTAGCCCGGGGCGACACGCACCGTCTCGCCGCGCTTGCCGAGCTTCTCGACGTCTTCTCTCAGTACGACGTTCATGAAACCCTCAATCCGTGGTGAACGGAATTAGGGCGATGGCGCGCCCGCGCTTGATCGCCTGCTGGAGCTCCCGCTGGTGCGCGGCGCAGGTCCCGGAGATGCGCCGCGGAAGGATCTTGCCGCGCTCCGGTATGTAGCCCTGCAACAGACGCACGTCCTTGTAGTCGATGAAGGGGATCTTCTCGTCGCAGAACTTGCAGAACTTCCTGCGGCGGAAGAGGAACTTCTTGCGCCCGGGCTTGCCCCCGCGCTTCGGCTTGCCTCCGCGCTCTCTCATGCCCGGCCTCCTTCGTAGTCGTCCGCGTCCAGGTCGTCATCGAACCGCGGCGGCTCGTCCACGGGGGTTCCGGGGCCCGTCGGGCGGCGCCGGGCCGCCTTGAGCGCCTCGGCACGCGCGACCTTCTCCTCCCAGTCGACCTTGACCGTGAGGAAGCGGATGAGGCTCTCGTTCAGGCGGATGCGCCGTTCGAGCTCGTGCACGACGGCGGGCTCTGCCTCGTAGAACAGGAGCGTGTAGTAGCCCTCGTCGAACTTCTGGACGCGGTAGGCGAGCCGCTTCTTCCCCCACGGCTCGGTGCGGATGAGGGTGCCCTTCCCCTCCGCGATCGTCCCTTCGAGCCCGGTGACGATCGCCGCGGATTCATCTTCCGTGAGAGTGGGCGCTCCCACGACCAACGTTTCGTAACGCGCTTTCAACTCTTGCCTCCTTCTGGCTTTCAAGCCCGCCTCGATGGCGAGCAAGGAGTGCGGCCGGCGCTCGCCGGCCTTCATGTGAACGGGTGAGCCGCTAGGCCTCCACGGAGTCCTTGCGGTTGAAAAGGCTCATCGCCTTGGGAATACCGTGCTCCAGGATCGCGAGGGCGGCGTCGGCGCCCCGCTCGATCATCGCGGAGGCGGCCTCCTCCTCCTCGGGCCGGAAGGGATCGAGGACGTAGTCGGCGAGCTCTTCGCCCTTGCGCTCGCCCAGGATCCCCAGCCGGACGCGCGGGATGGCGTCGGTCCCCAGAGTCTGGATGATCGACTGCATCCCCTTCTGGCCCGCCGAGCGGCCGCCGGGACGGACGCGGACCGATCCGAGCGAGAGCGCGACGTCATCGTACGCAACGATCAGATCCTGCGGGGCGCTGCCGTACAGGTCCGTGAGCCGCGCGGCCGCCGCCCCGCTGGCGTTCATGAAGGTGAGGGGACGGGCGATCACGATCTCCTCGCCTCCGGCCGTGGCGCGCGCCACGTCCGCGCTGCCGGAAAGCCCGCCCGTGAAGCGCGCGCCGAGCCTTCGGGCGAGCGTCTCCACGACGCGAAATCCGACATTGTGACGGGTGTGAGCATAACGGCGGCCGGGGTTGCCCAGTCCGAGAACGATCTTCACCTTCGAAGAGCGGTCGGGAGCTAGCCCTTCCCTCCCTCTTTCTTCTTGGCGTCGCCGCCCGCCTTCTTGGCATCGCCGGCTTTGGCCGCGGGTTCGTCGTCCCCTGCGGCCTCCTTGCCCTTCTTGATGACCTCGGGCTCGGCAGGAGCGCCTTCCGCGGGAGCGCCCTCGGCGGGC
>Ga0207644_10003280_pt1 | contig 10457 bp, 7 predicted proteins | sample KBSS73metaG_FD_184326 | JGI IMG/M metagenome (GOLD analysis project Ga0207644, IMG submission 184326) | Switchgrass rhizosphere microbial communities from Kellogg Biological Station, Michigan, USA - KBS S7-3 metaG (SPAdes) (version 2) | ecosystem: Host-associated > Plants > Roots > Rhizosphere >... | reverse complement strand
GAGCGGATCGCCTTCTCGACTTCGTTCACCACCTTGAACGTGCGCTCGAGCGTGGACCCGTCGGGCAGGATCACCGCGGAGATGTAGAAGCCCTGATCCTCGTCCGGGACGAGGCTGCCCGGCGTGATCCGCCAGAGGAATACCGCGCACGCGACCATCAGGACGAACAGCACGGCGCCGACGATGCCCCGGCGCAGCATGAACGCGACGCCGCCGGTGTAGCCGCGCGTCATCGCCCCGAAGCCGCGGTTGAACGCCGAGAAGAAGCGTCCCTGCGGACGATGGTCGTGCTTCAGGATCATCACACACAGCGCCGGCGTGAGCGTCAGCGCGATCAGGCCCGAGATCACGACTGCGATGGAGATCGTCACCGCGAACTGCCGGTACAGCTCGCCGGTCAGTCCGCCCAGGAACGCGATGGGGATGAACACGGCGGTCAGCACGAGCACGATCGCGATCACCGGCCCGGTCACTTCCTGCATCGCCTTGATGGCGGCGCTGCGCGCATCGAGACGGTCCTCGCGCATGTGGCGCTCGACGTTCTCGAGCACGACGATCGCGTCGTCGACGACGATGCCGATCGACAGCACCATGCCGAACAGCGTCAGCGTGTTGATCGAGTAGCCGAGCAGGTAGAGGCCAGCGAACGTGCCGGTCAGCGACACGGGCACGGCGATCGTCGGGATGACGGTCGCGCGCCAGTTCTGCAGGAACAGAAACACGACCAGGACGACGAGGATCATCGCCTCGCCGAGCGTCTTCAGCACCTCGCGGATCGACACCTCGACGAAGCGCGTCGTGTCGTACGGGATCGCGTAGGTGAAGCCTTCGGGGAAGCGCGTGGCCAGCTCCGCGACCGTGGCGCGCACGTTCTTCGCGACCGCGAGCGCGTTCGCGCCCGGCGACAGGAAGATGCCGACGAGCGTCGCCGGCTTGCCGTTGTAGCGGCCCAGGAACTCGTAGTCCTTCGAGCCCAGCTCCACGCGCGCGACGTCGGCGAGCTTGATTGTCGAGCCGTCGGGATTCGCGCGCACGATGATCTGCTCGAACTCCTTGGGATCGGCGAGGCGGCCCTTCGTGACGATCGTGTAGACGAGGTCCTGCGGGGTGGTGTGCGGCGACTGGCCCACCTTGCCGGCGGCGAACTGGGCGTTCTGCTCATTCAGCGCCTGCACGACGTCCTGCGGCGTGAGCTTCAGCTGCGCCAGCCGGTCGGGCTTCAGCCAGACGCGCATCGCGTAGTCGTGCGCGCCGAAGATCTGCACGTTCGTCGTGCCGGGCAGCCGCTTCAGCTGGTCGAGCACGTTGAGCGTCACGTAGTTCGACGTGAACAGGTCGTCGTAGCGGCCGTCGGGCGCGTAGAAAGCCAGCACCTGCAGGAAGGCGGACGAGCCCGGCTCGACGTTGACGCCCTGCCGCCGCACTTCCTGCGGCAGCCGCGCCTCCACCTGCTTCACGCGGTTGTTGACGAGGATGGCCGCGTCGTCGACGCTGCTGCCGATCTCGAACGTCACCTGGATCTGCACGACGCCCTGCGACGTCGAGTTCGAGCTCATGTACAGCATCCGCGGCACGCCGTTGATCGCGTTCTCGAGCGGCGCCGCGACCGTCTGCTCGAGCACTTCGGCCGACGCGCCCGGGTAGACGGCACTGACCGTGACGACAGGCGGCGCGATCTCGGGATACTGGGCGATCGGCAGGTTGCGCATCGCGGACAGGCCCGCGAGCACGAGGAAGATCGAGATGACCGCCGCGAAGATCGGGCGGTCGATGAAGAAGCGCGAGAACATGAGTGGGGCTCCCGGCGCTTATTGCTTCGGCGCGTCGGACTTCGGCGCCGCGCCCTTCGGGGCGTCGGCGGGCGCGGGCCCGCCGGCAGCGGGCGGCGCGGCGGCGGGCGCGGCGCCGGCGGCAGCGGCCGGCGCAGCGCCCCCCGCGGCCGAGGGCGCCGCCCCCGGCGCGCCGCCGACCTTGATCGGCGCGCCCGGCATGAAGATCTTGGCGACGCCGTCCACGATCACCTTGTCTCCGGGCGCCAGACCCGAGTCGACGATCCACAGGTTGCCGGCGCCGGTCACCCAGTCGCCGAGCACGACGGGCTTCGGCAGCGCCACGTCCTTGCCGTCCTTGTCCTTGCCGGCGACGTAGACGAACTTGCCCTGCGGGCCGTCCAGCACCGCCGCCTGCGGGATCGCGAGCGCGTCGCGCCGCATCGGGCCGTTCAGGATCACGCGGACGAACTGTCCCGACTTCAGCGCGCCGTCGGCGTTCGGGAATTCGGCGCGCGTCTCGTACGTCCCCGTGGACGTGTTGATCCGCGAGTCGGAGAAGTTGATCTTGCCCTTGCGCTGGAGCGTCGTGCCGTCCGCGAGCTTCACGATGACGTTCATCGCCTCGTTCGTCGGCCAGTCGAGCTTCTTCTCGGCGACCGCGCGATCGACCTTGAGCTTTTCGTTCTCGGACACGTTGAACTGCACCCACATCGGGTCCGTCAGCGAGATCGTCGTCAGCAGGTCGGTGCCCGCCGCGACGAGGCTGCCTTCGGATTTCGGCGCCCGGCTCGACAGACCCGAGATCGGCGCCACGACGCGCGTGTAGCCGAGGTTGAGCCGCGCCTCGCGCAGCTTGGCCTCGCTCGCCTTGACCGACGCGGCCGCGAGATCCGCCGCCGACGCCGCGTCGTCGTATTCCTTCTGGCCGATCGCCTTCTTCTCGGCGAGCGGTTTGAGCCGCGCGGCTTCGCGCTGCGCCTGCGCCAGCTGCGCCTGCGCGCGGGCGAGGTCGGCCTCGGCGCTCGCGGCCTGCGCCTCGAACGGCTTCGGGTCGATCACGAACAGCGTCTGCCCCGCCTTGACCGGCGCGCCTTCCTTGAACAGCCGCTGCTCGAGGATGCCACCCACGCGGGCGCGCACCTCCACTTCCTTGGAGCCCAGCGCCTGCCCGACGTATTCGAACGTCACGGGGATCGCCTTCGGCTCGACCGTCATCACCGTGACGTCGGCGGGCGGGAAGCCGCCATGGCCGCCGCCGGCCGGCGGCTGGCCGTCGCCGCCGCATGCGGCAAGCGCCAGGACCAGGACGGCGGGAACGAACAGGCGGGCGGCGGGATTGTGACGAATCATGGCGACTCCATTCCGAGAGGAACCGGCGACCGCGGCGCACGTAGGACGCGGCCGGGCGCGGTGCCGTTATTGTGCAGCGCAACTTGATCGCGGCGGCCAGAATACATACAATCACGGATGTTTGTAAACCCCACGCGGAACGGGGGAAATAGGTGGTTCGAAGGACCAAAACCGACGCGGCCATCACCCGCGAGCAGCTGCTCGACGCGGCGGAACGGGTGTTCCGCGAACGGGGCGTGACGCGGACGTCGCTCGCCGAGATCGCCGCCGCGGCCGGCGTTACGCGCGGCGCCGTCTACTGGCATTTCCGCGACAAGGCGGACCTGTTCGCCGCAATGTGCGAGCGCGCGACCTTGCCGCTCGAGCAGTCGCTCGAGCGTGCCGGCACCGCGGTCCACGCCGACGCGCTCGCCGCGCTGCGCACGCTCGCGATCGACGCGCTGACGCGCCTCGCCTGCGACGCGCGGGCGCAAGCCGTGTTCGAAGTCGTGTTCCACAAGTGCGAGCTGACCGACGAGATCGGCCCGATTGCGGCGCGCCGCAATCGCGAGCGCTGGCATTGCCTCGTCCACGTCGAGAGCATCTTCCGGCGCGCCATCGAGCTCCGCCAGCTGCCACCGGACACCGACGCGCGCCTGGCGACGCAGGCTCTGCACGCGTACATCGGCGGCATCATGCGCGAGTGGGTGCTGGACCCGACGGCGTTCGATCTCGCCGCGACGGCGCCGGCGCTGATCGACACGATGATCGCGGGGCTCGCCGCGTGCCCGCCGCGGCGCGCCGATCCGCTATCCGCGCGACCACGCACGATCGCCTCCGGCAAGCCCGCCCCCGCGACGCCGGCATAATCCGCCATTCGGACTCGAACGGGGGTTGGACATGGGCGGCATCTCGACCGTCGGCGTCGTCGGCGCCGGCACGATGGGCAACGGGATCGCGCAGGCCTGCGCGGTTGCGGGGATCGACGTCGTGATGCTGGACGTCGCCGACGCCGCCGTGCAGCGCGGGCTCGGCGCGATCGGCGGCAGCCTGGACCGGCTGGTCAAGAAGGAGAAGCTCACGGCCGACGCGAAGGGACAAGCGCTCGCGCGTGTGCGGGGAACGACCGACTACGCGGCGCTCGCGACCGTCGACCTCGTCATCGAGGCCGCCACCGAGAACCTCGACCTCAAGCTCAGGATCCTGCGCGACGTGGAGGCGCGCGCCAGGGCCGACGCGCTGCTCGCGTCGAACACGTCGTCGATCTCGATCACGTCGCTGGCCGCCGTGACGTCGCGCCCCGACCGCTTCCTCGGCATGCACTTCTTCAACCCCGTGCCGATGATGGCGCTGGTCGAGCTCATCCGCGGCCTGCAGACGTCCGACGCGACGATCGCCGCCGCGAAGGCGTTCGCCGAGCGCCTCGGCAAGTCGCCGATCGTCGTGAAGAACAGCCCGGGATTCGTCGTCAACCGGATCCTGTGCCCGATGATCAACGAGGCGATCTTCGCGCTGCAGGAAGGGCTCGCGACGGCCGAGGACATCGACAACGGCATGAAGCTCGGCTGCAATCATCCGATCGGGCCGCTGGCGCTAGCCGACATGATCGGCCTCGACGTTATGCTCGCCGTGATGAACGTGTTCTACGCCGACTTCAACGACCCCAAGTACCGTCCCGCGCCACTGCTGAAGGAGCTGGTGGCGGCCGGCTACCTGGGCCGCAAGACGAAGCGCGGACTCTACCGCTACGACTGACGCGCCGCGGCCGTGCGCCGCGCGCGCTCGGCGTACGCGTCGATGGCGTGCGCGGCGCGGTTACGCGGCCGCCGACGAAGCGCCGGACGGGCGCCGATATGATCTAATCGCCGCTCCACCGCGGGGCATCGCGATGTCCGCGGCACATTCGGAGGGGGAGATCGCGACCGTGACGAAGCAGCTCTTCGCCGCCTTGCTCATCGGCGCACTCGCGTTCGGAGCGCGGGCGCAGGCGCCGGCGCCCGCGGTGTCGCCGCCGCCGCCGCTTGCGCCGTTGCGCGTCATCACCTTCGACGGCGGCTGGAACCTGCCCCTGTGGGCCGGGCAGCGCCAGGGATACTTCGAGGCGAACGGCGTGTCGGTGCAGCTCGCCTACACGCCGAACTCCGGCTTTCTCGTGACGGCCCTGTTCGACGGCAAGGCCGACATCGCGCTCGCGACGATCGACAACCTGGTGGCCTACCAGGAGGGGCAGGGCGAGGCGAAAATTCCCGACGATCCGGACCTGTTCGCCTTCATGGGCGGCGACGGCGGCTTCTTCTCGATCGTCGCGCGCCCCGGCATCGACGACGTCGCGGCGCTGAAAGGCAAGACGCTCTCCGTCGACGCGATGACCACCGGCCTCGCATTCGTGCTGCGCGAGCTCGTCGCGCGCGGCGGTCTTGCGGAAGCGGACGTGACCTACGTCCGCGCGGGCGGCACCGCCAACCGCTATCGCGATCTCCTCGCCGGGAAGCACGACGCCACGCTGCTGCGGACGCCGTTCGAGCTGCTCGCGGCCGGTCGCGGCTTCAAGGTGATCGCCGCCGCCGAGTCGCTCGGCGCCTACCAGGGCACCGCCGGGTTCGCCCGCCGCAGCTTCGCCCGGGATCACGAGGCGGCGCTCGTCGGATTCCTCAAGGGCTACAAGGCCGCGACCGACTGGCTGTACGACCGCGCCAACCGCGAGATCGTCGAGGCGCTGCTCGTCGCCAACATCCGCGACATGACGCCCGCGCTCGCGAAGCAGTCGTACGACCTGCTGCTTGCCGACAAGGGCGGCCTCGCGCGCGATCTCGCGCTTGATCCGGCGGCAATTCGCACGGTGCTGGAGCTGCGCAGCAAGTACGCGGTGCCGAAGAAGACCCTGACCGATCCGGCGAAATACGTCGACCTCGTCTATTACGAGAAGGCGTTCGGCAAGCGGTAAGCGCAGCGAGCGATCGCGCCCGGCGCCGGGACGGGCGGCCGGGCGACTCATTCCCAGACGGCGGAAAGCGCGATGGCGACCCGAAAGAAGACGAAGGAACCGACGATCGTCCGGCCGGACGACGTGCCGCCGCACCACCGGTGGGACCGCCCGCTGCAGGCGCCCGGCCACTCGCAGGTGGACTTCGAGGAGCGCATCGACTTCCGGCGGCTGCACGACTACCGCCTCGCGCGCACGCGCGCCGCGCTCGCCGAGTCGGGGCTCGGGGCGCTCCTGTGCTTCGACCAGCACAACATCCGCTACGTCACGAGCACGGTGATCGGCGAGTGGGCACGCGACAAGCTGACTCGCTACGCGCTGCTCACCGGCAATGGCGACCCGTACATCTGGGACTTCGGCTCGGCGGCGAAGCACCACCGCCTGCATGCGCCGTGGCTGCATCACGACCACTGCCGCGCCGGCCTGCTCGGGCTGCGCGGTGCCACCGGCAGCGACATGACGCTGTTCCGCGACGCCGCGCGCGAGATCAAGGCGCTGCTCGTCGCCGAAGGGGTCGCCGACATGCCGCTCGGCCTCGACGTCGTCGAGCCGCCGATGCTCTTCGAGCTGCAGAAGCAGGGCATCGAGGTGCGCGACGGTCAGCAGACGCTGCTGATGGCGCGCGAGGTGAAGAACATCGACGAGCTGACGCTGCTCAACATGGCGGCGGCGATGGTCGACGGCGTCTACACCGACATCGCGGCGGCGCTCAAGCCCGGCGTCAAGGAGAGCGAGATCGTCGCGCTCGCCACCGCGCGGCTCTACGAGATGGGCTCCGATTGCGTGGAGGCGATCAACTCGATCTCCGGCGAGCGCTGCAGCCCGCACCCGCACAATTTCACCGACCGGCTGATCCGCCCCGGCGACCAGGCGTTCTTCGACGTGATCCAGTCGTTCATGGGCTACCGCACGTGCTACTACCGCACGTTCAACGTCGGCCGCGCGACGCGACCGCAGCGCGACGCCTACCGCAAGGCGCGCGAATGGATGGACCGCGCGATCGACCTCCTGAAGCCCGGCATGTCGAGCGACAAGATCGCGCTGGCGCTGCCCGAGGCGAAGGAGATCGGCTTCTCCAGCGAGATGGAGGCGTTCGGGCTCAATTTCTGCCATGGCCTGGGGCTTGGCCTGCACGAGCGCCCGCTGATCTCGCGCGTCAATTCGCTGAAGGATCCGATCGAGCTCAAGGCCGGCATGGTGTTCGCCGTCGAGACCTACTGCCCGGCCACCGACGGCTTCTCGGCCGCGCGTATCGAGGAGGAGGTGATCCTGACGCCGAAGGGCGCGCAGATCATCTCGCTCTATCCGGCCGAAGAGCTCCCGATCGCCAATCCGTATTGAGGGTGACCATGCGCGACGTGCGCTTCGTCGTCGTCCATCTGCCGGGGCCGAAGTGGGCGCCGGGCGTGCCGGCGTTCGAGCAGGCGGGCGTGCAGGCGCACATCGAGCATTTCCGCGCGCTGTTCGCGCAAGGCAGGCTCGCGATGGGCGGCCCGTTCTTGTCGCCGGGCGCGGTCGGCATGATGATTCCCGAGGCCGGCGTCACGCGCGAGGAGATCGAGGCGTTCGCCGCGGCCGATCCCGCGGTGGCCGCCGGACTGCTCGCCTTCGAGGTGCGCGAATGGCTGGTCGGGATGAAGAAGTGACGCGCGATCGCATCAACGCCTGCAACCACGCGAGGGACGCACGATGAGCCACGACGTGACCGACGCCGCGAAGAAGCGCATCGGCTGGATCGGCATCGGCCGCATGGGCTACGCGATGGCCGAGCGCCTCGCGAAGTCCGGCGCCGACGTGACAGTGTGGAACCGCACGCGCGCGAAGGCGGAGCCGCTCGCGGCGCTGGGCGCGAAGGTCGCCGACCGCGTCGTCGACCTCGCCGGCTGCGACATCGTGTTCGTGATGGTGTCCACCTGGGACGACGTGCGCGAGGTCGTCGCCGGACCGGCGGGCCTGCTCTCCGGCGCGAAGTCGCCGAAGCTCGTCGTCGAGTGCTCGTCGATCTCGCTCGAAGGCTCCGCGGAGCTGCGCACGCTGCTCGCCGCGCGGGGCGTGGAGCTGCTGGCGGCGCCGGTGTCGGGGAACGCGAAGGTGATCAAGGCGGGGCGGCTGTCGTTCGTCTGCTCGGGTCCGAAGCACGCGTTCGCGATGGGCGAGCCGTATCTGCGGATGATCGCGCCCGCCGCGAGCTACGTCGGCGAGGGCGAGCTCGCGCGGATCGTGAAGATCTGCCACAACGTCTTCCTGGGCGTGGTCACGCAATCGCTCGCCGAGATCACCGTGCTGGCCCAGAAGGCCGGCGTGCCGCGGCACGCGTTCCTCGATTTCATGAACCAGAGCGTGATGGGCTCGACGTTCTCGCGCTACAAGACGCCGGCGTTCGTCAACCTCGACTTCAAGGTGACGTTCACGCCGAAGCTCCTGCGCAAGGACCTCGACCTCGGCCTCGACGCGGCGAAGACCTACGACGTGCCGATGCCGCTCGCGGCGATCACACGCGATTTGGTGCAGACGATGATCGGCCGCGGGATGACCGACCAGGACTTCGCGCAGCTTCTGGTCTTGCAGGCGGAGGCGTCGGGCCTGGCGCTCGCGCCCGAGAACGTCCCGGTCGACGACGGCCTCGAGCCCAACGCCAGGCGATAGCGCGGCGTTCGCCGACTACAGGAACTGCGCGGCGAAGCGCCTCGTCTCCGCGTTGTCCGGGTCGAGCTCGACGAGCGCCTGCGCGCGCTGGCGTGCGCGCGCCGCGTTGCCCGCTTCGCGCTCGTAGATCGCCGCCGCGACGAGGGCGTCCCGATCGTAGGGATGACGCGAGAGCGCGCGGTCGAGCGCTTTGATCGCGTCGGCGCGCCGACCCGCGTCGTGCAGCGCCACGGCATAGACGTACGCGTAGCGTGCATCGTCGGGCTCCAGTCGCGCGGCCTCGCCGAACGCCGCGAGCGCCTCGGCGGTGCGCTTCTGCCGCGTGTACGAGAGCCCGAGCGCGTTGCGCGGCGCCGCCGCCGCGGGATTGACCTTCGCCGTCGCCTGCAGGGTGGCCTCGACGTCCGCCTCGCGGCCGAGCGCGCGGTAGGCATCCGCCAGGTTGATCGCCGCGGGAACGAACGTCGGATCCAGCGCGACGGCGCGGCGCAGCGCCTCGAGGGCCGCGTCGCCGCGGCCGCGCGCGAGCATGAGGCTGCCGAGCTCCGCCTGCGCCTCGGGACGGTCGGCGTTGAACTCGAGCGCCGCGACGTATTCGCCGAGCGCGCGCTCGAAGCGGATCCGGTCGGCCTCCGTCGGCAGGCGTCGCTCGGGCTCACCCGCGAGCGAGCGCGCCGCTTCCATCCGCACGCTGCGCACCGGATCGTCGAGCGCGCGGGGCAGGACGCGCAGGCGCAGCGCCGGATCGGCGTCGCGCAGCGTGCGCGCGGCGATTTCGCGCACGAGCGGATCGGGATCGTCGATCGACTTCGCGATGGACGGCAGCGCCGTCGGTCCCGGGTTGCGGGCGAGCAGCGGAAGGGCGCTCGCGCGCACGAACGGCGGCTGCGTCGCGTCGCCGACGATTGCGGCGAGCTGCGCCGCCGCGCCCGGCGCCCCGCGCTCGCCGGCGAAGAACGCCTCGGCAAACGTCTGGAACCCGGGCTTCGGGGCGGGGTACCAGCGCGCGATCGCCGCGGCGGCCCACTTCGCGTCCTGCTTCGTGTGACAGGCGTTGCACGCGTTCGGCGTGCCGAGCGCGAGCGTGCGGTCCGGGCGCGGGATGCGCATCGAGTGATCGTGTCGCGCGTCGACGGTCATGTACGTGGACGTCGGCATGTGGCAGGTGGCGCAGGCGGCGCCCGCGCTTTCCGGTTTGTGATGGTGATGCGCCGTCGTGTCGAAGCGCGCGGGGGCGTGACACTGGCCGCACACGGCGTTGCCGGGCGCGCGCAGCTTCTGGCTGTGCGGCTCGTGGCAGTCGGCGCACGTCACGCCCTTGGCGTGCATGCGGCTTTGCAGGAACGAGCCGTGGTTGTAGACCTCGTCGCGCATCTGGCCGTCGGCCCAGTACAGGTTCGGCTGGATCAGCGCGACGCGAAAGCCGTCGCCGAGCGGTTGCCCCGGCGTCCACGCGTCGGTGAACTGCCCGCGCCGCGAATGGCAGCGCGCGCACGTCTCCACCTCGCGGCTGGACGTGCGCGGACGCGAGCGCGCGGCGCTCCCGGAGGCCGCGTCGATCGGCCACGCGATCCCTGCGCGCTCGTCCAGCGCCACGGTCAGGCCCTTCGCCGCATCCCCGCGCCGCGCGTCGGGGGCGAGCTTCGTCCATGCGACGTGACCCGAGCCGGGCCCGTGGCACGCTTCGCAGCCGACGTCGACGTCCGTCCACGCGGTCTTAAACGTGC
>Ga0207644_10003274_pt1 | contig 10465 bp, 11 predicted proteins | sample KBSS73metaG_FD_184326 | JGI IMG/M metagenome (GOLD analysis project Ga0207644, IMG submission 184326) | Switchgrass rhizosphere microbial communities from Kellogg Biological Station, Michigan, USA - KBS S7-3 metaG (SPAdes) (version 2) | ecosystem: Host-associated > Plants > Roots > Rhizosphere... | reverse complement strand
GCTGGCCAGGAAGGGTTTTGCAGTCGCTCGGCCCACATTCCCATTCGTCGCCTTCTTCGCAGCGACCTCGGGCTTCGGCTCCGGCACCTTTCGATCGGCAACTGTCTGAGTCTCGTTGGCCAGCAGGCAGAGGGGCGCCGCAATGAGAATAGTGGCGATCAGGTTCTTCATCGAGAGTCGTTTCGTTGATGCACGTCGGCAAAGCGCGGGAATGCCTGCCACGATCTTTCGACCGAACCCTTGGCTTCATAAGCGTCACCTCTCGGCGAACGGTGTATCGCTGGCGTCCGCCGTGACGCAATGCACGTCTCCGTCGCACGCAACAAACGCGGCGTGATGTGTCCCCAGCGGCGCAACCTCACACCGAGGTAGGGGATGGTCAATCTCGTGCGCAAGGCGCAACCTTGCGCCCGTTCAACCATGCTCAACACCTCGGTTGGGGCTTGCCGATTCAAATCGTCCGTTCCACGCTGGAACTGGCGAACGGAAGACCTGCACAGACCTTCAAGGGGAAGCTCCATGAAGACTGGAGCGCAGATGATCAGAGACTGCGAAGCGCTCCAACAGCTCGAGCACCTGACCGTCGGCAACTGGCACGACATGGCCGACGCCGATGCGCAGCTCGTCGCCGATCAGCTTGCCCAGCCGGGACCTTTGTCCGCGGCCGCGAGAGCCGAGGCGGTGCAGGCAGCCAAGCGGCTCCTCATCTTCGCGCAATGGTCTCGCTCGTACGCCCTGGCCGCATCGATCATCACCAAGCGACCATGAGCCTGGGGCCGCTCGTTCCCAGGATCACCCCTCAACGGCCCGAGTGGCAACCGATCCCCGGGCGACCGCATTGGTTCGTCAGCACGGATGGGAAGAATCAGTGGATGTATGCGCCACCCCTCGACACGAGCGTTCCGGTCACGCGTTGAGCGTCGCCAGGAATCGGCAAGTAAGAAGCGGGCATGCGGAGTCACCACTCCGATGCCAGGGCTCCCTCGGTCCCTTCGACTGCTCAGGACATCACTTTGCTTTGCGCCGCTTCGCGACGAAGCCGCCTAGTCTAGGCCGGCGAGCATCAGCGCACCAGTCTCCGGCTCGGGCACGGGCGCCGTCACGCTCGTTGCGCCGATGCCGCCGGTCGAACCGGTGGCGCTCTGGTACACATCGGTCGCGAAGTACGCGTTCGGATTGCCGCCCGTGGTAAGCAGACCGAAGTCGGCGATCGGCCCGCGTTGCGGGTCGTGACGAAGTTCAAGTCGGCGCGCAGATCGACCTGAAGGTCGACGCGAGTGCCATCCTGCGTCAACGTGACGGTGCCGTAGTTCGGCGAATCGAACGCGCCGACCGCGGTCGAGTCCAGGTTATCAACCGCCACGTCGACGGCGCATGCAAGCGTGGCAGACCGCAGGTTCGGCGCTCGCGGTTGACGAGTGTCACGATGGTTCGAACCCGCTGTAAATATGTCACTGGCCCCTGCTGCATTGCTCACTGCGAAGTGTCGAGACGAACCCCTAGATTTGTCGTACGGCAGTTGATGTCCGCTGATAACCGATCCGATCCGACGCCGAACTCGAAAGAGCTGCAATGTTCACCATGAAAGATGCCGTTCCCCGCCGCGTATGGCGGATGACCTCCGATTCGCCGGCGGGAGAGTACCTCGAGCTTGTGCCCAAGGCAGCATCCGCCGCCGGCGCTGAGCCACGAGTCCGGGCGGAGTCATCGATGGCCGCAAGCCCGCTGGCGACGACGCAACGAGTCGCCCCCCAGTCAACAGTTCCGGCCGCCCTCTCGGCGACCCAGGAAAACCTTTCGCGATGCGCCCGCACCCCCAGAGCAAAGGTTCTCAGGCCGGCCCACGTCGAGAACTGGCAGTCGTCGAGTTTCGACCTGCTGTCAGGGCTTCAGGTCCGCGACGTCAGCGACACCATCCCGGGCCGAGTCTTCGAAGAACTGTTCCGGACCCTTCCGACGACCGTCTTCACCAAGCGCCGGTACTGACCGCCCGGCACGTCGCCTGTGTGCGACGTTGCAGCCGGCTCAGTGGTGCGCATGCCCCTTGGCGGCCGGCTCGACCTGGAGCCGCACCGCGGGTGACGACAGGCCTTTGGTGTCGTTGCCGTCCTTCGGCATCTGTGCCCATTCGCGGCGCACCTCCTTGCCGGCGTCACGACAGATCTGTGCGACCTTGAACCACAGCGGGCCCGGCGTACTTGGCAACGTGGCGCGCACGATGAATTCGTCGAAGTGCGCATCGGGAAGCGCCGACTCGTTGCTGCTGGCGGTCCACGAGACCTCACGGACGTCGCTGTCGACCCGTTTGCCGTGGCTCGTATAAGGCGTAGCCAGCGGCTCCTTGCGCACGCTGAGCGCCCAACCGGGCTTGGGCATCGGTGGCGCCTTGCACGCCGGCCGGGATCACAACCGTGATGCCCGCCGTTGGCAGGCCGTCGCAGCCGTGGGCGACCCTGAAGACGGCGCGATAGCCGCTACCGGCTGCGGCAGCCGGCTGGTCGAGCACGACGTGAGAGCGGGCGCTCGTGACGGCCGCCAGCAGGCCGCACGCAAGGGCGATGAGAGTTCGATGCTTCATATGTCGTACTTGAGCTCGGCGCTGTAGCTCCGTTGCGGGTAGGGATGGAAATTCCAGTAGCGATAGTTGTTGAGGTTGTCGATGCCGAACGCAGCCGACCATCGCCGATCGATCTGGTATCGAACGCGCAGGTCCGCCGTGAAGTACTTGCTGACACCCTGGTAGGTGTAGCCGTTGATGTCGCCGTTGTTCAGCGTCCGGTACTGCGGGCCGCTGTAGCGCGCGCCGAGCGCGGCGGTCCACTGCTCGTTCAGCCGATAGCTGACGAGGGCGGACGCACGCCACTTCGCGACGTTCGGCTGGCGCTTGCCGATCGTGTCGCCCGGCACGACGACAAAGCCGTCGTTCTCTTTGATGACCGAGTCGGCATAGGTCACGCTGGCATTGAGGTCGAGGCCTTTTTTCCACACGTCGGTGCCGCTGTAGGCCACTTCCAGGCCGTTCGTCTTAATAAGGCCGATGTTCTGCACCCGGGTGATGTTGCGGTTTGCCGCTGAATCGAAGGTGGTCTGCGAATAAAGCGAGTCGCGGGTACTTTCGGTGAACAGCGTGAATCTCAGCAGTGCATCGACAAAGTCCTTCTCCGCCGTCAGCTCGCTGGTCCACGATTGTTCGGGCCGAAGATTCGGATCGTTGATGAACTGTGAGTTGGTGGTCGACGTCGCACCGTACAGTTCGTTGACGGTCGGCATGCGGACGGCGCGCCCTGTCGAGGCCTTCAGGACCACGTCCGACGTGGCCTGGAACGAAAGCGCGGCCTTCGGCGAGACATGCGTCTCTGCACGCGACGGATAAGTCAGCGCGTTGGTGGCCGAGAACGCGGTCGAGCCGTCGGAGGCTCGCCAGCGTTCCGCCCTCAAGCCGAGCACCGTCTTCCAGGCCGGGGCGAAGCGCCAGGCGTCCTGCAAGTACACGCTCTGCAGTTCGGTCCGGCCCTCCACATTGCTGACCAGCGCGCCGGCCGCATCGGTGAGCCAGCTGCCGGAGATGCCCGACGTCAGATAGCGCAGCGTGTAGCGGTCGAGTTGGACACCGATATCGACGATGTGCGCACCGTCGATGCCGCCGGGCCGCCAGATGCCTTTCGCCGCGAGGTTCGTCCAGCCGGTGCCGCCTCCGTCGGCGAGCGTGCCGGGGCCTCCGGAGGCGGCGGCTGGGAACGGGTTGGTCGCGCCGTTCTGGCGCTTCAGATCCTTGCGGTAGTCGTAGGTGCTCGCCGCGACCTCCCAATTCCATTGCTCCTGGATGTGGCTCTTGACGACGAGGCCGTGCATCACATGCGTCAAACGCTCGTCGGTGGCCGCGAAGTCGCCGCCGCCGAGCGCCTGCGACCCGGTGAACGCCAGCCCGCCGATGTTGATGGGACCGCCGTAGACAGCGTCCCCTGCGGCGTTTCGAAGATACGACACCGGCCGGTTCTCCGAGCGATTCTGCCAGACACCCAGCAGGTAGTTGACGCGGATCGTCGGTGTGATGTCGTACGCCAACCTTGCCTTGAAGTGATCCTGCTGGGTCTGGTACTCGGTCCCCGTCCCGAGCACGTACCAAGGGCTACCGGTATTGCTCGCATCCAGCACAGCCCCGGTCACCGGAGTGCCGGCGGAACTGCTCGTGCCATTGCTGAGCAGCCGGGTTGCGAACGTCAGCGGCTGGCCGTGGCTGTCGGAATGGCTGAAGCCCAGCGACCATGAGAGGTCACCGGTCCGATTGCCGACCGATGCGCTGGTCTCCCAGGCCCGGAATGTCGCGTCAGTGTTGTAGAGCTCGAACTTCTGGCTCGTGTAACCGACCTTGGCGTGGACTTCGAACGCCTTTGGCATCCGCGTCGTGAAGACCACCACCGCACCGACGGAGTTGCCTGGGTAGGCCGCGGAGAACGGTCCGTACATCACGTCGACCCGCTCGATCTCTTCAGGCGTCACCATGCTCCAGCGCGGCGGAAAGCTGAGGCCGCCGACGCCGTTGCCCAGGTAGTTCGAAAGCAGGATGCCATCGGCGTAGACCGCCGATCGCGCACTGTTGCCGGTGCCGGAAGCTCGGCTCGACAGGATCGCGTGGTTGTAGTCGCCGATGTAGCGCTTGCGAACGAGAAGGCTCGGGAAGTACTTGAGTGCGTCTTCGCTGTCGGTCGCATTGATCGTGCGCTCGATCTGATCGCGGGTGACGCCTTCCATCGTCGCGGGGATCTGCGTCGGCAGCGACGTCGGCTGTCCACCGACGACAGTAACCACGCCCAAGGTCTTGGTCGGAACGTTGTCGGCCGCCGAAGCGGGTGCGGCCGCGGGCTCAGCGGATTGAGCCGACAAATCGAGCGAGGTGACGCAGGCAGCCGCCATGACGACGGCGATGCGGTGTCTGAGCATGAATGCTCCCAGAGCAAGGGAGCGCTCCGCGCATCGCGCAGAACGCCGGCACGAAGCGCACTTGCGCGCGAGTCGGTGCCGTTGTCACCGCAAGACAGCGCTGAGTCGCACTCGGCAGGTAGCGTCGCGATCCGCCCGCAGCGAAGGCTGCAATCGACGGAAGAACTCGCTGGGCGACGTCGCTCGACCGCGTACGGCTCAGCCGGAAATGCGGAGCGGAGCTTGCTTCAAGTCAGAACGGGCGGGCCGTGCCTCAGCAGAGCGGCCCAGCGGGCGCACGCATCGGGCACGCGCTCGTGCCGCTGTGCGAACTCCAGAGAAGGCTGTGCACCTTCATGGAAGAGGACTGGTTCGGGAACGCCCTCGAAGGGCGCGAACGCCGCAAGTCCGGACAGCGCGCAATGCTCGGATCGGTGCGGCGTGGCGTGGCGAGGTGTATCCGTGTCGCTGTCAGTCGCATGTTGACGGTGGTCGACGCCGGCTTCGTCGTTCGCGGAGAACGGGCTGCTATCGATGGCCGATGGATCAGGTGCAGCGTGACCGACGTGGACGCCGTGGTGCCCGTGATGCGGATCGGCCGATGCCTGTGATTTCGGCGTGCTGTCTAGTTCGCGCGCGGCGACCTGGCTGGGCAGCGCAACGCCGTAGATATCGCAGATCTCCGCAACCGGCTTGCCCTGCAGCCCCGCCGCAGCGCTTGCCATGAGCGGCACCGCCGCGTTGCAGAGCAGCAGCAGGATGAGGACATCGGCGATCCAGCGCCGCAGGGAACGGGACATCGTGTGATTGTGCCAACGCAGGCTGAGGCAGTGTCCGCTACACGCCAGCAAGCGACCACCGCCATATTCCCTTAGGACCTTCGGACGATTCCTCCATGCTGCGAGAGCCGCGGCACTGTCCTCACCGCCTGTCTCTAGACTCCTCAAGTGCGGTCCGATCGGTGGCGGACGTTAAACCCTGAGAGGAGACGAGGATGCGATTCGTGGACGCTGGCGAGATCCGGAGACTCCTCACCTTTCCGAAGCTGATCGATGCTCTCGAGGCGGCGCATCGGCGGGCGCGAATGGAGGTGCAAGACGGCCTGCTCGGTCATGAAACGGAGCAGTATTTCGTTCGCAGCGCCGTCGACACCGGCCTCTTCATGGGGACAAACTGATCACCAGTTTCCCCGCCAATCCGGATCGCCACGCGTTGCCCGCCGTGCAGGCGGTCCTGGTCCTGTTCGCCGGCACCAACGGCCGGCCGCTTGTCGTTATGGATGGGACGGAAATCACGTACTGGCGCACTGCAGCCGACTCGGCCCTCGGCGCCAAGTTGCTCGCGTCGGCGGAGCCCGCGACGCTGCTGGTGGTGGGTGCCGGTGAGATGTCGATGCGGCTCGTCCATGCGCATCGTGCGGTCAGGCCATCGCTCGAGCGGGTGCTGGTCTGGAATCGGACCCTAGAACGCGCCGTCGACGTCGCTGCTCAACTGACCCGGGAAGGCCTTGCAGCCGAAGCCGTCGAAGAGCTGGCTGCTGCCACGCGCATCGCCGACATCATCAGTTGCTGCACCCGGTCGCACGATCCGCTGGTGCGCGGCGCCGACTTGAAACCTGGTGTGCATCTCGACCTCGTCGGTGGCCACAAGCCGGACACGCGCGAGGCCGACGACGAGGCTGCTCGCCGCGCCCGCGTGTTCGTGGATCGCCGCGAGTCGGCTTTTCACGGCGTGGGCGACATCCTGCAGCCGATCGCCAGCGGCGCGATTCGCGAGTCCGACGTGCTGGGCGATTTGTACGACCTGGTCGGCGGTCGTGTCGAGGGCCGTATCCGCCGCCGACATCACATTCTTCAAGAACGCTGGCGGCGGTCACCTGGACTTGATGACGGCCGCACTGGTCTTCCAGCAGCTCTCAACCTAGCCTCTTCTGTGCGCTGGAGCACATGGAATGGCGAGCTTTGCTTGCACCCATCCGTGTCGGGCGATCGGTAAAGCGCTGGAGGATCGTGCGGGGACCGCCGCGGAGTGAGCAATTCACGGACGCAGCGCTCGCGATCGAGTGTCCGTGTGTCACCCGCCGCTTCGGTGTGCATCATTCGGTGATGGGCGTTTCCAACACACGGAGAAGCAACGAAGTGGTCATCAAAGGTCGCAAGATGTGGCGGACGACGGTCGCTTCCCCGCTGGCCGACGCGGCTGTCGAGCGCCGTGCGGCAGCACCCCAGCGTGCGCCGCGCGTGCAACGAGAACGAGCCAAGCCGACACCACCGAGCAGCACGTTCTTCGATTCCCTCTGCGATCCGTACGCGACGGAGTTCGGCGACACGCTGAACAGCGAACTGCCGGAGGAATTTTCAAGGCCGCGATCCGAACCCGGCTGAGCACTCGGCCTTCGAGGGCCATTCGGTCCTCTGCACATCTCGCCGTCGGCCCGACGGCGGGTCCAGATTGCTGTAATACGATGGTCTCCCTTCGTGTCAGTGATCGCCATGGGCCTATCTGAAAAGGCGCAAACGCTGCTCCGGCAATTGCCCGACGACAGCAACCCGTTCGTGCGGGACGGACGCCGCACCTACCTTCGCTACGACAGCATGGTCATCGAGCCGATCTTCGACGAGATCGGCGGCGTCCACGTCGGCTACAAATGGCGCGGCACTCTGATGTACCGGCACCGCGTCGAAGGCTTCGACGTCAAGGAAGGAACCGGCGTCTTGAACCTCTGGGGCGTCGAAGGCCGCATGAGACTCATCCGCGACGGCGAGGACATCGCGTCGAAAGACTGAGCAAGAAGTTCGCGCCGAACACCTGGCCATTCGCCACCAGCACGGCTTCGCGCAACGAGAGCTAGATCATCGGTGCGGCGGCCCGCCTTCGCGTGGGCTACCGCCTCGAGTCAAGACTGGCGTTGAGGATGACGGCGAGGCGCTGACCCGCGAGCACGAGGCGGCTGACCACCGTGCGCCGCCAGCGCTTGGCGTACTCGAGACCGACCGTGCGGTCGGTGGGATAGAAGTCCGACGTCGAGACGATTCGGCATGACTCGCCCGCCCATTCCCGCGGGCCGGACGGAACCGGAGACAGACGCTGCATCGCGAGCTCGACCCCGAGCGCGTTCATGCCACCAGGCCAGTTCTCGATCAGGCCGCCATCCCAAACCGCGTGCAGGTTGGTGCCGATGCCGAATGCCTGTACCTGATACCGATTGCCGCCGCGGTCGTCTGCAAACGCGGCGTGCAACGGCTGATGCACATCGGCGATGAGGTGCACGAGGTACTTTAGTGCGAGGAGCCGCTTGTCATCGCTCGCCGATGAGGCCAGCACCCGGGCCTGCGTCTCAATCGCGGCCACCACGCATTGCCCGCCGACGCAGTCGCGCGCGGCGACATACTGACAGTCGGCATCGCGAGGCAAGTTCACGTAGTGCCAAGGAGCCGTGATTGCGGTTCGCGTGTCGTCGGCCTCGCTGGAGATGGAGCTCAGCGTGGCGCCGGGCTCCAGAGACAAGAGACGCTTGATTTCGGCACGCGGCAGAACCGCAAGATCTCGCTCGGCCAGCGTTGCAACGAGATGGTGAGCGTCGGGTCCCCAGGCGAACGCCGGACTCGAACAGCACGCGAAAGCCACCAGCGACACCAGCCTTGCGATAACACGGCCGACCCATTTCCGGCCTTCTGAACCACGACGACGAAGCTCCGGTCGCACGAAGACAACGGGATGGAAGCCGTCGGATCGACGCGCGTCCGCATTCGTGAGAGTTGCCATGGCTTTCGTCGTTTGGTGAATCGTGGGCGGCTCGATCGGACGAATCATCCGCGGCTTCATGGTCAGTGAGGGCTACGGCATTCTGTTGAACGTCGCGAACAGGTGCCGTCGACGGATACCCATGGCTGCACTGTGCCGGGCAATTCGCCGGCCCCTCCGCTGCGGCTAGTCGCCTAGTCTTACTGTGTCACAAACGTAGCCTTGCGTTTGCGCGCAGGCAGCACGGACATCGGGGCAGTGTCTTGAGCAAGGCGGCGGCGATAAGCAGCCGCAAAGTCGTGATGGACGATGGGACGTGGCGCTGCGTGCGCGGGGCTGCCGCGAGGCTTGTAATGCGTGGGTAGGGCAGGTTCTTCGCGTTGCGCGGCGTTTTTTTTGCCGGCGCCTTCGGGGTGCCTGAGTTGTTGAACCATCAAGAAGCCGTAAGCGGCGATGCTCAGGCTGGCGTGGTGGTGAAACCCCCGCCAGCCTCGGCCTTCGTAGTGCCCGAGCCCCAGCTCCTGCTTGAGGTCTTGATAGTCGCGCTCGATGCGCCAGCGCATCTTGGCCTCCAGCACCATGCGCTGCAGCGGGGTGTCTTCCGGCAGCGTGGACAGCCAGTACTTCATCGGTTCGCGGTGGCCCTCGGGCCACTCGATGAGAAGCCACTCCTCGCAGCGCAGCTGCGAGCGCTGATGATCGCGATGGGCGGCTCGCACGCGGACCCGGGCAAATCGCGATCGCAAGGTGAAGTTGGTGCCCTCACGCCATTCGAGGCTCTGCCATTGGGCAGCGGGCAGCTCGAACGCCAATTCCTTGACCGACAGTGGACGCTGGTGCCTGGCCTGACCCAGGCGCTGCCGGGTGGGCACGTTGCCGCGACCGCTGTACGGCTCGGGCGGCAGCGGCTCGTGCCCCGGTGGCCACACCGTCACCTGGCCCGTCACGCCCACCACGTAGGGCAGCCCCATCGCTGTCAGGCGTTCTCGAAACGCCGTCTCCACCCCATAGCCGGCATCGGCCAGCACGCAGTGCCTGGGGGCACCTTGCGCCATCAACCGCTCGATCTGCGCCAGCGCAATTGCCGGCTTGGTGGCGAACTCCAAGTCTTGCGGAACGCCAGCCTTCTCGCGTCGCGCCAGGTCCGCGGCCCACTCCTTGGGCAGGTACAGCTGCCACGCCACCGGCAGGCTGCCCGCTTGACACGCCAGCGTCACACTCACCGCCACCTGGCAGTTGTCCTGCTTGCCCAGCATCCCGCAGTACTGCCGGGCCACGCCCACCGAATGCTGCCCTTGCTTGGGAAATCCAGTGTCGTCGACGATCCACCAGCCGCCGTCGCTGAAGTCCATCGCAGGCACCACCCACTGCGCCACGCGCAGCAACATCTGTTCGTCGGACCACGCCGAATCGGCCACGAAGTGATGCAGCGACTGATGCCGCGACCGCGTCGCAGACGGCGCCAGGTGCGCCGCCATCGGCTCTACGCTCTTGCGCTTGAGCGGTGCCATCAGGCCCGTGCAATACCCACGCAGACCGGCCTGCCGGTCTGCGTGACCCAGCCCCTCGCCCAGATGCGCCAGGTAGCGCTCAAACTCCTGCAGATCCTTCATCAAGGCTCACCTCTTGCTTGAAGAAGTGCGCATAATGCCTTGATTTTACTAACACAGTAAGACTAGGAGTCTGGGCGGCAGAAGGGAAGTCCCTGACTGCGATTGAGGGATGAGGTACGTTTGGCGGTCATGGCCGCGAACTACCTTCCCTACGAGCCGCAGCAGATGCTGCTGCTGCCCGAGGCGAT
>Ga0207644_10003269_pt1 | contig 10468 bp, 8 predicted proteins | sample KBSS73metaG_FD_184326 | JGI IMG/M metagenome (GOLD analysis project Ga0207644, IMG submission 184326) | Switchgrass rhizosphere microbial communities from Kellogg Biological Station, Michigan, USA - KBS S7-3 metaG (SPAdes) (version 2) | ecosystem: Host-associated > Plants > Roots > Rhizosphere >... | reverse complement strand
TCACCATCGCCGCCGCCATTCTGGTGTCGGGCTTCGTCGCCATCAGCCTGACGCCCATGCTGTGCAGCCGCTTCCTCAGGCCGCCGCACGAGCACGGCGCCATCTACAACGCCTTCGAGCGGGTCTTCGACGCCTGGCGGCGGCTCTACGACATCACCCTGGCCGGCACGCTGCGGTTCCGCGCGGTGACCATGCTGGTGTCGATCGGACTCCTCGGCGCCACCATCTACATGTTCGGCCTGGTCCCCAAGGGGTTCCTGCCGAGCGAGGACCAGGGGCGCTTCAACGTCAACACCGAGGGCGCGCAGGGCATCAGCTTCGACGAGATGGTGCGGCACCAGAAGCAGGTGTCCGACATCGTGCAGAACGATCCGAACGTGCTCGGCGCCAGCTCGAACGTCGGGCCGATCGGCAACAACGCCACCGGCGGCTCCAATCAGGGGCGCATGTTCGTGGAGCTGAAGCCGCGCGAGGAGCGCGCCGAGACCGTCGATCAGGTGATCGCGAAGCTGCGGCCGGTGCTGGCGCAGATTCCCGGCATCCGCGTGTTCATGGTCAACCAGCCGCCAATCAACCTGGGCGGCGGCGGTGGCGGCCAGCGCGCGCTCTATCAGTTCACGATGCAGGACACCGACACCGCCGAGCTCTATAAGTGGGCGCCGGTGCTCGAAGCGAAGGTGCGGCAGATGCCGGGCTTCGAGGACGTGAACAGCGATCTGCTTCTGAACAATCCGCAGGTGCAGGTGGACATGGACCGCGACAAGCTGTCCACGCTCGGCCTCACCGCGACGCAGGTCGAGAACGCGCTCTACAACGCCTACGGCACCCGCCAGGTGTCGCAGATCTACGCGCCGAACAATCAGTACCAGGTGATCCTGCGCGTCGATCCGAAGTTCCAGAACGATCCCGCGGCGATGTCTGCGCTCTACGTGCGGTCGTCCACCGGCCGGCTGATTCCGCTCGAATCGGTCGCCCGGCTGCGGACGGATGTCGGCCCGACACAGGTCAACCACTTCGGCCAGCTGCCGTCGGTGACGATCGGCTTCAACCTCCGCCCGGGGTTCGCCCTCGGCGACGCCGTGAACCAGATTCAGACGGCGGCCGCCGAGACACTGCCGTCGTCGGTCACGCTCGCGTTCCAGGGCACGGCGCAGGCCTTCCAGGATTCGTTCCGCGGCCTCGGCCTCGTGCTGCTGATGGCGATCATCGTCATCTACATCGTGCTCGGCGTGCTCTACGAGAGCTTCACGCACCCGTTGACGATCCTGTCGGGGCTTCCGGCGGCCGGCCTCGGCGCGCTGCTCACGCTGATGATCTTCAAGGTCGAGCTGAACCTCTACGCGTTCGTCGGCGTGATCATGCTCGTCGGGCTGGTGAAGAAGAACGGCATCATGATGGTGGACTTCGCCGTCGAGGCGCAGAAGCTGGGGAAGACGCCGACCGAAGCGATTCACGAAGCCTGCCTCGTGCGGTTCCGCCCGATCATGATGACGACCATGGCGGCGCTCGTCGGCACGCTGCCGATTGCCATGGGGCTCGGCGCCGGCGCTGAATCGCGGCGGCCGCTCGGTCTGGCGGTGGTCGGCGGCTTGATCGTGTCGCAGCTGCTGACGCTTTACATCACGCCCGTCTACTACACCTACATCGAGGGCATGCGGCTGCGGCTCGCGCGGCGCCGTCAGCCGGCCACGCGGCCCGCGCCCGTCGACGCGCACCCCGCGCCGTCACCCGCCGAGGGGATGGCTCTTCACGCTGTCGAACCACGTACGTAGAGGGCGGTGACGCCTCTACGTCACCGCGGCTCCGACGACGGCGGCACGATGTCCTTGATGCGCATATAGGTCACCACGTTGCCGTAGTGCTCGTTGTTGTGACCGTAGTTGAGCACCAGCAGGCTCAGACGCAGCGACTGCGTGCGGCGGCCGTTCTCCTGCGTGATCGTCAGCAGTTCCTGCCCCGAGGCGTCGGTGAGCGCGTCGTACACGCCGTCGCAGTAGGCGAGCGCGTCGCTGACGGCCTTCACCAGCGCCGCCTTGCTCGGGAGCTTCTCGAGGTCCTGCCCGGCCGCCGGATTCTTGTCGCCCTTGGCCTGCGAGCACCACAGATAGTTGTAGGCCGCGAGATGGCCGATCAGCTGCCCGAACGTGCGCACCTCGGGCTGCGTGCCGGGGCGCATGCCGTAGAGCTCTTCCGGCATCTTTTCGGCCGCGCGGGCGATGTAGTTGCGATTGCTGGCGTAGGCGCCGCGCAGCCACGACGACGTGGTGGGCGCGGGCGGATTCTGCGCGAAGACCGTGGTGGCGCACGCGATGAGGACCACGAGGGCCAGCGAGGTTTTCATGAGCCGGACTGTATCATCGCGACCATGACCCTGGACGACGAGCAGATTCCGCGTCAGCCTGCCGCGCTTGCCGGCATCGTGGCCGATACCGCCGCGATGTCCTTCACCATGATCTCGGAGCCCAAGGTGGGTGCGCTGCTTGGCGCGCTCGCGGCCTCGAAGCCCGCTGCCCGGCTGCTCGAACTGGGCACCGGCACCGGGCATGGCACCGCGTGGCTGCTCGGCGGCATGGATGCCGCCTCGACGCTCGACACCGTGGATTCGGACGAGCGCGTGGTGGCGGTAGCCCGCCGGCACCTCGGCGGCGATGCGCGGGTGAGGTTTCACGTACGCGATGGCGCCGAGTTTCTGGAATCTTGCGAGCCCGGGCAGTTCGATCTGATCTACGCGGACGCCTGGCCGGGGAAGTTCAGCCGCCTCGACGCTGCGCTAGCGCTGCTGCGGCCCGGCGGCATCTACGTGATCGACGATCTGCTGCCGCAGCCCAACTGGCCGGAAGGCCATGCGCCGAAAGTGCCGGCGCTCGTCGAGGGCCTCGAACGCCGCGGCGAGTTCACCACCGTCAAGATGGCGTGGGCGTCGGGGCTGATGCTGGTCGTCAGGCGGACCTGAGGTCCGCCTCTACGTACGAGGGTTCACTTCAGGTCGAAGGTCTTCTCGGTGGTCTGATCGCCAATCGTGGTCCGCACGACGGCCCGCGTGGCGGTCGTCGGCAGATCGAAGACGGCGTTGCCGGTCGCCGTCGCCATGGCCGCGATGATCGTGTTCGGGAACTGGAACGGCGGCCGCTGTTCGCCGCCGGCGTCGGCGCGCATCATGATCATCGTGCTGTGCGCGTCGTAGCGGCCGCGGTTGGCCATGCGCAGCGACAGGTTGAAGCGCAGCGCGTTGGCGAAGCGCCGCGTGGACGCGCGCAGCAGCGTCACCGACACGTCGCCCGCGTCGTGCAGCGGGACCGGGTCGCGGACCACCGCTGCCTGGATTGCCTGGCCCATCGAGTCGGCAATCTCGGCCTGCTCATCCACCGGCGGGCGGCCGGTCGGCGTGAAATCGAGCGGAATCTCCGCCGTGTCCTGGTTGCTCACGATACGCAGGGTGCCGGTGCGCATCTGCGGCCGCAGGCGGAAGGTCACGATGCCGTAGCGCAGCGAGTTGCCGGGCGCCACCGAATTGATGCCGCTGGTCGGGCTGAGCACGTCGCCGCCAGCCTGGAGCCGGAACGAGTCGTCCCAGAACCCGACGTCATAGCGCCCCGAATTCATGATGCGGACGCGAAGCCGCAACTCGGGCGCGTCGCCGCGCATGACCACGTTGCCGGAGGCGACGGCATAGATGACGTCGCCGAAGGCCGCTTCGGCGATGCGCGGGATGTCGATCGTGTACGGCGATCCACCGGCGGTCGCGATCGGCGCGCCACCCGTGCCGTTGCCCGGCGCCGGCGTGTCGATGCGGCCGGTTGCCGCCGACACGCCCGTCTGGGGTGACGCGGCGCTATCCTCGGGTTTCGGCCGCCTGCCGTTGAAGACCAGCAGCCCGACGATCACGACGGCCAGCGCCGCCGCCACCCACAGCTGGGCGGCCGAGATCGGCGCGTCGGCCCGCGACGGATCGCGCGCGCTCATTGCCGTCTCGATGACGTTGACGAGCCGATCGACGTCGGCGTCCCAGGTCTCGTCGCGCACCGATACCGCATGCCGGCGGGCCAGCGGCTTGAGGTTGTCGGGCAGTTCGCTCGTGGCCGGCATCGCGGCGCCCTCCACGAGTACCGGGACCACGAGCACGTTGGGCCGCGCGAGCGCCGCGGCGATTTCGATGCGCACGAAATCGAAGGGCTCGTCGAGCCGCCGGCTGCCGGCGAGGTCCTTGGCGCCGGCCCATTCGCGCCCGATTACGGCCAGCATTACCGCGCAGTCGGCCAGGCGGGCCTCGATGGCCTGCACGAAATCCTGACCGGGACGGAGCGTGTCGACGTCTCGGAACACGCGCGCGGAGCCCAGCTTGCGCTCGAGCGACTCGCGCAGGCGCCCGGCGTAGCCCGCCGCGTCCTCGCGGCGATAGCTGATGAAGGTTCCCGCCATGCGTCCCCTGGGGGGAGGACGTCCGATTATAGCGGCCGAGTCGCCCTGGGCGGCCGTCCCGTTGCACACCTTCGCGGAGTCGCCATATGGTGGAGGAATGCGCGACCCGATCATCCGGACGTCACCGCTCAGCTCACGGTGGCAGACCGCCGATCCCTTCCTGTTCTGTGTCCACCATATCGATCACTACCCGCGCGGCAACGACCGGCTCGGTCCCGACGCGCCGCTGACCGGGCACCACATCGGCCAGGACTTCGAGGGGAACGACGGCTGGCGCATGTATCACGGCGACGTGGTGCCGGGCTTTCCGCAGCACCCGCATCGCGGCTTCGAGACCGTCACTATCGTGCGCACCGGCTACATCGACCACTCCGACTCGCTCGGTGCCACCGCCCGCTTCGGGATGGGCGACGTGCAGTGGTTGACGGCGGGGTCCGGCGTGGTCCATTCGGAGATGTTTCCGCTGCTGCACCGCGACCAGCCAAACGAGCTCGAGCTGTTTCAGATCTGGCTGAACCTGCCCGCCCGCGACAAGCTGGTGGCGCCCTACTTCACGATGTTCTGGGACCAGAACATCCCGCGGCTGGAACGGCGGGACGCGAGCGGCCGCGGGGTGACGATCACCGTGGTGGCCGGCGCCCTCGACGGGCTGAAGCCGCTGGCGCCGCCACCCCATTCGTGGGCGGCGCGGCCCGAAGCCGACCTGGCCATCTGGTCGATCGCGCTCGACGCCGGCGCGTCGTGGACGGTGCCGCCGGCGCGGGACGCTTCGACCGTGCGCACGCTGCACCAGTTCCGCGGTACGGCGCTCGACGTCGGCGGACGCGTCGTGCCCGGACCGGCCGCCACTCAGGTCCACGCCGATCAGGCGACACCGATTCGCGCCGCGGACGGCCCGGCCGAAATCCTGCTGCTCCAGGGCCACCCGATCGGCGAGCCGGTGGCACAGCACGGTCCATTCGTGATGAACACGCGCGCGGAGCTCGATCAGGCGTTTCAGGATTACCGGCGCACGCAGTTCGGCGGCTGGCCATTCCCCGAGAACGCGCCGGTGCATCCGCGCATGCGCGGACGGTTCGCGCATCATGCCGACGGGCGGGTGGAGGAGGCGGGGGCGTGAGAACGAAGGCTCTGGGCTCTGGGCTTTGGGCTCCAGGCCCGGAGACGTCGCGGTAGCAAACACGCTATAGGCGCGACCCAGCGGGCGTTACGCAGGTCAGCCTATTCAGGTCTCACGACAGCCCGCTGCTCCAACAAGTACCTGTAACCGCATCACGTTACCGGACCTCTTCGAGGCGCCGGTTTGGCGCTATGTTGCGGGCGTTGCAGGGGCGACCGAGATATGCCGGTCGGCCGAATACTAGTTAGACCGACGCAGGGGTACAACATGAACGGCGCACACGCAGCTCGAGTCTTCGCGCTCATCGTCGCTTTGCTAGTGTGGTCGTGGGCTCCTCCGGCCTTCGCCTGTGACTGCAACGTCAAGCAAGTGGGCGACGCACTTGATCTAGCGGACTTCGTTGTCTCGGGCATTGTGACGTCTATCCGACTTGCCCGCGTAGACCAGTTCGGCCGTGAGGCGCCGACCGTTGTCGAGATCGCCATTCAGAGGACGTGGAAGGGTAAGGCCGTGCCGGCAATGACTCTCCATACGCAACGCAACAGTTCTTCGTGCGTCGGCTTCGAGTTTGCCGTGGGCGATCAATACCTGGTGTTTGCGACGCGAAACAGCGAGGCGCTCACTCGCCGGTACGGGCTGCCGGCGACGTCCGTGACCTATGGCGTGACATCATGCGGCGGCACGACCAACAGTCGAGATCCGGTCACCCGTAAGCGCGAGCAAGAATTGGCGCGGATCCTTCTGCGCTGAAGATCGAAATAGGCGGTCTAACCTGCCGCTGCAGCCGGCGAGCGCGCGGCGGAATCGAGCTGGTTCGAAACGACTGTAAGCGCCGTTCGCGGCTTAACGGCGTCGCGTTAGACCGCTGGACCACCAGTCGATTCCGAAAGACGACTTCCGTCTATGCCAATTGCGGCGGAGGCGCCAACGTGCGACGATCACCCATGCCTTCGAATCCGCTCACTGAGCTCTTGAAGCTCCCGGCTGGGGACAGGGCTGATCTGGCGATGTCCCTCTGGGAGAGCCTGAGCGACTCAGAACGGGACGAACAGCTCGACCTGAGTGAAGCGGAACGCGCCGAGCTCGATCGGCGCTGGGCCGAACACGTGGCCAATCCCGGGAGCGCTATTCCCTGGTCGGTTGTTCGTTCGAAGCTTCGCGGCTAGATCGTGTCGTTGCGGGTCGTCTTCCGGCCCCAGGCCGAAGGCGAGGCTCTCGAAGTTCGACACTGGTACGAGTCACGCAGTTCTGGTCTGGGCGAACAATTCAGCGACGCATTGGAAGCGCTCATCGAGCGGATCGCCGAAGCCCCCTTCGGGTTTCCCCGGATTCATGGTGAGACCAGGCGAGCCGTGCTTCGGCGATTTCCTTACGCGATCTACTTCCATGTGGACGGCGACTTGGTCGTCGTGTTGTCCATCCACGGTCGCCAACACCCGTCGACCTGGCAAAGTCGCTCGTAGCGTCCGGCCACGCGGTCTAACCACGGCTTGCAGCCGGCGGCGCAGCGGGAGATCATGACGCGCCGCGGCTGAAGCCGAAACGTTAGGCAGGCGGGCTTCATCGATCATGGAAACTGAATCCACAGCACCGCGCCGTGAGGCCTACTGGCGCCACATTGAGGGCAGGTCCATCCTCTCGATGAGTCGGACCGGCTGGGACGCATTCGAGGCGAGTAGTACGAATGTTGCTTTGATCGATGTGGCAGCGACGCCGATCGGCAGCGTAGCTGCAGAAAGCTCGGTGCTCGCGGCGGTTGCCCAACAGTTCTCGACTGGCGAGGAAAGGATCAGTGTCTATAGGCACGACCCGAACGACAGCAAGCCGGTTAATGTGGACCACTACCGGGTTCACCTCAACATCGCAGGCAGTCCGCGACTCGGCGAAATGATCACCGCGGCGTCAACCTCGTACAACGAGAACATGCGGATCTACTTGCACCAGCACGTTCATCTTCGGCGACCCGTTGTCGGTCACGTTTCCGGACGAAGAACACTCAGCGTCGGAGCGACGCTTCTTGATTATCGGGGCTTCGGCGCGAGCCCGTGTCTTAGTTGTTGCACATGCGGAGGCCGACGGTCAGGTGCGCATCATCAGCGCGCGAGTGGCCACGCGGCGAGAGCGGACGTTTTATGAAGAAGACGAATCCACGCCTCGGTGACGACGAACTCCGAGCCGAGTACGACTTCGCGGCCATGAAGGGCGGCGTTCGAGGCAAGTACGCCACTCTTGTCCGCGAAGGGACAAACGTCGTCCTACTTGAGGCCGACGTAGCCGAGGCCTTTCCGACGGAGGCCGCGGTCAACGAGGCGCTTCGGGGCGTCCTCAATACGACGAGAGCCGTGCGAAATACGGGTGGGCTGCCTAACAAGGCGCTGCAGCCGACGAGCCGCACGCGAAGCGCCAGGCGCAAGTCGACGAAACGGGCACGCGCGGCTCGCGGCTGAGCGGCAGGACAAGCCGGCGCGACGGCCGCGGCGGGCCAGAGTTAATCGCCGCGACCGTCTTCAGGAGACAAACAAGGCTACAGATGACAACGACGGCAGGGGCCGCCGCGAACGGGCCGCCTGAAGGCCGCCCCTACTTCTTCGTCGCGCTCCAGGCGGCGCCGGTGCCGGTCGTGCCCTTCATCGAGTTGCCGTTCACGGTACCGGTGTAGGTCATGCCGCCGGCCGAGAAGGTGATGGCGTCGCCGGTGAGGCGTCCGTTGGTGAGCGGGTTCGAGCCGAGGGTGCCGCTCAGCACCTGGAACTGCTGCGTGAGCGTCAGCGTGTTGGAGCCGAGCTGCCAGGTGCCTTCCGCCTTGGCCGGCACGATCCACAGGTAGGCCGTGCACCACGTCGTGCAGTCGCCTTCCACGGTGGTGGTGGCGTCGGCCTGCCAAGCCTCCATCGTGAACGAGTTCGACACGATACGCGTGCCCGGCTTCATGTTGAGGATCGTCGGGCGCAGCCGCAGGTTGATCGACGGCAGCAGGAACATCGTGATGACCTGTGCCTTCGAGAAGTCGGTTTCGAAGAGGTCGGCCTTCACGAACGTCGCCTTGTCGGCCACACCCGCGGCCGTCGCGTTGCGCTTCGACAGCTCCACCATGTCCGGGTTGTATTCCACGCCCTGCGCGCGCAGCCCGCGCTTGGCGGCGGTGATCACCGTGCGTCCGTCCCCCGACCCGAGATCCATCAGGAAATCCTGCGGCGTGACCTTCGCGAGATCGAGCATCTTCTCGACGAGCGCCTGCGGCGTCGGCACCCACACCACGTCCTTGCCGGCCTGGCCAACCGTCGGTTCGAACGGCTTGGCCTGGGCGAGCACCAGAGAAGGCAGCGCGCACAACGCGGTCAGGGCCACGGCAACGCGGGCGATACGGCACACGGGCATCACGTTCGTCTCCAGGTGAAAGCGGTTTCGAAGCGAATACGATGCCCTTTCCGGGCGCGTTTCACCACCGTTTTTTGATCCGATGGCGGCTGCGATCGCCGCAAACGGCTGAGGTCGCGTGACTTCCGCTTGATTCGGCGGCAGTTCTGCAGTTCGATACGGGCCGGTGATCACGTCGGAGGACGTCAAAGCAGAAGAACTCTTGCACGTGAGGGCGGGCAAGCCGCCGGACGCGCCGCTCGTTGGACTGGCGCTCTCGGGCGGAGGGATCCGCAGCGCCTGCTTCGGCCTGGGCGTGCTGCAGGCGCTGCAGAAGCTGAAGCTCTTTCAGCACCTCGACTACGTATCCACGGTTTCGGGGGGCGGCTACATCGGCGGCTGGCTGCAGGCCGCCATCGCCAACGGCCGGCCGCGCGCCATCGAGCTGCAGGGCGAGGAGCCGCGCGAAATCCGCTTCCTTCGCGCCTACAGCAACTACCTGACGCCGAAGCTGGGGCTCTTCAGCGGCGACACCTGGGCCGCGGTCGGCAACAGTCTCCGCAACCTGATCCTCAACTTCACGCTCCTCAGCCTGTCGCTGCTGGCGCCGCTCTACCTGCCCTGGCTGGGCGCCGCCATTTTCTGGGCGCTCGTCCCCGACGGAGCCGGTGAAGGTCCGCTGATCGGGGCGGCGGCGGCGTTCTTCGTGCTCACCGTGGCCTCGAGCGTCGCCAACACCGCGCGTCCGGTGCGCGCGGAGGGCGGCACAAAGGTCGGCGCCGCGTTTGCCGATCAGCGCACCGTCTACGCGACGGTGGTCGTCCCCGGTCTGGTGGCGACGTGGCTGGTGAGCACCGTCATGTGGGCGTGGGCGCGCGAGCCCGGCTTCACCGCGGGTGTGGCGGCCGAGGTGGGTGCGTATGCCGCGCTCTTCTACGCCGGCATCTGGGCCCTCGGCCTGATCGGCGGCTTCGGGTGGCGCCGGCTCAGGCATCGAACCGACCTCGACTTCGGCGGCATGGGGGCGGCGGTCGTACTCGTCGTGACTGGCGGCGCGGCCGGTGCCTTGGGGACGTTTTTGATGGGGCTGGCGACGCACGCGCTGGCGCTCACGTTCAACGGCAGCTCACAGGTGTGGCTCGCGGGCCTGCTGACGTTTCCGATCGGCGTGATGTGCCTGATGCTGGCCGTGACCGCGCACATCGGGCTGGCGGGCAGCGCGATGTCGGACGAGACGCGCGAGTGGTGGGGACGTGTCGGCGGCGTGCAGCTGCTGATGTCGCTGCTCCTCATCGCCGTCGGGCTCCTGGCGCTCGCGGGGCCGCACCTCTACGCGATGGTGCGCACGCAGTGGCAGTGGCTCGCCGATCACCAAAGCGGGATCTCCACGGTCCTGGGCGTGGTGTGGGCCGGACTCACGGCGGCGGGCGTGTTCGCGGGGCGTTCGGAGAAGACGCCGAGCGATCGCAGCCGGTTTCTGGACTGGGCCGGCAAGGTCGCGCCCGCGGTCTTCGTCGTCGGCTACCTGTTCATCCTCGCGGTGTTCATGCACCGCGCCGTGCCGCAGTTCGC
>Ga0207644_10003267_pt1 | contig 10470 bp, 9 predicted proteins | sample KBSS73metaG_FD_184326 | JGI IMG/M metagenome (GOLD analysis project Ga0207644, IMG submission 184326) | Switchgrass rhizosphere microbial communities from Kellogg Biological Station, Michigan, USA - KBS S7-3 metaG (SPAdes) (version 2) | ecosystem: Host-associated > Plants > Roots > Rhizosphere >... | reverse complement strand
CCGGCGATCCCCAGGTCTCGTAGGCCAGCCGCACGCCGGGCAGCTCCCCGCCCCCCTCCAGCGGGAGGGGCGCGGGGAGCGGGAGGAACCGGCGTCGACCCGGGTCCGAGCCCTCCCGCCACGCGCCGGTGGCGGGAGGGGCAGCCAGAGTCGTCACGAGCCCACGGTCAAGACTTGGCGGCCCGGAATCCGGCGTCGAGGTCGGCCTTGATGTCCTCGATGCCCTCCAGTCCGACGGAGAGCCGGATGAGGCCCGGACCCACACCCGTCGACAGCTGCTCCTCGCCGGAGAGCTGGCTGTGGGTGGTCGACGCGGGGTGGATCACCAGGCTGCGCACGTCGCCGATGTTGGCGAGGTGGCTGTGCAGCTCGAGGGCGTCGACGAACTTCTTGCCCGCCTCGACCCCGCCGCGGATGTCGAACGCGACGATCGCGCCCGCGCCCTTGGGCAGGTACTTCTGCTGCAGCGCGTGCCACGGGCTCGACGGCAGGCCTGCGTAGTAGACCTGCTCGACCTCGTCCCGCGCCTCCAGCCACTCCGCGACGGCGGTGGCGTTCTGCACGTGCCGCTCGATCCGCAGCGACAGCGTCTCGATGCCCTGGATCAGCAGGAACGAGTTCAGCGGGGCGATCGCGGGCCCGAGGTCGCGCAGCAGCTGCACCCGGAACTTGATCAGGAACGACAGCGGGCCGAGGGCCTCCCAGTAGTTCAGCCCGTGGTAGCTCGGGTCCGGGGTGGTCAGGCCCGGGAACTTCGCGGCCTGCGAGCCCCAGTCGAAGTTGCCGGAGTCGACCACGACGCCGCCGATGCTGGTCCCGTGCCCGCCGAGGAACTTGGTCGCCGAGTGGATCACGATGTCGGCGCCGTGCTCGATCGGCCGCACCAGGTAGGGGGTGGGCACGGTGTTGTCGATCAGCAGCGGGACGCCGGTCTCGTGCGCGATGTCGGCGACGAGCCGGATGTCGAGCACGTTGGACCGCGGGTTGCCGATCGTCTCCGCGTAGAAGGCCTTGGTGTTCGGCCGGACCGCGGCGCGCCACTCGTCGGCGTCGTCCGGGTTCTCGACGAACGTGACCTCGATGCCCAGCTTCGGCAACGTGTAGTGGAACAGGTTGTACGTGCCGCCGTAGAGCGACGCCGACGACACGAAGTGGTCACCGGCCTGTGCGAGGTTGAGGATCGCCAACGTCTGCGCGGCCTGCCCGGACGCGACCGCGACCGCCCCGATGCCGCCCTCGAGCGCGGCGACGCGCTGCTCCAGGACGTCCTGCGTCGGGTTCATGATCCGGGTGTAGATGTTGCCCAGCTCCGCGAGGCCGAACAGCGCGGCGGCGTGGTCGGTGTCGCGGAAGGTGTACGACGTCGTCTGGTAGATCGGGGTGGCGCGGGCGCCGGTCGCGGTGTCGGGGGCGGCGCCTGCGTGGACCTGCTTGGTCTCGAAGGACCAGGCGGCGGTGGGGTCAACGGGGTCGGACACAGTGGTCTCCAGAGGTGATCTTCGAGGGGGTGCGCGGGTACGGCAGCGCGCGGGCTGCTCAGGACCTGGGACAGGCGGCGCTGATCACGCGCAGGAGGTCGACGTGCCTGCGCGACACGAGGCGGATCACGAGAGGGACCGTAACGGGGTCGTCATACGGGCACAACTAACGTGACCCCGTGCTCGTCCTGCTTCCCCCGTCGGAGACCAAGCTCGCGGGCGGCGACGGCCCGCCGCTGGATCTCGCCGCGCTGTCGCACCCCGACCTGGACCCCGTCCGCAAGCCCCTGCTCGACGAGCTGGTGGACCTCGCCGCGGACCTCCCCGCCTCCCGCGCGGCGCTCGGGGTCTCGGAGCGGCAGGACGCCGAGATCGCCCGCAACGCCGCCCTCTGGACCTCGCCCACGGCGCCCGCGATCACCCGCTACACCGGGGTGCTCTACGACGCGCTGGACGTCCGGTCGCTGCGCGGCGCCGCGGCGGGCCGGGCGCGGGAGCGGCTGGCGGTGGGGTCGGCGCTGTTCGGCCTGGTGCACGCGGACGACCCGATCCCGGCCTATCGGCTCTCCGCGGGGTCGACCCTGCCGTCGGGCGGCACGCTCGGGGCGCGCTGGAAGGCCGTGCTGGAGCCGGTGCTGGCGCGGATCGCCGCGGAGCAGCTGGTCGTCGACCTGCGCTCGGGCTCCTACGCGGCCCTGGCCCGGGTCCCCGGGGCGGTCACGGTCAACGTCCTCGCCGAGCGCCCCGACGGTTCACGCTCCGTGGTCAGCCACCACAACAAGTCCCACAAGGGCGCCCTGGCCCGCCTGTTGGTCAGCTCGCGCGCGGAACCCCAGGACGCGGGTGCGGTCGCCCGCATCGCGCGGAAGGCCGGCCTGACGGTCGAGCGCAGGAACACCCACCTCGACCTCGTCCTCCCCGCCTGACCGCGCGACACGCGCACCGACACGTGCGACTCGCGCACCGACACGTGCGACACGCGGACCTCCCGCGAGTCGCACACCTCGAGGCGCGAGTCGCACACCACTAGGCGCGTGTCGCACACCACGAGGCGCGAGTCGGTGTTCTTCGCGCGGCCCGAGGTCGACCGGGTCTGCGAGCTCGTCAGCCGGTGCGGCGGGCGATCATCTCCGCGGCCCGGCGGGCGTGCTCCCGGGTGAGCTCGCGGGCCCGCGCACCGTCGCCCGCCCCGATCGCCGCGGTGATCTCGGCGTGGTCGCGGGCGTTGCGGCCCAACAGCCGCGGGTCCCCGGCGAGCCCGGTCCAGGTGAGGTTGCGGGGCAGCCGGTGGTGCAGGGCGTCGACCGCCGCGGTGAGGGCGTGGTTGCCCGCCGCCTCGATCACGGTCGCGTGGAAGAGCCCGTTGGTGCGGTACCAGAGCTCGCGCGCGGTCTCGAGGTCCCCGTCCCGCACCAGCCCGACGACGGCGAGGAACCCCTCGTCCGTCCCCTCCAGGACGTCGAGCTGCGGCTGGGTGATCCGGTCCGCGGCCAGCTCGGCGGCGTGGCCCTCCAGCACGCCGCGCACCTCCAGCGCCTCGGCGATGTCGCGGGTGGACGGCAGGGTCACCCGGGCGCCCCGGTACGTCACCATCTCGACGACGCCGAGCGCCTCGAGCCTGCGCAGCGCCTCCCGGACGGGAGTGCGGCTCACCCCGTGCTCCCGGGCCAGCGCCTCCTGCCGGATCCACCCGCCGATCGGGATCTCCCCGCTGCCGATGCGCTCCTGCAACGACTCGACGATCCCCTGTACCACCCCCCGCTCGGTGGGCGCCGCGCTCACGCCACCCTCGACCACGCCACGCTCGACCACGCCGCCTTCGACCACGCCGCCGTCACCGGCCCGCCGCATACCCCTGCGCCCCACGGGGGTTCGCCGCCGCACCCAGCTCCCCGGTTGCCGGGTCGCGGGTCACCACCGACAACCGCCCCAGGCTCCAGGGCCCGGCGTCGGTGACCACGTGCCCGCGCTCCCGCAGCCCGTCGAGCACCGCCGACCCCAGGCGCGACTCCGCGACCACCCCTGCGGGCGTCCAGGTCCGCGGGTGGAACGAGCCGGGCACGGCGGTGGTGTGCAGCGCCGGGGCGTCGATCGCCTCCTGGGGGCTCATCCCGCCGACGAGCGTCCGCAGCAGGTAGAGCAGCTGCCACTGGTCCTGCTGGTCGCCGCCGGGGGTCCCGAGCGCCGCGACGGCCTCGCCCCCGCGCAGCAGGAGCGTGGGGCTCAGCGTGGTCCGCGGCCGGTGGCCGGGCGTCAGCGCCGCGGGCGAGAGCGGGTCCAGCCAGGTCATCTGCAGGCGCGTCCCGAGGCAGAAGCCGTACCCCGGCACCGTCGGGGAGGACTGCAGCCAGCCGCCCGACGGCGTCGCGGAGACCATCGTCCCCCACCGGTCGACGACGTCGATGTGGCACGTGTCCCCGCGCGTCCCGCCGTCTCGCGCGACGGTCGGCTCCCCCGTCCCGGGTGCCGCCACCCCGTCGCTGACCAGCGGCGGGACGTACCCGCCCGCGCTCACCCGGTAGCCGGCCGCACGCTCGCCGACCAGGGCGGCGCGGGCGCCGTCGACCGCGACCGAGCGCCCCTCGCCGTAGAACCCCTCCCGGTCCGCGAGCGCCAGCTTCAGCACCTCGAGGACGGTGTGCGCACCCTCCACAGTGGACGGGTCCAGCCGGGCGTCGGGGAACGTGTCCAGCATGGCCAACGAGTGCAGCAGCACGGGTCCCTGGCTCCACGGCCCCGCCTTCGCCACGGTCGTCCCGCGGAAGTCCAGGGTCAGCGGCTCCTCCAGCGCGGGCCGGAACGCCGCGATGTCGGCCACGGTGAGGACGCCGGCGTGGTCGCGCCCGTCGGAGTGCCGGTGGGCGGTGGCGGCGGTCTCCGCCATGGCCTCCGCGAACTCCCCCTCCTGCCACGTCCGGCGCGCGGCCTCGATCCGGCTCAGCCGGTCGGTCCCGCCCGCGTCGCGCAGCAGCCGCAGCGACCGGGCCCAGTCCGGGTTGGTGAAGGTGGACCCCTCCTGGCTCAGCCAGAGCGCCGCCGACGAGGTCCAGTGCTCGCGGAAGAGGTCCTCGACGGCGGCGATGGTCTGCACGAGCTTGGGCAGCGCCGGGAACCCGGTCTCGGCGTAGTGGATCGCGTAGTCCAGGACGTCCGCGAGCTCCCACGTGCCGTGCTCGGCGAGCAACCACAGCCACGTCGCCGTCGCGCCGGGGACCGCCGCCGCGAGGGCTCCCGCGCCCGGCACGTGGTCGAGGCCCTCGTCGGCGAAGTGCGACCGGGTCGCCCCCGCAGGCGCGACGCCCTGGCCGCAGACCACCTTCGGGTCCCGGCCGCCGGGCGCGACCATCGCGACGAGGTCCCCGCCCGGCCCGTTGAGGTGCGGCTCCACGACCTGCAGCACGAACCCGCCCGCCACCACGGCGTCGATCGCGGTGCCGCCGCGTTCGAGCACGGACTGCGCCGTGGCCGTCGCGAGCCAGTGGGTGGAGGCGGACATGCCGAAGGAGCCGCGCAGCGTGGGACGGGTCGTCTCGGATGCGAACACGAGCCGATCGTATCCAATTAATTCGCTCGACCCCGTTCGTAGAGTGGATCCGAGACGTGGAGTGAGGTGTGCCCGCTATGACGACCGCCGCCCGGGTGGCGGCGCGCCCTGCTGTCCGTGCCGGCGCGCCCAGGACCCCCGCCCCACGCTGAGGTGCTCTCGCGTGGGGTACTCACCCACGCCACAGGAGACACCCTTCAATGCGCGAGCGCATCCCTCGCCGCCGTCCCCGTTTCGACGACGACGAGTACGTCCCACCCACCCCCCACCTGCACGCGGACCCGGACCTGCCACTCACCGGCGACCGCTGGTCCACCTGGACCGGCGCGCTGCACGGTCCCGAGCCACGCCCGGACTGGGTGGTCACCGCGCACGGCGCGGTGGACACCGAGCTCGGCGTGCTCAAGACCGGCAAGGAGGCCGACGTCCACCTGGTCGACCGCGCAGGCGTCCTGATGGCCGCCAAGCGGTACCGGGTGCACAAGTCCTTCCACCGGGACGGCGCCTACCAGGAGGGCCGCCGGGTCCGCCGGTCCCGCGAGACGCGGGCCATGGCCAACCGGACGGCCTTCGGCCGCGAGCTGCTCTCCGGGCAGTGGGCGGCCGCCGAGTTCACGGCGCTGAGCACGCTGTGGTCCGCCGGGCTGCCCGTCCCCTACCCCGTCCAGCTCGACGGCACCGAGCTGCTGCTCGAGTTCGTCGGGCACGGGGAGCAGGCGGCACCGCGGCTCGCCCAGCTCCGCCCGACGCCGTCGGAGCTGGCCGGCCTGTGGACCCAGCTCGGCGAGGCCCTGCGCGGCCTCGCCCGGCTCGGCTGGGCCCACGGCGACCTGTCGGCGTACAACCTGCTGGTGCACGACGGGCGGCTGGTCCTGATCGACCTCCCGCAGGTCGTGGACCTGGTCGGCAACCCGCACGGTGCCGAGTTCCTGGTCCGCGACGTCCGCCGGGTGGCCGAGTGGTTCACCGCCCGCGGTGGGGACCCCGAGGCCGGCGAACGCCTCTTCCACGAGCTCGTGGCGGAGGCCGGCCTGACCTGACGCTCGTGTGGCACAAGCGTCGCTCCGTGGCGCTTGTGCCACACGGGTGCGGGCAGCCCGGGCAACGTCACAGGGCCCTGGGCGGCCGGTCAGTGGGCTGATCCCCTAGACTGATTCAGAACGTTCGGGCAGCGACCCGGCGTGCCTGTACTCATTCATTCGGGCGCACTCCCCATCCGCGCCCGGGCTCGTCCCGAGATCCCGACCGTGCATCGTCGCCGTGTCGCTCCGTGTGGCGTGCCATCGTCCCGGAGGTCTCGTGACCAGTCCGTCCCGCCGCCCTGCCCGTCGTGCGGAGAACCCGCACCAGCAGCGCAGCAACCAGCCCCGTCGTTCGTCCGGTGGCGCCCCGCGCCGCCGCACCGGTGGTGGGGGTGCCCCGCAGCGCTCCCTCGCGTCCGCCATGCCGACCGAGGTCCTCTGGACCGTCCCGGCCACCGGACTCCCCACCTTCGCCGAGCTCGGCCTGCCCGAGCCCGTCGTGCGCGCCCTGGCCTCGGAGGGCTTCACCGAGCCCCGCCCGATCCAGGCCGCGACCCTCCCCGAGACCCTGCGCGGCCAGGACCTGCTCGGCCGCGGCCAGACCGGGTCCGGCAAGACCCTCGCGTTCGGCCTCGCCCTGGTCTCCCGGCTCGCCGGTGAGCGCTCGCAGCCCAAGCGCCCCCGCGGTCTCGTCCTCGTCCCCACGCGCGAGCTCGCGCAGCAGGTCGTCGACGCCGTGGAGCCCTTCGCCAAGGCGCTGAACCTGCGGCAGACCGTCGTCGTCGGCGGGCTGTCGATGAACCGCCAGATCGACGCGCTGGCCCGCGGCGTCGACCTGCTCGTGGCCACCCCGGGTCGGCTCGCCGACCACCTGGCCGAGGGCACCTGCGACCTGTCGGACGTCTCGATCACCGCGATCGACGAGGCGGACCGCATGTCGGACATGGGCTTCCTGCCCCAGGTCCGGCGGATCCTCGACCGCACCCCGGCCGATGGCCAGCGCCTGCTGTTCTCCGCCACCCTCGACAACGAGGTGGCCACCCTGGTGGACCGCTACCTGCACGACCCGGTGACCCGCGCCGTCGCCTCCGCGACAGCGCCTGTCGAGACGATGGACCACCACGTGCTCCTCGTCTCGCGGGAGGACAAGCCGCAGATCGTCCAGGAGATCGCCGCCCGCGAGGGCCGCACGCTCTTCTTCGTGCGCACCAAGCACGGCGCCGACCGGGTGGTGAAGCAGCTGCGCCGCGAGGGCGTGCAGGCCAGTGCGCTGCACGGCGGCAAGGCGCAGAACGCCCGCAACCGCGCGATCGACGCCTTCAAGGACGGCAGCATCCCGGTGCTGGTGGCCACGGACGTCGCGGCCCGCGGCATCCACGTGGACGACGTCAGCCTCGTCGTGCACGTCGACCCGCCCGCCGACCCGAAGGACTACCTGCACCGCGCGGGCCGCACCGCCCGCGGCGGCGAGTCCGGGGTCGTGGTCACGCTCGTCACCTCCGACGAGCGCCGGGACGTCGACACCCTGATGCGCCAGGCCGGAGTCCGGCCCGAGATCAACGACGCCCGGCCGGGTTCGGCCGCGCTCGTCGAGGTGACCGGGGCCCGCGAGCCCAGCGGCATCCCGGTCGCCGCTCCCGCGCCCCCGCAGCAGCAGCCCTCCACCGGTGCCCGTCGCCGGCGCAGCGGCGGTGGCGGGGCCGGTCGCGCACAGGGCGGCTCCGGCCGCAGCCAGGGCGTGCCCGCCGGTGGCCGCCGCGGTGGTGGTGGCGGCGGAGGCCGTCGCCGCGCCGCCTGATCCCCACCCGGTCCACGAACGGCCGCACACGGTTCCGCCGTGTGCGGCCGTTCGTGCGTCCGCTCAGCGCAGCCGCTTGGCCTCGCGCCTCGCCGTCCGCCGCAGCTGCACGATCCGGGCGCTCCCCGGGATGGCGACCAGCAGGATCCCGGCGATGGCGCCGAACAGCAGCGCCACGCCCGTCGGGAGCGTCCCGGAGGCGCCCAGGAAGTAGATCTGGACCGGGTCCAGGTTCTGCAGGATGAAGATCAGCAGGAACAGCAGCACCAGCGCGGACAGGATCAGCCCGACCCACACCCCGCTCACCCGCGACCGCTGCGGCTTCGGGGCGTGGCGGCGCGGCGCGGTCGAGGCGCTCGGCGGGGTCGGCGCGGTCGGCTCCTCGGTGGGCACCGCGACGGTGCCACCCGCATCCACCGGGTCCGCCCCGGCCGGCTCGGACGGCTCGGACGGCTCGGCGTCGACGCCACCCGCCACGGCCGCCCCGGCGTCCGTACGCCCGTTCGACGACCCGTGCTGGTCGCTCATGATGGGAACCCCTCTCCCCGCCGGGCCCACCTGCCCGGCGTGCGCGCAGTATCGCGCAGCGCGTGCGGATCCGCGTGCATTCGCGGTCACCGGAGCGGGTGAGGTAGGACCCCATTAGCCTCGTGCCCGTGGCTCATCACGATCTCGTCGTCATCGGCACCGGTTCCGGCAACACGTTCGTCGACGAGCGGTTCGCCGACTGGGACGTGGCGATCGTCGAGCACGGGGTCTTCGGCGGCACCTGCCTGAACGTCGGCTGCATCCCCACGAAGATGTACGTCTACGCGGCCGACGTCGCCGAGGCCGTCCGCGGGGCCGCCCGCTACGGGATCGACGCCACCCTCGACAAGGTGCGCTGGGGGGACATCCGGGACCGCGTGTTCGGCCGGATCGACCCGATCTCCGAGGGCGGCAAGGCCTACCGCGTCGAGCGCAGCCCCAACGTGACCGTCTACCTCGGACACGCGACCTTCACCGGCCCCAAGACCCTCGACGTCGACGGCGAGGAGCTCACCGCCGACCACGTCGTCGTCGCCGCGGGCGGTCGGCCGATGATCCCGAAGGCCGTCGCCGGGTCCGGGGCACCGTACGAGACCTCCGACACGATCATGCGGCTGGAGGAGCGGCCGGAGCGGCTGGTGATCGTGGGCGGCGGGTACATCGCCGCCGAGTTCGCCCACGTGTTCTCCGCGCTGGGCACCGAGGTCACGGTGGTCGTGCGCGGCAGCAGGCTGCTCCGCTCGCACGACGAGACGATCTCCGCCGCCTACACCGCGCTCGCCTCCGCCCGCTTCGACGTCCGGATGGCCACCCAGGTCACGGGCGTCACCGGCACCACGGGCGACCTGACCGTCAGCCTCGACGACGGCACGCGGGTCGGCGCGGACGCCCTGCTGGTCGCCGCGGGCCGGATCCCCAACGGGGACCGGATGAACCTCGGCGCCGCCGGGATCGCCACGCACTCGGACGGGCGGATCGAGGTGGACCGCTTCCAGCGCACGAGCGCGGAGGGGGTGTTCGCGCTCGGGGACGTCAGCTCGCCCTGGGCGCTCAAGCACGTCGCGAACCGGGAGGCGAAGGTGGTGGGACACAACCTGATCCACCCCGAGGCCCCGCTGGAGACCGACCACCGGTTCGTCCCGTCCGCGGTGTTCACCGAGCCGCAGGTCGCCTCCGTGGGCAAGACCGAGGAGATGGTCCGGATGATGGGGCTGGACTACACGGTCAAGGTGCAGCGCTTCTCCGACGTCGCGTTCGGCTGGGCCATGGAGGACACCACCGGCCTCTGCAAGATCATCGCCGAGAAGGGCACCGGGCGGCTGCTGGGCGCGCACCTGATGGGCCCGCAGGCGTCGACGCTCATCCAGCCGCTGATCCAGGCGATGTCCTTCGGCCTCGGCGCCCGCGAGATGGCCACCGGCCAGTACTGGATCCACCCGGCCCTGCCCGAGGTCGTCGAGAACGCCTTGCTGGGCCTGGAGCTGTAGAAAGGCCTCACCAAGGCCACATGATCATGCACTGGCCGTCACCCGTGACAGGAATTGCCGGATCATGCGGTCAGGACGCCGTTCTCCGCAGAGCCGTGCGGACCTCTCGGACCACCCGGTCGGGGGCCTGGTGGAGGTCGTGCCAGGTGAAGCGCAGAACGGTCCAGCCCGCGGCGGTCAGCGCGTTGCCCATGCGTCGGTCCGGTCCAGTGTGAGGTGTCGTTGAAGGGCTCGGTCCAGGAACCCGTGGCACCACGCCGCCGCGAGCCCGGCGACGTACCCGCCGCCCCACAGCCATGCCGCCCAGACCCGTGCCTCAGCCGTGTGACGGTGCGAGGCGAGGAGATGGACGGCGGGGTAGAGGCGCTGCCAGCGGCCCTCCCGGACCCGCCGCGCACACCTGCGAACCACCCGCGCATGATCATGCGATAGCCGTCACCGATGACAGCCACTGCATGATCATGCTCAGCCCGCCAGGGGCTCCGGCGGGCCCTCGGGGGACGCCTTGGCCACGGCGGGGTCGTAGGGCTTCCCGGGCGGGGTCTCGCCCCTGAGCTCGCCCACCAGGCCCGTCACCGCACCCATGATCGCGGCGGTGGCGGCGTCGAGGTTG